>Ga0182030_10003462_pt1 | contig 33703 bp, 30 predicted proteins | sample 812S3MmetaG_FD_121299 | JGI IMG/M metagenome (GOLD analysis project Ga0182030, IMG submission 121299) | Permafrost microbial communities from Stordalen Mire, Sweden - 812S3M metaG (Illumina Assembly) | ecosystem: Environmental > Terrestrial > Soil > Wetlands > Permafrost | place: Sweden...
AAGAACGATTCGAGCAAGTGATACACGAGACGATAGTTCTTCTGCTGAAACGATGCGTGTGAAATGCCGGCCATGACGGCGAACTGCTTGTCGGCATTCGGCAACAACTCGAAAAAGGCGAGCAGATCTTTGACGCTGGCGATGCCGTCGTATTCACCGCGCATGATCATCGTTGCTGCAGTGATTTTCTTGGGATCGACGAGCGGTAGCCGCGAACACATGTCGACGTACGTTCCGTTCGGCATCGAGTCGTCGAGTGCGAGGATCGCGTCGGCAAACGCTTCGACCGTCGCATCGTCGGCCGTGCCGGGATGATCGCGCGTGAAGATGCTGCGGACGAATGCCCGGTCGATGGGCCGGCGATTCTCGAGTTTGAATTCTTCGAGCCGCTCGGCACGCTTCGCCAAGGTCGGGCTTCCCTCACCGGTCCATACCATCGCATCGAGCGCTAGACGCGCGACGCGCTCGGGATGCCGTTCGGCGAAGAGTGCCGCGCGCAATGCGCCCGACGAGATGCCGTAGACCAGCAGCGGGCCGCAGTTCCGCGTCTTCATGATATACTCGCTGGCCGCGGCGAGGTCGTCGGCGCCGTTGGAGATATCGAAGTTACTATCGCGGCTCTTGTCGGAGCGGCCGTACCCTTCCATATCGACACACCAGCAGTCGAAGCCGCGCGCCGCAAAATAATCCATCACCGACGAATCCGGCCGCCCGGGCACGTGCAGATCGAACGTCGGCTGCGACGCCATCGACGAACCGTGCACGAACAAGATCGTGCCTTTGCGCGCGGTAACCGCCGGGTCGTCCTTCTCCCAGAGGAAGAGCTTGATATCGCCCTTCTTCGTCCAGTGTTCCCGTCCGGCGTACGTCGCAGGCTGCTGGTTCAACTTGGGTCTCCTTACGGTGTGTCGGTATCGGCGGAAGCAAACGCGCGACACTGCTGAGCATCGATGAGCGCGAACACTTCGCTTCCCACGGAGAAAAACGCTTGCGCGTCAGCTTGAACGCGTAGCTGCGTCTCGCCGGCTGCAATGACATATTCGTTGAGATTTCCCAGGTACGTCTGTTCGAGCACGCGCGCGGGAAACGCGCCGGGAAGATCCGCCTCTGAGGCGGCCAAGCGAATGGTCTCAGGGCGAATTGAAAGATCGGCGCGAGCGCCCACCTGCATGCCGCTCGGACGCGGGATCGTCATGCGTACCTGGCCGCTTTCGAAGACGCTCGCCGTGCCGGTCACTTCGACCAGGCGCGCGGGGAGCAAGTTCACCAGGCCCATGAAGTCGGCCACGATGTGATTGGCCGGCTCGCAGTAGACTTCGCGCGGCGTCCCATACTGTTGCAACCGGCCCGCATGCATCACGGCGATGTGGTCGGATAGCGCGAGCGCCTCGGATTGATCGTGGGTCACGTAGATGAAGGTGATCCCGGTACGGCGCTGCAGCGTCTTGAGTTCCGCGCGCATGCGTTCGCGAAGTTTGGCATCCAAGTTGGAGAGCGGCTCATCGAGCAAGAGCACCGCGGGTTCGACGACGAGACTTCGCGCCAACGCGACGCGTTGCTGCTGTCCGCCGGAGAGTTCGCTCGGATAGCGGCTATCGAGTCCGGCAAGATTCACGAGCTCCAAGACCCGCCCGACGCGCTCGCGCGCCTCGGTCTTGGATACGTTACGGAGCATCAAGCCAAAGGCGACGTTTTCGAAGACCGTCTTGTGCGGCCACACGGCATAGTTCTGGAATACCATGCCCATCCCGCGTGACTCGGGCGGGACGACACTTTTGGGCGATGACAACAGCCGGCCGGCAACGCGAATCTCACCCGCATCAGGAACGAGGTAGCCCGCAATCAGACGTAACGTCGTCGTCTTGCCGCAGCCCGACGGACCGAGCAGTGTGACGAACTCCCCGCTAACGATCGTAAGACTCACCTCCGAGACCGCAGCGTGGTCCCCCTCGGTGCCGCTATAGCTTTTGGAAAGATTGCGCAGTAGGATTTCAGACATCAGTTTGACGTGCTCTCAAAGCGAGTATCCCCACCGCCGACCTTGTTGGCTAGGAAAATGGCGATGCCGATAATGGCGGCATTGATCAGCGCGAGTGCGGCGACCGGCTCGATATAACCGTTCTCGTAGAGATTGTAGACGGCGACTGCCAGCGTCATTGAGTTCGAGCTGAACAACAGAATCGACGCCGACAGCTCCTGGATAGCGGGAACGAAAATCAGAATCCAGCCCGCGAATAGGCCCGAGCGCATCAAGGGCAGCGTTATCTCGCGCGCGGTCCGGCTCCACGAGGCACCCAAAATGCGTGCGCTCTCTTCGAGCGATGGATCGATCTGCCGCATCGCAGCGTTCGCGCTACGGACTCCAAGCGGCAGATAGCGAGCCGCGTACGCTAAGAAGAGGATCGCCAGCGTGCCGTACAAGTGCAGCGGCAAGCGCAGCCAAAACTGGATGAGCGCGGCCGCCATAACGATGCCCGGCAAGCCGAGTGGAATCAACGAGACGTAGTCGACGAATTTCCGGCCGATGAAACGCGTGCGCAGATCGATCCAGCCGATCGCGGTTCCGACGATTACGCAAAACGTCGCCGCGAGGGTCGCGAGCAAGAGGCTATTGAGGATCGCTCGGCGCGTCACATCGTACTCGAACAAAATGAAGTGATAGTTCTTGAGCGTTAAATTTTTCCAGAAGTCGAGCCCCCACGATTTGCTGAACGACACCGCAAGGAGCGAGGCGTACGGAAGAAAGACCGCGATGACGAAAATCAGCACACAAAATGTAAACAGCGGCCAACGCAATGCCCCGAGCGAGAGACGTTGCGGCCGGGCGCCCTTCCCCGCCAGCGTAACGTACGAGCGCCGAGCGAGGTACGAGCGCTGAAAGTACAGCGCCAGCACGGTGATCGCGACAAAGACCAGCGAGAGCGCGGAGGCAAGTCCGTACTCCGGCGGATAGTCGAACAGCGCGTAGATGCGCGTAGGCAGCGTGAAGATGCGGGCCGGCAACCCGATAATCGCCTGCGAGCCGAAAAGTGCAATGGCGTTGACGAAACCGATCAGGGCACCCGAGAGAATCGCCGGCGCGACCAGCGGGAACGTCACCGACCATAGCGTCCGGAGCTTCCCGGCCCCCAGGATTTGCGCCGATTCCTCGTAGCTCGCATCGACCGAAGAAAGCGCCGACGATGTGAGCAGGTAGACGAACGGAAATGTGTGCAGCACCGTCACGAGCACGAGTCCCGGCATCGAGAAGATGTTGAAGGTAAACAACGACGTGCCGGTCGCGTGGCGCAGAAAGGCATTGATCACGCCCGCGCGCGGACTGAACAGATTGACGTAGGCGATCGCGACCAGAAACGGCGGCGACAGATACGAAAGCGTGGCCGTCAGTTTCACGAATTGCCGGCCCGGCAAATCGGTGCGGATGACGGCCCACGCCAGCGGCACGCCGATAACGATGCTCAGGAGCGCCGTCCATGCCCCGAGCGTGAGCGAGTTGAAGAGGGCATCGAAATATAACCGCTGCGAGAGCACTTCGGAAAAATTTGCGATCCCGATGCCGTGCCCGGTCCACAAACTGCCCCACACGAGCGAGATGAGGGGCAGCACGACGAGCACGATGAGCGCCACCACGGCTGCGCCGCTCACGCAGTTTTCCACGTTAAACCACGCGCGGCCCGGCCACGCGCGCGGAGTGGTGTGGATCAACGGCCGGTCAATCGCCCGAGGAGGACGGTGATGTCGGGCGGCGCGTCGTCGCCCGTCCATGCGACGTATTGGTCGGGCCGCACGAGAACGAGGCGATGTTCGTACGCCTCGCGGCCGCCGGCGTAACTGTCGCGCACGACCTTAAGGGGCACATGCGCCGCGGCCGCTGCCTGCTCGAAGGCTTGCACCGCCGCATCGATTGCGCCGAACGCCAACAGAGTAAAATCCAAACCGAGCTCTTCGAACACGTTTCTTCCCGAGGTCAAGAGCTGCGGAGCGAGATGGTGACCGGCGCGCGCCGAAAACGTGTGCGTCCCATGCGCGCTGCTCTTTCCGCCGGGCGGACCGTCGATCACGGATGAGCCTTCATAGTGGGGCTCATAGGTCAACACGCTTCCACCGGCGCGCGATTGACGCGCGGCCCAGGCCGCCTCGAACTCCGCCTTGTCGCGTTCGGGGTTGTAGCGCTGCAACCACTTCGCATCGGTCTCGATGCGCGCGGCGATAAAGTCTTCGCCGGTTTCCTTGAAGATCGGACGACGCTCATCGCTATAGGAGGGGATCAATGCATCACCGCCCCAGCCGTGCAATACCGCGGCGAGCTTCCAGCTAAGATTGACGGCGTCCTCAAGTCCGTTATTGAGGCCGAAGCCGCCGTATGGCGGATGGCTGTGCGCCGCATCGCCGGCGATGAGGATCCGGCCCACTTGGTAGGTTTCGGCAACCGAGACGCGGAGATCCCAAAACCCGACATAGTCAAACTCGGCGGCAAATTTGAATCCGGCAGCTTTTTGGATAAGCCCGAGAAAATCGTAGTTGTCCTTGGTCGTGTTCGCCGGGACGGGTGCGTGGAAGAAAAACTCTTCGCCCACATCGACGCGTCCGAAGAATTGCCAGTAGCCCTTCGCATCCGGATGCAGAACGTTAAACGTGCCGCGGTCGGGAAAGCGTTTGAGGGCTTCGTGTAACTCGCGCGAACGGAAAACGGCAAGCACCATGACTTGCTCGAAATCGGTTCCCCCGCGGGCGATACCGGCCTGACCGCGCACGAGCGAATGAGCGCCGTCGCAGCCGACGAGATAATCCGCCTCGAGAACCTGGCTCTGCGCGCCGTTGCTCTCGGCGATCGTAATCCGAACGCCCGTTTCGTCCTGTTCGATGTGCTCTGCCGTCCAACCGAACAGGTTGGTCACGGCCGGAACTTCGGCCATGCGCGCGCGCAGCACTTTTTCGGTCAAGTATTGCGGCAACCGCTCCACATCTTGGAAGTAGAACTTGCGCACGAGTTCGCGCTGCGGCGGCGGATACCAATACTCGCTCATCAAGCTGCCGTACGTCGTGATGCCGCTGATCGGATAGCCCTTCGGCATGATGCGCGCGGCCCGCAGTTCGTCCACGATGCCCCAGAAATAGAAATGCTCCAGCGTGCGCGGCGAGAGGTTCTGGCCCTTCGGAATATTCTGCAGCCCCGTGCGCCGCTCGATAATGGCGCTCGAGATGCCCCGCAAGCCCAAATCGACAGCCAGCGCGACGCCCACCGGCCCTCCGCCGACGATGACTACTTGAAATCTACTGGCCATGGGGCTTTTGTCTCCGCTCGGGCACGAATACCCCTCCGCTCACAGGCACCGGAACGGCCGCGGGCGGAATTCGAGTCCCATGCCGGAGTTGCCGGACATTGCCGCCTACATCAGCGCGCTCGAGCCGCGCATCGTCGGTCAGCCGCTCGAGCGCGTGCGGATAGCGAGTGTCTTTTTGTTGCGTACTGCCGACCCGCCGATTACGGAGGTGGAGGGGCGCGTCGTGCGCGAGCTGCGACGCATCGGCAAGCGCATCGCGATCGGGGTCGCTGGTGATTTGTGGTTGGTGCTGCATCTGATGATCGCCGGCCGTCTGCACTGGCGACCGCCGGGTGCGAAGCTCGGCGGCCGCAACAACCTCGCGGCGTTCGATTTTCCCAAGGGCTCGCTCGTGTTGACCGAGGCCGGAACGAAACGCCGCGCATCGCTGCATGTGGTCCGCGGCGAAGAAGCGCTCGAGGCGATGGATCCCGGCGGCATCGATGTGTTCGCCGCCGGCCTCGATTCGTTCCGGCACGCGCTGACGATTGAAAACCGGACGCTCAAGCGCGCGCTCACCGATCCGCGCATCGTGAGCGGGATCGGCAATGCGTATTCTGACGAGATCCTCCACGCCGCGCAGCTCTCGCCGATCACTCTCACGCACAAGCTTACCGCCCGCGAATGGGAACGCTTGTTCGACGCGACGCGCGCGACGCTGCGGACGTGGATCGACCGGTTACGTGACGAGACGAACGGCGAATTCCCCGAGCGGGTAACCGCGTTTCGGAAAGACATGGCCGTGCACGGCCGCTTCGGTGAAGCCTGCCCGCGCTGCGGGGAACCCGTGCAGCGGATTCGCTACGCCGACAACGAGACGAACTATTGCGCGCGCTGCCAAACCGGCGGCACGCTACTTGCCGACCGCAGCCTATCGCGGTTGCTGAAGGCCGACTGGCCACGTACGCTCGATGAACTCGACGCGCTCAAACGGCGTTAAGCAACGCCGGGGCGGCTCGCGAACAGCTCGACCGCCCTCCCGCGCAAGTAGCCGCCGTCGCTGCGGCACGTCTTCAGGCCCGAGGCGACGCCCATCCCGGCCCCGGTTAGAACCAAGCCGCGCCGTGTATCGGCGGCGTCCCTACGTCACATCTGTCTATACCGGCTCCTCAAGGAGGGTCAGCAAGCGGTGGATATCAAAGACCCCGAACCCGATGAATCTTCCGCTCGCGATCGGTATTGCCGTACTGGTCATCATCAGTTTTGCGATCGCCAACGAGATGGGCCGCATGCGCACGAAGACGGTTCGACGGCAACGAGCGTCGATTGAGCCGCCGCGCCGCTCACAACATCTTGAGAAGCGTATGGTCTCGGCATTTGCCGGGCCGCGCAAAACCTACGGGGACTGCTTCGCTGAGTTTTCGGTCTGGCGCCAAGCGGAAAATACGCGCATGGACGTGCGAACCAAGGGCGGGTGGCACGTTCTCGATCTGTTTACCCGGTCGATGACGGTGCGCTATTTGTGGCAAGCGCTCGATGGCCTGGTCAAGGGGCCGGTTACCGTCAACGTCGACCTGGGATCGCGGGACGCAATGGTTTGGTCGAAAGCCGCGAACGATGCGTTCAAGGACAAGGGCGTTGTGCCGCCGTGGATCCCGGTTAAGGGTCGCGTCGGCACGCTTATCTCGGGACCGTAGCTACCGCTCCGCGACGTTCTGATCGGGATTATCGATCATGACGAGGCGTTCCAAACGTAAATTAGCAACATGCTAGACGACGTGAAGCCGGCACTCGAATCGGTCGTTGAACTCGATGCGCTAGCTGCGTGCTGGCTCGCGATGGCCCAGGCAACGACGCTCGATGAGATTGAAGCAGCCGCTCTCACCGGACTGCTGGAATTCATCAATGTAAAAATCGCCTACACCGCCCGGCGCGGCGATGCCGTGTGGTCGTTTAGCCGCCAGATCGGCTTGGCCGGCGACTTCGCAGGCGTTGCAATTCCCGAAGAATTCGTTCCGTACGCCGAAGCCCTGCTCGCCGGGGACACGATCTGCTACGAAAACCTATCGGAAATGGGTCCGGAACTCGCGCAGATTCTCGCCGGCGTGGGACTCGGCTCCCTGTATGCCGTCCCGATCATGAAGGTCGACCTCTGCGTAGGCACGCTCGCGATCGGTCGCAGCGAACCGTCCGTTTTTAGCCCGCGCGATCGCGCGTTGGTGCGACTATTCACCTCGCATTTGGGTGCGCTGCTCGCAAAGCGCGATTTGGTCCAATCGCTGGAGACCCTCGCCGAAAGCGTTCCGGCAATCGTTTTACGCACGGAGCCGAGCGGCTGGATCAATTGGTACAACCATCGCTGGTATTCGTTCACGGGGCAAACGCGCGAAGAGGCTGCCGGCTGGGGTTGGCAGACCGCACACCATCCCGAAGATTTTCTGCGCGTCATGGAAGAGTGGCCGAAAGCGCTCGCGACCGGGCAGCCGATCGAGATTGAATTTCGCCTGCGCCGGTATGACGGCATTTACCATTGGCATCTCGCGCGCGTCGAACCGGTACGCGACGACAAGGGAACGATCCTCAGCTGGTACGGGACCGTCGTTGACATCGAAGCACAGAAGCAGGCACTCGAACGAACGCAGCGCGTTGCCGAAGCGTTACAACAGGCGTTCTTACCGCAGCATCTTCCGCAACGCCACAATTTGCGGCTCGATGCGAACTACGTGTCAGCCGAACAAGACGCGCTTGTCGGCGGCGACTGGTACGATGCATTCGAGCTGCCCGACGGCCGCATGGGATTCTCGATTGGTGATGTGGCGGGACATGGACTAGCCGCGTCGCTGGCCGTCGGGAATCTCCGTCAGGCGATCTTCACCTTGGCGCTCCGCACCGACGACCCGGGCGCCGTCCTTTCCGAAGTCGACCGGATTCTGCGCGTTCAGGAGCCGGGTACGTTTGTCACCGCGCTCGTCGGCTTCATCGATCGCGACGGCACGACGTTACGCTACGCAACAGCCGGACATCCGCCGCCGCTTATCGCTTATCGCGCGGAAGGCTCGGCAACCATGCTGCCCACCGGCGGGCCGCCGCTCGGCGTGACCGACGACTTACGGCTCACCACGCACACCATTGCGATTGAAACCGACATGGTCGTCGTCCTGTATACGGACGGCATGACGGAATTTTCGCGCAACGCGCTTGCCGGCGAAACTCGCCTGCGCACCATCATCCCAACCCTTGTCGGAAACACGTCGCTCGTTCGACCGGCGCAATTCTTGTACGCATCCGTGCTGGACGGCGCTGTGCCGCAGGACGATGCCGCCTTGCTCGTACTGCAATTTTCGGTCGTTGATTCGGTCGTGCATGTGGAACCGCCGAGTCTCAAAAGGGAATGGCGCTTCCATGCGAGCGACGCCCGAGCCGCGCACGTTGCGCGGCGCGAAATCGGAGCGTACCTGTTCGAGACGTGTGGGGAAACGGAAGACGCACGTTCGAGCGAACTCATCATCGGCGAACTGCTCGCAAACACCGTCGAACACGCGCCGGGCCTCGTGCATCTCACGATTGAGTGGACGGGCAATCACTTCGTCCTCATCGTTCGAGACAGCGGACCCGGCATAGGAGCCGTCCGGACGAGCCTACCGGCGGACCTGTGGCAAGAGGGTAGCCGCGGACTGTTCCTCGTTCATGCGTTAGCGTCCGACGTCACGATTCTTCGCTCGCCGGAAGGCGGCGCCGAATTGCGCGTCGTTCTTCCGCTCAAGCCACTCTCGGCCGCTGAACCTTACGTGTAACGAAGCGATCCGGGTGTTGTAAGCAGTTCGCCGGTTTCGAGCAGCGTTTTGAGGCCGGAGAGGATCATCGGCCAGCCGCCGAAGATCTCATCGTTGCCGCCTTCGCGCAATTGATCGTGCGTGACGGTCAGGCAGCATGAATCGCCAACCGGCTCGATCTCCCAAGTCACGCGCGACGTGCCCTCGCTCTTCACGTCGTCACTCCAGAGCGCGCGGAAACTCTGCACGAGCCGGCGCGGCGCATCGATCTCGAGATTTTCGCCTTCGAGGATCGGCGTCGATGACGCGGGGGTGACCCCCTCGTAATGCGAGCCGGGCGCCCAGTCGGTGATGACGCCGATGCCGAACGAGTATTTGCGCCGCATCTCGGGATTGGTGATGGCTTCCCACAAGCGCTCGGGCGTCGTCTTGATGTAGATCTCGTAGATTTTTTCCATCGTCTTCTTCTCCAAATCTCGCTTGAGGTCGCTGAGAGCGGCCACAAACGGTGCGGCGTACTTGCTCACCCAGCGGTCGTGGATGAGCCGGATCGGAACGGCGTTGAGAAAGTGCAGTTTCTCGCGTCCGCGCCGTCGCGTGACGACGAGTCCCGCTTCCTCGAGTACCCGGAGGTGCTTCATCACGCCGAAGCGCGACATGGTCAGACGACCCTCGAGCGCGCTCAGCGTCTGCCCGTCCTCGTGGAAGAGCTCGTCGAGTAGGCTCCGGCGCGTTGGGTCGGCCAGGGCCCGGAACACCTCGTCCATGCCGGCTATCATATGTGACCATTTGGTCACTTGTCAAGGGTTTGCCCGGCGGCGCAAGCGGGAAACCGCTTGCTATGCTGGGGCCACTACGCGAACTCAATGCGAAGCAATGGCGCGCGTTTATCGCTGCGTTTCTCGGCTGGACGCTCGACGCATTCGACTTCTTCCTCGTCACGTTCGTGGTCACTCGGATCGCGACCGACTTCAACCGCGCGATTCCCGAGGTGGCGTTCGCAATAACCATCACGCTGATGTTGCGGCCGCTCGGCGCGCTGATCTTCGGCATGTTTGCGGACAAGTACGGACGGCGTGGACCGTTGATGGCGTCGGTGTTGATCTATTCGGTCGTCGAGTTGGCCACCGCATTTTCGCCGAGCTTCACGATCTTTATCGTGTTGCGCGGACTCTACGGTATTGCGATGGGCGGCGAGTGGGGCGTTGGAGCGGCGCTGGCACTCGAAACGTTGCCGACGCGCGCGCGTGGACTTGCGTCCGGAATTCTGCAGCAAGGGTATGCGACCGGATATCTGATCGCGGCCGCCGTGTTCGGATTGTTCTTCGAGACAATCGGTTGGCGCGGGATGTTCGTCATTGGCTGTTTGCCGGCACTGCTCGTGCTCTACATCCGCTCGCAAGTCGAGGAATCGCCGTCGTGGCGCGCGGGACAGGCGAAACCACTTGCCGAGCGGCTCAATCTTTGGACGTCGTTCTTAAAGCAGCCGATGCTTTACGTCTATGCAGTCTTGCTGATGGCGTCGTTCAACTTTCTCTCGCACGGATCGCAGGATCTGTATCCGACGTTTCTGACGAAGCAACGTGCGTTCGATCCGCACACCGTCGCGATCGTCACGATCATCGTCAACATCGGCGCGATTCTTGGCGGCACGCTCTTCGGCGGGCTCTCGCAGCGCTTCGGCCGCAAGCGCACGATCCTCGTTGCCTGCGTTCTCGGCATCTGCACGATTCCGCTATGGGTGGGTGCGCCGAGCATCGCGTTGCTGGCATTCGGTGGATTCCTCATCCAGTTCTTCGTGCAAGGCGCGTGGGGCGTGATCCCCGCGCATCTCAACGAACTCTCACCCGGCGATGTGCGCGGAACGTTCCCGGGCTTCACCTATCAGCTCGGCAATTTGATCTCTGCCGGCTCGGCGCAAATCGAAGCCGCCTATGCCGCGACACTCAAGACGCCGGCCGGCGGCGCCGACTACGGTCATGCGCTGATGGTCATCATGATCGGGGTCTTTATCTCGGTCTTCATCCTCACGGCGGTCGGACCGGAACGGCGCGGGGTTGAGTTCGTCAGCGAACCTTTAGCAGAGACGGGCTGAGATAACGCTTGTTCCCGGCGGCCCGTAACGCATCCCAGCCGCTGAGAATTCCGACCGCGCGATTGGCAACATGCGCCGCGTTTTCGACGGCTTCAGGCGCGGAGCGGCGTTCGCCGGTCGCGCGATTCGATTCGACCGCGCAAATGCTGCCGCACCGGCGCTTGATGAGCCGGCCGATAACGAAGAGCGCGGCCGCTTCCATCTCGAACGTCGCAACGCCGTAGCTGCGCATCTTCTCGACGATCGGCACTTTGGTGGGCAGCGCGAGGGGGACGGGCATCTCGTTATCTTGTCCCGCGAAAAATGAATCCGTGCTCGCGGTCAATCCGACCGTGTAGGCGACGCCGAGTTGTTCGCACGCCTCGATGAGCGCGAAGGTCACGTCGCGATCGGCGATTGCCGGGTATGAGGGCTCGCAGTAAGCGTCGGGCGAGCCAACGAGACGCACCGCGCCCTCCTGAATCACGAGCGTGCCGATGTCGATATCCGCCAGCACGGTGCCGCACGTCCCAACCCGAATGAACGTTTCGGCGCCGGCCGCCGCGAGGTCCATCAGCGCGATCTCCGTTGACGGCGCACCGATCCCGGTAGAGCAGACGCCGAGCGCGACGCCCCCGATCGTACCGCGGGCGTAACGGAACTCACGACTGAACGAGATCTCTTCGTACTGCTCCCAGCCGGCGCCGATGATCGGAACGCGCCCGGGGTCGCCGGGCAAGAGCATGTACCGCGGTGCCGGATCGCTGCCGGTGACGACGTGCTGTTTCGACATCCCGGTATGTTCCGTTCGACGGGATGTCTTCCGCTAGAGCTGCGAATAACCGGGCATGGAACCGATCGTTGTCTGGCGCCGGCCCGCGAAACGCGGAGCGAGCACGCCGCTCGTCGTCTTGCTCCACGGACGCGGTGCCGACGAGAACGACCTGATCGATCTCGCCAACGACCTTCCGCGCGGATTCGCCTACGTCAGCATGCGTGGGCCGCTCGAACTTCCCGAGGGCGGGTACCGTTGGTTCGAGGATCGCGGCGTGGCACGTCCGGTCGCGAAAAGTTTGCGCGCCGCGGTGGACGGCGTTCGCGCGTGGGTCGACGGACCTGCCGCCGCCGAGTACGATCGCACGCGAACGTATCTGCTCGGATTTAGCGCCGGCATGATGACGGCCGGCGCACTTGTGTTGAACGACCCGACGCGTTTTGCCGGCGCGGTGCTTTTGAGCGGAGCGATGGCTCTCGACGGGGGCGACGCGACGCCCGGACGCCTCGCAGGCCTGCCGATCTTCCTCGCCCACGGAACAGCCGATATGATGATTCCGCCCGACCTCGTTCTCTCGACGCAACGCTACCTGCGTGAGCGCAGTGGCGCCGACCTAACCGAGCGCACGTACCCGCGAGAACATAGCATCGCGCGTCGTGAGATCGGCGATATCGCCGCGTGGCTCGAGGGGCATGCCTGATACTCAGGCTTTTCTTATGATTACAGGCATTTTCGCCACTTAGGAGTGGTGCGCGTTCGGCCGTAGAAGGGGGCCAACCCGAGGCGGAAAGCGCCTTGACCGCCGTAGGAGATTTTCATGCCTCGCTTTGCTTCACTTTTAGCGACCCTCGCGCTGACCGCCGCCGTCGGCGCGACCGCATTCGCACAGGCTCCGGCGCCCTCACGCATACGTGGGACGATCGTTTCGTTCACCGGCGGCGTTCTCACGGTTCAGGGAGTCGGCACAACCTACAAAGTCGCGCTTCCCGACAACGTCGCGGTCACGTGGATCACCAAGTCGGATCTCGCGAATATCGGACCGAACTCGTTCGTCGGGACGGTCGGGGTTCCGCAGGCCGACGGCACGCTGAAAGCCGTCGAAGTGCAGATTTTCCCCGAGGCGTTACGCGGCCGCGGTGAAGGAACCCGGCCGTGGGATTCGGTTCCCAATAGTTCGATGACGAACGCTACGGTCGATACGATCGCTTCCGCAACGGTCGACAAAGTTGACGGTCGCGTCATGGTGATCAAGTATAAGGACGGCGAGAAGAAGGTCTTCGTGCCGGCGAACGTTCCCGTCATCACGTACGTCCCGGCGGACAAGGCTGCGCTCACACCCGGAGCACACATCATCATCGTCGCAGCGACGAAAGCTGACGACGGCACGTATACCACGACCGGTGTCAACGTCGGTAAGGACGGCCTCGTCCCCCCGATGTAAGCCTCGCGCTCTAGCGGGATGCGAAAAGCCCCGATTTGCGTCGGGGTTTTTCTTATTACGGAGTGGTACGGGTCCGGCCGTAGAAGTTGGAGGGCCCGAGGCGGAAAGCGCCTTGTAATGATGGAGGAGATGTTTATGCCCCGCTTTGCCTCACTTCTAGCCACCCTCGCGCTTACGGTAGCCGTCGGCGCGACCGCGTTCGCCCAAGCAACCGATTCCGTTCGCATTCGCGGGACAATCACGTCCTTCGACGGCGGCGTGCTCACGATTCAAGGAGCCGCGTCGGCATATAAGGTCATGCTGCCCGACAACGTGCGGCTGCAGTGGATCGCCAAGTCGGACCTCTCGAAGATCGGACCCAACACCTACGTCGGAACCGTAGCGATTGCGCAGCCCGACGGCTCGCTGCGCGCGACCGAAGTGCAGATCTTCCCCGAGGCACTTCGCGGCGTCGGCGAAGGCACGCGCCCATGGGACACGCTCCCCAATAGTTCGATGACCAACGCGACCGTCACGACGATCGCGCCGGAGACGGTCGACAAAGTCGAAGGCCGCACCATGATGGTGAACTACAAAGGGACCGATCGCAAGGTTTTCGTGCCGGCAAACGTGCCCATCATTACCTATCTACCAGCCGACAAAGCCGCACTCACCGCGGGCGCACACGTGATCGTCAACGCAACGAAGGGCGCCGACGGCATGCTCACGACAACGACAGTGCAAATCGGAAAAGACGGCCTCACACCACCGATGTAGATTTATATCCGCCTCTACGGTTGCGCGATGAGCTCTGTCGCCGGAAACGATTTCGTCAGGGTGCCGTATTTTGCTGCAGCATCGATCACAGGTTGCATTAGCGCCGGGTTCATGATTCCCGATGTATCGTAGGCTGCACGCGTCATCGTTTTCGCGATCTCGGGTTGAAGTTTTAGGTATTTCAGCAAGATCTCGGCTGACTTGTCATGGTGCGTGTTCGCCCATTGCGCAGTCTTTTGGATTGCGTTACGGAAGCGGCGCACTGCTTCCGGGTTGCTTTGAATCCACGACTCATTCCCGAACCAGCCCATGATCAAGAATCGCGGCCCGATCGCGCTTTGCGCGTTACCGAGCTCGCGGGTGATGGGTTTTGCCGCTTCAAGAAACGGTTCGTTCAGAAGCGCCGCTGACACGCGATGCTGCTGAACTGCGACGGCCATCTCGGAAAACGGGATCTCGATGAACTTTATGGTCTTCAAATCGGCACCGTGCTTGTCCAGCCACGCCATCGTTGTAAATTGCGTGAGATCGCGTAAGCCGTTAATAGCGATGGTCGTGTTGTTAAGATCGGCTGCTTCCTTTACGGTCGAGTCCTTCGCAACCACGAGCGTGGTCGTCGGCGGAGCTCCCGTGTACATAGCGGCGGGCGCTACGTACTTCAGCGGAAGGCCGTGTTCGTGGCCGGTGGCTACGACGCCCACACTGGCAACAGCAAGATCGAGCGCACCCGAGGCAAGTGCCGACGTCAGGGCCGGACCGTTGAGGAGAAACGTGAGCTTGACGTCCAAACCAGCATCCTTAAAGAAGCCCATGTCCTGCGCGTAAAAGCCTTCGGCCGTCGAGTCACCGGGTTGAATGCCCACGTTGATGGTAATCGGATCTGGAGCCGCCACCGCCGGTGGCGACGCCATCGAGAACACGAGGACGGTGGCTGCCACCACGAGGCTGAAGCGACGAAACTGCGTGGACATCGGAACTCCTTTGTCAAACACTGACGATCGGTAGTTTAGCAGTGGCAGATCGATGGCCTAGGTATGTGCGGGAGGGGCCGTCGGCGCCGTGTAAGGGCCGAAAATGACGAACGCACAGGCGGCTCCGCTCTCGGGGATACGCGTGCTTGAGATCGGGAACTTCATGGCCGGCCCGTTCTGCGCGATGAACCTCGCCGATCTGGGCGCTGATGTCGTGAAGGTCGAGAATCCCGACGGCGGCGACGTGGTGCGCAATACCGGGCCATTCTTAGACGGCGAGAGCTCAAATTTCATTCGTCTCAATCGCAATAAGCGCAGTCTTGCCATCGACCTCAAGCACGAGACGGGTAAGGAGCTCTTCCGAAAGCTGGCAACTCGCGCCGATATTGTGGTTGAGAATCTACGGCCGGGCACGATGCGTTCACTCGGATTGGACTATCCCGTTTTGTCGGCGCTCAATCCACGCTTGATCTATGTGGCTGCGTCAGGCTGGGGACAAGATGGGCCGTACGCTTCCCATGCGGGGCTTGATATCATGGCGCAAGCAATGAGCGGTGTTATGAGCATTACCGGCGAGGAAGGGCGGCCGCCGGTCAAGGCGGGCGTGCCCATGTGCGATCTCGCGTGCGCACTGTATGGCGCACTTGGCGCTGTGTCGGCGCTGCACGCCCGTGAGCGTAGCGGACGCGGCCAGCTAATCGATGTCTCGCTCTTTGAAGCCGGTGTGAGCTTTGCGGTCTGGGAATCCGGCGAGTACTTCGGGTCCGGGGCGATCCCGCGCCGGCACGGGTCAGCTCATCAGGCAACGGCACCGTATCAAGCGCTGCGTAGCGCCGACGGCTACTTCGTTGCGGGCGCGACGACGCCCAAGACCTGGGTCGCGTTCTGCAAGGAACTTGGCATCGAATCGCTCATCGACGAACCGCGCTTCTCTCAGCCGCATTTGAGGCACACTAATCTCAAGGAACTTCTTCCACTCATCGAAGCCGTAACCGTAACGAAGTCCAGCCGCGAGTGGGTCGACGCACTGCAAGCCGCCGGTGTTCCGTGCGAGATGCTACAAGACTTCGGTCAGGTCTTCAACGACCCACATCTTCTTGCTCGCAACTACTTCGCCGATGTTCCGCATGCGAAGCTCGGCCCCGTGCGCGTCAACGGTTCGCCGATGCGATTCTCCGAGACACCGGTACGTATGCATCGCGCGGGCCCGATGCTCGGTGAGGACACGGCGGCGGTGCTGGGCGAACTCGGTCTTTCCCCCGGCGACATCACGAGTCTCGCCGAGCGCGGTATCGTCGCGAGTCCGGCCGTTCTCACGTGAACGACGACATTTTGACCGAACGGCGCGGCCGCGTCTTGTGGATCACCTTCAACCGGCCGCAATCACGCAACGCAATGAAGCTCACGATGTACGAGCGTCTGCTCGAACTGTGTCGCGAGATCAACGCCGACGACGAACTCCGCGCCGTCGTGCTGACCGGCGCAGGCGACAAGGCCTTCGTTGCCGGTACCGACATTTCGGAATTCGATGTCTTCAAGAACCCTGCCGACGCCTTGAATTACGAACACAAAATCGGCGGCGTCATCGAGGCACTCGAGGGCGTACGAATACCGTTGATTGCAGCCGTTCGAGGCGCCTGCACGGGCGGCGGCATGTCGATCGCGACTGCGTGCGATTTGCGGATCGCCACGCCAAGCTCGCGGTTTGGATTTCCCGTCGCGCGGACGCTGGGTAATTGCCTCTCCATTGCCAACTATGCGCGCTTGGTCGACATCGTCGGGCCGACGGCCGTAAAGGAAATGGTCTATCTCGCGAAGCTCATCGACGCGCGCCGGGCGTACGAGCTAGGCTATTTAAACGAAGTGGTGCCAGAGGAAGACGGCCTCCACGTTCGCGTTACCGAGATTGCCGAGACGATCGCCGGCAATGCGCCGCTCACGATTCGCGCAACGAAAGAAGCGCTCCGGCGAATCACCAATGAGGGCCGCACCGCAGCCGACGAAGACCTCATCTTGAGCTGTTATATGAGCGCTGACTTCCGCGAGGGCATGAAAGCGTTCTTTGAAAAACGCCCGGCCAATTGGACGGGACGCTAGTCATTCTCTGCAATAGCGGCAGCGGTTATCGTGACAACGGTGGCGACGGCTTACAGATAGCTCAGATCGATATATTTCGATGGCGGCCCGAGTTCTTTCTTCGGTGTCGCGTAGGCCGAACGTAGTTCGAGCACCGTCTTGACGCCGTCCATGTCGAACGTTCCGTCACGCGTATAGCTCTTCGGCGACGCGAGGATTGCCGGGCCGATTTGCGCGATCAGATCCGGGGTCAAGTCGGTGTTGTGAGCCAGAATGGCCATCGCTTCGGTACGATTCACCGGGTCGTAGAGCCAGGCGGCCGCCTGACGATATCCGCGAACGAATGCGAGCGCCTGCGGGCGGTGCGTTGCCAACCAGGAACGGCGCGCCATGACCGACGTTGCTTCGTAGTGTCCGAGTACGTCGATCGCGCTGCCCAAGATGTGGAAGCCGTACTTCTGCTGTCCGAGCAGATCGAACGGCGCGGAGACGACGCCGGCGACGGCTTGGCCGGCAACCATTGCATCGAAGCGCTTTTGCGTGCTGCCGACGGCGATGAACGAATACTCGCCCGGCATGACGCCGTTCTTCTCCATCATCCGGCGTAACACGAACGAGAACCCGGTACCCGCTGCATCGACGGCAAACGTTTTGCCCCGCAGTTGCTCGTATGACGCGATTTCCGGCCGGACGATCATTTTCAAGAAACCCGGTCCGATGCCGAGCACGTTGACGAAGTCGAGGTTGCCCGTCACCGCCGGATCGCCCTGACCCTCGTCGTATCCGACGACGTTATCCAAGGCGGTCATCGCCATATCGGCATCGCCGGCCATCATGTGCTGGAACTGCACCACGGAACCCGTCGTCGGCGTGATCGTGCAGTCGAGGAAGCCCTTATCGTGCATCACATAGACGGGCCACGCATCGACGCCGCCAAAAATGTTGAGGCGTAGGGGCACCGCTTGCGTCCGGCCGATCGCGGTGGCACCTGCAAACGCGCCGACTGCGGCGGCACTACCGGCAACAAACCGGCCGCGTGATAGGCGAAAAGCATCATCCTGCATAAGCGCTTCACTATGTCATCTTCATTGCGCGTTCCCCCCCTTAGCGACGACGAGCTAAGCGAGGACCAGCGAGCCATTGCCGCCGAGATTGCCGGCACCCGCCGGGGCGTCATCGGCGGCCCGTTTGCCATCTGGCTGCGGTTACCGGAAGTTGTAAAGCGCATCAGCGCGTTGAGCGATCGGCTGCGCAAGAATAGCACGTTCGAAAAACGCCTGGTCGAGATCATCGTGCTCGTGAATACGGGCTACTGGAAGGCCGAGTACGCGTGGAGCACCCACGCCGAACAAGCCCTGAAAGAAGGCGTCCCGGCCGACGTCATCGAGGCGATTCGGGCAGGTACGCCGCCGCCATTCACGCGCGACGACGAACGCGTGATCTACGATGTCCTTACCGAGCTCATCGATAAGAAGAACTTGAGTGACGCGACGTACGCGCGCGGCATCGCGCTCTTCGGTCTGGATCGCATGATCGAGATGATCACCACCGCCGGCCTCTACGCGATGATCTCGATGACGCTCGTTGCCTTCGACGTCCCCGCCACCAACGGTAAACGCGTGCTTTCATGAGACGCGTCATAACGGGTCACGACGAACACGGCAAAGCGATCGTCTTGATCGACGGCGAGGCGACGAACCTGCGCAAGTCGCCCTCCGGCAACACCTCAACCTTGATGTGGTGCAGCGATCAGATGCCGGCCGACATCGCCATCGGTACCGGCATCGAAGATATGGGCGCACGCGTCATCGGTACGCCGCCGCCGGTCAACGGAACGCGCTTTACCGTCAACGACATCGTCCCCGGCGGCGACCCCGTTATGCACCGTACCGAGACCATCGACTACGTTATCGTGATCTCGGGCGACGTCGAAATGGACCTCGATGATTCGACGGTCAAGCTCTCGGCCGGCGACGTGATGGTGCAGCGTGGTACGAACCACGCGTGGGTCAATCGCAGCGGAAAGCCCGCGCGTGTCGCCTTCGTCCTCGTCGATGCGGTGCCGCTCGGCATCGGGCACCCGGTCGTGCGGGGCGTGAAGGTCGGCCCGTCGTAGTCGCAAGCATGCAATTCGGCGTCTTCGATCATATGGATCGTAACGATCTCCCGCTCCCCGACTTCTACGAGGCGCGGCTGCAGATGATCGAAATGTACGATCGCGCCGGCTTCTACGGCTATCACGTCGCCGAACACCACGCGACGCCGCTCGGCATGGCGCCCTCGCCGAGCGTCTTCCTCTCAGCCGTGGCGCAGCGCTCGAAGCAGTTGCGCTTCGGGCCGCTCGTCTATCTGCTTCCGTTCTATCACCCGCTGCGGTTGCTCGAAGAGATCTGCATGCTCGATCAAATGAGCCGCGGCCGGCTCGAGTTTGGTCTTGGACGAGGCATCTCGCCGATCGAGGCACGCTACTTCGGCCTCGAACCGAAGCGGGCACAAGCGCAATTCGACGAGGTCCTCGAGATCATTCAGCGCGGACTGCGAAGCGATCGTCTCACGTTCAAGGGCGAGTTTTATCAATTCGACGACGTACCGCTCCAGATGACGACCGTCCAGCAACCGCATCCGCCGATGTGGTATGGCCTGCACTCGCCGGAAAGCGCCGAGCGCGCCGCCGCTCGCGGCTACAACATGGTGAGTCTCGACGGGATCGAACTCGCGCGTCCGACCGGCGTCGCTTATCGCAAGGCGTGGGACGCGACGTATCCGGCAAAGAGCGATCCGAAAATCGGACTGTGCCGGTTCATCGTTCTTGCCGACACCGACGAAGCCGCCTTGGCCCTCGCCATTCGCGCATACGATAGCTGGAATGTGAGCTTCAATTTTCTCTTTAAACTGACGGGCATCACGCCGGCCCACGGCGAGCGGCCCGGATCGGCGGCGGCGCTGGCCGATGGCCGCATGGTTGCGGGAACGCCCGCAACGATCGTGCGCGTTTTGCGCGATCAACTGAGCGACACGCCGTACAACTATTTACTCGGTCAGTTCGCATTCGGCAACCTGACGCTACCCGAAACCCAGCACTCCGTCCAACTCTTCATCGATCACGTCATGCCGGCGTTGCAACACGCACCGGCGCAGGTGTAACTATGCTCGACCTTGCCCGTTGGTTCACGTGCACCGCCCTCGTCGCGACGCTCACGCTAACGACGTCCTCCCTCCAGGCGAACGCGCAACCGGCCCCGGCGCCACTCATCACCGTCCATCTCGGTGCAACGCCCGACGATGACTGCGCCCCGATACTCTACGCGCAGAAAGCCGGGCTCTTCGCGCGCGCCGGACTAAACGTCATCCTCGATAAGTCCCAGAGCGGTGCCGCCGCGGCAGCCGCGGTGCTCTCCGGCAGCTACGACATCGCCAAGTCGAGCCTCGTGAACCTGATGTCGGCGCACGTCAAGGGCATTCCATTCACGCTGATCGCACCGGCCGGCATGTGGGACGACTCGACGCCGTTCGCGCAGCTGCTCGTGCTTAAAGATTCACCCATTCACACGGCCAAAGACCTGAACGGCAAACTCCTATCGGTGCCCGCGCTACACGATATCGGACAAGTCTCCGATTCCGCGTGGGTGCAACAACACGGCGGCGATCCGAGCACGCTACATTTCGTCGAGTTCCCGATGTCGGGAGCATCTGCGGCGCTCGATACGCACCGCATCGATGCGACGACGATCGTCGGCCCCGCGATGGACGCAGCCATGGCCACGGGGAAGTTTCGCTCGCTCGGCGCCACGTTCGGTGCGATCGCCCCCCACTATCTCTTTTCGGGCTGGTTCACGACCAAGGAGTGGGCAGCCGCACACCCCGATGTGGTCAAGCGCTTCCTGCGCGTGTGGGCTGAGGCCGCAGCGTACGCCAACACGCACCACGACGAGACGGAACCGCTGCTCGCGCAGTTCTCCTTGATCCCGATCGAAGTACTCCACAAGATGACGCGCGGCGTCTACGGGACCACGCTTTCAGCGGCCGACATCCAACCCGTCATCGACGTTGCGGCCAAGTATCAAATGATCGACAAGGCGTTCCCGGCGCAAGAAATCATCGACCCGGCCGCGAGCGGAAAATGAACCTCTCGCGGCAACGATTCATCGCCCGCACGCTCGCGGCGAGCGCGGCGTCATCATTCGCCGTTCCGCGGCTCGCGCTCGGGCAATCCGATGCGGTCCTGCGCGTCGGCATCATTCCCTCCGATCCGTTCGGCGAGGCCATCTACACCCAAGCCGGCGGCTTCTTCAAAACCGCCGGCATCAACGTCGAACTGGTCCCGCTACAGAACTCAGGCGCGATCGCCGCCGCGTTGACGGGCGGCGCGATCAACGTCGGCCTGGCCAATCCGATCGTCATCGCGAGCGCGCGGGAGCATGGCCTCTCGCACTACGCGTTTGCGCCTGAGGCGCTGTTCGATGCGAATGCACCGACGACGCTCTTGATGGTCGCGAACAACTCTCCCCTGCATACCGCCAAGGAACTCGAAGGCAAAACCATCGGTTCGGTCGAGCTCGCCGGCATCACGCAAGCCGCGTTGCGCGCGTGGATGGGGAAGAACGGCGCCGATGCGTCCCTCACGAAATTCACCGAGATTCCGTTCACGGCAATGGCTGCGGCTCTGACGCAAGGGCGCATCGACGCCGGCTTCATTGCCGAACCTGCGCTCGCCGGTGCGCGCGCGACGACGCGCGAGATCGGCGACCCGTACGGCGCGATCGCCCCGATGTGGTGCCTGGCGATGTGGTTCAGCACCAAAGAGTGGCTCACCCAAAACACCGCGCTCGCCCACCGCTACGCCGACGCCCTGCAAAAAGGCGCCGCTTGGGCGAATTCGCATCACGTCGAGACGGGCATCGCTCTCAAGCAGTGGACGCCGCTGACGGATGAGACGATTTCGAAGATGACACGCATTCGTTTTGCCACCACCTACACCCCCGCGTATCTCCAACCCGTGCTCGATACCGGCTTTAAGGCCGGCATCCTCAAGAGTCCGATGAGCGCCAGCGATCTCATGTTCCCCGGCTTCTAATTCGCATTCCGGAAAGGACCACCCGATGCCGCAGATCCGTCACCTCGCGCTGTTAACCGACGATCAAGAAGGTCTCGCGACGTTCTACAAGAGCGTCTTTGAGATGAACGAAGTGCACCGGCACCCCTCGCCCCATGGCGGCCCGGCAATCTACCTCTCCGATGGGCATCTCAACCTCGCCATCTTGCCGGCCGCCGGCCGCCGCAAGGGTATCTATCACATGGGCATGGCGGTCGAGGATGTCGAGAAGACCAAAAACTCGGCCATCGCTGCCGGTGCGACGCCGCCGAACGAGACACTGCCGAAGGACGGACGCTTCGCCGAAACGTTCGTTTACGACCCGGCCGGCACGCGCGTCGACCTCTCGGCGGGCTGGAAGCACTAACCTCCGTTGTGGAAGGCGCTGGATTACGCCGACGCCGCGCGCTTCTGCAACGCTCACGGTGCACACGCAACAACGATTGATGCTTGCCGGGTCGGGCTCTCGCTCGATCCGGACAACGCCATGCTCTACGTCTACCGCGCCTGCGCGTATGACGAGTTCGGTCAACTGGCGGAAGCAGTCGCTGATTGCGAAGCCGCCATCCGCCTCGCGCCGCGCGGACCGGCGGCGGTCCTTGCGCTCATCACGCTCGCGCTCGTGCGCGAACGCCTGGGCGATTTCTCGGGAGCGTTAGAAGCCGCGCAGGACGCGATCGCGATCGAACCCGCCGACCGCGAAGCGCACGCCGCTCTCGGCACGCTACGCGCGTGGCACGGCGACTATCCGGCAGCGTGGCCGGAACTCGAGTGTCACTGGCTCGACGAGCGTATGCAGTTTCGGCAACGTTTCCCCGGCCTCGCCGAGTGGAACGGCGAACCCATCGATGACCGGCGCCTGCTACTCGTGCACGGTCAAGGACTCGGCGACATGCTGCACATGCTGCGCTACCTTCCGCGGGTGCGCGAACGCGCCGCGCACGTGCTGCTCGAGTGTCCGCAGTCGATGCTCGGCCTCGTGCGCGCGCTCGCCGGCGACGCGGATGTCTTCGTTACGGGCACAGCGCCGCGCGACCGCTTCGACGTGTTCGGTCGCATGATGACGCTGGCGCGACTCTCCGGCGAAGACGGAACGCACGGACATTCCGGCGTTCCGTACATCGCCGCGGATGACACGCACGCGAATGCCTGGTCGTCGCGATTCGAACCTCGCGCCGGACGCCTGCGCGTCGGCATCGCTTGGGCCGGAAATCCGGAACACCCGAACGACCGCCGGCGCTCGGTCCCGCTGGACGCGTTCGCACCGCTCGCACGAATCGCGGGCACGGACTGGTATTCGCTGCAATACGGTCCGCACGCAAACGATCCGGCGCCGGACGGCCTCAACCTTGTGCGCTTGGGCGACGCCGTCACCGACATGTCCGACACGGCGGCGATCGTCGCCCAACTCGACCTGGTGCTCACCATCGATACCGCCGTCGCTCATCTCGCGGGCGCAATGGGCGTCCCGGTGTGGCTCTTACTACCGTGGCGGCCGGATTGGCGCTGGTCGCCAACCGCGAACGACACGCCGTGGTATCCAACGATGCGGCTCTTCCACGCCGGCAAGCAATCCTGGCCGGTGCTGATACCTGAGGTCGCCGACGCACTAAGAGCCTTGATTGCAAGCAACGCCTAGCGCGCACAGCAACTCGCGGGAGGAGTCCCGGGCGAACGTTGAATACCTTTCTTTGTGCGGATCGAGCGGACGTCAAAGTCCCCGTCTGCGCCGGCTCCCGCAGCCGGCGCTCGGGCTCCGGCTGCGCCCGCTGCCGGTTCGCAGTCGTTCACCAGCACCGCACACGAGGCGGCCCTCGCCTTGCAAGTCGAGGAACAGGTGACCGGTGGTCCCGGCGGCCGGAAGCCGCGCGACGAGAAAGCCGCGCTTGCATCGATCGACGATATTGCCGCGCGCAACTCGCTCAACATCGTGCAACGCCGCCAACCGAAAGCCGGAGACGGGCAAGCCTAGCGATCCTGTGAGGCCATAGGCCGAAGCGCACCGAAGACAAGCCGGTCATGTCACCGGTGGACACCTCGGCCGAACAACCCACAATCGACGCAGCAGCACAGATCAAGGCGGACCGCGCTCGCCGGCGTAAGGCAGCCGACGCGCTGGGTTGGAAAATCATCGGCCACACGACCGCCGAAGTGCGCTGCGAACGCACGCTCGTGTTCGGTACGCGTACGGTTATCGTCCGCGGTCGCGTGCCGGTACCGTTGCCGGATGAAATGACCGTGCGAGCCGGCGATAGCGCCGTTGCGGAGATCGTCGATCCCACGGTGGAGCAATTCCGGCTCGCCATGGAACGCGCGGCCGTGAAAATTCTCAGCGAGCCCGACGACGTAACGCAGAAGCACGTCTTCGAGCGTTCGTCGTTCTTCACCGCACTCGAAGACGCGCGGCGTGGTCTCGTGCAATCCTATCAACTGCTCGAAAATCAACGTGTCGACCGGAGGGTCGATGCCGCGCTCGGGTTGCGCTTCTACCTCGAAGGCTTTACGACCGAAACGCGGTCGTTCGAATATTTCGTCGGGCCGACGAATTCCGGGAAAACGCATGCCGCGATCGAGATCTTGCGCGCGTCTGAAAGCGGCATCTATCTCGCACCGCTGCGTCTGCTCGCGCTCGAAGTGTACGAGCGCCTGAACGACCTCGGTGCGCCGGCATCGCTCGTGACGGGCGAAGAGCGCGTCATCAATCCGGCGGCGCGCTTCGTGAGCTCGACGGTCGAAATGGTCGAGCTCCGGCGTCAACTCGACGTCGCGGTCATCGACGAGGCGCAGATGCTCGAAGATCCGCAGCGCGGATGGGCCTGGACGCTCGCGATCGCCGGCGTGCGCGCGAAACGCGTCGTGCTGTGCGGTTCCGTCGAAGGCTTGCACGCGGCGCGGCGCCTGGCCGACCGCTTGGGCGTGCCGATGACGGTTCGCACGTTCGAGCGCAAAAATCCCTTGCGCGTGGTTGCGGCCATCGCCCTCCCGCAACTGCGGCCCGGCGACGCGCTGGTCGGTTTCTCGCGCAAAGCCGTCGTGGAATTGCAAGGCGCTGTCGCGAAACTCGGCTTCACCTCGGCTGCGATCTACGGCTCGCTCTCACCGGCCGTGCGGCGACGCGAGGCGGAACGCTTTCGCGACGGTAGCGCCGACGTACTCGTTGCGACCGACGCTATCGGGCTTGGCCTCAACTTACCGATCCGCCGGCTGATCTTCTCCGCGATCGAAAAATTCGACGGCGTCTCCGACCGCTTGCTCACGCCGTACGAGATCCGCCAGATCGCCGGTCGCGCCGGCCGCTACGGCATTCACGAAGAGGGCCAGGTCAGCGCACTCGATGCGCGCCACATCACCTTACTGCGGCGCAGCCTCGAAGGTCACGCGCCCGCAGCACCCAACGGGCCGATCTGGATCTCGCCGACCGACGACCATCTCGAACGGCTCTCCGCCATCATCGGCACGACGCGCATCAGCCGCCTCTTGCAGTTCTTTCAGACGCGCGTGTTGCGCGACGGCGACGAGGATATGCGCATCGCCGACCTCAGCGATCCGATTGAAGTTGCCGTCGCGCTCGAACTCTCGGACGGTTTTCTCTCACTGCCCTTCAAGGTGCGCTGCACGTACAGCCGAGCGCCGGTGACCACGCGTGGCAACGGTCTGCTGGTGCTGGCCGACTGGGGTGCGCAGCACGCGGCCCACGGCACCGTTTCGGGGCGCGAATTGATGAACGGCGGACGTGCGCGCGACCGGCTGCTCGTCTTCGAAGATCGTTCGCGGCTGGCGATGCTCTATTTGTGGCTCTCACAGCGTTTTCCCGACGTCTATGCGAACCGCGAAGAGGTTGCCCTCATCCGTGAGAGCCTCGACGATGACATCCATTCCGCATTGCTCGAACGCGGCACCGGGCCTCAGAAGCGGCGCAGTCTGCCGAAGCCGGTGCGTCGCGCGCCGCGCCCACGCGACTTCGGGCCGCGCCGGCGGCGCTAGGCGCAAGGGGATCGCTTTCTGAGCGCTCGAACGCTGTGAGGCTTTCGAGGAGGCTTCAGTTGATCGACCGCCGTCAGGCCCTAGCGGGAATCGCCGCACTTACCGGTGCGATGGCCGCACGTCCGGTGCGCGCGCAAACGCTCGATACCGTTAACATGGGGAAGCTGATCGGCATCTCCGATTGCCCCTTTTACATCGCCGATAAGAAGGGCTATTTCCGCGATGCCGGCGTGAACGTCCAATGGACGACGTTCTCGCAGTCGCAAGCGATGGTCGTGCCGGTGGCGACCGGACAGCTCGACGGAATGGGCGCCTCGGTCAGCGCCGGCATCTACAACGCGATCGGCGCCGGCGTTCCGTTGCGAATCGTCGGCGACCGCGGCATCGACTACGCCCCCTACGGCGCGTTGCCGCTCATCGTGCGTACGGAACTCGTCAAGAGCGGCCGCTTCAAGACGCTCGCCGATCTCAAGGGGCTGCGTTTCGCCGAGCCCGGTAAAGGCTCCGCAAACTTGCCGATCGTCTACCGCTTTCTGAAGAAGGCCGGCCTCAAGTACGACGATGTCGAGCACGTCTTCTTGCCGTTTCCCGATCAAGTCGCCGGCATGCACAACGGCAACATCGATTGTTCGACGATGATCGAGCCGTTCGCCACGGCGATCGTGAAGGACGGCGCGGGGACGTACATTGCCGCTGATTACACAGCGTACCCGAACCACCAGATCTCGGCGTTGATGTTCAGCCCCCAGTTCGTTACGAAGCGCGCGGAAGTGGCGAAGCGTTTCTTCGTCGGCTATCTGCGCGGCTTGCGCTACTACCACGACGCGCTGCGCAACGGGAAATTCGCCGGCCCGACGGCTGATGACGTCATTAGCATTCTCTCGTCGGAGATCAAGCTACCCGATCCGTCGATTTGGCGTACGCTCTCGCCATCCGCCGTGCAGACAAACGGACGCGTCGATGCGGCAAGCTTGCAGTTTGACTACGACGTCTTCAAGGAACTGGGCTTGATCACAACGCCGGTCAACGTCGCCAACTCGATCGATATGAGCTTCGCCGACTACGCCAATCACCAACTGGGACCATACAAGCCACGCACGTGAGCGACGCCGCGATTTGGCCCGAGCTCGACACGGCGGCGTGGGCGCCAACGAAAAAGAGCCTGCATCTCTACACACAGATGCTGGGGAAGCTCCGCGTCGCGCTCTCGCCTTCGCAACCAAACTGGATGTTCACGGCACTCCTCATGACCGCGCGCGGCGTGACGACGGGCCCGCTACCGTGGCGCGAGCGCAGCGTGCAGGCGTCGCTCGACGTGTTCTCCTCGGAGATATCGGTCGAGTTGAGCGACGGTCAGTCCCGGCGCATCGCGCTCGTTCCGGCACGAACGATCGCGGAGATCTATGCCGACCTGCTCGCCGCGCTCAAGGCCCTCGGTGTCGACGTCAAGCTCTCGCCGATTCCACAAGAAGTTGCCGACGTTACGCCGCTCGACACCGACCGGCGCCCCGCAGCCTACGACCCGGCTTCCGTCGGGCGCTGGTTTCACGCCGTCACCGCAACGACGGCGACGTTTGAGGCCTGGCGCTCACACTTCTTCGGCCGCAGCGGCATCCAACTCTGGTGGGGGGCGCTCGACGTTGCCCTCTTGCTGTTCAACGGAAAGCACGTACCGGCGCCGACCGATCGCGGCTACTTGCTACGTTACGATCTCGATGCCGAGATGATGAATGTCGGGCTCTATCCGGGCGACGATAAGACCGAGCCGTTCTTCTACGGCTACATCTTTCCGCAACCGGAAAACGCAGCCCAGTTACCGATGGCACCGGCTGGTGCGTCGTGGTCCGATCAGATCAAGGAATGGGTGCTGCCCTACGAAGCCGTTCGCACCGCGGCCGATCCCGCGGCCGCGCTATACGCATTTCTCGACTCGATCTATGCGCTCTGCACCACGGTCGCCGGCTGGGATCGCGCGGCCCTGTCCTACGACGCACCCAAGCGGGTCCGGCGCTAAGCGCGCAATTCAGCAGGATGCCGCCCACGATTAGGTGCAACTACACGTAATGCGCGGCCCGACCCGTTTTCATTACGCCTACGTCGTTGCGGCGCTTGCCTTCCTTCTGCTGATCGCGGCAGCCGGCGTGCGTTCGTCGCCGACGATGCTGATCCAACCGCTGCAGACCGAGTTCCATTGGAGCACCGCGACGATCTCGGCCGCGATCGCGCTCAATCTCTTGCTGTTCGGTCTGATCGGTCCGTTCGCGGCCGGCGTGTTCGAGCGGTTCGGCCTGCGGCGTACGATCGCAGGCGCACTAGCGTTGATGGCCGTTGCCGCGGCCGCGTCGATCTTCATGACGCAGTCGTGGCAATTTCTACTGTTGTGGGGCGGCATGGTCGGCGTGGGCGCCGGCAGCATCAGCCTCGTGGCCGGTGCAACGATCGTCAACCGTTGGTTCGAAACGAATCGCGGCACCGTCATGGGCATTCTGACCGCGAGCAACGCCACGGGTCAGCTGATCTTTCTCCCGCTCTTCGGCATCTTGATCACGCGCGCCGGCTGGCGCGCCGAGGTGCTCTTCATCGCTGCCGTGTGCGCCGTCCTAGCGCCGCTCGCGCTCTTGATCTTGCGCGAACATCCGGCCGACATGAACTTGGCGATGCTCGGGGCGACGGCGGTCGTCGTACCGCAGCGCTCGACCGGCAACCCGTTTCTCAACACATTGCGCGCGCTACGCGACGGTTTGCGCACGCGCGATTTCTGGCTGCTCGGCGGCAGCTTCTTCATCTGCGGCGCGAGCACGAACGGCCTGATCGGCACGCACCTCGTTCCCGCCTGCGGCGATCACGGTATCCCTGAAGTGCAAGCCGCCGGACTCTTGGCGGCCATGGGCGTGTTCGATTTGATCGGCACCACGGCGTCGGGCTGGCTCTCCGACCGTTACAGCGCACGCTGGCTGCTCTTCTGGTATTACGGCTTACGCGGGCTCTCGCTGATATATCTCCCGTCCGCTTTCGGCATTTCGAACATCGGCTTGCCGATCTTCGCGGTCTTCTACGGCCTGGATTGGATCGCGACCGTGCCGCCGACGCTCAAGCTCACAACGAACAAGTTCGGCCGTTTGCGCGCACCGATGATGTTCGGCTGGATATTCACCGGACACCAGCTCGGCGCGAGCCTGATCGCCTACGGCGCCGGGCTCATTCGCACCGAGAGCGGCAGCTACGATTCGGCCTTCATCATCTCCGGCGTGCTGTGCATTATCGCGGCGGCGATGGTGCTCTTCGTAGGCCGTACGTCGGCGGCGCCGGCCGTCGCGGTCCCGGCCTAACGCGAGCCTTACGGGGGCAAGAGGCCGCTGTTGTGGGCTTGTGTTTTGACCTGGGCCGTTGCGGCGGCGGCATCGTTTGCGAGCAGGAAGCCTTGCGTGACGAGCGTGCGCGCCGCAGCGTCGACCGCGTCGTCATAGGATTGAGTTGAGGGATAGCGGCTCGCGACCGGCTTGCGCGGGTCTCCCGACGCGGCGGCGTCAGCGGCCGTTTTCGGGAACGGAATGAAACTGCCGATGAGATCGCAGGCGTCCCCTTCGCCGAACCCAGCCGCGCGCGTATTCCAGCCCGTATAGGTGCCGAGCGGAACCAGCAGCGAGAGCGAGTGTACGCCGTCGAGGTCGTTGCCGTCGGCGTCAACTTGCGGAACGAGCGTCCGGTAATCGGCAACGCGCACCGGCGGCAAGGTCGATTCGTAGCCGCTCTCGTTGGCGCCGTCGAAGGTCCGTCCGCGATCGTAGAGAGCGCGCCGATTCAGCAGCAGCGTCAAGTTTGCGCTCACTTTCGGTATCCTGGGAAATCCGACTTTGGCAACATCGACCAGCGTGCCGTCCGCAAGCCGAGCATAGCGGCTCGGCGGGGGCGGCGTGTCGTCGACGACCCAATGTTGCAACGCGACGATAACGGCACGCAGACTATACGCATAGCTATTCGCGTTCGGTAGCTGCTGGCAGACCGGGCTCGCGCGCGGGGGCACCGGACCCACCGGTGAGTAGCCGCCGTGCTGCGTGCTCGCGAAATGATAGATGCGCACGTTGGCCGGCACGGGCATATCGCGGGTGCCGGCGACATCGGTGGTGAGGAGCGACATCGCGCCCTCCCAATATTCCGTGTCCGTCACCGTTTGCAGAATCTTCGGGCACGTGCGGGTGGCCTGGCAGCGAACCAGCACGCCGCCCGTGACCTTGGCAATCGAATCGTACTGCGAATCCCACGTCACCGGAGATTCCTGACCGGCAAAGTCGTTCTCGGTGTGCTGCATTCCCGACGCGCGGCCCGGATCGCCGAAGCGAACGTTGAGCGGCTTGCGTTTGGGAGAAACGTGCGGGTTCATGCCCTCAAAAACGATGCGGCCTTCCTCGTCGCGGTTGAAACCGAGTTGGAGGAACGAGCGCGCATAGTTTCCGCTTTGCGAGGTGGCATGCATCAGCGTGTATTGGACGGTGCCGTTCACGGGGTTCTGCGCATCGTTCGCGTGACGCAGGTACGACACGAAGTCGCGCGTCGCGGCGAAGCCGAGACCGAGCACGAGTGGATCTTGAGCCTTGTAGATCAGCTCATAAAGATGGTTTGCATCGAATCCGCCCTGTTTGCAAAGGTGGAATTGTGAGGCATCCGGCGGATCGGGCACCACGCTTGGAAACGCCGGATTGCACGAGCCGAACGCCCACTGACTATTCGGAACCGTCACGCGCGGATCGCCCGCGTGCACGCGCTGCGTCAGCGTAGCGGTCGCGTTGTCATTGCTCGCGGGACGATAACCGCGCGAGCTACCGGAGAAGCCGCTGCCAAAGATCGGCGAGGTCTGGATCGGCGCTACGAGCGCGCTGAGTTCCGAGCGCACCATCCCGGTGATGCTGCTACCATCTTTGGCATGGGCTACCGGCACCGTCATCGCAATGCGGCCGGTCGCCGGCGAGGGAACGAGGTCGGCTTGCCAACCGCTCCACACCAGCGTGAAACCCTGATTCTCGAGGAAGCCGTCGCCGGCCGGATCGGTCTCGGTCACACCGACGTTCGTCGACAGAGGAAGCAGTTTGTTACCGCGGTTCACCACCTCGTAGAGCAACACGTGATTGCCGCGGTTCGCATCGATTGGCTTGAGGATCGAGATATCCATCGAGTACTCGACCTTACCGTTGCGATTGACCGGTGCGAGGGCAAGATCTTCAATGAGCGCGTTTTGCGGGTCGTGTGGATCGACCTCACCGTAAGCCGTGCCGTCGAGCCGTTCGTACTGTCCAGCCGCGCCGAAGCTTCGTCCGCCAAACGCCGGCGACGTCTTCGTGGTGATAACGATCTTCGTGATCTTGGCTTGCGCGTTCTGCGTTGTTGCCGTTAACAACGCGAGCGCCGCAAAGAGGGCCAGTCCGGCGAAGCGCATTCGCACTACGACCAGATCAGTTCCTTAGCCGGAAACGCAGTCGGGATTTCCTTGAAGTGCGCGATCAGATCGATCACCGGCTGAATTGAGGCGGCCTCGAGGCTCGTCGCCGCCGTCGTCCGCTTCATGCGCCGCACGATCGCCGGATCGATGCTGGTGAACGTTGCGATCGTATCGACCGTCGCGCTCGAATGCGTGTTGGCGAAGGCGGATGTTTCTCGGACGACTTTTGCAAAACGTTCGCATACGGAACGATTCGCGTCGGCCCACGGGCGCATCGCACACCACGCAGTCGACAAGAATGTCGGCGCGATGGCGTCCTCCATGTGGCTGACCAGATGTAGCTTCGGGTTCGCCAGCGCACCGCTGAGAATGGGCTCGTTGGCCGCGCCCGCATCGACCCGGCCCGAGGCGATCGCCTCGCCCAGCGCGCTGATCGGTATCTCGACCATTTTCAGCGTGGTGTAATCGACGCCGTGGCGATCCATCCACGCGCGCATCGTGAGCGAGAACATATCCGTGAGCGAACCGACACCGACCGTCTTCCCGGCGAGGTCGGCCGGCGTCTTGATCGGCGAATCCACCCGCGCCATCAAGCCAGCCAGCGGGTTCGCCGGCGTCGCAACGCCGCCGCCGGCGAGGATGACGAATGGAATGCCCTTTGCATGCGCTTCGATGAGCGGATACATGCTGATCTTACCGATCTGGTAGGAGCCTCCGGCGACGCCGCTCGCGACGGCGGATCCGCTGCGCTGCCCCTGGATCGTGACGTCGAGTCCGACGCGCTTGAACGCACCGCTGTCGATCGCGTAGAGAACCGGCGTGGCCGAGTCTTCCGGCAGACCGGCCAGCGTGAGTGACGTGCGCTCTTGCGCGAACGCAACGCCGGGCGCGAGCAACGCTGCGGCGGCGCCGCCGAGAACGATACGGCGTGAAAGCGGATGGGGCATGAAAACCTCCAGTGCGACTAGCTAACCGGGTTTGCGAGTTCTCCCAAGCCATCGATCGTTATGCGGACGCGATCGCCCGCGTGCAGATATTTTGGCGGTGTGAATCCGATGCCGACGCCCGCCGGGGTGCCGGTAGCGATGATGTCTCCGGGCAGCAGCGTCGTCGTCGCCGACAGCGTTGCGATCAGGAACGGAATATCGAAGATCAAGTTGGCAACGACGGCGTCTTGGCGCAACTCGTCGTTGACGAACGTCTTCAGTCGCAACTGAGTCACGTCCGGTATCTCATCGGCCGTCACGAGATAGGGCCCCATCGGGCAGAACGTGTCGACGCTCTTGCCGACGAACCATTGCTTGTGTTTGCTCTGCAGTTCGCGCGACGTAACGTCGTTGACGATCGTGTAGCCGTAGACGTAGCGCAGCGCGTCGGATTCCGACACGCGAAACGCCGCCTCGCCGATAACGACGCCGAGTTCGCCTTCGTAGTCTACGGTGGCCGTCGGATCGTTGGCTGAAACGATCGGCGCATCCGGCCCGATGACCGACGAGGGATGCTTCACAAATATGATGGGCGCATCGGGAATCGCGGTCGCCCCGGCGGTTGAATCAAAGCCGCTACCGTGAAATTCGGCCGCATGATCGCGATAGTTCTTGCCGACGCAGAGAATCGTGCGGGTGGGGCGCGGGAACGGCGCCGAAAGCGTCACATCGCGCAGCGCGACCGACGTTCCTGAACCCGCTTTAAGAACTTCCCGTACGCGCGCGAGCCCGTCGCGACCACTCGCGACGAGGGCTTCCAGGTCGGGCGCGAGCCCGGTGAGGTCGACGATCGAGGTGCCGTCGGCGGAGAGCACGCCGAAAGCCGGCTTTCCGCTGCGGGTATAGGAAGCAAAACGCACGACCGTCCGTTCTTCGCAGCCTGCCAATCGCCTGGCCGAAGGAGCGTCCCCGGGCGCGGGAAATAGCGAAACGCGATGATTGACGAGAAAGATATCCTCATCCCGATGCGCGACGGCGTAAAGATCGCAGTCCGCGTCTACCGTCCCGATGGCGATGCAAAGGTCCCGGCGCTATTTGCCGCCTCACCGTATCGTTACGACAACGACGGACTGCCGG
>Ga0182030_10003464_pt1 | contig 33692 bp, 32 predicted proteins | sample 812S3MmetaG_FD_121299 | JGI IMG/M metagenome (GOLD analysis project Ga0182030, IMG submission 121299) | Permafrost microbial communities from Stordalen Mire, Sweden - 812S3M metaG (Illumina Assembly) | ecosystem: Environmental > Terrestrial > Soil > Wetlands > Permafrost | place: Sweden...
CCGCTCCAGTCCTTGACGTTGGGCGTCTCCTCGAAAGCGGCGGCGGCGGTCTCGGCCGGATCGAAGGTCTCGACAATAATGTCGGCGATCTTGCGCGCGGTCGCCTCGTCGCAAGTGAGACGCATCACATGAGCGGCATTGTTGGGCGGAAGGCCTTCTAGCATGAGCGCGCGGGTAGCACGCCGCGCGCAAAACGGCAATGCGGCGGAGGGCGCGCCAGATTTTTGCGCGGCCGCATTGAAACAAAGCGGCCATGGACTTTCGCACAAATGGTAAGAAGCTTCCGACCCAAAGTGGCCCGTCGTTATCGCCGCTTCTTTGCCCCCCATACCAGGCTTCTTTAGTTTACGGTGCAGAAGACGTTTGTTTGAATTGAAGCACAAAAAAATGAAGACGCGGCGCCGGGGTAAGTGACGCCGCGTCTCTCCCCATGCACGACCCTCAAGAGCGCGACGCATAGGATGTCTCAAAGAATGAGCGGAGTGTTTTGCCCCCCGCAAACAAGCTTAATTCAGCCCCGTCTGATTCGGGCCGGGCCGCGCTGGCCAGACATACGTCATAAAATCCTTACGGGAGAACCATTGAAAGCCGTTGGAAGAGCAGAAGTTCCAGGCGTAGTTGGCGTTGGGCGCATAGGTGCTCACAAACCAATAGGCGCTATAATCGCCAGAATCATCCACAGCGGTCTGAACATGAAGAAAGGGGCCGCTCGGCATTGGGCCAGTCGCTATCCCCCCAAGCTCATTATAAAAGAGCGCGCCGTAGGCATCGCCAGTTTGGCTGTAACCCAAGGATGTATCGTTGCCAACTTCGGGTAGGGTCCATTTTCCTGACCCACCATAGTAGATGGAGTTCAGATATTTGACAAAGGCTAAAGCGCCCCAATAATCGGCCAAGCCGCCAGGCTGGAAATCGGCCGCCGTTAAAGTGTGCTTCTTGGAGCCTTTATCGAAATAATCGGGCGAATCCGCAACAGAACCCCCATTAGCGGCAATGATAGTCGTGACTAAAGCGTTGTAACTTGCCGTTGTTGTCCCTTCCAGCGTATTCAAAAGGTTCGCGTCCAGGGTCCAGTAAACATTTTGATCCGTATCGAGAACGGCGACGCCTCGCACAAAGAATTCCGAATGAGCGGGGATGCTGCCAGTCAACGCCGTCATGCAGAACGCTAGCCCCGCGGCCAGCCATTGTTTTGCGTTTTTCATAACTATATCCCAAAAGTAGAAATGGTGAATCCTGCCATGCTGATGCGTTTGGGTCATTGGTTCGTGTTATAGATCGACACCCCGCCGTAGTTACGACCGGTATTCCCGCCAACGAGGATTTGGTTGGTTTTAGAATTGAGCGCGATCGATTCAGGGTTTGGCAACGTGTTGAAAGTGCCCGCCACGGTTTCGGTCTTCTCGTCGATGACGAGTCCGATGGCGCCAGCGCCAAACTTTCCCCCGTAGCAAAGCGCATAGACAGTGCCATGGGCGCTATCGGCGACAGCCTTTAATGGGTTACATCCAACAGGCGCGTTAATGATGGTAATGACATTCAGGGTTTTAGCATCGATGACATAAAAGCTTCCGACTGTACCCGCTGGAGCGTTCGGCGCACCTTGGAAATAATTTGCGACATAGAGCTTTTCGGTTTTAGAATCGAAAGCAAGCCCCGCGGCGTCAAGCCCGATTAATTGGGGGACGGATTTGACCTTGTTGGTCTTCGTATCGATGACATAAACACCGCTGGTATAGTCCGATACAAAAAGTTGATGGTTTTTTGAATCTATCGCCAGGTACTCTGGATAGGCTCCTACGGGTATCGTGGCAGTGACTGTGTTGGTTTTCTCGCTGATGACCGATACCAAATTGGTGCCTTGGCTTGAAGTAACGTAAAGCGTTCCAGTGGTCTCGTCAGCCAACGCCGCCCATGGATTTTTTGCGACTGGGATGGTGGCGACAATGTCGTTAGTTGCTTCGTTGACGACAAAGACTACGTTCGAGCCACCGCAAGGCACAAAGACGTTTTGCGTCACGGTATCGATCGCTATGTCATTTATTACGCCGAAATTCAGGCATTGGGTCGCGATGGGCGTGATGACGCTTTCGACAAGGGCCGAGTTCGGCGTTTCCGCGTAGACAACGGCGTAGTCAGGATCGATCGTGACATCTTTTGCCATTGCGGCATCGGTGCTCGGGGTAACAACATGGATGTCGCCCAGATAGTTGGAATAATAAATATTGCCGGTATTGGGGTCTACAACAAGCCCGGTGCTTTGGCCGGTGAAAGTTGGATATTGACCGATAACAGGGGAATACGCTCCCGCGCCCGCGCCCAGGCCCATATCAATAGCGGTGTTGGTTAAGGTCGGGATCGGCGGAACCTTCTCTTTCGCAGAAACTGGCTGGACGAGCGTCAAAGCCAAAAGCGAGGTCGCGAGCGCAGCGCCCGCAGCCCAGGAGGTCTCGTATTCTAGACGAGCAAACGCGTGACGGCCCAATGCCGTCTTTTCACTTTTTTTCATGATGTCCCCCTTAGGAGCGACTTTGTAAGTGCCCCGAAGCTATGCTTTCAGGCTAAAGCTTAGCCCCGAAACCTTACTCTCAGGGGAGGGAGTCCGCAAGCAAAAAGCAATATCATAAAGGGAATTGCATCTAAATCGCGAAACCTGCTCCTGGCTTTGCTTCGGCTGCACGGCCGGAATTCGGCGGAGGACCGCACGTGGCGCAACGCGGTCCAAAAGCGAACCTCCTGAGCACGCCACATTTCAAATTGCCCAACGACCTGCGGCGGCTTGCAGTCTCATCTGAGCCAATTATGCTGATCGCCATGCTTTGCGCCCCATCTTGTCCGAGCCTCGGCTGCGCGCTCGCGGTCCTTGCCCTCATCTGCGCCCCTGCCCGCGCGGATGAGCCGGCGGCGGCGCCATCGCCGAATGACCGGGAGGCCATTGTGCAAGCCTATGGCGATCGCCACGCCGATTGCCTCGAATGGACGGATTCCTGCACAATCTGCCGAAGGCTAGAGGGCGCCGAAGCCGCCTGCTCCACGCCGGGCGTCGCCTGCCAACCCGGCGACATCGCCTGCAGCGTGAAGCGAGAAGGCGGCACATCGTCGCCGCGGACAAAGTGACGAATCCACGAGGCGTTAAACCAAGTAGTACAGACTTACTTCACGGTTCTCGGTCGTGTCGGCTTGCCGGCAGTGTTCGCAGACATTGGCCTCTCCTAGGACTTCATAGGCGCGGCGCACCGCTTTCAATGTGGCGGAATCGACGTCGTCGCCCTCTTCCGGGAAAATATAGTCGGCCGGATACCAATCCTCGAAATGCAGGCTCTTGATCGCCGCCAGAAGCTCGGGCCTGACGCCCGCGAGCAAGACGGTGATTCCTAGCTTGTCCGCGTCGCGTAGGAAGTGTTCCAATCGCTCGAGGCCGACGGCGTCAGGGTTGCGCACGCGCTTGAGCCGCAGCACGATGTGGCGGATCCCTTGCGCAATCGCCCGCCGCCTCAAATCATCGAGATAACGATCGAGTTCAGGGGCTGCGCCGAAGAAAAGCTCGCCTTCGAGATCGAACAGGATTGTCGCCGTGCAGGGCGGATCTGTCGGCAGGCGCTCGCGAACCACGCGCTCGGGGCTGACGACCAATTCGGCGGCCTTCAACTTCGACGCGCGCGGCACGAAAAGCAGGATCGACAAGCCGACGCCGACAAGGATCGAATATTCGACGCCGACGAAAATGGCGGTCAAGGCGGTGATGACGACAAGCCAGGCGTCATAGTTGGACGCGCGAAAGGCGTAGCGCAAACGCGGCGCGTCGATCAGCCTCGCGGCGGTGATCACGAGCAAGCTGGCCAAGGCCGCCCTTGGTATGAAGCGAGTCAAGGGCGCGAAGATCAGGACCGCCGCAGCCACCGCCAATGCAGTTATAATGCCTGACATCCGCGTCGCGGCGCCAGCCTGGAAATTGATCGCCGAACGAGACAGCGAGCCCGAGCCAGGCAGGCAGCGGAAAAATCCGCCGACGAGATTAGCTATCCCCTCCGCAAGGCATTGGCGATTATAGTCGAGCGGCTGGCGCGTATGGCTGGCGATGGATTTGGCGATGGCCAGCGCCTCGAGCAGGCCGAGGAAGGCGATCGCCAAGGCGCTTGAGGAAAGCTCCGCGATCCAGCTGAACTTGATCTCCGGAATATGCGGCGAAGGGAGACTGGCAGGCACCGATCCGGCGATTGCGATCGCGGTCTTGCCGCTCTCGTCCGGCTGGGTCCAGCCGAGCAGGAAAGCGGCGCCGGCGACAATCACGAGAACCGCAAGCATGTCCATTTGCGGCAGCTTGAACGCGCGAACCAACTTGCGAAGCAGGAGCGCAAGCGCAATGGTCGCCGCGCTGACGCCGATCGCCTTGACATTGAAGGGGTCACCCTGTGTGAGCGTCAGCCATAGACGATGCAGGATGTCCTGATGGCCTGTTCCGCGTTCGCGAACGCCGAGCAGGTTGGCGATCTGGCCAATCCCCAGCAAGAGGGAGGCCCCGACCATGAAGCCGAGGATGACGGATTCCGAGATGTAGCGCGTCAGGTCTCCAAGCCTGAACACGGCGATGAAAATCTGGATGGACCCCACCATGACGCCAAGAAGGAACATGGCCTCGGCGGCTTCGATGCGGGCGTCGGGATCGAAGAACGCCAAGGCGCTGAACACCACGAGCGAAATCGCGCTGGTCGGCCCATTGATCAGATGCGAAGAGGACCCGAAGATGGAGGCGATCGCGGTCACGACAATCGCGGAGTACAGGCCAAAACGCGGATCGACCCCAGCCAGAAGCGCATACGCCATTCCTTGCGGAAGAGAGATCGCGGCGACGGTCAGTCCTGCGAGAAGATCCTTGCGGGCTTCGCTCCAGCGATAATTCAAGTTCAAGCCGGCGAACCGGCCTGTCGTGCTTGGAGCGAGCATGGTCTCTGATCCTCGGGCCACGTGAGCGTCTCTTTACGGCGTGGTGAATAAATGGGGCTTTGGCCTGTAAACCGCGTCGATGACGCCGTTGTCCGCGAAAAACTTTTGCTGCGCATCGTCCCAATCCTTGGCGACGACAGTCACCGGAAAGAGGTCAAGCTTCGGCAGTCGGTCCGCGTATTTTTGCAGGATTTCCGCATTGATCGGCCGGAAGCCGAATTTGGCGATTGTTTCCTGGGCCTCGTCAGTGAATAGAAAAGCAAGGTAGGCTTTCGCCGCCGCCTCGGCCTTGTCGCGCGCGACATTGGCGTCGACCCAAGCGACATAGGGCTCGGCGCGAATGCTCGTCGGCGGATAGACGATTTCGAGCTCGCCTTTCGACTCCGCCGCCTCGCGCAAGGCCTCGTCCTCCCAGGTCAAATGAACGTCGCCGATCTTTTCCACCGCGAAAGTGATGGCCGCCCCGCGCGCGCCGGCGTCCAACACCGACGTATGCTCGTAAAAAGCCTTCAGATAATCGCGCGCCTCCGCTTCGCTCGCGCCGCGCCGGATCGCCGCGCCCCAAGCGGCAAGCGCGCTCAACTTGCCATTGCCGGAGCTTTTCGGATCGGGCGTGATGATGGAGACATCCGGCTCGATCAGATCGGGCCAATCATGAATGCGCCGGGGGTTGCCCTTGCGAACGACAAATACGATTGTCGAGTAGTAAGGTTGGGAATTATGCGGCAGGCGGCTCGACCAGCCTTCGGCGATAAGGCCGCGCTTGCGCAGCGCATCGACATCGGAAAACAAGCCGAGCGTCACCACATCGGCCTTTTGCTCTCCATCGATGACCGACTTCGCCTGCCTGGAAGAGCCTCCATGCGATTGCTTGATCCGCAGACGCTTGCCGGTCGCCTGCTCATATTTCGCTGTGAACTGCTCGTTCAGGCTGGCGTAGAGCTCGCGCGTCGGATCATATGAGACATTCAGCAATTGGTTCGAGCCGTCGGCGTCGAGATTCTTGACGGCGATGAGGGCGACGGCGATCGCGACAGCGATGACGGCCGCCAAATTGGTCCAGGGGATTTTGGCGAGACTTGAGAGCACGGACGCCTTGCTCATCAGGGCCATGGACCGACGCGCATGATCTGCATTGAGACCGCCGAAATTGTATATAATTTTTATCAACTATATATTCGAGCGCCGCTGCGTCAAGCAAATGTCATTCGCCGACCCCAATTGGCATGGGTTTCGCCGTGCGCCATTAGAGCGAGAGGAAAAATCGGTGAAGCTCGTGATTTTCGACATAGATGGGACTCTCGTCGACAGTCAGGACTTTCTTCTGGAAGCGCAACGCCGCGCTTTCGCCGCGCATCATATCGAGCCGCCGAGCCGCGAAAGATCGCTCTCGATCGTCGGCCTCTCCCTGCGCGAAGCCTTCACGGTTCTCGCCGGCGAGAAGGGACCCGTTGAAAGTCTGGCGCAAGCCTATCGCGACGCCTGGGCGGTGATGCGCGACGATCCCGCTTTTGACGATCCTCTTTATCCGGGCGCGTCCGAAACGGTCGCGGCGCTGGCCGGGCGCGACAGTGTGATGCTTGGGATCGCAACCGGAAAGTCTCGCCGGGGCGTCACTCATCTTCTTGACCGCCGCGGCTGGAGCGATTGGTTTTCCACGGTGCAGACATCGGACGAACATCCTTCGAAGCCCGCGCCCGACATGATCTTCACCGCCCTGGCCGAAACTGGCGCGCCGGCCGCCGCAACCTATATGATCGGCGACACCACTTATGACATGGCGATGGCCCGCGCCGCCGGCGTTCATCCAATCGGCGTCGCCTGGGGCTATCATCCGCCCGCCGAGCTGCATGAGGCGGGCGCCGAGCGGATCATTGCGGACTTTGAAGAATTATTGCATCTCATCGAGGGATGAGCTTTTCGGCTCTATCGCATGATGCGCGCTCGACGACGAAAAAGGTCGTGCTTTGCTTGGGCCATGGCTGACTCGGCCAGACGCCCCAGCGTCTCAAAATTCCATGAAGATTGGCGCCAGCGCCGGAAAGAACCATGAGCGACGACCCCTTAGACGCCTTCTTGAATGAGATGGCTCCAAGCGACGGCGAGCCGATCGACCCCGTGGCCATGGCCCGGCGCGATCTTCAGAAAGCTTTGCCCAAACGTTTCTACAAGGAGGCGAAGGCGCAGGCGCAGGATGGGGCTTTCGTTCTGCTTCTCGACGGCCGCGCCGCGAAGACGCCGGCCAGGAACAAACTGGCTCTGCCGACATTGGCGGCTGCCGAGGCGGTTGCGGCCGAATGGGCTGGTCAGGACGACATAATCGATCCGCTGGCCATGCCTTTGACGCGGATCGTCAATTCGGCGATCGACGGCGTCGCCCGCGAGATGGGCGCCACCGCCGATGAAATCGCCAAATTCGCCGGCTCCGATCTCGTGTGCTATCGCGCCGGCGACCCTGAAGCGCTCGTGCGCGCGCAAGCAGCAGCTTGGGACCCGGTTCTCGCCTTTGCGCGGGAAAGATTGGGCGCGCGCTTCATATGCGCGGAAGGCGTGATCTTCGTCGAGCAGCCGGAGCCTGCGCGCCGCGCTGTCCAGGAAACGGTCAAGCGCATCGCCCAAGGCGGGCCGGCCGCGCTTTCCGCGCTTCATGTGATGACGACGCTCACAGGCTCCGCCTTGATCGCATTGGCCGTCGCGCATGGTGAATTGACGCCGGAGGAAGCCTGGGCCGCGGCGCATGTCGACGAGGATTTCCAGATGCGGATATGGGGCGCCGACGAGGAGGCGCTGCGAAGGCGGGCGCGGCGATGGAAAGAGATGGAGGCGGCGGCGATGCTCTGGGGACTCGTGACCTAAAGGCTCCATATTTCAGAACGCGGCCACTTTGGGGTTTGTCGCGAGCGTAATGCCCGGCGCCTCGGCCGCCCGGACCGAAATATATTTGAAGTAAAAGCGCAAGCAAAGCGGAAACAACACCGGCTGTCCCGCGTTATCGGGTTAAGCGAAGGCGCAACAAGGTCGGCTCGCAGATCGATAGCTTCGCGCCGGATACACGTGCGAAATAGTTCTCTCAGCATCGGCATCATTGAGATTAGGGGGCTCCGTGCAACAGCAATTTGACGTCTTTGTCGCTCAAGCGCCGAGCGACCTCACCACCCATTGGGGCTGGCTTGTGGCGCTCGGAGTGAGCCTCGCCGTGCTTGGGGCCGTAGCCATCTGGTGGGCGAGGACCGCAACGTTGGTTTCTATGGTGTTTCTTGGCGCGCTGCTCCTAGCCATAGCCTTCGTCATCTTCATCTTCGCGTTTTCGCTTGCCGGTTATTGGACCGCCTTTTTCATCCATGTGTTGTGGGCGATTCTACTTGCAATCATCGGCTTCATCCTGGTGACTCGACCGGCGGTCAGCGCCGAAGCCATTACGCTCGTCATTGCGTTCTATTTCCTGGTCACCGGCGTCGTCGCCATCGGCTTCGCCCTATCGTCCCATATCCAAGGCCAATGGCTCTATGTTTTCGACGGACTCGTGAGCGTGGGGCTCGGCGGGCTTCTTCTCGCCGGCTGGCCCGTCACCGGCCTGTGGGCGATTGGGCTTTTCATCGGGATCGATCTCATCCTAAGGAGCAGCGCGATCGGGGCTTTGGGCTTGAGCCTTCGCGGAACCGCCTAATGGATTTCTGCATCCGTCGCGGTCACCCTTGCGTCTGGCGGCCGAGGCGCCCGAGGTGAGTGGAGCCGAAGCCGTCGTCGTATTTCAGGCCATAGCCGAGCGCGCGATCAATGCCGATATGCGCGCTCCAGATGAGCGCGATCGCCGTGCCCGTCGCGTCGGCGCCGCCAGCGCGGCCGCGCCGCCAAAGAGGACGACGGGGCCAAGATAGGTGTGAATGGCGTTGTAGACGGCAGCGCCGCGGCGCGGTCCCGCGAGATAGCCAAGCATCGACAGATCGGGCGCCAGGATTAACGCCGCGAAAAGCAGCCATGATGCGCCGCTCCAGGCGAAGGCCGCGACCGAAGCAAGCGCTACGCCAAGCCCTTCGGCCCGCAACAAAAGACGCGGCGCGCCGTTAACAGAACCGGGGCCCTTGATGATCATGGTTGACTCCTTTTCTGGGCAAATTTCTCGGCATTGGCGGTTTGTCTAATCATGCAATACAACTGGTCCACATGTGTTTAGCCGAATTTCTCGATTCATCCATCTGAGCAGGGCCGATGAAGCATATTCTGAAACAGCTCGACGAGCGGCGCGCCGAGGCTCGCCGCGGCGGCGGCGAGCAGCGAATCGAGGCCCAGCACAATCGCGGCAAGCTCACCGCCCGCGAGCGAATCGAGCTTCTGCTCGATCATGGCTCGTTCGAAGAATTCGACATGTTCGTGCAGCATCGCGCGACCGATTTCGGGATGGACAAGCAACATGCGCCAGGCGATGGCGTGGTGACTGGCTGGGGCACGGTCAATGGCCGAACGGTCTTCGTCTACGCCAAGGATTTTACCGTCTTCGGCGGCTCGCTCTCCGAGACTCACGCGGGCAAAATCACCAAGGTGCAAGACATGGCTCTGCGCAACCGGGCGCCGATCATCGGCCTTTTCGATTCAGGCGGCGCCCGCATCCAGGAAGGGGTCGCGGCGCTCGGAGGCTATGGCGAGGTTTTCCAGCGCAATGTCCTGTCCTCCGGGGTCATTCTCCAGATCTCCGTGATCATGGGTCCCTGCGCCGGCGGCGACGTCTATTCCCCGGCCATGACGGATTTCATCTTCATGGTGCGCAACACGAGTTATATGTTTGTTACGGGCCCGGATGTCGTCAAGACCGTCACCAACGAGACGGTCAGCGCCGAAGAGCTTGGCGGCGCTTCGATCCATACGGTGAAAAGCGCGATCGCCGATCGCGCCTATGACAATGACGTCGAGGCGCTGTTGCAAATGCGCCGCCTCATCGATTTCCTGCCATCGTCCAACACGGACGACGTGCCGGAATGGCCGAGCTTCGACGATTCCGAACGGATCGACGCCTCGCTCGATACGCTGGCCCCAGAGAATCCAAACAAGCCTTATGATATAAAGGAACTCATCGCAAAGACGGTGGACGAAGGCGACTTTTTCGAAATCCAGGAGGCCTTCGCGCGCAATATCGTGACCGGCTTCGGCCGCATGGACGGCCGAACTGTCGGCTTCGTCGCCAATCAGCCGTTGGTCCTCGCCGGCGTCCTCGACTCGGACGCCTCGCGCAAGGGCGCGCGCTTCGTGCGCTTCTGCGATTGCTTCAACATTCCGATCGTCAGCTTCGTCGACGTGCCGGGATTTCTTCCGGGCGTCGCGCAAGAATATGGCGGGCTCATCAAGCATGGCGCCAAGCTGCTCTTCGCCTATGCCGAGGCCACCGTGCCGAAGGTGACGGTCATCACGCGGAAGGCCTATGGCGGCGCCTATGACGTGATGGCCTCGAAACATTTGCGCGGCGACATTAATTTCGCTTGGCCGACGGCGCAGATCGCGGTCATGGGCGCCAAGGGCGCGGTCGAGATCATCTTCCGGCAGGACATGGACGACCCCGAGAAGATCGCCGCGCGAACGCGCGAATATGAGACGCGCTTCCTGTCGCCTTTCGTCGCAGCGGAGCGCGGCTACATAGACGAAATCATCATGCCGCATTCAACCCGCAAGCGCATCGTCCGGGCGCTTTCGATGCTCCGCCACAAGGAGCTCGCAAATCCCTGGAAGAAGCACGACAATATTCCCTTGTAACCGCGCCCTTTTGCCTCAAAACTTTTGCGACAGCCCGGCGAAGAATCCCCGACGCGGCCCATATTGCGGCGCGAAAACACCGATGCCCGACCCATCTCTCAGTTCGTAGACATGATCGAAGAGATTGACCACGTCGAAGCGCAACGTGAGCGGCCCCACGCCAATCCCAGCCATCGGAAATTCATGCGTGACGCCGAGATTGACCTGAGCATAGGGAGAGACATGCTCCGTATTGACGAATCCGCTGCGCAGTCCGCTGCCATAAATGACGTCGGCGCTGAGCCTTGTTCCGTTCCACAAATAGGAGACTCCGCCCGAACCGGTCAGGGTCTGGGCATGATCCGTGTAAATATAATTGTTTGAAATATAGGCGTATTCGTCGGCGCCGAACAAATATTGGCTGGACGACACCTGGGTCGCCCGCTGCCGCGCCCAGGCGAAATTCGCATAGGCTCGAAAGTTTTCGATCTGGTAATTCGCCTTGAACTCGACGCCCGTATTATAGGCGCGGTCGTAATTAAACGCGGTCAAGACGAGGGCCTGGCCGAATTGCCCATCGTCGAGAAGATTTCTTGCGCGCTTGTAATAGGCGTCCACCCCGGCTTCCAGACCAGGCAAAATCTTTTGCGTGACCCCGGCGTCGAGATAATTCGAGCGCTCCGGCCGCGTCGGGCTGTTCAGCGTGACTTCGGGTTGCAGCGTCGTATTTGCGTAGGGGACGATATTGACCGGCGCCGCGAGGCTTTGCGGCGGCGGGGTGAAATAGCGCGCAAATCCGGCGTGGAAGGTCGTGCCTTCGAGCGGACGATAGACCAGACTGATGCGCGGGCTGAGCTGATTGGCGTCGACATATTGAAGCATCTGGTCAAAGCGCAGCCCCGCGTTCAGGGTCAATTGATCGGTAATCTTCCATTCGTCCGCCGCATAGAGGGAGCCGAGCCAACCGACTTTGGGGACCGCCTGGGTAATGTTGAAGGGCGCGTCAATCGGATTGCCGAGACTATCCAAGGGAAGCAATGTGTTTGAATTGATCGCGTCGGATTTCTCTCCGCTCGCCAGGAAACCGAACCGCAAGGTATGCGGGCCGAGGTGAAGAGCCGCATCGCCCTGAATTCCGTTGACCAGACTCTCACGAACGACATTCGACGCGACGCCGTTGAAAACCAAATCGCCGATCGGGTCAGGAATGAAGTGAAGCGTGCTATAGCGCGAGAAGAAAGACAATTGCGTTTCTAAATTGTCGACCGATCTCTGCACCGCCAAGACGTTGTAGAAAGCCTGTTCGACCTGATTTTCGTTCAGCAGAGACGAGTTGAAGTCGCTGACGCCATAGGCGGTGAATTGCGTTGGCTGGCCCGGAGAGTTTGGGATCTGGAACTTGCTGATCGCCATGCCGGTGATGAAGCTCACGCGCGTCGCATCATCGACGAGCGTCGACGCGTAGCCGAAGAATTTGCCTTGTCTCGTCAGGTCGTGAATGGCGTCATAACTCGAGGTCGGGTTTTCGATGCCCACATCATTGGTGAGGTAGCGCCCCGTCATGAAAAACTGCGTTTTCCCTATCGCGCCGCCATACTCCATGTATGGCGTGAAGGTCGCATGGCTTCCGCCATAGACGCTGACGCTGCCGCCTGGATCAGACACGCCGCTCCGCGTCTGGATGTCGACGAGACCTGCGGTTCGCAGACCATATTGGGCCGGGAGAACGCCGGTGATCAGCGACAGGCTGCCAATGAAGCTCGTCTCCAGGACCTGTCCGAAACCGGAAACGCCGTCTGGCAAGAGAATGCCGTTCAGTCGATATTGAACGTTGGCGTGTTCATTACGGACATGAAGATTGCCGCTCGCCGCCGAGTCCTGCGCTACCCCGGGGGCTTGCAAGAGAACCTTGTCGAGCGGCGTGTTGTCTCCCTGCGGAAGCGCTTCGATTTCTTGCCTGTCGATAGTGTAGATATTGGCGCCGACCGGCGCATAAATATCGTCTCGGGCCTTGTCGAACTTTTGCGTCTCGATGACGAATTCTGGACTTGGAACAAGACTTGGCGCGAGCGGGGAAGCTCCGGTTTGCGACGCGGATTCCGGGACCGCCGCTGGCACGTCGATTGGGGGAAGCGGCACTTGTCCATGCGCCGCCTGAACAAACGGCAGAAAGACCAGTAAGAGAGTCAGAGGCCATCTCCACCCTCTTTTGTTCCGACGCATAACCATATTCGCATTCCTCTGAAGCCCATTAATGATGTTATAACATTACATGTTCAGCGCAAGTCAATAAGCGCAGCTGCAGATAGAGAGTGACGCGGCTGGACAGTTGCATCGATGCAACATGCCCCAGGCCTCCCAAGCAATTTTCGCAACTAAGTCGCGGCGGCGTGAATACATTTCATCCGAAGCGACGTTCCAAGCTTCGTTCAATAGACGTAGCCTCGCATCTCGCCGAAAGAATCAAATCAGCATGGCGTCCTTGCGGCGTATGCTAGGCGAGCAGTTTCGAGGCGCACATGTTCAAGAAAATCCTCATCGCGAATCGCGGCGAGATCGCCTGCAGGTTGATCAAGACGGCGCGCAGGATGGGCGTCGCCACGGTCGCGGTCTATTCGGACGCGGACAAGGATGCGCTGCATGTCGCGCTTGCCGACGAGGCCGTGCCCTTGGGGCCGGCGCCCGCGGCCCAATCCTATCTCGTCATCGAGAAGATCGTCGAAGCCTGCCGGGCCGCCGGCGCGCAAGCGGTGCATCCGGGCTATGGGTTCTTGTCGGAGCGCGCTGATTTCGCGCGGGCTCTGCTCGAAAGCGGCATTGCCTTCATCGGTCCGAACCCCAAGGCGATCGAGGCCATGGGCGACAAGATCGCATCGAAGACATTCGCACAAGCGGCCAAAGTGTCGACCGCGCCGGGATTCCTTGGCGTCATCGAGGACCCCGCCTCTGCGCTCGAGATCGCCGAAGACATAGGCTATCCGGTCATGATCAAGGCATCAGCCGGCGGCGGCGGCAAGGGAATGAGAATCGCCTATTCCCGCGATGAGATCGCCGACGGCTTCGCCCGCGCAAAGTCGGAGGCGAAAGCCTCATTCGGCGACGACCGGGTCTTCATCGAAAAATTCATCGTCAACCCGCGCCACATCGAAATTCAGATCCTTGGCGATAAGCACGGCAATGTCATCCATCTCGGCGAACGCGAATGCTCGATCCAGCGCCGCAATCAAAAGATCGTCGAGGAAGCGCCCTCGCCTCTCATCGACGAAGCGACGCGCCGCAAGATGGGCGAACAGGCGATCGCCCTCGCAAAGGCGGTGGATTACGATTCGGCCGGTACCGTGGAATTCATTGTCGCTCAGGACAAGAGTTTCTATTTCCTCGAGATGAACACGCGGCTTCAGGTCGAGCATCCGGTGACCGAGCTCGTCACCGGCATCGACCTTGTCGAGCAGATGATCAGGGTAGCGTTTGGCGAACCGCTGTCGATCAGGCAACAGGATGTGCATTTGCGTGGGGCCGCGATCGAAAGCCGCATCTACGCGGAAGACCCGACGCGCAATTTTCTTCCCTCAACCGGCCGTCTCGTGACCTACCGGCCGCCGGCCGAAGGTCATCGCGACGGGGTAACGATTCGTAACGACAGCGGCGTCTACGAGGGCGGCGAGATCACGATCCATTACGATCCGATGATCGCGAAACTCGTGACTCATTCCGGCGATCGCGCGGCGGCCATCGACGCCCAGGCGCGCGCGCTCGATCAATTCGCGATCGACGGCATCGGCCATAACATTCCATTTCTCGCCGCTCTGATGAACCATCCGCGCTTTCGCGCTGGAGACCTCTCGACGGCTTTCATCGCACAAGAATATCCAGGCGGTTTCGCGCCGCTTGCGCCCGAGGGAGAGACCGCGCATCTCTTCGCTGCCGTCGCCGCCGCGATCGATCATCTCATGAATGAGCGCAAGCGGCTGATCTCCGGCCAGATGCGCACAGCGCGCCCGGTCAGTTTCGAGCGCGACCGTTCAGTTCTACTCGGCAAGACCCGCTATGACGTAAGGCTGGAAGATGGCGACGAGGGTCTGCTCATCCGCTTCGAGGCGACTGGCCACGCCCATCTCTGCGCCTCCCATTGGACGCCCGGCCAACCAATCTGGACCGGCGCGATCGACGGCGAAGAGATCGCGGTCCAGGCGCGGCCCGTCCCCAATGGCTATGCCCTGGCGCATCGCGGCTTCGCCGTCGACGCCTATGTCTATACGCGGCGCGAGGCCGAGCTCGCCGCGCTCATGCCGGAGAAGCGGCCGTCGGACCGCTCGAAAATGCTGCTCTGCCCAATGCCGGGGCTTGTCAAGGCGATCAAGGTGGTCGCGGGGCAGGAGGTAAAAGCCGGCGAAACCCTATGTATTGTCGAGGCCATGAAAATGGAAAACGTCCTGCAGGCCGAGCAGGACGCAACAATCAGGAAGATCGCCGTGAGGGAGGGCGATTCGCTTGCCGTCGACGCGGTGATTATGGAATTCGTTTGAACGCTCGCCTTCGGCGGTGGTCGGATCGATGACGTTCTTCACCTTGGAGACGCGATTGGCGGGGAAGCCGCCGCGTTTGGCGTGCTCCAAAACCGTCCGCTCGTCCGGCGCGATGTATATGCAATATATCTTGTCGTCGGTGACAAAGCTTTCGAGCCACTGAACTTTCGGCCCCAGCTCGCTCAACACCGCGCAGGAATTTTGGCCGCGTCATCGCTTCCGAACGGCCGACGCCTTAGAACCTGGAGGCCGATCCTTTGCTTTCAAGAGGCGGCCTATCTGGAAACCTGCGACTGCGATGTTTCGTCCTGCTTCGGGCGCCGATGCGCGGCGTCGCCATTTTCAATCGCCCTTGCAACGAGCAATTCACCTCTTGCCTCATGGCGCCTGTCGCGCCATTCTTCACGGTCGAGCGGCGGCTCGCGACGCAAGGACGCCGCGGCGTTTGGGCCTCAGTGGAGCGGGCCATGACCATTATCGAGCATGATTTCGGCAAGAAGGACCGCGACAGCGTGCGACGCTTTGCGAAGCTCACGACCCTCGAGGCCCAGCACGAGGCCAAGGTTTTGGCCAATCCTTTGCCTTACCTCGAACGCGCGAATGAGCGGATCTCGCAGCTCGAAATGGCGCTTCAGGACGCCGGCAACGCCGCCAAGTTCACGCTCGGCGGCGAGCCCGATCCGATGGCGGAGCCGGAAATGATCCTCGTCGACAAAGCGGAATATGAGCGGCTTCTCCGCTGCAAGGAGCTGGTTGAGGCCGCGCTCGCGAAATTATGAGGGGCTTTCGCAAACTGGCCTCAAGGCTTTTGCGATAGGCTCTCCCCTAGCCTCGCCGCATAGCGGGCCATCAGGTCGACTTCGAGATTGACGTCGTCGCCGATGCGCCTTTCGCCCCAGGTCGTGACCTTGAGCGTATGCGGAATGAGCAGCACCGAAAAAACATCGTCCTCGACGCTGTTGACCGTGAGCGACGTGCCGTCGAGCGAAACCGAGCCTTTTTCCGCGATGAAGCGCGCAAGCTCCTTCGACGCGCGGAAGGCGATGCGCCGCATCCCGTCGAAATCCTCGATCGCGACAATCGAGGCCAGACCATCGACATGACCCGTCACAATATGGCCGCCGAGTTCATCGCCGAGCTTCAATGAGCGTTCGAGATTGATCCGCCGTCCTGGCTTCCAGTCCCGCGCATTTGTTCGCGCCAAGGTTTCGGCCGCGACGTCAACCTCGAACCAGGTTCGCTCGCCGCTCGCGCCGATCCCGACCACGGTCAGGCAGGGCCCGCCGCAGGCGATCGAAGCGCCGAGCGCGATTGTCTCCGGCAGGTAAGAGCAAAGGATTCGCGTGCGGAAAAGCTCACCGCGCGGCTCGATCCTCTCCACCTCGCCGACATCGCTCACGAGACCGGTGAACATTTTAGGGAGCCTTTTCGTAACGGGTGAGCCGATCGTCGCCGACCTGCCTCGTCTCGACCTTGACATAGCGGGACGGATCGCCGAGCGCCGCCGCGGCCACGGGATCGAGCCCCACGACTCCTTCCCGTCCGAGCGGCTTCGCCGCGGTGAGGATGATGACCTCATCGGCGAGATCTTGCCGGATCAAGCCCGATGCGACGCGCGGGCCGCCCTCGCTGAACACCCGCGTCACGCCCCGCCCGCCCAAATGCTCGAGCGCGTCGGCGAGATCGACGCGCCGCGCCTGATCGCGGCGCACATAGGCGACCTCGACTTTTTCGGCGTGGAGACGCGATGCGAGCGCGTCCGACGCCCCTGCCCCGGCTATGACAAGCGTCGGATGCGATTTGGCGGTCGCGACGAGGCGAGACGTCGCGGACAGGCGGAGGTCGCTGTCAAGCGCCACGCGCAAGGGCTTGCGCGCGTCGAGCCCCGGAAGCCGCACATTCAGCAAAGGATCGTCGGCGGCGATCGTCCCGCCTCCGACCATGATCGCGTCATGCATCGAGCGCATGACATGGACGAGCCCATTCGCATGCGCCCCGGTAATGGCGAGACGCGGCTCATGACTTTGCCCTGCCGCATAGCCGTCCGCCGTCAAGGCGAGCTTCAGGGCCACCAGCGGGCGTCTATGCGAGACGCGCAAAATATGGCCGAGATTGGCGCGGCGCGCCTCCTCCGCGAGCACGCCCTTCGTCACCTCAATGCCGGCGTCGGACAATAATTTATGGCCTCGTCCGGCGACGCGCGGATCCGGATCGGAAATGGCGTAGACCACCCGCGCGATCTTGGCGGCGATGATCGCATCCGTGCAAGGCGGCGTCACGCCATGATGGCTGCAAGGCTCCAAGGTGACATAGATGGTCGCGCCGCGCGCGCGCTCGCCGGCCGCGCGCAAGGCTTCGGTTTCCGCATGGGGGCGTCCGCCGGGCTTGGTCCAGCCGCGGGACAGAATGACGCCGTCCTTGACGACAAGGGCGCCGACCGCGGGGTTGGGCGCGCAAAGGCCAAGACCGCGCCGGGCGAGCGCAATCGCCGCCGCCATGAAACGCGCGTCAGTCTCTTGATTGATCATGCCCGGCTCGGCGAGCGCGCCCTTGTCGGCGGCTGACCCGTGTCCTCTTCCGGCGCCGCAAGGGCGCCATTCGCGAGTTCGTCGATCAAAGTATTGAAATCGCGCGCCTCGCGAAAATTGCGATAGACCGAAGCGAAACGCACATAAGCGACACTGTCGAGCGCGCGCAGGCCTTCCATGACGAGCTCCCCGATCCGCTCGCTCGGGATTTCGTTCTCGCCCTGGCTCTCGAGCTGGCGCACGATTCCGTTGACCATGCGCTCGACCCGTTCAGGCTCGACCGGGCGCTTGCGCAGGGCGACCTCGAGCGAGCGCATCAGCTTCTCGCGCTCGAACGGAACCCGCCGGCCGGATTTTTTCAAGACTGTCAATTCCCGCAATTGCACGCGCTCGAAAGTGGTGAAGCGTCCGCCGCAATCGGGACAGACTCGCCGGCGCCGGATGGACGAGGAGTCATCCGTCGGCCGGGAGTCCTTCACCTGGGTTTCGAGACTGCCGCAATAAGGGCATCGCATGGCGGCCTTGCCTCAACGAATGGGCGCTTCCTCAATATATAGGGAAGCGCCTGGTCAATTCGACGGCTTCGGCCTTGACCTTGGCTTCAACCGCGCCATTTCCAGCATCGCCATTCTTGGCCAGGCCGTCCAAGGTTTCGGCGATCAATTCGCCGACCTTCTTGAACTCAGCGACGCCGAAGCCGCGCGAGGTCGCCGCCGGAGCGCCGAGCCTGATGCCCGACGTCACCATCGGGCTCGCGGTGTCAAAGGGCACGCCATTCTTGTTGCAGGTGATCGAGGCGCGCCCGAGCGCGGCTTCCGCCGCCTTGCCCGTGAGCTGCTTCGGCCGCAGGTCGACCAGCATCAGATGATTGTCGGTGCCGCCGGACGCAAGGTCGAAGCCGCTCTCCTTGAGGGTGGAGGCGAGCGCCTTGGCGTTATCCACGACCTGGCGCGCGTAAACCTTGAAACCAGGCCTCAGCGCCTCGCCGAAAGCGACCGCCTTGGCGGCGATGACATGCATGAGCGGGCCGCCCTGCAGCCCCGGGAAGACCGCCGAATTGATCTTCTTGGCGATCGCTTCGTCATTGGTCAGGACCAATCCGCCGCGCGGCCCGCGCAGCGTCTTATGGGTCGTCGAGGTGACGACATGGGCATGCGGAAACGGCGAGGGATGGACGCCGCCGGCGACAAGCCCGGCGAAATGCGCCATATCGACGAAGAAATAGGCGCCGACCGAATCTGCGATCTTGCGGAAGGCGGCGAAATCCCAATGCCTCGGATAGCCGGAGCCCCCCGCGAGGATAAGCTTCGGCTTATGCTCTTCGGCGAGGCGCGCGACGGCGTCCATGTCAATGAGATGATCATCCCGTCGCACTCCGTAGGCGACCGGCTTGAACCAGCGGCCAGACAGATTGACCGGCGAGCCATGCGTCAAATGCCCGCCCGCCGCGAGGTCAAGCCCGAGGAACGTGTCGCCCGGCTGCAGCAAGGCGAGGAAAACCGCCTGATTGGCCTGGCTGCCGGAATTCGGCTGCACATTGGCGAATCCGCAATCGAACAGCCTCTTCGCGCGCTCGATCGCCAGATTTTCGGCGATATCGACGAATTGGCATCCGCCGTAATAGCGCCGGCCCGGGTAGCCCTCGGCGTATTTGTTGGTCAGGACCGAGCCTTGCGCCTCGAGCACGGCTTTCGAGACGATGTTTTCCGAAGCGATCAGCTCGATCTCATGTTGCTGACGACCAAGCTCCAGCTCGACCGCCTTGGCGATCTCTGGATCGGCCTCCGCGAGGCTCGCCGCGAAAAAGGAATTGGGAGCGGGCCCGCCAGTTTCGGCGTTGGATTGGCTCATTACAGGAGCTCCTGTGAAAATGCCGGGCGCGAGCTTAACGGCTCGGAAAGGCTCAGCGAGCCGCCCGGCTTGTGAGGCTTGTGAATAAGATTGGCCTTAGCATGCCAACCGACCAGAGTGAAGGCGGCAAGATAGCGGCCTTTGGGGTCTTTAGGCCGGTTTTGGCGCGAATTGCCGTTTTTTCTTCGCGTCCGCCGCTTCGAATTTAACTCGACGCGAGGCGCGCGCGTCGAGAGCGCGTCTATTCGCCCATCGGCGCGCAACCAAAAGCCGGCGTTATTCGTCGTCGCGCATGGGTTCGAGCACTTGGCTCCGCGCGCTGAGCGCTGGTTGCGGCGACGGCTGTATCGCTTGCGGGATCGTCGCTGGCGTCGAAGCATTGGCGGCGGCGAGAGGGCCAAAGCCATCGCGCTGATAAATATCTTCGCGGAACTGCGCGAGTCCTTCGGGCGTAGCCCAGGCGGTGATATAGACCCAGTAGACCGGCACCGGCGTCGCGAGCTTGGCGTCGATGCGTTGCCCGGACCGGATCGCCTCGTCGATATGCTCGCGATCCCAGCCGGGCGTATCCTTGAGCAGCCAAGTCACATAGTCGCGAACGTTCTGAACGCGGATGCAGCCGGACGACACGAAGCGATCGTCATCCCCGAAAATTCCTTTCTCAGGCGTGTCGTGCATGTAGACGCCGTAAGGATTATTGATGTTGATGCGCACGACGCCGAGCGAATTCAGGTCGCCGCCGGGATCCTGGCGAAATTTGTAATTGACCGCCTCGAGCGAGTTCCAATTGACTTGATCCGACTGCAGCTCCTGGCCGTCCTTGTTGAAGATTCGAATCTTGTGGTCGTTCAGATAATTGGCGTCCTTCTGCATGCGCGGGATCAGATCCTTGCGAATGATCGAGGCCGGCACCGTCCAATAGGGATTGAAATTAATGTCGATCGCCTTGGTCATCATGACCGGCGACTGGCGGTCGATCTTGCCCACGCCTGCATTGTGACGCGTGACGACCACGCCGTCCTCGACCGTCTCGACCGCCATGGCGGGAATATTGGCCATGACGAACCGTTCGCCGAGATTGCCGGAATAGGAGCGCAGACGGACGAGATTGACCTCGAGCTGGCGCAATCTGACGTCGGCCGGCACATTGAGCGCGGCGAAGGTTTCCTTCAAGACCACGCCGGTCTCGCTGAGGCCGTGCCTGGCCTGGAAATGCTTGACCCCGGCGTCAACGTAGGAATCGAAAATCGGCGAACCTCCGACGGACGGATCAAGATCTCCCGACGCGGCGAGCCGCTTTCTCAGCGCGACCACCACTGGGCCACTGACGCCGAGCTTCAGCACATGCCCGGCGGGAACCATGCCCCAGCCGCCATCTGCGACGATCTGACGATAGGTTTCGATCGCCTGTTCGGTCGCCGCGAAGGTCTGGACGGACAGGACAGGGGTATTCGAGCGCGCGATGGCGAGGCGCGGATCGGCGTCATAGCGCTGAGCCCATTCCGCCTGCTCGCCAAACAGTCCGCCGCCCTGCGCCGCAAGCGCGTCAAAGGACGGAAGCGCCCCGAAGCCAGCCAGCAGAGCGGCGAAGATCGATGCGCGCGCCGCATCGCGACGCGCCAAGCCGAGCGAACCTGTTGTCACCTTGAACTCCACCTTTGGAACCCCAATCTTGCGCTTTCGACTTTGAGCCCTTCGAGCCTTGCGCTCTCAAATCCTCAACTTTTCCGCAAATCGCGCTGTGCGAGGATCATTGGACAAGGGATCTATAGCTCAACGCCTGCTGCGTCTGCGTCGCTACTCGGAAGACCATTTCCAGGGCTCGGCCGCAAGTCAAAGCGGCGTGAGCGCGCTTCCCTTAAGTTAGCGTCACGATGGTTAACAAGATAGAAACAGGGCGGCGAATCTATGGCGAACAAGCGCAATTTGCGTCAGGCGCTTTCAATCATGTCAGGATAATGTCGCCCGCATGACGCCGCCGTCGGAACAGGTCGCTCGCCCCAGCCCTCCAAAGCGGGCTCGGCAAGTCCAAGCCGATCGCTTTCGAAGCGAAACGCCGAACATTGCTTTGCCTATACTTTCACGTGGGGGGACGGAGCCGGGTCGATGCCCATTCAAAGCCTGAACCTTATCTGATCGGTCCAGAACCGCTCCAGCCGAACCAGCGATTGGTTGAGCCGCGCGAACTCGTCGGAGGCGATGCCGCCGATTTGCTCGACCGTGGTGACATGCTTGTCATAGAGGCTGGCGACGACGTCATGCACGTCGCGGCCCTTATCGGTCAGGCTGATGCGGACCGCGCGGCGATCGATGCGCGAGCGGGCGTGATGAAGATAGCCGGTTTCAACGAGCTTTTTCACATTATAGGAGACGTTGGAGCCGAGGTAATATCCCCGCGTGCGCAATTCGCCGGCGGTCAGCTCCTTGTCGCCAATATTGTAGAGCAGCAAGGCCTGAACCGAGTTCACGTCGCTGCGGCCGCGCCGATCGAATTCATCCTTGATGACGTCGAGCAGGCGGCGATGAAGCCGCTCCACCAGCGTCAAGGCTTCGAGATAGACCGGGCGAACCTCGGCAATCCGCTCCACTCGGGCTTGCGACGCATCGCTCTTCAGCGCATTGATCATGACTTAAATCCTCGTATTTTCGAATCGCGGCGCGATTGAATTTTGCGCCTCTATGAGATGAAAATAAGAGCCACCGGTGAAAGCCAGTTTAAGTAATAGGCTGAATCACGAGTTTACATGTTTCGGTGAATCAAACATGAAATAAAGAAATACTTTACGCTTAAGAGCCTCTAAACTTGTTGAAATTGTGTTAATCTGCTGCACAATGTATAGTATTAAAAGTAAACATGCGGTAAACTACAACTTAGCCTCCTATATAGATTTGCAGAGGACGCCGTCGTTTTCTATTATATCGACAAATCCGCAAATCGCCGGAGAGACTATACCGAGACGGCGGGGCCCACGATATCGACGATTCGATCCCGCTCTTCATGATCATGGCCTGAAAAAGGCGCGCAGCGGCTTTTTTGACTCGGGACATGCTCCGACTTCGTCGATCATGGGCGGGCGCTGGCCGATCTCGCGAAGCCATTTCATTGAACCGGGTTTCGGCCAACTTACGGCCTCACGCATTGACCGGACCATTTCTCCCCGCCCTTCTTCTCCGAGTCGTGGAGACAATTCGTCTTTAACCAAGCGGCGGCGACAATTCAGCCGACAAACGCGGACAGAGGCGGCCGTCAAAATAGCAAGGCGCTCGCGCAAGGGGCGTCGGTTCTATAAAAAGCGGTCGTGCGCGAGGTTCAACGGAAAGCAGCGACTACGCGTCTCGCCGGAGAATTAAAGCGGGGATCAGACCATGCGATCTCTTATAGTCTCCGCGCCGAACCTCATATTCCAAAACATCACGTGAACTACGCAATGACGATCGCCCCGAAAATCAAATTCGACGCCGTCGACCAGCTTCCCCCACAAGAGCGCGATGAAATCGTCGATCTTCTCCAGGCCCGCTACGGCGACGACAAACCAGGCCTGCCGCCCTATTGGAACGACACGCTCGCCGGCATTTTGGCGCATCGCTCAGTGCGCGGCTATCTTCCGACGCCTTTGCCGCAAGGCGCGCTCGAACTAATCGTCGCGGCGGCGCAATCGGCTGCGACCTCGTCGAACCTCCAAGCCTGGAGCGTCGTCGCGGTCAAGGACAAAGACCGCAAATCGCGCCTCGCGGCGCTCGCCGGAAATCAAAAGCACATCGAGCAAACCCCGTTGTTCCTCGTATTTCTCGCCGATCTCTCCCGTCTCGATCGCATTGCGCAAGATCGCGGCCTCCGCTCCGAGGCGCATGAATATCTTGAAAGCCTGCTCGTCGCCGTGATCGACGCCGCGCTTGCCGCGCAAAACGCGGTCGTCGCCGCGGAATCGCTCGGGCTCGGCTCCGTCTATATCGGCGCCATCCGCAACAAGCCGGTGGAGATCGCGGCGGAACTCGGCCTGCCGCCAAATGTGCTGGCCGTTTTCGGCTTGTGCCTCGGCTATCCCGACGAGTCCGCTGCGAGCGGCGTCAAGCCGCGCCTGCCGCAAAGCCTGGTGCTGCACAAGGAGCGCTACAACTCGGAGAGTCCGGCGCAAGCGCTTGAAGCCTATGACCGGGAGATTCGGAAATTTCAAAAAGCCCAAGGGATCGCCGAAACCGACTGGACGCAGCAGGCGCTTGATCGGGTCAAATCGGCAGGCTCTCTGAAGGGCCGCGACCGACTCTCGGAGGCGCTGCGCAAGCTCGGGTTCGGCTTGCGCTGAAGGCCTGCGCCGGTCGTTCGCGCCGCGCGCGGGTGAGCGTAAGTTCGCACGATAGCCCGCGCTCGCGCCTCTCCCGCGCTAAAGCCAGCGGCGCGGAGGCCGACCGGACTCGTCGGGAGGGAGAGTCGGGTCGTTCGGCGGGGCCTGACCGCCGCCGCGGGTGAACGCCTTGTAGGCAAAGAAGGCGAGAACCGCCATCAGTATTCGCGACATCCCTCCCTTCCCACTGCTTGCTCCAGTCTGCGGCTCGCCGTGCGGGCCATTCCACACTCCACGCATCACATCGCGCAATCCCATGTTCGTCTCCTGACGCCCGTCACAACTTCGGTCGCCCAGAAACGCCTGCAGACCGATGGCGTTCCCGCAAGGCCAGGGCCAAAATAGAGGCGAGGACCGGCGGCGCCTCGGATGGAATTGATTTTAGTTTGGTGCGGACGACGGGAATCGAACCCGTATGACCTAAGGTCGAGGGATTTTAAGTCCCTTGCGTCTACCTGTTTCGCCACGTCCGCGTCCATGCTCCGAGCCGGAAGGCCGCCCGCGACCGCCGGATCTTCTCCGCCCTTCAGCGCAGCAACGGCTTTAACGGCGCCGGGGCCGCCATACAAGCGCTCCGACTTCAGCCGCGCTCCGACTGAGCGATCGGCGCCTGGAAACTCAGGCCCAGATCCCAAGGAAAATAAATCCAGGTATCCTGCGAAACTTCGGTGATGAACGTATCGACGAGGGGACGTCCGAGCGGCTTTGCGTAAACGGTCGCGACATGCGCCTTCGGCAAGAGCGAGCGGACAAGCTTCACGGTCGCGCCTGTGTCGACAAGATCGTCAATGACGAGAAGGCCTTCGCCGTCGCTGCGCCCAAGCTCGGACGATACGGTCTTCAAGACTTTGACGCTGCCCTGGACCTTCTCGTCGACATAGCTCGCGACGCAGAACGTATCGATGATCCGCATATCGAGCTCGCGCGCGACGATCGCGGCCGGCACGAGCCCGCCTCTGGTGATCGCCACCACGCCGGCAAAAGGCGCCGCGCCGCTCAAGCGCCAGGCGAGCGCCCGGGCGTCGCGGTGGAATTGATCCCAGGATACATGAAAGGCTTTTTCCACAGATGGGTTTTTCTGCGTCGGAGGAGTCTGCATCTTGCGTTACGCCCGCCGCTGGGCGAGGCGCGACACAAGGGCGCTGATCGCCGCCGCGACGTCGCTGACCCGCGTCGGGTCCCTGCCGCGAACGACGATCTCATTATGGAACCGGCCGTCGCGAAAGGAAGGATAGGAGCCGATCGAAAGCTCCGGATTGGCGGAAGCGACTTCGCTGAGCGCGGCCGCATAGGCGCCCTCGGGCAGGCCGCCAGCCGAGACCGTCTCGGCAACCATGCGCACGCCAGTCGCGAGCCGCGGCGCGACCTCGTCCAGCATGGCTTGCATGATCGCGGGCACGCCAGCCATGACGATGACATTGCCGATCCAAAAGCCCGGCGCCTTCGATATTTTGTTCTCGACCAGTTCGGCGCCTTGCGGGATTCGCGCCATGCGCCGTCGCGCCTCGTTCAGATCCTCCGGCTTGATCCGCTCCAGCAGAAGCGCGATCGCGCGCGGGTCCTCGACGATCTCGACGCCCAAGGCGGCGCCTATCGCTTCGGCGGTGACATCGTCATGAGTAGGGCCTATTCCGCCGGTCGTGAACAGGTAATGGTAGCGCGCGCGCAAGGCGTTGACGGCGGCGACAATGTCGGCCTTAACGTCCGCCACCACGCGGACCTCGCGAAGATCGATGCCGATCTTGGTGAGGTAATCGGCGATATAGCCGATATTCTTGTCCTTTGTGCGCCCGGACAGGATCTCATCGCCGATGACGAGGATCGCCGCCGTCACGGAAGCCGCTTGCGTCATGGTCGTTCTCCCCGACGTTTGCTACCACGAAAGCAAGCGGAATTCGACTTTTTCGAGCGCGAGGGGCGTCTCCGCACCGAGCGTCATGGCCAGGCTCGACGCCGCCATCGCCGCTTGCGGCGCAAAACGGCTTTGACGTGAAGTCCCTGTCGCCGCATAGTCAAGCTGGACGCGCGGGCTCCGCCGCGCAGAAGCTCACTTGAGGACTCGCGCCGGGTCGCGGCGGGAGCAGATCATGCCGCCTGAAACAACCGCCGAGCAAGACGCCCGCGAGGCTCTTGCCGCGCATCCTTTTCCGCAAACGCCCTGGGTCAAAGTCACAGATGAGGGCATCGTCATCGCCACTGGCTATAGCGAGGCGCTCAATCGTCTCCTGCGCTGGATGCCCAAAGCCAAGTGGCGCGCCGACAGGCGGTCGTGGCTCATCCCTTTTTCGAGCGCTGAGGCGCTCCGCGCGGTGCTTCCGGAAATCACGCGGCTCGCCGACGCCGCGCAGGAATTGGACGAGCCGGAGACAAGCCTACGCGAGGCTCGGCCCCGGACTGCCCCCGCCGCTGCAAGCGAGGCGGCCAATCATTTGCACGATCGCCTGAGAGAGGCCGCGGAGCTTCTCCATGGCGTGGACTGGCCAGCCGTCTTGGCCAAGGAATTCCCCGATCCGTCGGTTTCCGAAGGGATCGCGAAAGAGCGCGCGCTCGACCCATCTGACCCGATTTTCACGGAGCTCGCCGCCAGGCTTCGGCGCAAGGCCGAAGCTCTCAATCTTGCGGCCGAAAGACTCGAGGAAAGTCTCCGTCTGGCGCGCCGCGGCGCTTGAGCGACGCTGAAAGCGCAATCCCTATGAAAGACTATATTCCCGAGCTCAGCGAATTACGGATGGTTCGGCGCGCTCCGGACGGCCCGCTGCCGTTCAGCCCCGAGGACAGAAACTATATTCTGTCCTGCGTCCAGGACGTAGAAAAAAGCTTCTGCGTCGCCGGCGAGCCGGGCTGCGCGCCGACGGAATTGTCTGCCCGAGCGCTCGTCAAGCTATTGATCGAATGGTGGCGCACACTCGAACCCGCGACCGACGCCCAGCGCGACGCCTATGGCCGGATGCCCGGCGCAATCAGGCTCATCGACACTGTCTCGACCTGGGTAGAGGAGCAGGAGGCGCGCAAACGCGCCAAAACGGATGAGACATGACCCCCGCTTCGAATAAAGCTTGGCCTTGTCGCTAGAGTTGACTAAAGACCATATTCGCTTCGGCGCAGGCATGACCGGAGCCTGCCGATGGAATTCCGCCGGCGCAGGCTTTGGACGCGATCCATGAGCAGAAATTCGGTTACCCTCGTGACGCATCGGGCGCTCGGCGCGATGCTCCACGTGACGGTTGCGGACGTATTGTCGTTCGATCTGACGCCGGAAGAGGCGCGAACGCTTGCCCGCGCTCTCGCCGCGGTCCGCGACGGCAACAGCAGCGTCGATGAAATCTATATGAGCCCGATCGCAAGCGATCGGGATTTCTCGGCCAAAGTGACGCCGGATGGACTGCTGCTGCAAGGCCCCGAGCCTCCCCTGCGTCTCGAATGGCCCGAAGTTGGCGAAATCGCCGCGGCCCTGGCCGAGTTCGCTGGTCCCGGTTGAAGGCGGCGGCTACTCACCCAAGAGGTGCAACACGATCTCACGCCTATGCGGCGCGCGCCTATGTTCGAAAACATAAATTCCCTGCCAAGTCCCCAGAACCATTTGGCCCGACTCAACCGGAATCACGAGCTGAACCTGCATCAGCGCGGTTCGGATATGGGCTGGCATGTCATCCAGGCCTTCGGTCGCGTGGATATAAAGGTCGCGGCCTTCCGGCGCGATCCCCTCAAAGTAGGCCTCGAGATCAGCGCGGACGTCGGGATCGGCGTTTTCCTGAATAAGGAGCGAAGCCGAGGTATGCCGGCAAAAGATGGTCAGCAAGCCGGTCGAGATCCTCTGCCCGCTCAGCCAGCCCGACACGTCGCGGGTAATCTCGACAAGGCCTTTGCCTTTGGTCGAAACATGCAAGTGATGGAGCGCTTGCCGCATTGGACTCAAAAACATTTTGAGAAGGGAATTCAGCGCCGCAATTGCGTCCGCGTGAGTCTCGCCGCGTCCTATCTCACTTCGAAATCCTGCGGCGGCGCATCCTTCACGCCTTCGAGAGCGAAATGCCACCATTCCTGGGGCAGATTAGAGAAGCCGTGCCGCTGCATCAGCGCGAAAAGCTTGGCGCGATTGGCTTTCGCCGCAGCTCCCACATTGGGATTATGGGTCGCCGACGCTTCGTCAAAAAGATCGAAAGGCGTGCCGAAATCGAGCCCCACGATGCCGATATCGACCGCGAGACCGGTCGAATGGGCGGAGGCCTTCGCAATATAGCCGAGCTCGAACAGCGCCTTTTTGTCGATATTTGGATAATAGAGCGTCTTCATAGCCTGGTCGGCGGCGTCCTGCGCCCAGGCGATGAAGGCCTTCGTCGCCCGTTGGGGCCGGTAGCAATCATAGACGACGAGCCGGAGGCCTTCGCTTTCGGCCTCCTTCTGGGCGGCGGCGAGCGCCTCCGCCACCTCGCGACGCAGCCAGCATTGCGGCGCAACATAACCGGGCACGGGACGGCCGATGAAATTATTGTCGCCGGCGTAGCGGATGTCTTGCTTGACGCCGGGCGCAATATCCGCGAGCCGGACGAAATCATTGGGCGGGCCTTCTCCGGCCGCCGCGCCGGCGCACATAGAGCAAAGCGTAAGCAGCGTGATTGCGGCGGAATGAACTTCGCTCATCCTCTGATCCCTGCTTCAGGCGCTCCAGCCAGAGCCGCCCTTTTCGACTGGCCGAGCTTGCAGCAAAAGCGGCGCTAACGCCATGGCCCGAGCAAAAAAAGCCGTCAACCCGGCGCCGATCGGACATGTCTGCGCATTTACGCTGCAAATGACGGGATTTTGGGACTCGGGGCTTTCCACGCCTTAGGACGCGACGGAGCGTCATAGGCTCTTGTGTCGCCGTTTCGCCGCGACCACATCTGGCTCGGCCGAAATCGGCCGCCGGGAGCGCGAAGCGCCGTGACGGCGTCTGGACTATTTGTCCAAGGCGCGTTCTTTCGGCATATCGGGTTCGGCATCGCCGCGCGAACTGCAAGGCTGGGAGCAGAAGGATGAGCGACTGGAGCGGATTTGATCGACGGGGGGCGCCGCCGCCGATTTTTGTGCCGGCCTATCTTCCGCCCGAGGCGCTCGCCGGAGTGCGGACGCGGCGCGTCTTCGCCCTCATTCTTGACCTCGTCCTCGTCTCGATCCTGTCCTTTGCGCTCTGGCTGGCCCTCGCCGTCCTGACCTTTGGGCTTTCGCTGCTGCTCCTGCCGCCGCTATTTCCCTTGGTAGCCTTTTTCTACAATGGCCTGAACATCTCGAGCTGGCGGATGGCGACGCCCGGCATGCAGGCGATGGACCTCGAAATGCGGCTCGTCGACGGCCAAAGGACTCCTTTCCTCAATGCTGCAGTGCACGCCGTCCTCTTCTATTTCAGCACGATGTTTCTTCCGATTTTCCTTGTTTCGTTTTTCGCCGAAGGCAAAAGATGTCTGCACGATATTCTCGCCGGCGTGATCGTGATTCGGCGCCCAATTTAGTGAATCGGCTGGTCATCATGTCCTTTGCAGCTGGTCCGGAAAGCGCTAGCCTGCAAATTCCGCAGCCGAAACTTAGACATAGGGGCCAACCAGCTTGACGCGAGAGCCGCGCGACGCGCCGCAGTTCTATCTGACGGCGCCCTCCGTCTGCCCTTATCTCCCGGATCGGCAGGAGCGCAAGGTCTTCACCCATTTGATCGGCGGCCGCGCCGTGGCGCTGAACGACCAGCTGACGCTCTCCGGCTTCCGGCGTTCGCAGACGATCGCCTATCGGCCGGCCTGCGAGCACTGCCGAGCCTGCGTCTCAGTCAGGGTGAAGGTCAATGAATTTCGTCCGTCGCGCAATTTCCGCCGCGTCCTCGAACATAACCGCGATCTCGCCGGAACGGTTGGACGCGCCGAGCCGACCTCGGAGCAATATTCGCTGTTTCGCCGCTATCTAGACACAAGGCATGGCGAAGGGGGCATGGCCGACATGACGGTTCTCGACTATTCGATGATGATCGAGGACAGCCATGTCGAGACGCGCCTCATCGAATATCGCTCCATCCCCGGCGAGACGCATAGCCGCGGCGGCCAGCCGCTTCTCGCCGCCTGCCTGACCGATCTCCTCGCCGACGGGCTGTCGATGGTTTACTCTTTTTACACGCCCGACCAGCCGCAGCGTTCGCTCGGCACTTACATGATCCTCGACCATATCGAGCGCGCGCGGCGCCTCGGCCTGCCGCATGTCTATCTCGGCTATTGGGTCGAGGGTTCGCAGAAAATGTCTTACAAATCGCGTTTCCTGCCGCAGGAGCGGCTCGGCATGAACGGCTGGGAGCGCGCGGAATAGGGCCGGCGATCCAACGCATCGGATGAAGATGCGTTTGCGCGTTTCACCCAAACCGATTGTTCTTCGGGAACCCTCGCGGCGGCAGCCGCCCGGCTTCGGCGCGATTGCCGATCCAATCGCTTAGCTCGCTGGCGCCCACCGTGAACGTCCGGCCGGCCGAATCTTGCCAGGACAAGCCTTGGCCGAGCGCAAAAACCTTGGCGTCGGCTATGCCCCCATCCTTGTATCTTTGGAGCTTCACGCCTTTGCCGCGCGCCATTTCCGGGACCTGATCGAGCGGAAAGACCAGGAGCTTGCGGTTTTCGCCGATCACGACGACATGGTCGCCCTCGGCTGCGACGACGAGAGCCGCTTTCGCGGGCACATCGACATTGATGAGCTGCTTGCCTTTGCGCGTGCCGCCGATCATCTCATCCTGCGAGGCTATGAACCCGCGCCCATCGCTCGCGGACACCAGCATTTTCGCGCCGGGCGCATAAGGAAAGACCGCGCTGATCGTCTCGCCCTCGCCGATATCGGCCATGAGACGGATGGGCTCGCCTTGGCTGCGCCCGCCCGGAAGCTTGCCGGCGTCAAGGGTGAAAACCTTGCCGTCGCTCGCTAGCACGAGAATTTTGGATGTGGTCTCGGCGAAGAACGAAACATAAAGCCGATCGTCGCCCTTGAACTGCAGGTTCGAGAGGTCCGCGACTTGGCCCTTCAGCGCGCGGATCCAGCCCTTCTCCGAAACGACCACCGTGACCGGCTCGCGCTCCACCATGGCTTCGGCGAAATCCGCCGACGCAATATCGGGCGCTTCGCCGAAACTCGTGCGGCGCCGACCGTCCTTCGTCTCCGGACCGTATTTCTTCTTGAGCTCGCGGACTTGCGCGGCGATCGTCTTCCATTGCTTGACCTCATCGCCGAGCAATCGCTCGATCTCGCGCTTCTCCTTGATGAGATCGTCATGCTCGCGCCGAAGCTGCATCTCCTCGAGGCGGCGCAAGCTGCGCAACCGGGTGTCGAGAATGTAATTCGCCTGCAGATCGGAGAGTTCGAATGCGCTCTTCAGAGCGTCCTTCGGCTCCTCCTCCTCGCGGATGATGCGGATCACCTCATCGAGATTGAGGAAGACGATGAGCATGCCCGCGACGACTTCCAGCCGCCGCTCGATCTCGGCTTGCCTATGGCGCGAACGTCGCAAGAGCACGTCGCGGCGATGGTCGAGCCATTGCTGCAAGGCCTCCTTGAACGACACGACGCGCGGCACGACGCCGCCGACGAGCACGTTCATGTTCATCGGAAACCGGGTCTCGAGCTCGCTCAGCTTGAAGAGCTGCTCCATCAAAAGCTCTGGATCGACCGCACGCGCGCGCGGCTCGATGACGACGCGCACATCCTCGGCAGATTCATCGCGGATATCGGCGACGAGCGGCAGCTTCTTGTCGTTCAGAAGCTCGGCGATCTTTTCGATGAGCCGCGACTTCTGCACCATGTAGGGAATTTCGGTGACGACGATGACCCATGCGCCGCGCGCGCCTTCCTCCTTCGACCAGCGTGCCCGCAGCCTGAAAGAGCCGCGCCCGCTGCGATAGGTCTCGGCGATCGACTCTTTCGATTCGACGATAATGCCGCCGGTCGGGAAATCCGGCCCCGGCGCGAAATTCAGCAATTGATCCACGGTCGCATTCGGATGCGCGATCAGATAAAGCGCCGCGTCGCAAAGCTCGGCGAGATTATGCGGCGGGACCGAGGTCGCCATGCCGACGGCGATTCCCTGCGCGCCATTGGCGAGCAGGTTCGGCAAGGCGGCGGGCAAAACGACCGGCTCCTTCTGATCGCCCGAATAGTTCTCGCGAAAATCGACCGAATCCTCGTCGATGCCTTCGAGCAGGAGCCGTGCGACATCGGTCATCCGCGCTTCGGTGTAGCGATAGGCGGCGGCGCTATCGCCGTCGATATTGCCGAAATTGCCCTGCCCGTCGACGAGCGGATAGCGCGAGGAGAAATCCTGGGCGAGCCGCACCAGGGCGTCGTAGATCGCCTGATCGCCGTGCGGATGGAAAGAGCCCATCACGTCGCCGACGATTTTCGCGCATTTCTTGAAAGGCGCGCCGGGGTCGAGACGCAGGATCTGCATTCCGTAGAGGATGCGCCGATGCACGGGCTTCAAGCCGTCGCGGGCGTCGGGCAAAGCCCGGCCCATGATGGTCGAGAGCGCATAGGCAAGATAGCGCTCCTCGAGCGCGTCGCGCAGATTGACGACTTCGGCGCCCCCACTTGGAGTCGGCGGCGCCGGAGGCTGAACATTCTTTCCCATGCGCCAAGGCCTAAACGACGGTCCGCCGCGGCGCAAGTTCTCTTTTTGTCCCACAACGCACTTAGCAAACTGGGGACAAAATGATAGATGGGATTCGTCACAAACGACGCGTCCACGCTTCAATTGCAGAGCTTATTCGCTCATCTGGAATTTCTGGGATTAGACTAATGTGCGCTGATTCTGATTTAACACCGCCGTGGGGAACAAAGGGCCTTCTGAACCGAACCGGCGCAAAAATCAGAGAAGATAAACCTCTTAGCGACGAGGAAGCGTCAGCTCTTGAGGATTGGCGTGCCGCGCACAGCTATGTACTGAATACGTTCAAACCGCTTCTGTGGAGCAGGGTAAGAGGAAAGAAAATTGTTGTCGCACAGCGCTTGAAACGACGATTTACAATAATCGACAAGCTATTTCGTGAGCCAAAAATGGAATTGGCTCGAATGGATGATATAGCCGGATGCAGATTAATATTTGAGGATATAATTAGTCTAGAGACATTCCGTAATAAGTTTCATTCTTCAAGATTTAATCACAAACTTAAACATGAAGATGCTGACAAATATAACTATATTATGCAGCCAAAATCGAGCGGCTACCGAGGGATTCACGAGATTTACATTTATAATGTAAATACAGAATTTGGCAGAATGTATAATGGTTTATATATTGAGATACAGTTTAGGACGCTCTGCCAGCACGCATGGGCAACAGCTGTAGAGGTCGTAAGCCGTATCACAGAAAACCAGCCGAAATTCGATAAAGGCGACGATTGACATCGGGAGTTTTTTCGGCTGGCAAGTGAAATCATCGCTAGGACAGTAGAAAATAAGACGAGTTGCCGCGCAAATTTATCAGATAAAGATTTATGTCATAGATTTAGTGAATTGGATAGTGAAATAAATGTTGTTAGATTTCTGATAAATTTGCCTATAATTGAGCAGGCGTCTAGGATTAAAAATAACGTTGTACTGCAATTATCACAATCTGGCCAATTAGTTATTCATAAATATGCAAATATAGAGACCGCAACTGAGGGGTATTTTGCGCTAGAAAAAGATAACCCTAATGATGATATCGTGCTTGTTAGAGCAAAAACGTTTGACGCAATTAGATCTGCCTATCGTAATTATTTTCAAAATACCGTTGAGTTTCTAAAATA
>Ga0182030_10003465_pt1 | contig 33691 bp, 22 predicted proteins | sample 812S3MmetaG_FD_121299 | JGI IMG/M metagenome (GOLD analysis project Ga0182030, IMG submission 121299) | Permafrost microbial communities from Stordalen Mire, Sweden - 812S3M metaG (Illumina Assembly) | ecosystem: Environmental > Terrestrial > Soil > Wetlands > Permafrost | place: Sweden...
GGCGCGGCGGCGGCGGGCTTGCATGGCGGCGAAGTCTCGGCGCGGAGCACTGGAGCGTGTCATGCCTTATAGCTTACTGCTATATGTCTAATATTGACACTATATTATGCGAGGTTCAGTAAAACTCGCGGAACTGAAGAGGAACCCCACTTCCCGAGTATTCATTTTGGCGGACGCGAAGGATGCCGACATGGCTTTCGGCATCTCCTCGACAGGGCAAACTCCCGAGGGAAGCCAGCGATCGCTTGGCGAATACCGCGATCAAATGCGGCAAATCATCTGCCAGGCCTTGGTGGACATCGTGCTGATGTCGGCCAGCACGTCCGAGATACTTACGATTCAAGGACGCCTATTTGAATCGTCGTCCGTTACTCCGGCAGTGCGCGCCAACGACACGACAGATGTGCACATTGTTCGCGGGGCGCGATATGCGGACGCTCCCTCGCAACCGTTTGCCACAGCGACTCTCGACCACATCCAGGCCGGCAAGAGCTCATGTACCGATGCAGAGCGCTGTCTGGGCGCGAATCTGGGCCTCTATTCTGTGACATTCAACAACGATCCAGACCGCGACCTCAAGGTTCTTGAAACTTACAAGGCGTTCCGGCTTGAAGCCGAAGAAAAACATTTCAGCCATTTCCTTGAGGTCTTTCATCCCAATGTGCCGGCCAGCGTCCACGGCATTGCGCCGGAGAAGATTCCATACTTCGTCAACGATCATATCGTTCGTCTGCTGGCGGGGGTTCCGGCCGCCGGAAGGCCCCACTTCTTGAAGATCCCTTATGCCGGCCCCAAGGCTCTGGAAGAACTGTGCGCGTACGATCCTTCCCTGGTGGTGGGCGTATTGGGCGGCTCGGCAGGAACCGCGCACGATGCATTCGATCTTATCTACCAGGCTAAGCGCCATGGGGCTCGCGTGGCGCTATTCGGCAGAAAAATCAATGCGGCCGAGCATCAACTATCGTTTGTTCAATATCTGCGCTTGGTGGCGGACGATCAGATCCTGCCCGCGGAGGCGGTCAAGGCATATCACGGGGCACTTCATGCATTGGGAATCCCTGCACGCCGCGGCCTAGAACAGGACTTGGAACTGACCACCTCCTTTACAAACTACGGCGGCAGGTAGTGCCGGATCAACCGGATGTGCTTCACGCTCTGGAAACCGGTATGGCATTCGCGAAGCACCGATAACTGTTTTGAGACGACCGAAGAATGGGAAGCATGAACAAACAATATGACGTGCTGGGAGCCGGAATCGCAGCAGTGGACGATCTAATTTATGTTTCAGATTTTCCCGCAGTCGATTGCAAGATACCGGTTCACGCCAGCACACGCCAAGGCGGAGGACCAGCCTGCACGGCCGTTGCCGCAGTTGGATCGCTGGGGGGACGTGCCGCTTACACGGCTCGTTTCAGTGACAACGATCTGTCGAAGTTCATTGGGACCGCATTGAAGCACCATGGAGTGGATACCTCTCCCATCCAATACGACCCGGCTGGCGGCCCGTATCACAGCATCATTGTGGTAGATGGCGCGGGACACCGTAACGTGTTCTACGATCCGGCGCTTTATCGGGTGGTCGCAGCGAACGATTTGCCGGACGAACTGATACAGTCCGCAAGGCTGTTTCTTCTCGACCATCTTACCGAGCCCTCGCTTGTCCCAGTTGCAGAAAAGGTTCGCCGCTTGGGTGTTCCGATCTTGGGCGACATTGAAGGCCAGACTCAGTCTGCAATGAGTCTCGCCGCGCTGACGGACTATTTGATTGTTCCGAAGGCCTTCGCCCTTTGGGCGAGCAACGCTGAGGACCCGCACGATGGCTGCGCGTTTCTCGCCCGCACGCCGCGCCTTGCAACTGTGGTTACAGATGGCCCCCACGGCTGTATTTTTTGCACAAGAACAAATCCGGAGGTGCGGCATTTCCCAGCCTTCGCGGTTGACGCGCTCGATACCAACGGATGCGGCGACACCTTCCATGGAGCTTTCGCCCTGGCGATTGTGCGCAGCCTCGAAGTCGAGGAAGCAATCACGTTTGCTTCGGCGGCTGCCGCGCTCAAAGCGATAGCGGCTGGAGGGCAGCACAGAGGATGGGACGCACTTCCCACGCTAGATGAAGTGTTGCAATTTCTCCAGGCTACGCTCGATGGGCCTGAGAGATCGGCGTTGCTGGCAAAGCTCGCCACCCTGAGAAACCCCGCGGAATTGGCAGGTTGAGAGGACTTCTTGTTCCAAACCCTCCTTCGCCTGAGGACCGAACAACGCCGGGCCGCGCCAGCAAGCGCCTTGGAGCCATTGAGCCAACGAGTGATAGCAACACGATGCTGGACTACCGGAGAGATTGAAGTCATGAAGCTGCAGAAGCGATTTGAACGGGGCAATGCAAAGTTAGCCATAGCGCTGCTGTTGATCTTGATCGGCAGTCAGAAAACTTCTTTCGCCCAACATCCTGCCGATCTACTGACGCCTCCACCGGCCGACGCTCCGCATCTGAACGGCCCGAAGCTGTATGGCGTGCGGCCGAGCCATCCGTTTCTCTATCGCATTCCCTGTACCGGGATGCGGCCCCTGCGCTTCTCCGCCGATCATCTTCCTGGCAGTCTCAAACTCGATCACCAATCCGGCATCATCACCGGCAGCGCCCCGCAACAGCCCGGTGCGTACGCCGTGACACTTAGGGTTTCCAGTCGGCGCGGCAAAGACTCCCGTCCGTTTCTCATTGAAGTAGGGGACCGGATTGGCCTGACCCCGCAAATGGGATGGAACGATTGGTACGCATTCTATGACCACATTTCAGACGGCGATGTGCGAACCGCCGCGGTCGCGATGATCTCTTCAGGCATGGCCGATTTTGGCTACCAATATGTGGATATTGATGACGGCTGGATGAGGAGGCCGAGTTCGCAGGACGCTGCCTTGAAGGCGCCTGTGCGCGATACGCAAGGGAAGATCCTTTCGAACGGTCATTTCCCGAACATGCAGTCGCTGACCAGCTTCATACACTCCCTTGGCCTCAAAGCCGGAATCTACTCGTCCCCTGGCCCACTGACCTGCGCACGGTCTGAAGGTTCCTATCAACACGAAATTAACGATGCCCACAGCTTCGCCGATTGGGGCTTCGATCTGCTCAAGTACGATTGGTGCTCCTACAGCGGCGTGGTCGCGGGCAAGACACAGGCGGATTTCGAAAAGCCATACCGAAACATGGGCACTCTACTTCATGGGCTCAATCGCGACATCATCTTGAATACCTGCCAATATGGACTGGGCGATGTATGGAAGTGGGGGCGCGAAGTCGGCGGGCAATCCTGGCGAACCACGGGCGACGTGGGATTGGCGCCGAATGCAACTCTGCCGGGATTCTATGAGGTTGGATTCGCCAATGCCGCACTCAGTCAATACGCCGGCCCTGGCGGATGGAACGATCCAGACTACATCCTCATCGGCACCGTAGGGAACACCACGAACTCGAAACTCCCTGCACGCCTTACCTCCTTGACCCACGACGAACAATACAGCTATATGTCCATGTGGTCTCTGATGGCTTCGCCTCTCATATTCTCCGGCGACATGAGCAAGCTGGACCCGTTCACGCTCAATGTCTTGTGCAATTCCGAAATAATCGACGTCAACCAGGATTCATTGGGCAAGCAAGCCGTCATTGTGCGCAAGACAGAGAGTGACTTCATCCTCGAAAAGCCGCTCGATGACGGCTCAGTCGCAGTCGGCCTTTTCAACCTAACCAACACGCCTCGCCCCATTTCAGCAGACTGGAAAGAGCTTGGATTAAGCGGCCGTCAAACTGTGCACGATCTCTGGCGCCAGCATGACCTGGGGACATTTTTTGAAACCTTTTCTTCGCAAGTTCCTGGCCATGGGGTCACGATGGTGCGATTGACTGCTGCACCTATCCATTGATGGTTTATGGCATAAGAAACATTGCAACGGTAACCGATCTTCTGCATCCCGACGGTAGAAGGCAAGCAGACTGCATAGACATCAAGGAGGCATCGGTGAAACGGACGCGACGAGAATTTGTAAAACTTGCGGTGGGGGCGGTTGCAGCAGCAGAACAACTGCCTCGGCTTGGAGCTCAGACCGGAGGAGCCGCTCAGGGCGCAGAGCCGAAGATGGAATACCGTTCTCGATTCTTGCACGTACAGATGGCTGCGGATCAGCCGAACATCGCCGTGCTTTCGGTCGATTCTTTGGGACAGAACCATCTGGACGGCAATGTCATGCTGCCCCTGCCGCCTGTGGGACAAACTTACCGAGCCTCTTGCACCAGATCCACAGTTGAATACCATTTGCCAGGAACAACGGGCGATCCAACATGGAGCTTCAACTTCACCGAGTCAGGCATCGTTATCCGCACGACCTATTCTGCCGGCAACCGGCACGAACCTCTGGTTTTCAGCTTTGACTCTATCGGCAGCCATGCCACCTTGCTCGGACTTTTCGATGACGAAGGAGCAATTTCCTTGCCCGCGCTTCTGCACTTTCCGGTGCGCGGCACATTTCGCATCACAACGAACGCTCCAAACGTGAGCCTCGGCTACGATGCGTCGCGTCGCACGGAGGATTTTGTCCGCGTCAGCTTTCCACATGCTACGAGGCGACAGCCACAGATTGAATATCGGCTTGAAGTTACCTGTATCTACCCTCGTGGCGCGAATGTCGATAAGTATCCAAGGTTCGACGGATACCGCCGCGACTTCCTGAGCATCCTCCAACTCAATCCACGGCGGAGCGCTCTGGCTAATAACTCCGCCAGTGACACCTGCGCCGACACTATTTTTGAATATGCGATGATGGCTATTTCCATGCCGCCTCTTGCAGAAGGCTTGTGTGCACTCGATCTCATCCGGCAGACGCTGGACCGCTTCATTGGCGGCATGGCTGCCTATGGGATGAAGGAATATAGAAACACTCCTATGCTTGCCTGCGACTTTCTCGACAGCTACCCGTCCCTGGTCCTGGCCGCAGCCATCTACGTGCAAGCAAGTCACGATGAAGTCTGGATCAAACGAAACTATTCCGTTATCCAAAGCTGGGCCTACAAAATGATTGAGGCCGACGTGGATGACGACGGACTCATGGAATATCCATTGAGTGGAAACTCCGGATCTTGGCCAGAGAAGTATCTTGTGCGGCCTTCCAACTGGTGGGACACAGTTGGTTTTGGACACAAGGACGCATACGCAAATGCACTCGCCTGCAAGGCATTCGAGGGCATGGCGGAACTCGCGGCCGATCTGGGCATCTCCGCCGATGCTGCCCTCTACAAAAGCCGCGCGGAGAAATTGCGGGCTGTCTACTGGAGCACGTTCTACAATCCAGAAACAGGCGTGCTGGCAGGATGGAAAAGCGCCGACGGCAAGCTGCACGATTACTACTTTCTCTTTGTCAACGGCGTGGCCGTGACCTACGGACTTGTGACGCCGGAGCAAGGGAACAAGATATGGAGCAGGCTGTTGGCGAAGATGAAGGAAGTTGGGTATAACCGCTTTGACTTAGGGCTTCCAGGCAACCTGATCCCAATTCGACGGGAAGACTACGTGATTGCAGAGAAGCGGTGGGGCGGATCGCAGAAGGCCGATGGTTCCGACGGCTTCCAGATTTATGAGAACGGCGGCGCCTCAGCATGTTTTGCTTACTTCACGATTCGCGCGCTGCAAATTCTGGGAAGAAATGAAGATGCCGATGCCATTCTCCAGCCAATGCTGATGGGCTTCAAAGACGGACGCTTCCAGGGAAGTGGTCCGAATGAAACCACCTATGACTGGACGGCTTGGGACGGCAGTCCCCATGGTTATGAGGGCTTGCTGGTGGACAACTATCTGACCCTACTCGCAGCCATGCCCTCCCATGGGAAAGAGCAATAAGTCAGACACACACCTCCGTTGGAGCGTGCGAAGTTGCTGCGCGGTCTCATCCTACTAACTCTTGAACGTTGTATCCATAATGATTAGAAATGCGACATATTTTTCTTGCGCAATCACGAAAGGACGAAACCATGAATTGGAATCGAAGAGAGTTTCTGCTGGCTGCGGGAGCTACAGCTGTAGCAGGCCGCGCGGGCACACTTCACGCTCTGGGCGGCGAGGCCAATCGACTGCGCTGGTTTCAGGAAGCCAAATTCGGCATGTTTATCCACTGGGGTCCGTACTCGGTGGCGGGTGTTGAGGCTTCCTGGCCCATCCTTCGCCCCAAGGGCGAGATCACCGAGGCCGAATACCGAGCACTGCCGCAGCGTTTCAATCCTGTCAATTTCGATCCCCACGCGTGGGTTGCACTTGCAAAGTCAGCCGGCCAGCGCTACATGGTCTTCACCACCAAACACCATGACGGCTTCTGCATGTTCGACTCTCTCTACACCAGCTACAAGATCACGCGCACGCCCTACGGCAAGGATATTACGCGGCAGCTAGCCGACGCCTGCCACTCGGATGGAATGCCGCTCGGCTTCTATTATTCGCCCCCAGACATGAATCACCCTGCATTTCGCGACACTTCGAAGCTAACTGCCGTCAACTATCACGGAGAACCCGAGCGCCCAGAATGGCCGCTCTATCTGGATTACATGGGCCTGCAATTGGACGAATTACTCACTCGTTATGGTCCGGTGGCCGAGATGTGGTTCGACTCTGTGGAAGTGAAGGTGCAGGACCAGTACGACGGCCAGCGCTTCATCGATCAGGTCCACCGTCTGCAACCGGCGACGCTGATTAACAACCGCCTCAATATCTTCGCCGACTTCAGCACGCCCGAACAGTTCATCCCCAAGTCGATCCCGGTAAAGGGCGTCCGGATGGACAGTCAAGACAGAACCTCGGTTGACAAACTGGACGGCTCTGTTCCCAAGCCGGAAGACTTCGAGCCTTGGGAGGCGTGCATGACCATCAACAACTCGTGGTCGTACAAGCCAAAGGACCGCAACTTCAAGTCGCCCGATACTCTGATTCGCTCGTTGATTGAAATCATAAGCCGCGGCGGTAACTTGCTGCTGGACGTTGGCCCGCAAGCGGACGGGCAAATCCAACCGGAGTTTGTCGAACGGCTGAAAGCGATAGGCGAATGGACGAAGCTGAATTCGTCCGCCATCTACGGCAGCACCTACGGACCCATCCAAAACCAGGAACCTTATCGCACAACCGCACGCGGCGCAAGCGTGTTTGTGTTTGTGATGGACCAGAGCGCAACAGAAGTTAAGGTTGGTCCGATCAATCACCCGGTGCACCAGGTGAGACTGGTTGCAACAGGCAAGCCGCTGACCTTTCAGGCAAGCGGAAAAGGAATACGAGTCGCCTTGGACAAGGCATATTGGGAGCATGGGATTCCAGTGCTGGAATTGCGTTATTGATCCGGCCCTCAAATAGTGTCACGCTCTCCCACCCATTCCGCACAAAACGCGGAATGGATGGGGCACCCAATATCAGTATTTATGGGCCGGATCAATAGCACACGCGCATAGGCACCGCGAAAATGTGAACATGGTATGACAACGAGTCACGGGAAAGTTGGAGAACGGCAATGAAAGACACTAGTCGGACACCGATCAGCAGAAGAGAACTAATTCGCACAGGATCGCTGGTAACGTCGGGCTATGCCCTTCTGCCCTGGAAATTCGCTGGCGCTTCGGAAACGCAGAAGACTTCCGGCGGCACGGATGCCGGTCATACCTGGGCTATCGGCAATGATCGGATCATGAGAGGCATAACATTTCAGCCGAAAACCGGACTCTTCACGGAACAGTTCTCCGATCTGGCGACGCAGACGGACTTCATTCTCCCGGGAACGTCTCTCATGAGCAGGGCTCAGGAGTTCTCCTTTCTGTGCGACGGACAAAACAGCGCGGGAAACAATGCGGCGTTCGACTTGCTAGGCGCCGATGAGATCCCACTGCCCAACGGCAAATCTCTAACCGTGAGGCTACGCCATAAAGTGCTGACACTTGAAGTGTCTGTTGTTTACATCTGCTACAACGGCCACCCAGCGATGCGCAAACATCTGGTGCTGCGCAACACCGGAGCCCGGCCGCTGCGCATCTCCCACATGAAGATCGAGTCCATCAGCGTTGCTCTTGGACCAGCGAATGAGAACACGCTGCTGACACAGTACGGCACAGTTCCGAGAGAGACATATTTCACCGGGCGCTCTGAAGATGCGGGCCTGCTGGTTGCCAACGGATTGACCGGCAACGGCATCGCTGTACTCAGCGAGGTTCCCGGATACATGAAGCGCACCGAGATCGACGGCTTTTACAGACCTGGCCAGGCGCGTATCGATGTTCTCTACGATACCGACCTGATGCCCTTCGAACGCACGATAGCCCCCGGTGAAGCTTTCACCACGGCCAGCACATCGTTGATAGCGTTTCGCAAAGCAGGGGGTTTCAACGATCCGCAATGGCTGCTTCCCTCGTACACGGCGCAGATTCTGGAGCGGCGCGTGGACCGGCAAGGACCTCCGTGGATCTACAACACATGGGAACCGTTTCATCGAAGAATCACTGGAGCCATCGCGCTCGAACTTGTCGAAGCCGCTGGTGCGATGGGCATGGAGATCTTCACCATCGACGATGGATGGCAGAAGGAGTACGGCGAGAACACGGTGGACCTGGCCGCATTTCCAGAAGGATTGAAGCCTATCCTCGATGCCGTGCAAGCCAAGGGGATGAAGCTCGGCCTGTGGTTCCCACTCGCAGCCATTGGAACCTCTACCTCGGTCTATCGCGACCATCCAGAATGGGCGGCGTTCGACCAGGAAGGTAAGCCCAAGATCACTGTAACTGCGGCTGGGCCAAAGGCGGTGATGTGCATGGCCTCCGCATTTCGAGAGACCGCGGCCGCCCGTGTTATCGACGCTATCGATCGGTTCCAGCTCGCCTATGTCAAACTCGATCTAACAACGATCTTCAACGCCTATGGTGAGGCTCCGGGTTGCTGGGCCAAGGGTCACGATCACAATAACTGGGCGGAATCGCTCAACCGCATTTACGAAGGCATCTCGTTTGTCACGCGAAGGATTTACGAGAAACATCCGGAAGTGCTGATCGATTTGACCTTCGAGCTATGGGGTCAGAAACACATTATCGACGCCGGTTTGCTGGCCGCCGGCGATCTGGACTGGATGAGCAACGTAGACGACTCTCGGCCCGACAGCGCAGGGCCCTTGCAAGCGCGGCAATTGCTGTATCAGCGGGCGGCAACAATGCCTGCCGAGAGCATGTTGATCGGTAATCTGCGTGCCGACCTGCCAACCATGCACGAGACCTTTGCGACAGCCATCGGGTCTGCGCCTATGCTGCTTGGTGACCTTCGAAGCCTGCCTCTGGACCACCGGCAGTGGTACCACGAAAAGATTAGCTGGTTCAAGAAGCTGAGAAGAACCACGAAGATCAGCGAGAGCTTCTTCCCGCTCGGCAGTTGGCTACAGACCAGCCCGGCTGCCTGGGACGGATATGCACGGCTGGCGCACAGCGGAAATGGCGTGATTTCCCTCTTCCGAAACAAATGCAAGGAAGCGGTTGCCATTGTGCAGTTACCCTTGATCCCAGCAGGAAGATACAGATTGCATTCCGTCATTACGGACAACGCTCTCGGCGTCTTCGAAAAGTCCGATTGGGTGCGTGGCATACCAATCACATTTGCAGAAGCACAGACCGTCGAAGTTCTTGAGGTTACCGTAATCAATGGATGAGTGAGCGGCTGTGCACGAACTTTCCGCCTCTATTCTCTATCCTTCATCGGGAGATGCGATCTTGGCCACGCCCCATCTTTGTCCCGCCGTACGGAATTTCAGACTGGAGAAAGAATTTTGCGCCCAGGGCATTCCGCGCAAGATTGCAACGAATTCATTGTGGTCGGATGAAACCGAACGAGCAGTGCGTTTTGTCTGACAAAACAATGACCAACAGCCAATTCCCCGCTTGCATTCGATTTCGGTGCGCGTACTCTTCACTCTGAGAATGGACGCTCGCCTAGCACGCCTAAACCCATGACTAGGCTTGGCTGAATTGCAGTTTCTTGAGGAGAAATGACATGCTCGCTGGCGAAGTGGATTTGACGATGTCCTACGCGGAGCGCCTGGAAGCCCTTCGCGCGGCCAAGAGTGCCCAAACGATCGAGAAGCAAACCGTCCGTGGATCGATGGACTATGACGACCATGGCATCGTCTTACCTCCAGCCGACGTACGTGAGGTGGTCCATAGCATGAGCGGCTCCGGCATTTCGATCACCGACGCGATCATCAACACCTTCAAGCCGGTCCCGAGCGATGACAGCGGCGAGTTTTTTGGCCCGCGGGCCTGCGGCGAGAACTTCCGCGCGCTTCTGGAAATGCATCCAACTTTCATCGAGCCCGAGTCGTCGCTTGCAGGTGGGTACATGGTCAACTTCATGTCCTATCGCAAGCTGGGTTGGAAGCCCGACCTGGACTGCTCCGAACTTCTAGCCCAGCATGAGAAATACCATACGGTTCCTGCCGTGGGAGCGTGTCAGCATATGTGCCAGGATTTGGCCATTGGCCTGCGCCTCGGCTGGGGCGGCCTGCTGCGCAAGATCGAGGAGAACCGTCTGCGTAATCCGGGGCCCGAGGATTTTTATGCCGGTCTGCAACATGTCGTTCTCGGACTGCAGAATTGGATCTCACGTCATGCTGAAGCTGCTTGTGAGATCGCCGAGACCCGACCGGACCTGCGCGAGAACCTGCTGGAGATGAGCGCCATCAATCGTCGTCTGGTTTGTGAACCGCCGCAGACCTTCCGCGAGGCGTGCCAGTGGATTCTCTGGTACCAGTTGGCGGCGCGCATGTACAACGGCAGCGGTTCACTGGGTAAGTTAGATGTTTTGCTTCAGCCTTTCTACGAGGCCGATACAAACGCCGGCATACTCACCAACGAAGAAGCAACGTTCCACATTGCATGCCTGCTGCTGCGCGATACGGGCTACATCCAATTGGGCGGACCCGATTCTACGGGAAGAGACGCAACATGCGCCGCCTCTTATCTTGTGCTCGAGGCAGCGCATCGTTTGCGGATTCCAGCCAACATCGGCGTCAGCGTCGGCAAGGATGTTGACGGGCAATTACTCACACGCGGCATCGAGATACTGCTTGAAGACCGCGGAGGGATGCCCAAGTTTCTTGGCGTCGACAACACAATCGCCGGTTTTGCGGCGTGCGGCTTCCCAATTGAAGATGCCCGCGACCGGGCGTATGCAGGATGCCATTGGAGCGCTATTCCCGGCCGAGAGTACGCAAGCATGGATGTGATAAAAGTCAGCCTCCCTCGCCTTCTCGACATTGCGCTGCGCGAGATGCTCGCCGACACAGATGTTACGCCAAGCGTCGAGGAGTTGTGGACTCGCTTCACCAAGCATCAGCAAGCGGCAATTGAAACAGTTGCGCTCGGCATCGACTACCAGTTCGAGCACATGCACAAAGTCTTTCCGGAAATCGTCCTCGATCTGTTGTGCCACGGAACGATCGAGAAGGGACTCGACGCAAGCCACGGTGGAGTGGAGTACTACACCTTTGGTGTAGACGCAGCCGGCCTGGCAACCGCGGCTGACTCGTTCGCATCCTTGCAGGAACGAATCGACTCGCAGCACCGGTTCTCCTGGCCGGAGCTTCTCGCCCACTTGGATGCAGATTGGACCGGCACAGATGGTGAGTTAGCCCGATTGACGATGAAGGGAGCAGGAAGGTTCGGCAATGGAGAATCGTCCGGCGATGCATGGGCCGTCAGAATCGCCCAATCCTTCAGTTCAGCGGTAGCAAAGAAGCGCACTCCAGACGGTCTCAGAATGATTCCTGGCATATTTTCGTGGGCGCTCAATATACAACTCGGCAAAAAACTCGGCGCAACGCCAAACGGACGCCACGCTGGAGAACCAATATCGCACGGTGCTAGTCCGGACCCAGGGTTCCGCAGGGATGGGGCCGCGACGGCAATGGCCATCGCTGTCGCCAAGGTGCAGTGCGGCTTTGGAAACACAGCGCCGCTGCAGATCGATCTCGATCCATCGCTCCCGAACACATCCGAAAGCGTTAGTAAAGTGGCGGCACTCATCCGCGGCCACTTCGATCTGGGAGGTACCCAGATCAACATCAACATCCTCAATAAGCAGCAGGTGATCGACGCCGACAAAGATCCAAATCTCTATCCGGACCTTGTCGTTCGCGTAACAGGCTTCAGTGTCTATTTCGCAAGCCTGTCCCCGGAAATGAGGAAGCTCGTGGTTGACAGGCTGATCTGCAACTGATGGGCAGTCTGGGCAGTTCTCGCATTGATCGGCGAGCGGAGCAGTGAGTTGACAGCGCAAGCAACTACAAATGGCGAAGTACCGCAGGTGCACGGCGAATGTTCGCCTGTGGGAACCATCTTCGGCATCGAACGCTTCTGCACGCGCGATGGCCCGGGCATCAGGACAACCGTCTTTCTCAAAGGATGCCCATTGCGCTGTGCCTGGTGCCACAACCCGGAAGGACTAAGCAGGCATACTGCAATCTCATTTGCAGAGGAGACGTGCATCTCATGCGGGAGATGCGTCGAGGCGTGCGAGCATGGGGCGCATCGTGTGATTGACGCCGGCGGCGATGCGCCGGGTTTGCATACCTACAACCGCAATCGATGCACTGTATGCGGACATTGCACACTAGCCTGCCCAACCGGAACGCTGGAAGTTGTTGGGAGGCATGTTTCTGTCAAGGCCGTGTTGCACGAGGTTTTGCAGGATCGGCCTTTCTACGCCAGGTCAGGCGGCGGTCTGACACTCAGCGGGGGCGAACCCACAGCTCAAATCGAATTTGCCCTTGCACTGCTCGAAGCAGCAAAAGGCGAAGGCCTGCACTGCTGTATCGAGACAAGCGGATATTCAGCGTGGAAGAACTTCGCTCGCCTATTGCCGCTTGTAGACCTTTTCCTTTTTGACTACAAGGAATCCGATGCAAAATATCATTTGGATTTTGTGGAAAAACCGAACGGGCTGATTCTGCAGAACCTCAAGGCGCTTCATGATCGAGGGGCACAGATACAACTGCAATGCCCGATTGTGCCTGGCTACAATGACCGCGAGGACCACTTGCAAGCCATTTGCGCTGTAGCCAAGGCTCTGCCTTCCATTACGGGAGTGAGGCTTTTAGCGTATCACCCGCTGGGAACAGACAAATTGCGCAAGCTTGGCATTCCGGCTTCAGAAAGTGCATCGGAAACTCCATATTTCGACGAACTGTCCCGGTGGACCAACGTTCTCACACAGCAGGGTATCAGGATCGTGACCTGACCTTGCAAGCATCTGCAGCGTATGAGATCAAATTAATACTCGCACTGTTGTTTAGGTTAGGGGCAAGCGAACAGATTCAGTCAGAAGGTCTATGCATGAGCCAGATTTGTGAATCAATTCGATGGAAGGGCCGCGACGCTATTCGGCTATCGAACGGAACCATAGAACTGATTTCGCTAACCGCCGGTGGACATCTGGCCGCATTCCGATTGCTTGACCAGGACGGATGTCCGCTTCAGAACGTACTTTGGGAAGCGCCATGGACGACCTACGATCCGAGTCCAATCTGGTCCAAAGAAATGTCGCAGCTCTATGGACCGCCTGAAACAGGCAGATTCCTCGCAGGTTTCACTGGGCATGCGCTCTGCCTCGATTACTTCGGCGATCCGTCGGCAGAGATGGCCGCGGCCGGTCTGAGTCTTCACGGCGAGGCGGCAAGCGTACGATGGAGCGCAACTGCCTCCGTGGACATGGAGAAGCCTCGCCGCCGATTGGTGGCGAATCTGCCCAATGCAGGGCTCACATTCGAAAGAGACATTCGCTTGGGGAACTGCCAGAGCGTCGCCTACATTGAGGAGACAGTGACCAACAACCGCGGCATAGAGCATCGCTTAGACTGGGTCCAACACGTTACCTTTGGAAAGCCATTCCTCCAGGAAGAAGTCAGTACGCTGCTGACTTCTGCGCAGGCTGGAATGACTTCACCGTTCGGCTATGAAGGCCATTCCCTGCTCCAGAGCAACCACTACTTTTCCTGGCCACACGTGCAGAGCGAATTGGGCAGCTCACCGGTCGACCTGAGGCTTCCGTTTACCGAGAAGGGACGCGGCTTTCTCGCTGGCATGAGACTAGACCCGCGGTTGGAGATTGAGTATCTATTGGTCATCAATTGGAAACTTCGCCTCGGGGTGGGGTACTGCTTTCGCCGTTGCGACTTCCCCTGGCTGGCGATCTGGGAGGAGAACTGTGCGCGACAGGACGCGCCATGGAACGGAAGCACTCAAGCTAGAGGCATGGAATTCGGTACAACGCCATTACCCATAGCGGCGAACGGTGGCCTTGCCGACGAGCGTTTTTCCGATACTCCCAGAGGGTGCAGCATCGCGGCCCATGGGAAGAAGACCGCTCGTTACATCATGTTTCTATTCGTCGTACCCGCGGAAATGCGCTCCGCTGAAAGTGCTGTGCTAGCGGGCAATTTCATCTCCATTTGCGACGCGAGTGGATCTCTATCTCTTTCCGTGCCAGTTGAGGGGTGTGAGGATTTCCTTGCATAAAGGACATTGAACATCCGCTCACTCTGTGCGCATCGCAACAGAGCAGTTGTTGCACTTGGATTCGCGGATAACCTATTGCAGGGCCATCCGCGTTTGTGCCATTCATGAATCTTGAGAAGGGTTAGAGGATGATAGAAATCGATTCAGGGGAACTGTTGCAACAATTCGCAAGCGACAACTATGCCGGCATTTGTCCCGAAGCATGGCAAGCCATGGAAGCCGCCAATTATGGGCACGTAACTTCCTATGGCGACGATCCATGGACAGGCAGAGCCTCTAATGCGTTCAGAGAGTTGTTTGAAACCGAATGCGATGTCTACTTCGTCTTCAACGGCACCGCAGCGAACTCTTTGGCCCTGGCGTCTCTCTGCCAGTCCTACCACGGCGTCATCTGTTGCGACCAGTCTCATGTCGAGACCGACGAATGCGGTGCGCCGGAGTTCTTCTCAAACGGGTCAAAGCTGCTCGTCGCACCCAGCGAGGACGGCAAACTAAATCCGGCGTCCATTCGCGAACTTGCAACCAAACGCCAGGATATACATTATCCCAAACCGCGTGCAGTTACTATCACGCAATCCACGGAGAATGGGCGCGTCTACTCTTTGGCGGAGTTACGGGCAATCGCGGCCGAGTGCAAAGTGCACGGCCTTTCGCTCCACATGGACGGCGCGCGCTTTGCAAATGCGTGTGCCAGCCTGGGCTGCACTCCGGCGGAACTGACGTGGAAGACCGGCGTGGATGTCCTGTGTTTCGGTGGCACCAAAAATGGGATGGCGGTTGGGGAGGCGGTTCTGTTCTTCGATCGCAAACTGGCGGTAGATTTCGATTATCGATGCAAACAGGCCGGGCAGCTAGCGTCGAAGATGCGTTATCTTTCAGCGCCGTGGGTGGGTATGCTGGAGAGCGGGGCCTGGCTGCGCAATGCTAAACACGCGAATAGCTGCGCGCAACTCTTTGCTTCCCAGATCGCTGACATTCCGAACGTACGCTTGGCTGCACCCGTTGAAGCCAATGCGGTGTTTCTTCAAGCTCCGGAGGAACTTCTCGCCGGGGTTAGCGAACGTGGCTGGAAATTCTATAGCTTCATCGGCGGGGCAGCCCGCTTTATGTTCCCTTGGGATGCGGACCCAGAGCGCATTCATGCGCTATGCCACGATCTGAAGGATTGTGCAGCTCAGACACGAAAGGCATAAAGCCCGCAAGGCAGGCAGGCTTTATACCTCTCGTTTCCTTCAATCGATTCGAGTTGCTTCCTCGGTTGCGCCATTTGTGTAGATCACTGGTTTCTGTCCTTTGATCAAGGAGTTACTCAGAAGCCCGATGTCTGAAGATGCCGCGCCGCTGACTTGAGCGAAGAGCTGAAAGACCTCGTCAATCGCGCGTTGAATTGCTTTTGTGTTCAGGACTTTTCCGCCGGGCACAGCACCGCAGTCCAGAATACTCTTCGCCATCTTGACGGGTGCGTTCGATGCAAATCCTGGAGCAGCGGTGGCAGCAATGCCCAGCGCAATCGATGAAGCGGAAAGAAACTCTCTTCTTAACATGAATCCCCCAATCGCATTTTCTTTACCTGGCCTGCTGGTCCTGTCTGGATGGCTATTTCTTCTTCCGTGCAGCGGGCCGGCACACCGCCGAGGCAACAATCGAATCGGCACAGCCATAATAGAAACGCCATTCATCGTGGAACCATACCAGGCTTTCAACAAAAGTCACATTACCGCTTCCCCCTGTCGCCGACCCTACATGGACGATCTCAAAGTCCCGTTCGGGATGGAAGAAGTCCGCATCCGTGCGGTCGATTAGCCTGGTTGGGTCTTTGGGGTCGAACAGTGCTTGTGCCATAGCCCACACATTACCGCTCAATCCAAGGTCTGGCCGCCCATGCGCACCGGCGTTGTAGATAAGGAATATGCCGTTTTCCGTAATGAACGCAGGCGGTCCAGGCTCGACAACATAGTTGTCGAAACTATCCGGGCGCAGGGGCAGGGCGGTCACAAACTTGCCGTTGGGATCTTCAATAACGTTCCAGTCCGTCAGGTTTTCCGAGTTCGCCACCATCGCCCCGGAGTCATTGAAATACATCCAATACTTGCCGTTGATGCGCTGGGCGACAAACCGTCCGTTGTGCCGCTTGCAGACAATCGATCCCGACTTCGACCAGAAGTCGCGATACTTGTGCTCGTGGCAGTTGCCGATCGCAAGTCCGGTCTTAGTCCAGTGATACAGGTCTCTCGATGTAGCGCAACTAAGACGGGCTTTCTTGCCGTTGTAGGACGTGTACGTCATAACATAAGTGCCATCCTCCGCTTCCACGACGCGAGGGTCCTGGCAACCGCCAGGCCATTCGTAATCTTTCATGGAATCGTGATCGGGATAGAGGACTGGAACTGGATGCCGTCTAAAATGACGGCCATCTTCGCTAACAGCCAGTCCGATCCGGCTGGTGCCCCAGCTATTGCCGCGAGACAAGTCTTCGGCACGATAGAAAAGGAACACCTTTTTGTCCTTCACGACGGCGGCCGCGCACAAAACACTCTTGTTTTCCCAGGGGATGGTCTTGCCCGAGATCGGACACGCAAATACGCTGTCCGCCTTGGCGCCGATGCGATCTGCCCCGTCATCGCGCACAAATGGTCCCAGCCCCCAGGGCGGAATTCCAGGTTCTTGAGTTGCCGTTAGAGTTGCAGTACCTGACTGAATGACTGACCAGAGGCTCAAGCCGCTTGCCCCTCCGTGGAAGGGTTCGTTCCGTATGGCGTTCCTGAGGCCAAAAGCTCTCGGCAACAGTGTGGCCAAAGACACCAACGCACACGATACACGCAAGAAAGAACGACGATTTGTATCCTTCATGGAAGATCTCCGATGTATGGCAAGACGAGCAAGGGGCCCATTTGAACGAATAAGCCCCGAGTTGGGTCAGACCTGCAGTTTAAGCGTCACAATCTCCCAGGCTTTCACCGTGAACCTGACGGTCCCGTCCGCTTCGACGGTGATAGGCTGCTCTTCTTCTTCGATTAGATTGCTCGTCCAGGCCTGCTTAATGGGCCGGAACAGTGTGATATGAGCAGTTTCGTGTGTTCTCCCCTCGGCTTCAAAGAATCGTAGTGTAATGGAGTCGTCATCTTCATGCTTCTTGAGCGCTGTCATAACCAAGTTGGCAGGCTCAAGGCGCAAGAACTCTCCGTCCGCTGGCAGCGCTCCGCCCTGTGCGCTCGCTGCTGGCATCGCCAGAAAGGGATAATTGAAAGCGATTCCATCGCGATATCGATTGCGCCATCCGCCGCTGTGCGGATAGAGTGCCATGCGGAAATGGTGGTTTCCCGCTTGCGTAAACCAGTTTTCCGGATTCCACGCCATACTCTTTCGCGTGGAGAGCAGTACATGCTGAAGAACTGGGTAGCTGACAGGTTTGTCGGTCTGGTCCGCGAACAGATGCAACGTGCTATCAGAGGCCGCCAAGCATCCTCCTCCCAAGTATTGCTTCGATGAGGCGTCAATCCAGTTGATAGCTTCGCGGAAGAGCAACTGCTTGTCTCCACCGTATTTTGACGGAACCCACTGGCAATCGATGGTGGGCGGCAAATTGGAGAAATCGACTTCGTCTTTCCCAACTTCCACCGTGCAAAACGGAACTTCGTAACTAACCTGGCAGTCCTGTGGAAGATCGCAGGGGAAAGCGACGCGCAGCTCACGCGAAGGGCAACCGTCCCAATCGAGAATGTCCACTTCTATCTCCACCCAGTCCAGCGCTGCGTACATGCGAAACGTCTGACGAAGCGTGAAGTGCTTGAAGCGGGCTTCGCGCACGGCGGCTGTCATGACTGGGCCTTGGACAAAGCTTGTGAAATGGAAATCGTGATTGCTCGTCTTATCGAAGTCCTCCGTCGTGACGTTCTCGCTCTCTTCCCATGCGACGCCAGGCGCCGTGAATTGCAGGATCTCAGCACCGAAGAATTTGTCGGTCTTAAGTATTTCGCGTTGCAGCCGCTTGTCGTAAAGACTCTTCAAGCCACCCGCACCAAACACTGCACGCAGGAAGTCGTTTTCCAACGCGTCGGCGGAAATTGGTTTAGCTCTGGCTGCCACAGCATCCGCCTGCTCCAGACGATAGGTCTTGTACCCGACAGAGGGAATATCCGCGGCCACAAAAGCAATTTCAATTTCGTGCGATGCAGGCCTCTCATCGACAATCTGGCATTGAATCTGTTTACCTTCACTGTCGCGGACAGCAACTCCGCTCCAGCCGGCGGGTAGCGTGATCCAGCTGCGCACTGCGTCCGTTCGTTTCCAAGACAACGCGTTGTAAACCACAACCGCCGTATGGTTCGAAGATGGAGCTGCAACGGCCTTGACCAGATGAGCTCCTGCATCCGCTAATAGTTTGTCCGCCAGCGTTTTTGACTTCTCGTATGTCGCCACGTAGACAGCATCCGACTCGGTCCCCTTGTTGCCTCCCCAACCATGATCCGGCCAACAATTGGCTTGCCACGCATCATCAAAGGTTGCAGTTGGATATTCTGCGGATACACCGGCCTGCAACAAACCTGCTGTCAGCCGCTCCGCCATCAGAAGACGATTGTGCCCCAGACGGCCTGCAAGCAGACCCTCGCGATGCCCAGGTTCGTCATAATATGCCCAACTGAAAGGCCAGTCGCCCCGAACGGTTTCGATATTCAGCTCATGGCGGGTCAAATCGTCGAGGGTTCCCTCGGTTTCAACCAGTCGAAGCACCGGCGGGTTGATTTGGCGCGCTGGCTGCCCCTTGAAGTGATCGTTCCACACATTCGCGAAGCGCTTCATTGCTGTATTTTGTTCATGGACATATGGAATCAGCGATCGCGTTGGCGGCAAGTAGTCGCTGTTGTAGTCGTAGATCAACTGCGGGGGAAGCTTGTGCGCACGGTAATAGTCCTCACGTTCAGCCGCAGCGCTGAGCCAGCCCTGATTGCCCTTAGGATCAGGAAGCAGGTGTGTGCTGCCATAGCGGAAGGCGAAGACAAAGACATTCGATCCATCGGGAGCTTCCCAGTTATAGAATCCCCATGGGAAACGCCCTTGCACGGCATACTTGATCCCGGCTTTCGCCAGAATCTGCGGCATCTGCCGTGTCATGCCCGGAGGATCGGTTTTGCAGTAATAGACGGAGTCGGAGCCGGGGAAATTCTTCCGCAGCCAACGACGCCCCTGATAGAACTGCCGCACGACTTTCTCAATACCGACATGCACTTCGAGATTTTCTACATACGATGCTCCCCACACGAATTTCCTGGTGCGCATCAACTGCGCCATCTCTTCGCGCCTCTCGGGATGGCGATCGAGGAACTCCCTCAGATACGCAACACACTCCATCGAATAGCGAAACTCGGGATGCTCGCGCATCAAATCCATCGCCGGCAGAATCAACTCTTTCGAGCGAAAATCGGCGGTTATCTTCTGTGTGTCCAGCCAGCCGAGATCGTTGTGATTGGTGTCCAGGATGTCGAACGTGCCGCCGTCGAAATAGGAATGGTATGCCGGAACCTTAAGATGGCGCCCGTCTTTGAACGTGTGCGCCCGGTCCGTGATTCGAAATTCCATCACTTGGTCTTCAAACGGCGCGGGAACCAAGACATCGTGGCGCGACACAGAGTGGGCGGGGCAGACGCCGAGTGGGATCGCAGCTAACAACTTCTCTGCCAGCAGTACCTGGAGAATTCCACCATCGACCTGCGGCCCTGGATTGGCAACCTCGATGGTCGCGGATTGTATAGGCTTACCAGCCTGCACGTCGTACATGGTGTAGACAAACACCTCAAACGAAGCAGTGTGCGGCCTCCCAAAGACGCGGATGCTCCCCAGACCGGTGCCTCGCGTTTTCGGCTCCTGCCACACGTCGTCGATGGCGATGCGTACCCACTTTGCCTTTTGACCTTGGGGAAATACGACAATCTCAAAGTCCTTCGATTGCCGCAGCTCAGCTCTAACCGTGCCTCCCCCCGGCAGCGTGCAAGTGACCCTTCGTGCCGTAGCCATTGTCCCTTCCCTCATATCGGGATCAAGCACAATGTCGTAGGGAAGCGGCCGGGGAAAAATCCAGAGCTCACTTACCGTTTGCTCCTGCGTAAAGGCAATCTCCAGCCACGAGCCCGCGGTTTCCTTCTCCGTCTGCCAGCTCGATTGCAGAAAGCCTTTCAACACATTGAGCGGTCGATAGCCCTGATCGTTCGACGAGGCGGTGGCCGTAGCTCCCAGCTTCAGCTCGGCAAGATTCGGATTGGGTTCCGGCTCATCAACCTCTGCTGCATAAAGCCGCTGTGGAAGCCCCCAGGGCCCCAGTCCAGATTCCAATGCCAAAGAACCCGCCACCATGCCGCTGTAGTTCAGAAAGCTGCGCCGATCCATCGAGAATTCCTTTCGATCTATAGTTCCGAATGACTATTGATCCGGCAAGAAAACAGTGACATCGCATTCCCACCCATTTCCGCAAAAAACGCGGAAATGGATGGGGCACCCTGACAGTATTTAATTGCCGAATCAATAAGTTCTCTTCACCCTACAATTGATGAAGGCCCGTTCGCCAGCGCTAGTTGCCAGCTCTGGTGAACGGACCCTCGCTCACATCGTAGTAAAGTTCCGGTAGCTTCTCCTAGAACATGAACTTCACGCCAAACTCAACCGTGCGTGCCTCGTAGCTCGGAGACGAAGCGGCCGAGGTAATTGTGCCGATTGTAGCGGTATTGGAGATGTTCGCGGCCGGATTGCCGAGGTTGGGATGGTTGAAGACGTTAAAGGAATCGGCGCGCATCTGGAGATGATACCGGTCCTTCCAGACGGTGTTCTTTTCCAGGTTCATGTCCCAGTTCTGCCAGCCGGGCCCCCGGAGCATGTCGTATCCCGAAGTACCATAGGTGGCATAGCTGGGCACGCCCGCAGTTTGTCCCGCGGTATAGACTGCCAGGCAATTAACGGTTGCACTGCCGGTCAGGACTGAGTTGTAGCAGGGCGGGGCGTAAAACGCCGCGGGATTGAACCACTGAGCTTTGGTTTTCTTGGCTGGATACAGCGGAACACCCGGAGTTCTGTTGGCGCGCCCGCTAACCTGTCCAATGGGGTTGGACCCGGGAGCCGTGTAAGAAACGGAGAACGGCTGTCCGGTCTGGAAGTTGGTGGTACCGGAGACCTGCCAGCCACTGACGATCTTGTCGACGAAGACCCCGGCACTGGCAAACAGCAGTTTGTTGTGCCCCATCGGAAGGGTGTAGGCGTAATTCACCTGCAAGACCTGGGGCGTGATGCCTGCAAGAGGTCCGTAAGAATCACGGGGTGCTTGGCCGGAGGGGTTTTCCATGTTTTCCGTGCCGATGACCCGCGTCCACTGGTACTCCGCGTTGAGCGATAGGCCGTTGCTGTACCGCTTGTGAAGACCGGCTTGGAACTCGTTTAGGAGGCTGTGAAAGAGCGGTGTGTTATTGAGGCCGATGGAGGAGAAGGGCTGCACCAGGTTCGTGCTTTGCACCGTAGAGCCCAGCAGCGGCGGGTTGGCAATGTTGATATTTGGAACAATGTTGCCGGAGCCACCTGTATTGTTCTGCTTCATGTTGTGCTGCCCCACATAACCCAGGCGGAGGTCGAGGCCCTTTGTGAACTGGTGCTCGACGGCCAGGTTGTATTGAATTGTGCGGGGAGTAACAAGTTGGTGCTCGGCGTTCACACCATAATTGGCCGCGAAGGCGCCGGTTGCGGCAAAGGGCGCATTCATGGTGATGGAAGGAACTGTGCCGGCAGGTTGCGAGAAGGTCGGAGAGGCGGTGAAGGGCGAGCCTCCGAAAGAGTCATTCATGTAGCTGGGAGGCAGCAGGTTGAAGTAGAGGCCCGCAGCGCCGCGCACCACCGTGTTGGGGAGTACCTGATAGGCAAATCCAAGACGAGGAGCGAAGTTATGCGGCTGCCGACCCACGTAGCTCATCGGATTGCTGGTAATGCCGGCCGCTGCCGAAGTAGTCAGCGGAATGGAGCCGTTGGTGAAATTGGGTAACGCGCCCGCAAGGGTGTTCGCGAAGACCACAACCGACTTCAGAGACGGAATATAGAGAGCCTGCTGGCCGTAGGGGCTTTGATTAAGCCACTGCAGGTCATAACGGACGCCCGCGTTGACGGTCAGTTTGGGCGATACCTTCCAGTCATCCTGGACGTAACCGGAATAGTGGCTGGACAATACGCGCCCGGCGATGCCGCTTGGAGTTGCATTGCCCGTGGAGTTGGGATAGCCCATCAAGAAGTCGGCAAAGGCATTCCCCGAGTAACGGCCCGTGAACGAGTAGGTTCCGCGCTGAGGAGCCAATACACCGGCCGACCAATAGTTGTTGTAGAGGTACCCAACGCCAGCCTTGATGGTATGTTTCGACAGCACCTTGGTTATCGAAGAGTAGAACTGGATATCCTGCTCAAAACCCTTGGAGCCGCCCTCGGAGACTGATGTGATATTGGAGATGGTGATCGCATTCGGCGCGCCGTTGATTAACTGCGGGCCAAGCCCTGGGATGATAGAAGCCATATCGACATTCCAGTTCTGCGGCGTGCGGAAGATCGGAAGATGGTTGTACGAGCCATACGCATCCAACAGCAGCGAGGGAGAAAACATATGGGTCAAGCCAAGAACGAACAACGTATCGATTTCGCCATCCGCTGAGTTTCCGCCCTGCAGGCTGTCGGATCCGGCGTCCGGGAAGGGCCCGTAGGCGGCTCTCAGGAAGGTAAAGCGCAGTTGATTCTTCTCGTTCAACTTGTGGTCGACACGGAGCGAGAAGCGCTTGGCGGCGCTAACGTAGTTATCTTGCTCGATGGTGTTTACGCCGCAGCCGCTTATGGTCGGATGCGGGTAGAACAGACTTAACAGTTTCAGGTCAACCGAATTCTGACTCGATATTGGAATCTGGTTGTTGACAATTGCCGGACCACTTGGGATGGGGTTGACGATGGTTACCGGAGAGCTTCCGGCGCATGCCCCACCGGCTAGGAACTCTGAGAAGTCGCCGGTGCGCATCTTCTCGGTTGGCTGCTGGGTGGTGAAAGTAGTGGCCTGGTTCAGTCGAAATCCTTCATAGGCGAACAGGAAGAAGGAGCGATCCACGCCGTTATAGAGATGTGGAATAGTTAACGGGCCGGAGATGTTGCCGCCAAATTCGTTGCGCTCATATGCCGGGCGAGGCAGCGCCCCCGCGAAGTAGGACTTGGAGCTGGTACCCTTCGAGCGGTTGAATTCGAGACCTTCGCCATGGTACTGGTTACTGCCGCTCTTGCTGACAACGATTAACTGGGCCTGCTCACCGAACTCCGCAGGCGCGCCCGATGAGAGCATCTTGAACTGGCCAACTGCGTCGATCGGTGGAATTTCAGGCGCGGTGCGTGCCAGAGCGACTTCCTGGTTGACGACGCCGTCGAATGAGGAGCCCAAACCGCCATAGGCGTTGCGGCCGCCTGAGCCGATCGCCGGCGTCATGCCTCTGTCGGCCAACTGGTCCTGCGCGCCCACGGCCTGCACACCGGGGCTGATTGCGATCAGTCCCATAACGCTGAGACGGCCATTGAGTGGCGTATTCTGGATCGATTCGCTTTCGACCACCAGGCCAATCGAGGAAGCCTCGGTCTGGATAACGGGAGGAGTGGTCGTTACCTCAATCGTCTCGTTTTGAGCGCCAATCTGCAAGGGAGCGTTGATCTGCGCCACTTGGTCCATCTGGAGGGAGATTTCCTTCTGCTGGAAGGATTTGTAGTTAGCCTTGTCTACCTTCAAGCTATACCGGCCAGGCGAAAGGTGAGTGACCTTGTAGCTCCCAACCTCGGAACTGCTCACAACAGAAACGGCGTTTGTCTCCAGATTGCGGATCGTGACCGTCGCACCCTGAATTGCAGCCCCACTGGGATCGGTCACCGCGCCGGTAATCGTTCCTGTCGTGCCCTGCGCATTCAGGTTCGACGGGAGCATGAGCACAAGTGCGATCATCAAGCCGACAATGAGGGCGGAATGCCCTATGCAGGTCATCGCCTGAAGCAACCTTGGCCTTCTGGATACTCTTGGCATCTCCAAAACAGTATTCATTCCTTCTCCTTCATGATTTCCTGGTCTTCTTTGCTGAATTGCATGCTGGTGACACAATCGCATGGGCTTAGGTCAGCCAACCACCTTATGGTCGGCGGGCAGTTCAATTGCGATCCAAGTGTGGTGGTTGCCGGCCATATGAATCCACTGGCCCCTCCTGCCGACTTGATTTCGAAGCGCCACCATCCGTGCGGGTGGAGCCGTGAATTTTATTGCATACTGTATACAGTAATGTCAACAGTAAATCTTCTCGCCCCTATATATGTCGTGGCTGTGCTATCGTACATCGAAGACAGTTGAGTTCCTACGCCAGGTTGGGCGGGAGGTAATGGAGAATATGGCCACTTCGGCTCTGTATGAACTGCCAGACACTGCGCCGCTGAAGAGCCACGTAGCGGATCGGATTCGGAATGCGATTCTCGCCGGCACTTTCAAGCCGGGTGATCGGCTCAACGAAACCCACATCGCCAGCCAGTTCAAGGTCAGCAGAATTCCCGTGCGCGAGGCGCTACAGCAACTGCAGGCACAAGGACTGGTCATGAACTATCCGCGCCGGGGGATGTTCGTCATCACCCTTGACGAAGAGGATGTGCAGAGGATCAACAGCCTTCGTATCCTGCTGGAGGCAGAGGCTATTAAGCTCTGCCGTGCGAATCTCACGGCAACCCAGGAAAAACGGCTGACATCCATCGTGGAAGAGATGGAAGCCGCCAATTTAAATTCCTATTTCGATGCTTCGTTGCTCGATCTCAAATTCCACCGGAGCATCTGGGCCTGCTGCGGCAATCCATATCTGGAAAAGAACCTCGACTCCCTGTTGACGGTTTTGTTCGCCCACCAGGCGTTGGCCTACACGGCCTCGCACGCCGACGCTCTCTGGCCGCTGGACCACCATCGCCCGCTTCTCGAGGTCATTCGCGGAACTTCCAGCGTCAGCCCGGAGACGGCAATGGTCAATCACCTGAGGATTCGGTATACAAATCCAGAGCGATTTTCAAGCCTGGCACTGTCTCCAGCAGTACCATCTGTCTGATTTCCGGATCATGCTAAGTGACATTTGACACTGTCGTATACAGTATGCGATTCTCTTTATGGTTTTACGTCCGATGGGGGAGCAATGGGGATCTGGAAAGACGACGATGAACTGTTTGCGCTGGCCGAACAGGAGCTTTTCACTTGTGTTATTGGGGATGTAATGGACAAGCTCGGTCTTTTTCATCAGTTTCTTCCCCCCAAGATCCGGCCTTTGAATCCGGAGACGGTCATGCTGGGCCGCGCCTTGCCGGTGCTCGCGGGAGATGTCTTTGAGGAGTCTGTTTCCGGCTCCGCCAATCGCCTCATGGAAAAACCATTTGGACTCATGCTCGAGGCTCTTGACGACCTCCGCCGCAACGAGATCTACGTCGCCACTGGTTCCTCCCCGCGCAATGCAATCTGGGGAGAAATGATGGCCACCCGCGCCACTGCCAAGCGCTGCCGCGGAGCACTCCTGAATGGGTATTATCGTGACACCAAAGGCCTGTTGCGCATGAACTTTCCCACTTTTGGCTTTGGGTCCTACGGCCAAGATTCTTCACCGCGCTACAAGGTCCATGACTTTCGCGTCCGGATCGAAATCGGCAATGTCCCCATCCGTCCCGGCGATATCGTCTTTGGCGACATCGACGGCGTCTGCGTAATTCCCGTTGAAGCCGAGCAAGAGGTCTTCACCCGCGCTTTTGAAAAAGCCCGAAAAGAAATATCGGTAAAGCGCGATCTTGAAGCCGGCGCTTCAGCCGTTTTGACCTTTGCAAAGCACGGGATTATGTGAGGAGCTTCCGGCATGTCCATCGAGAATGCACGATCCGGCGTTATTCGCGAGTTTCTCGAACGGCATGATCTCCAGGGTTGGCTCTCTTGGCGGCCCGATGAGTTAGTCCTCCAGTTGGGACATACATCCTATTGGGGGATGTCGTTTCTGCTCTCCCTCCAAACGGGCGAACGCATTCTGTTCGCCCCCGAGATCGAGCCGCGAAACACAATTCCGGACGGCGTCGAGTTGATCCTCTATCCATGGGGACACCTGGGCTGCGCAAATCCGTTTGCCGTCCTGACCGACAAGCTTAACTTCGAACTCGATAAGCGACGCCTGCCCAGGTACTCGATCGGCATCTCCGGTAGCCCCGGCCGTTCCTCCATGCCCATCATGGCCGCCGAAGAGCCCCCGATCGCTGACCATGTCCTGCGGAAACTGTGCGGCGGCATGACCACCAGCGCCTTACTCGACGATGCGTTTCTGGGGCTCTACCAGTTCAAGACCGATCACGAAATTAAACAGATTCGTATCGCCAACAGCGTCGCCCTAGCCGGGCTCCACGCGTGGCGCGCTTGTCTGGTTCCTGGGATCACTGAGGCTGAAGCAGCCGCCATCGCCGAATCGGCGATCCATCGAAAGACGGGCGAGCCCGGCATCGATTCTGCTCGTGGATGGGCGATGGTGCAGTCCGGCTCGAATACTGCATTTGCGGGGGCGTTCAATCGGTCGTCAGGAAAGCGCATCTCCAACGGCGACCTGGTTCTTATTGAACTTGCAACCTGCGTCAACGGATACTGGAGCGACTTGACCCGGACCGAGGCCGTTGGCTCGGTTTCCGCCCAATCCGCTGACCTGCTAACTGCAGTACGCATGGCCCAGCAATCTGCCATTCGCTTGTTGCGGCCGGGCGTATCGGCGCGCGAAGTGGATGCTGCCGCGCGACAAGTTCTCGAACAAGCCGGACTGGCGGATTACTTCACCCATGCAACCGGGCACCACGTCGGCTTTCGTTATCACGATCCTGGCTTTGCGATCTCGCCGGATAGTGACGGGGTCCTCGCCTCTGGGATGGTGATTACCATTGAGCCCGGTGCGTATCTTGCAAATTACGGCATGGGAGCGCGCATCGAAGACAACTTGGCCGTAACCGTCAACGGCGCTGAAATCCTCAGCGCGGAAAGTCGCGATCTGAAATGATTGAGCTCGACCTGTCAAAGAAAACCAACTTGATCACTGGCGCTCTGGGAGCAATCGCCGAGCACATCGTTCGCACGCTGACTTCAGCGGGAGCAACTCTAATTCTGACCGATATCCGGCCGGAATCGGAGGCCTTGTGCATGCTCGATCGATGGAACATCAGTCCCGCAAAAAGGATCTATCGCCAACTCGATGTCACGGATGGTGCGGCCATCGACTCCCTGGTTGTCGAAATGATGCAGCGCTACCCCAACCTCGATACGGTACTGGGCCATGCCGGTGGATGCGGCTTGCATCCATTCCTGGAAACCCCGCAAGCGGAATTTGATCGCATATTTACCTTCAACTACCTTGCGCAGACCTATCTGGCACGGTCTGTTCTGACCCAGTGGCACAACCGTTCCGTGCTCGGTCATTTGATCTTTACCTCGTCCTATGTCGCTCAGGTTCCTCATACCCGCATTCCCGCCTACGCTACCGCGAAGGCGGCTCTTGAGTGCCTCACCAAGTGTCTGGCCCTCGAATGCGCGTCCATCGGAATCCGAGTAAACGCGATTGCACCAGGAAACGTGGCCGCAGGCAGTTCCCTAAAGGTGTTCGAAGAAGACAAGGAATATCGCGAGTTTGTGCTTCGCGTATCGCCGGCGGGCAGGCGTAACTCACCCGAAGCGATTGCAAACGCGATCCTCTTTCTCTGCTCATCGCTGGCGACGGAAATCAACGGCCAAACCATCAGCGTAGACCTTGGCGTCAGTATTCCAAAAATCGGATAAGGAAATCACATGAAACTGGGTATTGGCCTTTATCGCCATATGCTGAACGAGGAGTACTGCTCGTTTGCGGTTCAAGCCGGATGCACGCATGCAGTCGTTCACCTGGTTGACTACTTCAAGGGCGGCAAATCCAATCCTCTGGACAACCAACCAACAGGCACCAGGGACACAGTTTGGGGTGTGGCTGGAAATCCGGATGAGTTATGGACGCTGGAGGAATTGACAAACCTCCGAAAGCAGATTGAGCGGTCGGGTCTTCATCTCGAAGCGATCGAAAACCTGGACCCGGCGCATTGGCACGACATCTTGCTCGACGGACCCGAGCGCCAGCTCCATATCGAGAATGTCAAGACAATCATTCGCCGGATGGGAGAAGCTGGCATCCCCGTTCTTGGTTATAACTTTAGTCTGGCAGGGGTTTGCGGTCGAGTGCGCGGCCCATTCGCCCGCGGCGGCGCCGTCTCTGTCGCGATGGACGGTCCTGTTGAGACGCCCATCCCTCTCGGAACGGTCTGGAATATGGTCTATGACCAGCAAGCCCCGGCAGGGACTCTGGCCCCAATTACCCACGATGAATTGTGGAACCGTCTGGAACGCTTTCTTGAAGAAGTCTTGCCCGTGGCTGAAGCGGCCGGCGTCCGGCTTGCCGCACATCCCGATGACCCGCCCATGCCCACGATGCGCCAACAGCCGCGCTTGGTCTATCAGCCTGAAATGTACCGCAAATTGATTGGCATCTCTTCGAGCCCCAGCAATGGCCTGGAACTCTGTCTTGGCACACTAGCCGAAATGACAGAAGGAAATATCTACGAATCGGTGCGCGAATACAGCAACCAGAAGAGAATCGCGTATATCCACTTCAGGAACATAACTGGCAAGGTTCCTCGCTATCACGAAACATTTATCGACGACGGGGACATCGATATGATCGGCATTCTGTCGATACTCCATCGCAGCGGCTTTAATGGCGTACTGATTCCCGACCATAGTCCGCAGATGACATGCGCGGCCCCTTGGCACGCGGGCATGGCACACACGTTGGGATTCATGCGCGCAGCCCTCATGGCCGTTGAGCGGACCACGTACCCCCTCGAAAAAGGAAGTTCCCCACAATGAACGTAACTGCCGGCGTACTGATTGCTATTGTCGCGGGGTCCATGAACGGCCTCTTTATGCTGCCTATGCGGGCCAATAAGCAGTGGGCTTGGGAAAACAATTGGCTCCCTTTCAGCTTGCTGTCTTTCGCTGTATTTCCATGCCTCATTGCCTGGCACACCATTCCCGTTGTTCTCGCGGTATATCTGCACGCAAATGCCATGGACATATTCGCAGCGCTGCTCTGTGGCACTCTGGCATACACTGGTTCGCTTCTCTTCGGCATCTCGGCTATTCAAATCGGCGTCGCGCTCAGCTTTTCCCTGCTAGTGGGTACGATGAGCGCAGTCGGTGTAATGGCGCCGCGCTTATTGTTGCACCACTCCCTGTTCGGTTCCGTAGGCGACGATTTTGTCCTCGCGGGGGTCTGCCTCTCGCTTGTCTCCGTAGTCTTCGGCTTCGTCTCAAACCGTGGAAAGTGTGCCGGTGGCGAGCGCACCACGGCATCTGCCGCCAACAGCGCTACGGGCTGTGCGCTGGCCATTGCGGGCGGCGCGCTTTCCGGCCTTCTGCCATCCGGGATGGCCATGCCTTGGGCGCATCGACTGATCGACTCCGCGATTGCAAACGGTGGCGCCCCGCCCGCGCAGGCATCCAATGCTGTCTTAGCGCTCGTACTTTTGGGTGGGGCGCTTCCCAACTGCTGCTACTGCGTCTATCTCTTGCGGGCCAATGCAACCTATCGAAACTACATTCGCAATAGCCGTATGCTCTACTGGCTCATAGTTCTCAGTATGGGCTTCCTCTATTCGGCAAGCGTCGCGCTTTGGGGCATAGCTATCTCTCCGCACATGCTGGGCGCATTCGGACCATCCGTTGGGTGGGCTCTCTTTGTTGGGATGATGGTTGTGGCCTCCACTGCCGCGGGCCTGTTGTCAGGCGAGTGGAGATTTGCGCGATTGTCGTCGATTGCCTTTTTAGTGTCGAGTTTGGTCGCGCTTGTCTCGGCAACTATCCTCATTTGTTATGGAACATACCTTAGCTGATGTCGCCTGTGTTTTGAAAACTCAACTGATCGGACGATTGGGGTTTGCGCTTGGTGGAGATCTCCGGTGACTAGATTACGGAAGCTATGCTTGCTGCATTTGATCGCAAAGACTAAGTAAGGAGGGCAAGATGAGACGACGCGAGTTGCTCAAGGGAATGACGGCGGCCGCCGCAGGGATGTACCTGACACCTGCGTCTCCTCAGGCCTGTGCCGAAGAAGCGAAGCGGCAGGTTGAGAAAGTATATGTGCTATGGAAATGCCATTTGGATATCGGCTATACGAACACTGAACACGGCGTCATCCGCACATATTTCGACGAGTTTCTGCCGCGCGCAATCGATACGGCCCAGGCCCTTCGCGCCTCAGGCGGCGAGCAGAGCTATGTCTGGACAATGGGGACCTGGATGATCTACGAGTACCTGGAACAGGCCTCCACTGAAAGCAGAAAACGGATGGAGAGGGCCATTATCGCCGGAGACATCGCCTGGCATGCCATACCCCTTTCCTGGAACTCGGAGATGCTTGACCGTTCCCTGATCGTCTCGTCCTTGGGCCTATCGGCCGCATTGGATAGGCGCTTCGGTAAAAAGACAATCGCCGGCAAACTGACCGATGTCCCTTGCCATACGCGCGGATTGATAGGGCCGCTGGCCGAAGCAGGCGTGCGCTTTCTCGATATTGGCAATAACCCAAAATGCAAGGCGCCCGACGTCCCTTACTTTACTCTCCAACCCGGCCTCCCTCTGCCACAGGAACTGCAGGAATCCGTGCGCCGGGATAACGCCATGCTTCTCTCGCGCATGGTGAAAGCGGGCATGAAGGAATCCGACGCGGAGGATGGCCCAAAGGAATATCCGTTCCCCTACTTGTTCAACTGGCGCGATCCGCAAGGGGCGGAACTTATGGTGCTGTACCACCCGCTTGGATACGGAAGCACCGTCGCAATTCCAGGTACCCGCGTCGCCGTTTCCATCCAGGTAAGGCAGGACAACTCCGGTCCCCACACGCTCGACGAGATTAATGCCGTCTATGCATCACTGCACGCGCTTTACCCAGAAGCACAAATCGTTTCAACGAACCTTAGCGCCATCGCTTCAGCTCTTGAGCCCGTGCGCTCTCAGTTGCCGGTTGTAACCAAAGAACTCGGCGATACTTGGATCTATGGCGTAGGCGCCGACCCGTGCAAAGTGGCGCGCTATCGGGAGCTATGCCGGATGCGGCGCGAATGGCTTGCAAAAGGCACCTTCAAATGTGGCGACGCACTGGACCTGGCATTTGCATCGAGACTGATACTGGCGGTAGACCATAACTGGGGACTTAGTGTTGGAAGGTTTCTGCGTCATCCGGAAATCTATTCTCCCAAGGAACTCGCCACCGCCCGGTTATCTCTTCCAGAGTTCAAAAAGATGGACGCGTGCTGGGTTGAGAAACGCGCCGACATCGACAATGCCGTGGCAGCACTTCCCGATGAATTCCGCAAAGAAGCGGTGACGCGGCTGCATTCCCTTGCCCCAAACCCTCCGCATAGATCCGGACTTGCTCCCTTTGCCCCCGGAGTCGAAGTTGAAGGCACGCACCTGGTGCTCTCGCTCGATCCTGCCACTGGCTCGATCAATCGGCTCAAGGACCGCAAGACTGGCAGGGAATGGGCTTCGACTCAACACCAGCTAGCCTGCTTCCGCTATCAGACTTATTCGGCAGAAGACTTCGGCCGGTTCACGCGCGCGTTCAATTCGCGGACCGCGGGGTACGATTTCAGCAAGCCCGGTATGGATAAATACGCAGTGCAGAGCCGCACCTGGCTGCCCATCGTCCAGGAGATGCTCATCGGTGAAGACGTAAACGAACATCGCATTGTGTCAGAGCTGCGGATGCCCACACCCGACGCAGCTTCGGCTGATTTAGTTGGGTGGCCCGAGCGATTAACGATGGAGATCCGGCTGCCGAAGACCGAGCCAGTTGTTCACATCGCTATCCAGTGTTTCAACAAGCCGGCCAACCGTCTTGCCGAGGCAATGTGGCTCTCGTTTTCCCCGGAAGCGCCAGACGAACAAGGTTGGCTGCTCGATAAGGTTGATCGCCCCATTTCGCCCCATGACGTCATCGCGCACGGTGGCTTGCATCTACATGCCGTGACACGGAATGTCACCTATCGTGACCCTCGCGGAAGCTTCACGCTTGAGACTCTCGATGCACCGCTCGTCTCACCCGGACAGAGAGGCCTGTTGATCTTCGACGACAATCGACCGGATATGCATGAGGGCGTCCACGTGAACCTCTTCAACAATCTGTGGGGGACTGCCTTCCCTCAATGGTATTCCGACGATATGCAATTTCGTTTTACGATCGCGGTGTAGTGCAGGCATCGTCCTCATCTCGATGACGAAGGACGGCTTCAACTGGGTGATTCCTCGTTGGCGACGATCGCCGCCAAGAAAGCCATCGCTGGGGGACTTCGGGCTGCGTGCCTCTACCTTCTTGACTCGAATCTGACCATTAGGCTGCACATTGGAGTTAGTAACTATGCACAATTTCAGCAAGCTATACCTACTCGCACTCGGCGCAGTTGTTCTGACTTTCTTTTCCGGGCCAGCCAGGGCGCAGACGCCCGATAGCGCCGAACAGATCATCTCCCTCAATTCCGGATGGGAGTTTCGACAGCGGACAAGCGATGACAAAGTGCAGACGCTCTGGCGGCCAGCCACGGCGCCCGGCATGGTGCACACCGACCTCCTCAAGAACAGCCTGATTCCAGACCCGAACTATGCAAACAACGAGTCGAAGCTGCAGTGGATTGAGAATTCCGACTGGGAATATCGGCGTAGCCTTGAGATTAACCATGACTTGCTAAACCGTGGCCATCTCGACCTGGTATTTGAAGGGCTGGACACAAGCGCGGATGTGTACCTAAATGGAACCTTGATTCTAAGCGCCAACAACATGTTTCTTGAGTGGAGAGTAGATGTAAAGCCACACGCGCGAGAAGGATCGAACGACCTGCTTGTGGTTTTTCACTCACCTATCACCTGAACCATGCACAAAACCATTTGGCTGCCCCTGGGAATCCTGGTTTAAAACAGTAGGGACGCGGAGTTGCGAGCTTCGCGAACCGATTCCCAGGAGCCACCCAAATGGTGAGTAATGA
>Ga0182030_10003466_pt1 | contig 33684 bp, 38 predicted proteins | sample 812S3MmetaG_FD_121299 | JGI IMG/M metagenome (GOLD analysis project Ga0182030, IMG submission 121299) | Permafrost microbial communities from Stordalen Mire, Sweden - 812S3M metaG (Illumina Assembly) | ecosystem: Environmental > Terrestrial > Soil > Wetlands > Permafrost | place: Sweden...
AACCCAGTCCCTGCTCCCTAATCTCCTCGCTTCCCGATTCCCAAAAATCGGCAACGTATCATCACGCGTCGGGTCCATAGCCGATAACTCAAGCGGTGGAGCATATGCGTACAGAGCTTCGAAAGCAGCGCTGAATGCGATTAGTAAGAGCATGGCTGTTGATTTGAAGGATAAGGGTGTGGTTGTGGTGATATTGCATCCGGGAATTGTGAGGACGGGGTTGGATCCAGAGACTCATGGGGTGGAGGGGGCTGTTGAGGTGAGTTTATGAAGTTTTTGTTTGGTATTAGGGGCGAGGAGCTGATTGAGTGTAGCCGGAAGATGCGGTCGAAGAACTGTGGGAAGTGTTGAAGAGTAAGGGACTAGAGGATACGGGGAGATTTTGGCATAGGAATGGGCAGGAATTGGAATGGTGAGATTGAGTGATAAGATGTGTGAAATGACAACATGAGGCAGTCGTGGGAGAAATAACACCACAAAATAATGAAGATTACAATCATGCTCGGTCTCTGGCCAGCCAAATCTTTGCTACTAGCCGAAGATAACTAATTATGATGTCTTGATTATTGAAGCTTCAATCCTCATCCCTGATACGCCTCCTGAGAGCCATGAGAGGAAAGAACCAATGTCACTGAACATGCAACTAACAAAACGAGTAACGAGAAGGCGGCCAGTCCGGATGATTTGCACGATGATGAGAGGATTTGCTAATTGAATTCAATAGAACGGGAGGCCATGGAAGTTGAAAGAACCTCAAATGTCCGTCTTGGGGCGCAAACATTGAAGATCTCTACTCGATATTGCTTTTGAGAGCCCAAAACCTACATTATAAGAGCAGTCAATGAAGCGCACTCTCCTAACCTGACAAACTAGTGATCTCTAAATAGTTCCAGGTGTTCGAAACTGTTCGGGATCCGATTCTCGTAGTGAAACGTTTCTCGATGATACTTCTAATCATAAATGAGTATTCCTAGGCCAAACAATGAAAAACGGGGGACTTTGACTTACAATATTGGCTTGATAGCAGTTCTCTGAGCAGAAATAAATGATTCGACCGTGTTCTACGCAATCGGGACAAATACCCCCAGCACCTGTTTCTTCGGGTACAGGTTCGGACTCGTTGATACAGTAGCTACCTGCTATACAGGCGTGTGATTCGCGGTCATGCCCATCCTGCGTACCTTCAGTGGCAAGTCTTGGTCACAAGGAAAGGGACTTACGAAATCCTCCTCAGCATGTTCCTCAGAACAATAATACACATGCCTCGTCCTCTCACTTCTATCCTTCCTAGCCAACCAATCACAAACCGCACACTCGATCACACCACCCTCCTGTCCCAAATTTACCTCTATTCCACATCTCTCCAAACTACACCTCCCAAACTGCCTCTGCATAAACGCCTGATCTCTATCCTGCATCTTCTGATCTTTCTCCGCTTTCTCCGCTCTTTTCTTCAAATGTGCTCTTTGGGCCATCTTATACTCCCCCAATTTATGATAATCGTTCCTGATTTCTGCTTTCTGCGCCTCAAGGACTTCTCTCTTCCACATACCAAGCACAGTATCGTGTGACATCCCGGATTCAAAAAGACGCGCGTATTTGGCTCTAATATTCTTCAGTTGGGGATTGTCGGTTGGTCCACAATAGTGTCGGATATAGATTTCAGCGCGCTCTTTAGCGTTTGTTGTCTCTTGAAGGGCGGCGGTGAAGTCGTTTGATTGCCCCAGCATCCCTGATACACGTTTCAACGCACTAGGGAGAGTATGGCCATAGACTAGGTATGAAACTTGATTCTTGCGTTCGATTTCATCCGGGCTATCGATTCCCTCTCGGATGGCGGTGATATCCTTCCTGAGATGTTCTCGAAGCTCCTGTTGAAAACGGGCATGGATATCCTCTAACGTTACCTGATCAGGCGCATTGAACATTCTTCTCAACTCTTCTCTGTAATTAAGAAGGTCAGAATCCCATCGCCCAGGTTCATTGCCTAGGTAATAGTCGTAATAGGCATGCCTCAACTGTTGCTTTTGCGTGACACATCGCTCGCAGTTTGGTTCGCCGGTGTGAGGGGGAGCCCGAGGAGAGGAGTAGGTCTCTTCGATGCTTTTTAGCCTTGAGGCAAGTAGCTCTTCGGATCTGCGGAATTGGTCGCCTTGAGCTATTCTTCGATCATGGGAGAGTGGGTAGGTGCGGTCTGAGACCGGAAAGTGGTTGGTTCTAAGCTGAAACTCGACGCCCCTATGTATTTGTTAGTTACCAAAAGAGATATCCGAACACCGAGGGTTGAACAAGCTTCCATAGGCCACCGAAACCGCGTCTAAGAGTATGGGAATCATTGATGTGGTTGAAAAATCACGTGGGAATCACGTGTGCATTGGAATCAAAGACACTCACTCCATATTTGCTCGTATCCTCTATCCTCTTCGACTGCTTAATAGAGGGTATGCCTCAAAATGTCCCATGGCCTCTCAATGTAATTGTGTTTTTCAAATTGCAAAGATGTTTTGAGAAATCAACACGCAGACGAGACTTTCATAGCCGCGCATCGGTCCCACATTCTCCCGACCCGGCGCAATCTTCAAGCTTCACGACTTCACTTCTACAGAGAATATCAACAATAACTCAAGATCAAGATGGTATGTACTTTCCCCCTTACTGCCCAAATAACCCACAAATTTACTCCCCCAGACTTCCCCGGCTCGAGCTAACTCTCTACCCGCAGGCAGATAAACTCCGCGCGCAACAACAACTCGAACAACTGCAATCCCGCTACATCGGGACCGGACACGCCGACACCACGAAATTCGAGTGGTCGTCTAATATTCAGCGTGATAGCTATGCTTCGTACGTGGGCCATCCACCTTTGTTGAGTTACATGGCGATTGGGATGGGGGAGTGTAGGGAGAAGGTCAGGAGTGCTATGATTGAGGTATGTTTTGGATTTTTTTTATTGAGCTTTGTGTGGGATAGGAGCTGATGGGTCTATAGAAGATGATTCAACCGGTTGGAAAACCCCCGGAGGTGCAGGATTGAGAGGACGGGGAGTTAGTTTGATGTGCATATAGACGGGGAAGGTGGAAATGAGCGTTCAGGAAGCGGAGAGGCGACGAGAGGCATAACGCACAAATAGGTATTTGTCAAAGAGATGGGAAGCAAGTTGCATTTGACTTGCGTCAGGCAGTCATTAGCTATATACTGCGATGGTATCCAAGGACCAAGGTTCTTGTAGATTCTATTATCCCTTCAGTGCGCCTTCCCTAATTCGGGTCAACGTGATGCTTCATAGCACTTCTCCGTAGCGGCAAATGCGAATCTTTACACGCGAACGATCAGACATAATCCTCGACAAGATCTCACTATCTCAATCATCATCTACTCGACGCTGCCTCCCTGATCTCCTTTGTCTCTGCGTACTTGGCCCTGGATCTTCTCTAGCCGTCGCCTCATCCTCTTCCGATTCCTCCCCACGCAGAGGAAGAGCCTTGTCTTCCGGCTCTATTCGTAAACTCTTGTGTATCCTCTGTTCCAGGTCTTCTGGAGCCCTGTTACCATACACCTCCTCGACAAAACCTTGCACCCCTTTATTTCCTATCTCAATCTTTCCTCTAGGTCCAACATGCCAAGTCACCGTCTCGTCAGCATCGGATTTTTCAACACTCCTGATAAGGTAACCTTGGTTGATCATCTTTTTCATTACAATAGCTGTTTTATCCATGGGCATGTTCTCGTCCGCATTTAGACGCTTCAGATAGCTCATCAACTTAGCTTCTATAATTGAACCTTCTGGACTCATCAAGATGATCGATATAATCATAGTGCAAAGAGCGGCATATGAGGCTTCTTCTGATGGTGATCCGATCATAGATGGTGGGATTATTGCGGACTTTCGATATTGGGAAGGAAGGATGGTTGTTAAGATCCAGGATTTGGGAGGTGCCGCATTTGATTTCTTCTTTTGCGCAGCTAGGGAAAGTCAACTCGGATTCAAGGAGCTGGAGGAGATAATCACCTTGTTTCTCCCTCAACGTAAGTTTCTCTCTAGCAGGTAGTTCAACCAGTTCCATACCAAATGTAAACCTCAGCTGCTTCTGTGCCATTTCAAATATTCGATTGAATGGGACGCGTCTTTTCATGAAGACTACTCTTATTAATCAAACGTTCGAGGAATCCAAATTAGATTCTAACCTTTTTCTGAGAGAGCGGCTTTCTTAATAGAAATCCTTTGGTATTCGCATGCCAACGCATATCGTACAAGCTTCTTCACTACTTGCTCTATGCCGTCACCATCCACTTCCATCTCGTCGCCATTTTCTTCTACCTCTTCTTCTTCGCTATCATCGGAAAGGGGCGCACGTCGTCTACGTTGTGTTTGAGGTGCCTCTTCCTCAGACTCTTCTTCCTCTACCTCCTGTGACGTTCATCAGCATGAATTCGCGTTCCAAGGCCGAGAACATACAGTACGACGTCTTCTGGGGGCCATCTCGTTCCAAATATATCAGAAATTATAGTATTTCACGTAGCTTCGCGCTTGATTATATTTATCGTCTCTGTTTGCTTTTGTAGAAGCTATTTGATGATGGGAGACGCGACGTGATTCAAAGTGGTCGGTGCAGAGAGAACCGAGCCCCGATGGGCCTCGAAATTTTTTTGGCTAGGAATGAAGAAATACGACCAAGCATAGCAGTCCGTCGCATTCATGATTGCTAGACCGCACGTATGCCTACGATGTCAGTTACGACTGGCAAGGCGTTCTACGCCTTCGAGAACCCAAATCGCTCGACAATCCACCAATGCGAAGCTTCGAGACAGCGTCGAGATTCAAGATGATATTCGCCCACCAGTTCGACGAGTGAAAGCAGGCGGCGCATTTTCCTCCTTTGTCTCTGTAACAGATGGCTCATTGGAGAAGAAACCGGCAGTTCCTACAGATCGAGATTCAGGGTTTACAGAAATCGAAACACACACTCCATCTGGAAGATTTTACGGCCATCGTGGACAATTACAGCGGGAAAATCGAGAGCTTCTGAAGCTCAAATCACTCGGCGATCCTGCTGAAGTCATTATCTTGCGAGATACAGAGTTCAAGGCATATAGTTTTGGTGCGAAGCAGATTGAGGACTTGGCACCACGATCTATCAATATATTGGCTGAGTTGGATAACGAGCGCGGTTTGGTTGGACGCAAGGAGGTGGAGGAAAACATTAATCAGTTTCGTCCACAGAAGGGCAAAGAACCACAAACTGAGGAGGATTTCAATAATATTGTTCAGGAGATTCAAGCTAGTTTTACATCCTCACAATTGGCACGCTATATCCAGGCTCATGAGAAGGGAGTGCCAAAACTTGCAGGCGACGCTTTGATAACCGGAATAACTCCTTGGACGCCTGGAATTTCAAAATCCAAAGATCCTCTTGATGAAGAAGACAGAGGTTATTCTTTCTCGTCATACACTGGGAAACAGCGACTTGCACTTCGACTGGTACGACACTGCTGGAATCTGGGGCTACCACAGCTAGAAGAAGGGATAGGAGAGATTGAGGTCGAATTGCGCCCTAGAGACTATTACCTTCTACTTCGTAAGTTAAGCTATTCTTTCCCACAATTTTACTAACTCCTGAAACAGAGGGTGCCAAATCATCAATACGAAATATCGGTTCGCAATATATGGCAAGAATCGAAGGATATCGGGAACGCCATACGCTTCGTATTACAACCACAAAAGCAATATCTGAATCGATTGTTCAGGAGATTGAACGAGTCGTAGGCTCTATTCGCCGGGTTCAAATTAATTTGGGTGTTTTATTACCGCCAGGTCCTGGTCCTAGATGGCAACGATTGAAGAACTGGTCATCAACGAATTATGATGCTGCAATGCTCAATGAGCTGGGTAATCTAACAAAGACTGATATTAAGCTCATTCCCCAGAAAAAGGTATGATTCAGATCGGTCTCCCTTTTCAGTTGCTAATGTTGATATCAGCTCCTTGTATCCTATATCGATGAAGATCCAGAATCTCCTCTGGCAAATAGAGTAGATATAGTACGCAGGTTGTTGTTGACATCTGGCAACTTCTCCGGTAGAAAAAACCATTTGTTAGTTTCTAAGGAAATGGAAGATCAAAACCAGGGAGCTTTTATCAAGTATCCGTTGGATGATGGGTTTCCATGGCATGAACGACTCAGAAACTGGGTGCGATGGACAGCTCCCACTAAGAAGGGAGTTAACTCCGGGGAAAGTCAGGTGCAGAATCAGGCCATCGAAGAACCCGCTGCCGAAGAACAGGATGACTTCCAGGAAACTGAATCTCAGGCGGTTGAAAGCCCTCAACCCAAACGGAAAGGCCCCTGGTCAACGAAACTTCATACTGAGTCCTCGGCATTTTTTGGAAGTATTCTTCACAGGCTTCCTGACGACTCAAAATCTATAGACAAGCTACTACCTGCCGATCTTTCTACCAAAGCACGTCAAATATTCTGTACAGTCGTCCCGAATCTTTCACACATGCTCAGTACCCAACCTGTACAGCGGAGCAAGGTTGTAGAGTCATTTATCTTTCATTTCCAACCCAATCCATTCTTTGTGCCTGCCAAATCAAGACACCCAATTGGCTCAGAAGCACTTTCGGCCTTCCCTCCCCTCGAGATGCGCCTCTCCGTCGATCCTGAATCCCAGGAGTTGACAATGAAAGAATTGCAAGCCATCGTCGCTGTTGACAGCTCCGATGTGATGCTCCCTGATTCCAACGTCGATGTCCGATTCCAGCAAAAGGTTAAATGTAGATTTCAACCACCTCGCAGCAACTTTCCTAAAGGTGTCAAGGAATTTCTACAGACGGCAGAACTGAATGTCTCATTTGAGAAAGGCAAGATACGAACTCCGGCTAAGTTAACGATTCCGATAGCGTCACATCTTTGCCGTGGCCGAGGACTTGATTTGCTTGGGAAAGGGAAGGGCGAAGTGCAAGATGTTGAATACCTTTATACAGGCCTCGAGATTCGCAAGAGACTTGCGATAGAATTCAACGGTTGGCGGATGATCTATACATCTTTTGAATCTGGAAGCGCAGGTGGTCGTCGATCGGAATTGAAGTTGAGACCTATTCGGCTAACGGAAGCCGGGGAAAGAGATACCAACAATTCGGATACGAAGGAGGAGGATTTCGTGAAGATGGCATTACAGCTTGCGGATGATCTAAATTTGGGGAAGGTAACAGCATATGTAGATACCGAGGGGCCTCCCCTAGTAAGGAGATTGACCACGCCAAAGGGAAAGAGAGTTTTTTGGGGTAAAAGGTATTTCAAAAGGAGGGTCGCTATCAGATACGAAAGGAGGGAGGGGGACGAGGAGATGACAGAGGAAACGCAAGAGTCGACGGCGGAGGGCGAGGAAAGGGAGGAAGATGATGATTGAAGAGATGTATCAAGTTCTCGCATGTACAAAATGTATCATCTCTTGCACTAGGAGGAGCAGATAGGATGTGGATCGTGGATAGGGTGCTAGATATGTAATTAAGAACGATCAATATGGACTCCAATCAACATAGAATTGGATAACGGGCCATGTTCCAAAAGACGGATCTCTGCTGCTGAACGCTTGGGCGATATTTTTGGGGCCTAATGACTCAGTAGGAAGCATCCTTCACTACTTCACTTTTATAGACCGGGATATTGAGTCGCAATCGTGCCATACTTGATGTTCTAACAATTCATGTGTTAATTCATTTAAGGTTCCCCCGTCGCATCCAGGGCTGAAGTCTGCGTGAATGCCACACCATTAATTGAGGTTCGCATGCCCTAAGAGGTAAGTCATCTCTCCTCCCTAAGTAGATCCTCATCGTCGTAAACGCCACCATATTAAGCGCCAAATAGAAGCATCGACCGGCGTGAGTCAAATATCAAGGATTTTCAGTCTTGCGGTGAATAGTTTAAAGTGACCTCATGCATCCTTCAAATGGAGGGGCAATGAAGAGCTTGACGTGAATTGATTGGCTGACTAAGCGAGCTTAGCGGCGCTAACTCGCACACAGCGCCTCTACAAAAGTGCCCCTCCTCGAAGATTTTCTTCTCCTCTTCTTCTTTTGAAATTTGTCTGCGCATACCTTGATTCGAGCAATCACTCTGTGCAGTAAGTCACCACAACTCATCTGATACCCATCGAGGCCTTGATCACTAACTGCTATACTCATAGATTTACTTTCTTTCCGAAGAATATACAAAATCAATCCAAATCGTCAATAATCAAATACCGCCATCATGGGGTGAGTCAACCAACATCTTCCATCCATCTGTGACCAGCAACATCATCGCGATGCCTTGGCATATCTTAATGGACTCTTTGCTAACTGCTCTTCCTCTTGTAGTAAGGAAAAGATGCACATCAACGTGGTCGTTATCGGCCACGTCGATTCTGGCAAGTCCACAACTACCGGTAAGCATCAGCCTCGAATCCTTTCGTCGAATACCTTCTCACAATACATACAGGCCACTTGATCTACAAGTGCGGTGGAATCGACAAGCGTACCATCGAGAAGTTCGAGAAGGTAAACTGACAACATTTCTTCTTCATCTCTTATCGCGAATTGCCCCTCGGTGGGGCAGCGTTTCGCTTGCAACAAATTTTTGCGCCCGGACCTTTTTCGCACAACAGTCGACTAACAACTTCTGTAGGAAGCCGCTGAGTTGGGCAAGGGCTCTTTCAAGTATGCATGGGTTCTTGACAAGCTAAAGGCTGAGCGTGAGCGTGGTATCACCATTGATATCGCTCTCTGGAAGTTCGAGACCCCTAAGTACTATGTCACTGTCATTGGTATGTCTCTTCCAGCACCTTCTTGAAGTCAAGCTAACTCTTTCCAGACGCCCCTGGTCACCGTGATTTCATCAAGAACATGATCACTGGTACCTCCCAAGCTGATTGTGCCATTCTCATCATTGCTGCCGGTACTGGTGAGTTCGAGGCTGGTATCTCCAAGGATGGCCAGACTCGTGAGCACGCCCTTCTCGCCTACACCCTTGGTGTCAAGCAACTCATCGTCGCCATCAACAAGATGGATACCACCAAGTGGTCCGAGGCTCGTTACCAAGAAATCATCAAGGAGACTTCCAACTTCATCAAGAAGGTTGGATACAACCCCAAGACTGTTGCCTTCGTTCCTATCTCCGGATTCAACGGTGACAACATGATTGACAACTCCTCCAACTGCCCATGGTACAAGGGTTGGGAGAAGGAGACCAAGGCTGGCAAGTCCTCCGGCAAGACCCTTCTCGAGGCTATCGATGCTATCGACCCTCCTTCCCGTCCTACCGACAAGCCTCTCCGTCTCCCTCTTCAGGATGTCTACAAGATTGGTGGTATTGGCACGGTGCCAGTCGGTCGTGTTGAGACTGGTGTTATCAAGGCCGGTATGGTCGTCACCTTCGCCCCAGCTGGTGTCACCACTGAAGTCAAGTCCGTCGAGATGCATCACGAACAACTTGTCGAGGGTCTCCCAGGTGACAACGTTGGCTTCAATGTCAAGAACGTCTCCGTCAAGGAAATCCGTCGTGGTAACGTTGCTGGTGACTCCAAGAACGACCCTCCCAAGGCTGCTGAGTCTTTCAACGCTCAGGTCATCGTTCTTAACCATCCTGGCCAAGTTGGTGCAGGTTACGCTCCAGTCCTTGATTGCCACACTGCCCACATCGCCTGCAAGTTCTCTGAGATCTTGGAGAAGATTGATCGTCGTACCGGAAAGTCCATTGAGAACGCCCCCAAGTTCATCAAGTCTGGTGATGCTGCCATCGTCAAGATGGTTCCATCCAAGCCCATGTGCGTAGAAGCGTTTACAGACTACCCACCCCTTGGTCGTTTCGCCGTCGTAAGGACTCCCCGACCCCCTACATAGTGATAATATCTGACAACCTTTAGCGTGACATGAGACAAACTGTCGCCGTCGGTGTTATCAAGTCCGTTGAGAAATCTGACAAGCAAGGCAAAGGTTAGTCATTCCTGGTCATTTTGTTCATTAAAACTTCTGCTGACTCGTGTTATTTGCAGTTACCAAGGGTATTTCCATCCAGACTCCCCATTTTCTTTCGAATTATGCTAACCGTAGTCTCTTCCCCGATTTCAGCTGCAGTGAAAGCTGGGTAAGACCCTTGATCCCTGTTTTCTACTCCTTCTAATATTATTGTAGTGCCAAGAAATAGATCAGCAATACCCGGGAAAGAAAAGCGTGTTCGTTGTGGGTGGAAGGTCACATTTGGGCTTTCTGGTCATATCTTCAGACCTGCTTTGTATTTCTGATCATATTGCCTCTTCTATGTACTCTGTCACATCATTTGCGAGCTGGGCATGGTCTCCAATTTGTCTTTGGGTTTTCCACGATGAGATGATTGGGTGGGCGCATGCATTCATAGCTTTTTGCGTTCCTCTAGTCGCGGAGAATAGCAATAGATTTTCATTTGTCACCCACACTGTTATCTCGATGATTGTGATCTTCAACTTGAGTCGCTCAAGCCTTAATCCTACCTTGTGCATGAACCCACGAAGTATGACGAGCTAAAGTGCTACTTCCCTCATTACAGTTGCCTTATATAAGAAACTCTCGAAATCAAAGCGCTCGATTCTCAATTCCAGCCCTCCTGCCCTCTCCTTCACTAACGAAACATTCTCCGCACCGTAGACCCAACACCCCCACTCATCCAATATCCCACACTTTTGGCCGACCAATCTCGGCCCAAACCCTCTTCAACCCCTCGCGTAATCACATCACAATTGAAATCGCAAGGCCCTCCTTGAATTAAAAGCACATCACTTTACTTTGTGACGTTGAAGGCTTGTCAATTTGGTATAAGTTTTGGAAGATTGGTCAATTTCTCATGCAAGTCAACTGATCTTTGCGTATTCAAGCAGTTTATTTCTCTAGAAAATGATCATCGGCCAATCAACCCCATATCAATCAAGGAACGTGGGAGCTCCTCCAGCTCCTTCCTCGCAACATTTTTGCGAACATCATTGTATGTGCCGAGCTTTAAGACCTTATTGCTCGTCACAAAATAAGACAATAAACCCCTTTTTATCGCCATCGGACCAGCTGCAGCCATCTAGGAGCGGCCAGATATAAAAGCGAAAAATTAGGAGAGTCTCCTCGCAGACGAGGAAAGCATTGTCCAAGTCGGAGGCGGTCTCGCATTCAACGTCGTCGATGTTGAGGCGGATGCCACCATTACGTGTCTTTCCTTTCAACCACGCTCCCTCGTTGACAGCTTCTATAAAAGCGTTCATCAGCATAGAATGAATTCTGCAAAATCTCAGAAGCCCACAATAGATATACTATCCCTTTCTTAACCACCTCTAGCCCCGATCGAGTAACCACACTGTCATCCGAATCCCGGTCCTAGTTTCTCAGTCTCTCGCAACATTCAAGATAATAGGCCTAAATTACAGTATACAAAATGACAACGTCAATTCCCCTGCAACAAATCCTTCGAAAGAATGACATTGTCATTTTAACTCGAATTTCCAAAAATGACATGGTCATTTTCTGTCGAATTTTGGTTTTTGCGATGTGCAACAAAAAAGAATCTTTGACTAGGATTCAGGTGAATAGAGGGTGACTACCTACTTAATTCTTAAGGTGGCTCACGAGTCTAGGAGCGCTGCATATTTAGGATGAGATAGCTTGTTCTAGCATCAGATTGGATACCAATCCTAAGCTTTTACCAAAATAGCCCGCACCGCATCTGCTCAAGTTGAATCATACGTGTTTCAAGATTACCTCGAGTTCATTCGCTATTCCAGCGAGGTTCTCATTCCGTTTCGATACCAATGTCACACAAGGAAACGTTGATTGTAACCTTATAATATAACCCCGGTCTCACGACAAGGATTCCCCACAGCTTTACCATTTTCAGTCCCAGAAATATTGACAATATTTTCCAGCTGAAATGCAACTCATAAAAGCCACCAATAATCTCTGTTTTCGTTTCCCATTTCACATAGCTTTCAAATGTTTCCGGGGACAGGTCCGCTGTCATGTAACGTCCGAAATGCAACGCCGTTAGACTCACTCATACTGCATATGTCGACTCTCGGAGTTTAGGATACGAAAAATTGGGCGACGACTCTCTCTTTATCAGGAAAAGAAAGTCAAAGGTCATGGCATCGTATTGCTGGATAATCAGTGAATCTCTTCCTTCAAAAAGTTCCCACCTCACAGCAAATTAATAATGCGTTTCTCAAGCCTCAGTAACCCCTTCCTCCTTCCATCCATCCTCTCCCTCCCCAAGGTATTCGCACTCGATACAAACACGGTCAGCATCACCGCCGTCCCTGAATTCGCAATCGAGCCCGCTTGTGTTCAAAGCTGCGTATTTTACAATAGTTTCGAAGTTGCGGACTACCTCGTCTTTGGACTAGGTTGTACCAGGTCTGCATTCCCTCTCCCTACCTTACAGCATTCATAGCTGATAATCACCAAGTACGATCTATAATGCATGCTACTGCACGCAAATCATGGATCAAAGCGCGAGCACGCTTTTGAGCGGGTGTGTTAACACGCTTTGCCGTGGGACGACGGAGGTGAGAAATGAATCTAGATTTTAGTATGAGATTGATGATTGATTGATCGAGGGATAGATCAGCAATGCAATTTCCTTATACGAAAGTTATTGCGCTGGAGCCGGGTATCCGAGGAGCGTTTCTGCTACCTCAACCAGTAATTCCCCCTCCAAATCTCGCCGTCCAAAAAAGGGCTTGTATTAACGTAATGACAGCTGTGTCTTCGAGTTCGAGTTCCACGCCAGCGGGTTTGACGCCTTCTAGTCTTCTGCTTTTAACTCCCGATTCATCATCTGCGAGTACTTCATCTTCAGGTAGTACGTCTACCAGCTCTTCGTCCTCAAGCTCAAGCACTCCATCTCCCAGCACATCATCAAAAAGCAGTTCGGCTTCAAGCACGTCATCTTCCAGTACGCCAACTTCGAGTACCACACCTTCGATCCCTCAACCTTCGAAGTCTAGCTCGAGTTCCCTCAGCAAGGCGGATCCTATTGTTGAAGTACTTATCGGCAGTCTAGCTGGGCTATGGCTTCTCTTCTATATGATATATAACATTTGAGAAATATTGAGGATGAATGTGAACGGAAATCATGTAGGGAAGAGCCGGGTCGAGGGGATGATTTAAGGTTATGTGGACATTAAGACACATAATTAACAGCTTCCAACCCCAACAGAGAGCTCTTGAAGCAAACACTCTTCAATCTAAATCTATTTACCTATCCCAATCTCCACGGTATTATTTCGTTACACATCGCCATCGAGTCTAAAAATAATATTCACCGATTAGCTAAACCTGAAAATTCTCGGTAACGAGAAAGGGGGTAAAGGGAAAATTGAACGTTTTGTTGCACATCGCAATCGGGCCGAGAGGTAATTTTCAGTGGATTTCTCAAATTGTCGGTACGAAGGAAAGGGGTTGAAAGGGGCAAGCAGTTGAGCTTTCTATTCTATTGCAAATCGTGAAAATCACAGCTTCGATATTGGCTGAATGCTTTTATATCTCAAACTCTAGGCAAAGGGAAAGGGGAGAGGGACGTTGTTATCCAATCTCCAACCTCCAGATGACTTGTATTATCATACTGTTTTATACATCGACAATCGAGCTCTTCAAAATCAATATTGTCCAAAGGACCCAAGTCTCGAAGCAACGAAGGGGGTCAAATGGGAGTTGAGCTTCGCTACCTGGCCCAATCTCAAAACTGGTGAGACTCTGAGTTTGATGATGGGGTTCCGGGTGGTTGATTGGATGTTGATATGGTTAATTAAGGTATTCTGTAAGAAATGATTCCGCCGCAGACTTAGTGGACTCGTGCTGAACTGGATTCGAATGCGGAGGGTTTAGTCATTGGGTGACTTTCGAGCGAAGGCAATGAATATAAGAACCTGCGATCTTTCCACGATGATAATCAAACCTTTTAGTCAAGGTATATATGAAGTCTGTGATTAAGCAACTCTATCGCTATTCAATCTGATGTTTCGATCTAGATTAACGAAGTCCAAACTTTTGGCTGGGGAAGCATGATGAAATGGAGCAGAGCATGCTATACTTGGTACAGAGCAATAATTATTACTAAAAGTACTTGAAGAACAGCTCCAATTTTTTTGTTGCACATCGCAAATGACCTGGTCATTTTTGGTTGCATTTTTCCGAGTTGAAAACTCAGACGTATTAAAATGACCTTCGTTTTGAAAATTGCGATGTGCAACAAAACTCCAAATTCAAGTTTAAAAAAAAAAAGACCTGGTCACTTGCGATGTGCAACAAAAAGATAGTTCTGAACGGTGATCGAGGAATAGGCAGGGGGGCCGTTCAATGCTCCCTCATATGGAGGAAGACTTCCCCACACAAGAAATTTGAAGGCCAAAAGATCTAGATTAAAAGTGGAATCTTCAGGATGATCTTGCAGTCTTACTGCCCGCCACCTCGGGAAATGACGAACGAAATGCCGATTGATATTTAAGGAAATGTTGATTGCCCTTCCGTTAGGGAACGGTCAAAGATCTTGGACCCAATTCATTCCGCCCACACTGTTCCCTAAGCAGGCAATTCCGGTAGTTCTATCTTTCACTAATGATCAGACAGTGTTCAGTATGCGGCGGCGGGGTTGCAGCCTGCGCGTGCGTCGGCGAGTTAGGCCTGCAGGAAAAGGTCGCTTGCTGAACGCCATTTTACTGCTTTTGAGTATTGAATCAAGATTCTCGAGGATTATCCCAGGAGTCTCACTTGGAAAATAAAGAACACGCTATCATCTTATGAGTGGCCGAAGGACCGACCCGCTTAGGTCCTGTACGTACAAACTTCCCCTATTATTATTAAGCGAGGTTTTAGAAAGGAGTGTCAAATTGGCGAGAATAACGAGTACTATTGAGATCTTTACCGCTTTCTTACTAACAGCTATGTCAACGGTTATTCTCAATTGTGGGTGTGCTACAGCGCTTTAGAGTCATTTCTCAGATATCTGTTGCTAGGGTCATTTTTATGTTGGTGCAAAGAAATCAATTCCCTGCAGCAGATTTTCTCGAATTTGTTTAATTCGGATTGAAAGAGTAACAAAGAAGGAACAACAGAGAGACGCAAATAGGAAATAGACATGAAGAACAGAGACGCGGCGCAGACCATAAGTCAATCACCGAACTAGCCGGCTCCGGTGCCGGTTTCAAGCCGGTGAACTAATCACAAAAATGCAAATCATAAAAAGACATCACTAGAATACGAATCTTGAATTAAGATTTGTACAATGTTTTAGTAAATTGGCCTATATAATCTTTCCATGAACTTACTTCGTATGTCTACCAAAAATTGATTGATTTCAATCTATTCATCATAGAAGAGGAAAGAATATCAGGATCGACGTTTATGCATTCCACACCGTCACTACAATGCATCTAGAAAAGACAAAAGTTCAAAACATCACTATCCAAGTAGATGGCCACGACTCCGATAAATCAAGCATTAAATCTGGAACAGGTCCTATCGATTTGAAATACGACCAAAAGCCCTCAGATCTGGAAATTCACAACACAATAGTCAAAGGCTCCCCTCATGCCCCAGGCTTGTACGATCCTGAAGCCCTCACAAAAACTCCATTCGCACCACTACACACAGTCTTCACCCGCCCCCAACGTACCTTCATAGTAATAATGATCACACTCGGCTCATTCTTCTTCCCTCTCAGCGGCCAAATCTACTTCCCCGCCATCCCCGACATCGCAAACGATTACCAGACCACCACGGGGCGCATCAACTTGACCATAACAACATATATGATCCTGCAAGGCCTAGCACCCACCATCATAGGCACGTTCGGCGACACGACTGGCCGACGGCCCGCATACATCCTCACATTCGCCATCTACCTCGGGCCAACATCGGGCTCGCGGTGCAGGAATCCTACGCCGCGCTGATGGTGTTGCGCTGCGTCCAGAGCGCAGACAGTAGCGGGACCATCGCCCTAGGGTACGGTGTGCTTTCTGACATCGCGACGCTCGCGGAGCGCGGGAAGTATCTCGGCCCAGCTGCTGCGGGCATCATGTTGGCCCCCGCTATTGGGCTGACGATTGGAGGACTTTTGGCGCAGTATCTAGGGTGGCGGTCGATTTTCTGGCTCCTGGCTATCATCAGTGGGAGTTAATTGGTCGTGTATGCGCTCTTCATGCCCGAGACGTCGAGGAAGGTTGTAGGGAATGGGAGTATCCCGCCGTCGGATTAGTGGGTGATGAGTCCGTTTCAATACTGGAGTGCGCGGCGAGAGAAGAAGAGGGCGATTCGTGAAGGACGGGGTACCGAAATCGACGAGAAGGAGAAGAAGGGGCAGGAACTGGCCAAGAAGCGCAGATTCCGGTTTCCGAACCCGCTGACTTCGGTTGCAATACTGCGCGAAAAGGATGCCTGCATCGTCATATGCTTCATTGCGTTGGGTATGCTTACTCTGATGGACCTACTTGCAAGCTTGCCCACCTTGTTCGGCGAAGTGTACGGCTTCAACACCTTCAAAGTCGGTCTCTGCTATCTGTATGCCAATCCACGCCCGGCTGAATTTTGACTGACTGATCTCGCAGACCCCTCGGCGGCAAGCTAATGGACTGGAACTACCGCCGGTAGGCCAAAAAGCTCAATATACCACTCGAGAGCAAACGCAGCACCGACCTGCGCAACTTCCCCATTGAAAAAGTGCGCTTGCAGCCCGTCTTCATTTTCGCGCCGCTCGCCGTAGCAACTTATATCCCATTCGGGTGGGTGCTGCAAAAGCGCGTCAACCTCGCCGTGCCGCTGATACTGGAATTTATCATGGCCTACTGCCAAGTGTCTTGCAGTAATAGTTTAAGTTCGTTGCTGGTAGATTTGTTCCTAGAGAAGCCGTCGACTGTGACGGCAACGAGTAATTTGGTGCGGTGTTGGGTTGCGGGCGCGGGGACGGCGTTTTTTGCCTACATGCTTGATGGGATGGGTTGGGGGTGGTGTTATACTTTCTTGGGGCTGGTTTATGTTCTTGCGACGTCTTTGCTTTTGATAGAGTACAAATGGGGAATGGGTTGGAGGGAGGAGAGGCGGCAGAGGGAAGAGATGGAAAATGCATAAGAAGAACAGAATTTGCAGTTGTGATGAGCAACGATAACAACTTGAGAGGGTTCAATGGGTATATAAACTCAAAGTTGCTGATATATGGGCGGGACTAGTAATCTTAGAGCAATTAGCACAGAGTTCTGACCAAAAACGATGATTGAAGAATTACTTGTACCACTCAAACCATCCAACTCATACTCGACCCAGCCATATCCCAATTGTCACTCATTTCTAGTTCCAAATCTCCCCAAAGCTCATCGTCCAACGAAAATTCCGGTACTACGGAAAAATTAGACAAAGCGCCATTAGGAACCGAACTTGGAACAAAAGTAGCGTCCCGTCCAGCAGCCGCACTCGAGGATGTAACGGTTTCTACTCCGCCGTTAGCGGATGCATGCTTGCTAGAAAGGATAAAAGCGTGGGCAAAGAGTCTACCGATATTCCTGTCAGGCGCAGAATGTATGCAATCGGGACCAAAGAATTCTTCCCTCCAGCATCTAACAGCATCAAACCATGGACCAGCCGAAAGACGACTCCTCACACGGAGAGTAATATTAATGGATCCATCAGGATTGCGAAACACCTTCTCGCTCTTCCACATCTTCTCCGCGGACATAGCACATTTCTCTCCAAAGTCTGCTTTCTGGACGGAACAGGACCGTACAAAGCGAACGCCAGTGTCAAAGAGATTATAACCGCGAGTTTGGTCGAGATATCCTGCGAATGGAACTTTGAGGATACGAGCCATGCTGGCCAAGCTCTGTAGTGTGACTGTTAGAAGAAACCGGGTGCATACACGGTGTAGGCCGTAGTCTCTGTCAAGGTCGCGGAATTGTTCGAGGACACTTGATATGGCGTTAAATATCAACATGCAGGATTGCATGTCCAGAGTCGTTGCGGACTTGTAAAAGTGCATTACGGCAAGATCTTGACGAGCAGAGGCTATGTAGAGGCGATCCCAAACTGATTGAAGATTAGCATATGGAATCACATCTTGAACTTTGATCCCTACTCGACGGGGCAAGACTCTCTAAGCTGTCCAACTCTGTACTGAATCCTTTCAAAAGAGCGTCCATTGTGCGCTCCTGCTGTGGAGTCATTGAAACAAGCCCGAGATCTAGTAAGGTTTTATGGGCGCGAGTGATGATGTTGCTGATCTGAATTTGTATTCTTAATGTCACCGGTAACTTCTCGAGTAAGGATTTGAAGTGTATTTGCTCGTTGAAAGTTTCGAATGAGACCAAGTTTGCTTGCCCAATATTAGAGCACGTCCTGATTTTTAAGATTAGCAACGGAGCTGTAGGGTTAAGTTCGGGATGGTATACCTTTGGTATGTAATGACAACATACGCCCACATCTCCGCCCTCCGCATGAGTTCCTGTTCAGGTAATTTGAGGTATGCATTTGAAAAGTCCTGACTAAAATTAGGTGCATGCAGGCCACAATGCATCGCTATATGAAGCAGACTACCGCCAAGAAGGAAAGAGGGGTCACGGTAAAAGGGGCTAGAAGGAAATGGCCAATTGAGAAGAAGTATCAGCGCTTTTATGCGCTCAATCGGTTTCTTTCGGCCAATAATCGATTGCAAAGCAAGTTGAGTTACTGGTAGAGATAAAGCTCGAGTCAGGTCAGGTTGTCGGATGTATCTTTGAGATCCGACGGAGACGATGACCCAGAACAAAATCGGAGAATGTTGGTAGAATTTATTTGGGGGTATGCTTGAATCAAGAATAGGGAGCATGAAATGATAATTTTTGAAGTATCTATGTGGCATTAATTGCTAGTCCATGGAGAAGCGGGAAAACTTACAATTCAAAGCAATCATCAATAATGCTCGAGGCGAGCTCCAGTCCGTCAATTGTCCTCGATAGCGTCGGATCATTATCAGCAGATGGTTCATTGCGACGTGTCACTCTGGCCGTGGGAGTCCGCAAGACATCAATGTCCTCTTCCTGACGTGGAGGCGGAGGATTGACAGGTGCTGGAGAAGCAGATAATAGCTGGCGTTTTAAAGCAATCGTCTCTTCCTCGAGTTCCTGTAACCGTCTAGAAAACATGGATGATTAGCTCTGTGGTAGAAAGAGGAGCGGTTCAATAACGACAGACATACTTCCGCTTATGCGTCCTCTTAAACGGCGCCAAGAAAACGCATGGAATCTTCAAGCGGCGGCAGCGCGAGCAAGCTGACGGATCCACGGTGCCTGGATAACCTTCGCATCGCATCTATTCTGGCACTGTTAGTCAAGTTGGTAGCAACCAAAGACCGGACGGCGTCCGTCAGACCTTTTGTTGTCTGCATTCTGCGCATGCTGTTTTCTTTTGGGCTGATGTGGATGGCTCGGGGTCCTGCTGGGGCTGAGTATCATCCATTGTTGCAGCATGGTTTTCGAATCAGATAATGATAGAAGCTCAATATGAAGGTGTTCTGACCGGAGCAGGGAAAAGAAGAGTCGGAATTCTCAATGGTTCGAGGCGCCGTTCTAGAGAGATTTGATCCGGGACCAATACAGTTGAGCTGGAAAGTCGCGAAGGCTTTGCCCGACTCTCACTTGACCGAAATCGTTGTCCGTTTTGACAACCTATTGGATAAGTAGTCACCAAATTAGCGGGCTGGAATTCTACAGTGATACCTAAGGTACTAGGTACCTACCTACGGTAGACGTTGAAAAGAAACACGTGATATTAGTCTGGGCCTCCAACCCTGGTCAATAACAAAGAATGGTCACGTGCAAAAGGTATTGAGTCTGTAGCTCGTAGAAGATTGTATTGCTATCAAACCAGAAGTTGCAAATACCCTCCTAAAATCACTTTAATTTTACCCTGAGAATATAGCAGGTTAGATTACAGGTTGCCGAGGATGTAACTAGGTAGTTAAGTTGTGTTCTACCCGTGACGTTGAACTCGATGTTGACCGGTTCCGGTCATTTGATACCGGTTCCGGAGCATAGCAGAAATTAAAAGATGGGTTGACTCTCGTGGTCCTACTCACCGCGACTCGCAACATCAATAACGCTTCATACTAAACCATACTGCACCACGATACAGAAGTACATTACCATGGCGGCCACCGCCGATAAATCTAAACCCTACATCCCTCTAGCTGGCGTCGCTAACGATGGCTGGTCGAAAGAAGACTTGGCAACGGCAACCTGCTACTGCGGCGCTGTACAGCTAGCATTCCCCACCCAAGGGCCCGGCCTACTCAGCACCTTTGTCTGCCACTGCACGGACTGCCGCAAGATCACAGCGTCCATGTTCACCTCGGCCTTCTCCATCCTCGACACGCATCTCACCCACATCCGCGGCCGCGACAACCTGACATCTTACGGCCAATCGCGCACCATCACCTCAGGCAAGCTAATGACCAACTATTTCTGCTCCACCTGCGGCACGCTCATGTATCGTGTCGGGACCCCGGGAGCGAGTATCCTGCGCCTTGGCACGGTGGACGACTTCAACCTGCACGAGACTAATCTGAAGCCGAAGTCTGAGCGGTTTGTCAAGGACCGTGTCGGTTGGCTATGTGCCGCGGAGGGCATCGAGCAATTTGAGGCAGGGCGTGTAAGGAAGTAGGTTCGGGTTAGGCGTCTAGGTATAATTTTGCTATCTATATTGCTCATAACTAGCTGCTATATCTAAGGTACTATTCTAGATATAGTATTTTTATATCCAGACAACAACTACCTATTTATTGTTCATTTACTGCCGAGATCTTGGAAAGGGGCTTAAGCGAGGGCTCGCATTTCCTACCGCGTGCGATACAAATTGGCCCCTGGCCCCTCTACCGGAAGAATGCACTGCTAGCAAACGATTATACTTTCAACTGTAGTTCTAAGAGTCATGTTTGACACTCGAATACTCTCTTTAGGGGCAGGAAATCGCCGTGGGCCCATCCAGCAGGACTTCTGCTAGCAGCTTTCATTACGACTTCGTGCCTGCCTCCCATGTATAATGCTGAACAGAAGCCTACCCGCTATGCCCCATTTCAGGGTCTCCGATATAGATCTAGATGGCAGGTTTGCAGCTGCGAGAGCTCAAGTAAGTGTTCGAATTCAGGTCATGTGGTTCGGGTTAATTCTTATCCAGTCCGTGATGGATCCAGGGACGGAAAACCTCCCGCGTTTTTCCACTGCCGTCACCGTCAGCCGCGCAAAGCTATAGGACGACAAACCATTTGCAATCCTTTACAAACTGCTTTAACCATACAAAGGTCTGCCCATCATGAACTGAGAGGTCGTATGATTCAATTCGACGCGATCCAAATCCCCTCAACTTAATCTGCGAGAGCTATAATAAAAAAGACCCCGCGTTTACCCCTCCATTTCTATCTTCCTCCACCATTCTCCCACAACATTCTCAATTCCAATTGAAAATCAGGGCGAATAATCAATATGGATCCCTCACAAGTTAAAGTTCCTCCTATGAAGGACTTGAACATCGACAATATCACAGAAAATACAGTAGTCATAAACTCCCAAGGAAGCGATGCCAGAATAACATATCTCATGGTAAGTACCCCTTATTCCTATTCCGCAATTGAATCTAATACTCTGCAGGAACGGCTAGTAACCCACCTCCATGACTTTGCACGAGAAACTCGACTCTCTACAAACGAATGGATGGCAGCCCTCAATTTCCTCGTCAAAGTAGGCCAAATTTCCTCAGACGTCCGCCACGAATTTATCCTCCTCTCCGATATCCTAGGCCTCTCCCTCCTCGTCGATGCGATCGACCACCCCAAACCGCATGCCTCAACCGAAGGCTCAGTCCTGGGTCCTTTCCACACTCACGAAGCAGAAACGATCGCAAATGGCGAAGGAATGTCTTCCGATCCAGCAGGCGAACCGTGTCTCGTTGTCTGCACAGTCAAAGACGTGCAAGGGAAACCAATAGAAGATGTGAAGATTGATATCTGGGAAACGGATTCAACGGGACATTATGATGTACAATATAATGAGAGAGACGGGCCGGATGGGAGATGTGTGATGAAGTCGGATAAAGAAGGGGTATTTTGGTTTAAGGCAATTGTGCCCGTACCGTATCCGATTCCGCATGATGGGCCAGTTGGACAGCTTTTGAAGTTGTTGAAGAGACATCCTTGGAGGCCGGCGCATATGCATTTTATGTTTGAGAAGCCGGGGTGGGATCACCTTATTACGTATGTTCTCTGTCTTCTTTTTGGAGAATGCTAATATTTCAGTGCTTTATATGTTCGCGGTGATCCGTACGAGACTTCAGATGCTGTTTTTGGTGTCAAGAACAGTTTGATTATCGATTTTGTGACAGCGGATTCTGAGATCGCTGCCAAATATGGAGTCAAGGAAGGCTCGAAGGTGTTAAAGCACGACTTCGTTTTAGTGAGTGAGAAGGAGACGGAAAAATTGAGAGACGAAAATGCTTTGGCGGCAATGAAGAAGCTTGGGCTAAAAGTCAAGTTGTTGAATCATTTACCAGTTCCAGACTTAGATTAACCATAGTGCTGTAAATGCAATGATAAGGACTGGACTAAACAAATGCGACTATGTTTTGGGTGATTATGACCTTGTCGGTATGATGGACAAGGGAAGGAAGCACATGTCGAAAAGTAAGTATGCTCTCAATGTTTGAAACGTTAAAATTATGAGCCTCTTAGGAACATCTTCATATGAATTTTAGCCGTGCATGAGGAGGCAGCCAATGATACACAGTTTGGCAGCGCACCCCACAACCTCGCGTTTTCGGATTCAGCTCGCGCAGTGTGAGCATTTTGCTTCATCAACCGTCATGGATGACTACGACGCTCCGTCAACTTGTGTTAGCTCTCAGGACCATGATAACGATGTTCGAGATGCCTTTCTGCACTATAGTGGATGCTTGAGGGGAGTAGCACGACAGGCGTTTTTCGAGAGCCTTGGATCACATGCGCAGCGGCGAATCGCAGATGAGGCAAAGCGCATTCAAAATCTCCGAGCGATTTTTGATAAGAATTCGGCGGGAACCGGTGGGCTTGCTGGGCAGTTTAAACAAAGTCTCGATCTCTGGCGAAGAGAAAAGTTGCGTCGACTCCCCGCTTGGTCATCTTCAGATCAAGAAACGCCGATAGATATCACAGATGAGGTCAATCAGTCGACGCCATGCAAACCGAATCTTTTTGGGTTTCACTCCAACATGATTTTCTTCAGGAGCGGCCAAAGGTTCGATGATGTCAGCTGCCCACACGAGAAGTTCCCAAATCAAAAAATATCCCTTCAAGAACTTCTTTATGAGAAGGATCCAGCTAAGAATCCCCTTTCTCGACCATGCGTGAACGAGGAGATTCGTTATTTCCACCTCCCTGCAAATAACATGGAGTGGGCTGAGGTATCATATTCTCTTCAATACTTCTTGCGGTCATGACTCATTCAATGGATACAGGAGGCGATCGCGCCACACTACAATGAGGAACGTCCTGACTTTTCTCAACGTTTTCGCAGGCCAGAAAACCCCTCAAATGCGTATAGACTGCTTCGTCCCGAGTTCTGGAGAGGCCAGCAGCATGGCGGGTAAGTGAAATGCCCCCCCATCAAACCTCATATTTATATCTCACGGACTGTCACATCGTATTCAGAAGCTATAGCTAACTCTGGAAAATATCAAAGCGGTCAAGACCCTGTTCCTGCTAGATACATGAGACCTCGATGTGACTCCGTGTTTGTTGGTAATGGTTCTTGCGTCCGAAAATGATCTTTGCTGAAACTTTTCAGATCCTGAAAATTTCGAAGACTCAGCAAAAAACCTCGTGCTTTTTGTAAGGCTATATTGCTTTCCCCAAGATCCTCCGATTAACAAGTTGCGACTTTGTATAGATGCCATATCTTCATTGAGAGACCGATAGGTATCGAGCTAGATTTGAGAGCTTCATGCGCGATGTCACTGGGAAACGTGAGGCAAAAGTCGCCGCTAAATTGAAAGCTCATCTCATTACTCCTCGTCATTATGGAGAAACTCGAGAATCTATAGGTACAATACCTTCTAATGGGGTTACCAATGTTGTTCCTCATTTAACAAGTGAAACAGGCACCAGACGTATACAGACGGTCGCAGAAGCAGTGCATATAAAGGTTAGTGAGGAGATCAAGAAGGGAAGACTTTCCAGTAGGCTATTTACCCAAAGATTCTCTACGACTTTGGGACGAGTTCTTTACCATGCTGCCTTACTTTGGGAGGCCATGGACTGCCATCAAGACGAAAGAATGATAGAAAACTATCTTCATAACAATCCTCCTCTTCATCCTCGCCGTACACTTGCGCAGTCTTACGACTGGGACGTAAAATCTACAGAGGATCGCGACAGGAATCAAGTCGTCTACCGCATGACAGCCCCAAAAAGAGGTAATTATAGAAAGATTGCCCGAGCCATAATGGTTGATCAGCTATGGCTATGGATACTAGACGGAAGTACGGCTTTCTGACAGTTCTGCTTATGTCTTTCAAGCTGATACTACCCAGACACTATAATTACCTGCTTTCCGAAACGATACGGCTCAAATGAGCTTGATTCGTCAGCGATTCACAAAGGAATAAGAGCACGTTTAGACGTTGCTCATAGAAATGAAATCCAGTCCGCGTACGATGTGGCATTCATTATTCTTGATGAATGCGCCACTGCGCTCTTCAATGAACAAAACTATCAACTTTACAGCCCCAAGTCATGGATTTATTCTCGGCTGCTATTAGCAAAGTGGTTAGTTTCTCTTTCTCTGTCGAATTTCCTCTGCAAAAACGGTGGTCTAATTGCACCTAGACGAGGGGGGTAGCGATCGCGCTGGATCATTTCTGGCAGCTGATTCATACTATGCACCACGCGAAATCAGTACTTGACATTGTCGTGGAAGGTGCTCTACTTGGAGAGCTTAGAGGAATTATTGATGAATTGGACGTTATGCTCGATATCAGGAGTCAGCAGCGAAAGGCCTTGAGAGAATTTCAGAACAGCATCCAAGATTTGATAGCACGTCCTTCTACCGTGGGGCTTTCAAAGTCTAAAGAAGTCATTTGGGATGATGGCGATGCCAAGAGGACAGTTTATCAACGCCGGACATTCTACAATACCCTAGAAACTGGACTAAGACTCTTGGCTAGCCTTGAGAATCAAGTTTTAGATATCAGGATCTTGAAGGAAAGGGCACAACGCACGGAGAGAGACGTAAGTTATGAAGTACCAGTCATAGCAGGCGAAGGCTAATTTATAAAGTTGGAGAATCTGCTTTCGCTAAAGCAGCAACAATCCAATTTACTGATGGCTCGAGAAGCTGTCAGACAGGCAGAAGATGCTGTCCTTCAAGGCCCGTCTGTCAAAATCTTTACTCTGATAACAGTCATATTCGTATGTACTAATCCGATAAAATAATAGAACGAATATTGATTCAATGTGCAGCTGCCCCTCTCTTTTATTGCCGGATTCTTCGGCATGAACAACCCAGAATTCAGCACGGGCTCGTGGACTTTGACTCAAGAAATGGCCCTTATGTGTAAGTGCTCCAGAATACGGTTGGCACATATTAATCCTTCTCCAGTCTCCTTGTCTCTAGGTTTAGTTACCTTGGTCTATACTCTTGCCTTTAACTCTTTTGTCAGAGAAATGTTACTCCTTATTGTTAGCCTGACATGGACGAAATTCATTACCATCACGGGCCTCTATGCTCGGTGGATGGAGTTCCCCCACCACGGAGATGAGGTGGTGAGCATGCGCATGGCAAAGACTCGTAAGTGGAAGCAGGAGGCAATATTTGCAAAGCAACGTGCAAGACAAAGACGGACAGATGAGTTAGTCAAGAAGATAGCAGAGAGAGAAATGAGAGAGAGAGGCCTCGGTGACGAGATTTCGGTGTGACAAAGGGTAGAAGAGATAGAGAAATTGAGAGACTAAAGTATGTTGAATGCATTGAAAAGTTTAGGAGGGAAGGACGAATGGGCTTGGTCATTTACTAATTCTAGGCTTGGACTAGCAATACTTCGATATGTTAGGACATCGGAAGAATTACAGATGATGAGTAGTTGAGACATCAGTCTGCAGGTAGGGTTGATTTGTGTTCTAGGCTACATCTTAGTTGTTATACTCCTTCCAAGAAGCCATTATTATTCATCCAGAGCCTTAACGCCTGGTCTTGCATTCCTAAGTGGGGATACTGAAATCGTTGACTTTGAAAGAAAATAAGACTTTTTATTTTAGCAGATGCATATTAAGAAAAACCCCTCAACAAAGCTTTGAGCACTCACTTCTCGCGGGGTTGTGGGAGATGAGTCAGATCTATCATATAAAAGCACTTTAGATATGCAAAGGACGCTAGAGCAGCCGAGTCGCGGCCATGTCGCTTCGCCTCCCTACCTACTTATTCCCCACACTCCAAACTTCTCCCTCCTCATCACAACAGTCTTAGGAACCTAGATGGCAGACTCGAACAACTACGAAATGCTCAGCAAGCCATTGGCGGCAGAACCTGATGAGCTTCTTGATCCGCATCCAGCCCAGACGGAGACAGAAAAAGGCCCCGCCCCCTCCCCCCCAACCTACTCTCGACACACCCCATTTGTGATACTTTGTGCTCTCACCTCGAGACCGCTAATTTGATCGTATTAATAAAACCTCTAAGCAGTTCCACCCAATCCTAGCTGCTCACTCAAAGAAGAGATGGGATGTCAACCGACGACTCAAACGATTTCTTCGAAATCCGACAAGTTTACCTTCACATATAGGTCGCCACAATGCCTTGATCTCCGGAGGCTTCGTTCTTCGGTTTTTCGAAGATGTTCTCTGGAAGGAGCCTGACTTGGATATTTACGTGGTATATGGAAATGGCGCTGCAGAGTTGGGTCATTATCTCTGTGAGAGAGGAGGTTACTTCTTAAAGTCGGCGGATGGCACTGAAGATCAATACCCTGAAAGCGATATGGTCAAGGTGAGCATCTCCCTTTAAAGTTATCTCCAAATCATACTCAATTATTACGACCTTATTAAACGTCAATATGCGGTCTTATTTTGAGTGGGGGAGAGGGTTGGGCATGATCAAGGCGGCTGTCAGGATAGAATAGTGAGTGATCTGGAGATCGAGCATGAGGCGGCATAAAATGAATCCGGGTTCTGATTTTCTGAAGTATCCTGATACATTGAGCAAAAATCTGAAGTGGAAACAAAGAGGTAGAGCTACACGACAAGCAACTCTCGTCTCAAACAACATTAACATTCTTCGAGCCCATTTCACGTCTCCTCGCCGGGGTGCCCTCTAAAAGAACCTCCTCTTTCACCGTTTTCCCAATATTCTTTGTCACAAACCCCACGGTCACGAACAGACACACGATAATCACTTCTGGAATAAAGCTCAGCGCGATCCTCAACCCCAATTTCCCATCCACCAATCCCTTTAGATCAGTGAGTATCATCACCAAACTGAATGTGACCCTAATTCCTATAAACGGCAGTGCCACCAACACCGCGTTTAACAACTACTCCCATCATTAACACTTATCCCCAAATTCGTGCAAACAAAAACTAGAGCCAAACTCACCATCGAACCCCCTCTCCAACCTGGGACATCTCTCCTCTTCGTCAAAACCAACGACACCACGGCCCACGCACAAAGAACAACCCAAACTACTTCTAATGTCGCGATCCCAACCTTCAACAGCACAAGATTTGATGCTGCCTTATGAGACGTAGGATCAAAAGCCGAAGATGCAGACGCCAACATCCCGACCCCAGCACCAACAAGGAGGTGCAGTATAAGAACCGGGATATATTCGTGTGAGGCAGGTTTAGTTGGGTTGCGGTATCTCCTCCTGTTTCCCGTTTTTATCAGCCAATGAATCTCCTCCAATCTTCCCTCACAAATTGAAAAGACAGAAATTAAAAGGTGAAAAACAGCTCACGCTTCGTGTAGTATTCCTATAGCACCCAACAACAACGGACTTAACCCAATATTTGAAATCACTGGACCAGCCGTGCTCGTCGATCCCTTTTTCTGATTCGAAATGGTGATAGCGGGGCCAATGACTCGCAGAGTACAGAAGATGAAGAGGTAGACCCAGCCTACAAGGCCTCTGAGACCGTGGGCATAGGTGAGGTAGAGGATGGGGAGGGAGAGGGGGCCGAAGGCGGCTAGTTGGGCGTAGTTGAGCCCATTACTGGTCATGGTTATGGTGATTTGGTGGATGCCGGTGGGAGAGAGGAGTCTTGGTCGGTTTGAAATTCTGAGTTAGTGGGATTTTGGACGATTTTGGGGTGTTGACTTGGATGTTTTGCAGTGAAACAAGCAACAGGCAGTGATGGAGGAGAGGATAAGGAATATTATTCGTATCGTAGAAGAGTTTGGGAGAACATATATGCTTGAACTGGAGATGAGCAGGAACTTACAATTCAGGCAAAAGACTTAAGAATGTAGTGACAGATAATTTAGGAAATGAGAGGCTCAGATACTGCTGAATGGTCACCTCGCACTGCCATGACGAAGCCGCGCGGACTGGCGAAACGGGGATTGAAGTGTCATATATTCCTCTTTCTCAGCCTTCAACTGGCGTTTTCAGCAACCGGAATGAATCAAGTCTGCGAATATACGCAGTAGGGTCAACCGCCCACAGACTTGTAGTGCCACATGATTGGACGAAACCACTAGCTTCATCCAACAACCCATGTCTAAACGATACCGAAAACCAGACCACGCCTCAAACCACGACCTGAACTTCCAACGACGTAAACCTCCGACGTGATGGTTGTGGCTGAGGCTTTTGCCTAAACAGGAGGGAGTGCTTATCTTCCTACGAGCTGCAGTCTCACAACCTAGTTGTCGTCGGTATCGTTCATCTGCACGTCCCTCGCAAGTGACCCAATCCGGGGCTTTGAGCTTTGAGATGGAGCAGCAAACAGGGGGAGAAAGTAGTGAGAGGCGGATGAAGATCCCGAGATTATATCATAAGAAGTCTAGGACTGGGTGTCAGAGATGTCGTGCTCGAAAGGTCAAAGTATGTTTTTTTCGAGCTTGATCTACCTAAGTAGGTAAGGCGTAAATCGAGATATCACCTGACTGGTTCCCCCTTTTGCCAGCTCTTTTGGCTTCCGGCTAATGTTTCCAGTGTGACGAACAAAGACCAACATGCGCTGGCTGCAGTCGCCATTTCGTCGAATGCGTGTATGACCAACAGTCACCATCCCAGCCGCAACTGCTGAAGAAGAAAAGAGACCGCTCAAGATCTGCCTCAGCCGAAAAGAAAATTGCTTCAGCATTCAGAAATGCTTCGATTCTCAGCGATAACGGAATTGATGCTCTTTCTGTAATTGAACCGAATATTGATGTTCTCGATATACCAGAATCCGCATCCCGACGAAAGCTCGAACTCCGACTCCTTCATAATTATGTTGTCAATATATGCCATACCTTCCCAGCCTGCCATAACAACGACGTTGTCCATTCTTACACTGTTGAAGCACCTCAATTAGCTCTGGAGTACGATAATCTTCTTTATGGAATATTATCAATCTCTACTCGACATCTCCTGCAAGCGAACCCGCATGATTCTGAGCTTATCGCAGCCCGAACGAGATACCACGGGTTAGCGATGCGAGAGCAACGAAAAGCTGTGGCCGAATTGAAAGCTGAAAATGCTGATCCGTTGTGTTTTGCCTCTGTTTTAATATTGATCGATGCCTTCGCCTCGTTGCAGGAACGGGTCATTGAGCCGTATACGCCACCAATGAATTGGCTCCAGATGGCTAGAGGTGCCGGATCCGTTTTCGACGCTGGATTTAAAGCCTGTGTAGATCACAAAGCATCGAAAGTATGGGTTCTTGTGAAGGCAGAACCATTCCTATACGATATAGATCTATTGTTCTCGGATAGCAATAGAGATAGGTTCTCGTGGCTTCTTCGACCGAGCAGTGAGGAGACCTGGGATGATGAGACGAGGATAGCTTATGAGAAAGCGGTTGCGTATATCGGATCTATCCAGCTCTCTGTCGAAAATGAGGAACATTTGTTGGCTGTTGGACGAAGATTGATGGCTTTTGCGCTGATAATTCCAAACAAATTTATTAGATTCGTCGAGGAAATGAGACCAAGGGCATTGGTTATTCTTTCTCATTACTTTGCTTTTGCCATTAGGCTAGAAGGAATGTGGTGGATGGGAGGGTGTGCTCGCAGAGAAATTGGAGCAATAAAGAAAGCTGTATCGTATGAATGGCAGATGCTAATGGTTGGGCCTCTCTCCGCGGTTGGGTTGAAGCCTGAACCTTGAATGAAGATCGGACTAGTAGCTGCCATTCGTTGCCAAATCCAGAGCTAAAAGTAGCAGTACTTGTCGCTTCTGTGCTCGCCTGTGGTTATACACATAGCAGTAACTACGACAATGTCTTGGAATCTCATGTGGATCTCATCGTAATTTCGAGCTCGAAGTTCGAATAGTGCTCAATCTTCTCGTCGCACTCATTGCTGACAATGATCAAAGGCATTTGAGGACGATTAGATGGGCGCTGAGTAGTCGACATTATCGACAGCGAGAATATACTCCTCTCAAGGTTACACGAAATGTCGCACGTCTGAATGGAAATCAGCCAAGACCTACCTTACCCATAAGTCGGATATTCGAAACGCCAAGGCCCCTTGCAATAAATCATTAGTAGCATGAAGACTGTAGGTTCAGATGAAAGTATGGAGAGTAAACCAATGTTGATGTTGTTGTGGGTTGAGATTGATGCAAAGTTTTGACATACAAGATGTCCTCTCAAGTATTTCTCGCTTAAAATAGTACCCTTTCTTGAAACTGGCGTATGTACAAAAAGAAATGGAGATTTCATTTCCAATAGCTCTATAAGTACACGTTGTCTCTCTGAATGATTCTTCTATACACCCTAGACCTCGTCCCTGAGCCCACCCTGTGTACAAAGGACAACCTTCCCAGTTATAACCGCCAAGCCCTCCTCTACTGCCGCTCTGACTTCAGGCCTTCGTGCAAGAACAATTGTCGTGGACCATTCAAAATCCTCTGAACGTATCCTTCTCAACTTTGATATGTCGAGGTGGACCTCAGGCCCAAAAAGAGACGCCATGCTCATGACGGCACTGATTTCAGACAACTGTAGGGTGAGTCGGTTGACTTTTGTCTTCTTGTACGCGTGACTACTCCGCCATTGGAAACCTTCGATTGTATAATCATCCTGATCTGTTTGGTCGAGCGATGGTCTGTAGGAGCATGAGGCGGCAGCACGATTCTCCGATTGTAGTTCTGGCGTCTGTTCCAGGGTTTCGTCTGTTTCGGAATCATAGGGTATCATAGTCGATTCGTTGGTTGGGGTTCCGCTGTCGTTCAGTTCAGAAGAGTTTGAGATATTAGAGACATTTCCGTTTGGAACCCGGACGGCCTTTAAGAAGATAGAGAGGGAAAGGAGAACTGTGAAAGCGCTGAGGAATACAAATAGGGAAATGAAAACTGGGGATAATCGAGTACGCATAGTGAATCAACAGGAAATAATGGCAATACCTTAGTGATGTAAGAAAAGGTAAGGGCAGTTTGAGACAATAATGATTGTTCAATATCAGGGAGTCGAGCGGAACTTTGTGCAACATGCAGAAGATATGGTCGCACACTTATAGTATTGGTTCATGATGAGTAAGCAGCCCAACTACCCAAGCCACGAAGGAGCAATCGACACCCAAAATCCCATGTAGGGAATTTTTCGGGCGCAACCCAATCTTTATAAGTGGCGGTGATGGCTCACTCAGCGGCTATCGGGTATTGATTACTCGCCAACACAGCCGAGTCCTGACAAGCTTTGCATCTTACTGTATCGCCTCTTACTCCTTGTACGACTTGCTATGGACGCTGCGAGAACGTTACTAGATATAGTCAGATATTTGACGGAAGTTGGTCTGGAAATGATTCATCAGCGTCCTTCAAACGAGTCCAGTATTGAATCTGTCGTCACTTGACTGGTTAAAAATTCTCATTTCGCCAATAGCAACACTTTCAAATCCTGAGACGAGCAGGATTCGCAGGATTAAAAAATGATTCCCGCATTGTAATCATAAACGAATAATTCCTTATTAAAGTTCTACATTCCCGACAGGCAATTGCAAGCGAAGTATCCGACTCTGTCTCACAAGCTAACTTTGAACGATGCTCCTCTGATTAGCCAGGAGAAAGCTTCATAGTCGATTATTGTCCTTAAGGTAGAGAAGTGGTGAGGGTTTGTAGCTTATTAAAGAATAAGACTCCACAGTAAGCACTGCGCCACAAATGTCAACCTATCATCACATCAGCGTAGATTATTAACATTTGGAATGAAACTTGGGGGAGTGAGTACAGCCAATGAGGTTGAAAAGAGTGAGCTAATACCCGATATGGGATTATTCCCCATCGAGGTGTAGGCAATTCGGGACTTCCTCCGACACAGCTGGTATAGGATGGGACCATACGCTCAAATTTTCATCATCACTGGAATGCTCTTCTCCTTCCCCATCAACATTGTTCACCTCCTCCCCTCTCCGCACCTTCAGCAATATATCCACCATGCTCATCCCCATCGATCCCGACCTACCATAGGCATGGGTCAAGTATAGCGTCAACTCACAAAACAACGCACAATGAAAAGACTTTGATTCAAAATAAGAAAACAAATGCGGGTTGTCATATAATAATAAAATTAATGTGTTCCTAGAAAGCTTCAGTAACAATGCAGAGCGATTTCACTGCTGCTAAACCTTTCAGATATATTCCATTCCCGAAAATTCTAGAAAACATGAAATCTACCTGACGGCAACCCGATTCTCCTCGAACATGATGAATAAAAGCGACAGCCCGCTATCCTTTCCAACCTCAAGAAACTGATCCGACATTCAACCATCAAGCACACGCCCAATAATTTCAACAACTTCGATCACACAATGACCTCCAAGCCGATCTAATATAGCCAAGCGCAGATAACAGAGTTCTTTCAGCAAGAACTAGCACTTGCGGCAGCCAAGATCGATGCTGTAAAAGCTGAAAGCGAAGCACGAGTTGCGGCCATAAAGGCGGAAAGTGAGTGAAAGATGGAGAAAACCAGGGAGGCGAGTAGGAGCGGAAATGATATGGATGAAGGAGATGGGCAGAGCGAATACGAGAAGATCGAAACTATTTGACCTAAAATCGAAGGGAGAGCCAGCGAGGCAGAAATCGAAAAGGTCTTCAAAATAGACGTGATATAGGAGAGAACACAACTAGATTGATAGTTGTTGAAAGCGTGAAGTAAGGTAGACAGGTCTGGCAAGGCAGGAGCAAATGTGTAGGAAATTTGAGGACGAGCACTGACGGAGAAAATTTGGCACAAGATGAAGGACTGCCTTCTTAATATCCTGTAATCTAATACGTAATAACTCTTTCTCCCATCGAAAGAGCTGTGTTCTCAACGAATAGAAAGAATATTACAAACTTATGTTCGTGAAGTACTCATTCAATCCTTGCTAAATCTCAACAAGGATCATCGAAGCATTAAACTCACTTTTCACAACCAAACAAGGACCCCCCAATAAATCACGACTTCCCAACTGTTTCTCTATGGCATAATCTCCCATCCCAAATCCAGTTCCCATCTCGGGAAA
>Ga0182030_10003467_pt1 | contig 33678 bp, 23 predicted proteins | sample 812S3MmetaG_FD_121299 | JGI IMG/M metagenome (GOLD analysis project Ga0182030, IMG submission 121299) | Permafrost microbial communities from Stordalen Mire, Sweden - 812S3M metaG (Illumina Assembly) | ecosystem: Environmental > Terrestrial > Soil > Wetlands > Permafrost | place: Sweden...
AGACCCCAGCGCTGTCTCAACCAAGCGATTCTCGGTCACAAATCGTCGACGCCGGCACTGCGGCCAAGCGCGACGAAAGGACTCTATCATTCGCTGAGGTGTTGTGCAATCCAGACGGCATGCGCTACTAGAGATTGTGCGAATTGACAGTCAGCGAATATGCCTTGACGCTCCCCGTTGATCATGCCACGCAGCACCACCGTCGCTGGCTCGCACTCGACGGCGCACTGGTTGACGCTCAGGACAACCGTTGTTACCGCGGCCGACGAGGGGAGTTTGTGGTAGGACAAATGCCCTCGTTCCGGAAGGGCCAACGGTGTGACCCGGTTACTCCCTTGTAGTCCAATCTGCGGTTAGTGGACGCAAAATCTGTTTGAGATAATCGCATGCCATATCGGAATAGGGTATGCGGCTGACGGGGTACACCTAGTTTCGGGCGTCAGGTTGTGAAACAATGGCGGCATGGATTCTTCAAAAACTGGATCAGTTCGCCCCCGCAGGACGCCCCACACTGATTTTCCGCAATACGCGCGGGTTTTCGCGGAGAAATCGCACCAGGTCTTCGATCCGTTCAACGCTTGCCTGGCTCAGATGATGCTCGATCCCCTCCAAATCGCGTTGGGCCACTCCACCATCGACCCCTAGCAATGTGAAGAATTCTTCGAGCACGTGATGGCGACGACGCACGGCGCGCGCCACGCGCTTGCCCTTCGAGGTTAACCCCAAGCTGCGGTACTTCTCGTAGCGCACGAACCCGGTTTCGCCCAGCTTCTGGATCATGTGTGTCACCGAAGCCTGACGGATACGCAAGGCGCGCGCGATGTCGATCATCGTGCGTCATATTCGCAAAGATGGCAGCGAGGGCGACGTTTTTGAAGTTGACGGCTATCACTTTCCTGAGTTGGCCTCGCAGGTATCCACCGACGAGGAACACTGACGGGATACGTCCAGGTTGCGCCGGCAGTCGCGGATCCCCGGCGCTTGACCACGAATCGAGATTGGACAGAGACAAGAAATGACAACAGATAAAGGCACGATGCTCGAAAACATCGTTCAAGAGAGTGTATTTGCGCACTGGCTCTACGATGTCCGTGGGGATGCGACCATCAATGGCGAATCGGTTGGATTCCACGCTAGCATCCTCATCACATGGGGACACGATGTAATCCTGGAAACATTCGAGTGCGACTCCGACCATCCCCGCGTCACCGAGATCAAGGAGGCTGTACTCGAGGCCGCGCGGGAGCGTGTGTGCTACCACGAAAACCATTTCCCCGAGCCGCCTGATTTGTTCCCAGACGTGGAAATTACTTAACGAGTCATATGAGATTAATTTATGGCGAACTGATGAGTGACCAGAACATCGTGGCGTTGCTGCTTCACCTCAAGCGTGATTGGCCGCCGCCACCGGGCTTTGAAGAAGATCCGTTGGTGCGTTCAGCCAGGGCGGTTGCCTTCGACGAAATGTTCGACAGGATTTACCCACCTGTTCTCCGGCTGGACGGTTGCGAGTCCGAGCGCGTTCATTGTCCCGCCTGTGGCAACGTTGGTTATCGGCATCACGACCGAGTGGTGCATGTCTGGCACCCTGTTGCCGAGCCAACTACGATCAACCAACTTTGCCGTCTGGATGAGGAGGGCGACACGAATGCCCACCGGTACAACCCAGCGAGCCCCACGCCGTAGATGGTCCGCTGAAGGCTGTCCCCATGCCCGGGAGTCGGCGGTGGCGCACGTGAGGTCAACGTGGAGCGAGAAGGGCATGACGACAAATTGTGGGCTGCGGCAAAAAGCGAAGGACACCAGCAACGAGGAACACTGACGGCTCAGTTCAAGGTTGTGCCGGCAAGCGCGGCCCGCTCGGTTTTCCAGTGCTCAATCATAGCCACCCATCGAGCCTCACGCATTGCCGCTTCCTCCCGTTGCGCCACGGTGAGGCGAGCCTTGAGATCATTGTCGCAGGCGTCGCAGACCTCCGTTTTCTCGGCACCCTTGGGTCCGCTATGGAGGCGGTCTGTGACCCGCCGGCATAAATCGCAGATCATCATAATAATAATACGCTGTAATTCGTATTTCTTACCCCAAGTTCCTCTGCCGCTTTAACCGAGCCCATAAACCGCTACCGAACCATGCGCTTGAGTTCCCGCATCATGCCCGCCAAGTGCCAACTCAAATGCCGATCTCGCCGCAGGGTCAATAGGTGGAGGACCATTCGTCCAACGCCACTCTGAGCGAGCGTGGCCTTTGTTGGCGGTTTCATTGATGATCGTCAAAGCTTGGGATGTGCCATCTGCCCATGTGGGTCCCTGATTGTGCTCGACCGTGTTTGCCGCCGGGTCTACGCTCCCATCAACAGGAGGAATTTATGAACAGCACCGTAAGGACTGGTCCTTTATGATCACACCAATCCCCGCTGCTTCTCGCGCAGGCTTGCGAGCACTATACTTCACCGTCACCTCCTGCCTTCTTCTCGTTTCCGCCTCCGCCGCGGACCGGGATTACCGGGAAGTCCGCGTTTACGTCACTGCGCCGCCACCGGCCGTAGCTCCTGCTCCTGCCCCTTCAGGTTTGCCCGCCGCTATCACTCCCGCCGCACAACTACTCACCGACCGCGGCTTCTTTGCCCTCGCACCGCTCGATGAGCCCGACGAAGATATCCCCACAATCATCATCGACGACAAAAAGACCTTTCAAACTATCAAAGGCTTTGGCGGAGCCTTCACCGATGCCGCCGCCACCACCTTCGCCAAGCTCCCTAGGGAGGCCCAGGAGCAATTCCTCAAAGCCTGCTTCGATCCCTTGGAAGGCAACGGTTACACCCTCTGCCGCACCACGATCCACAGCTGCGACTACGCCGAGGACATGTACACCTACGATGACACCGCGGGCGACAAGGAACTTAAGAACTTCACCATCGACCACGACCGCAAGGACCGCATCCCATTCATCAAGCGCGCCCAAAGCGTGGCCAAGGGCAACCTCCAGCTTTACGCCTCTCCTTGGAGCCCTCCCGGCTGGATGAAAACCAACGGCGAAATGCTCCACGGCGGCAAGCTCAAGCCCGAATATGACCAGACTTGGGCCAACTACTATGTGAAGTATATCAAGGCCTACGCCGCCGAGGGCATTCCCATATGGGGCCTGACCGTCCAGAATGAGGCTCTCGCCACCCAGACCTGGGAATCCAGTATCTTCACCGTCGAGGAAGAGCGCGACTTCGTCAAAAACTTCCTCGGGCCCACGCTCCAAAAAGCCGGCCTCTCCGACGTCAAGCTCATGATCTGGGACCACAATCGCGGTCTCATCTACGAGCGTGTGCAGCCCGCGTACGACGACCCGGAAGCCTCTAAATACATCTGGGGCGCGGCTTTCCACTGGTACACCGGCGACCACTTCGATAACGTTCGCATCGTCCACGATGCCTTCCCCGACAAACATCTCCTCTACACCGAAGGCGGCATCGGGGGCACCTGGCCCGCCGCCCTGCGCCTCTCCAAGAGCGTCATCACCGACCTCAACAACTGGACCGAGGGCTGGGATGTCTGGAACCTCATTCTCGACCAGGACAATGGCCCGCGTCACGCCGGCAGCATCCCCGGCGTCCACGGAACCACCATCGTCAACGCCAACACCACCACCGGCGAAATCACCTACAACCCCCCGCACTACATTTTGGGCCAGTTCTCCCGCTTCATCCGTCCCGGTGCCAAACGTATCGTCTCTACTTCCACCAGTGACGACTTCATCGCCACCGCCGCTCTCAACCCCGACGGCAAAATCGCCGTCGTCGTCCTCAACCTTCAAGACCGCCAAACGTTCATGCGCGTCTGGCTTCATGGCCAATTCGTCAAATACGAATGCCCGCCCAATGCGACCATCACTTTCGTCCTGCAACCCGTATAATCTGCTGAACCGATGAATGCGTCGCTTGCCTCGAAACGAGTTCTAGTCCTTGCTTTCCTGCTAACGGCCGCCCTTTCGTATGCTGAACAAACAAATCATGTGGTCGTGGTCGGCAAGGCTCGTTTCACCGTCATCGCTCCCGAGTGCATCCGCATTGAGTACGCGAAGGACGGAGCGTTCGTGGATGCCAAGTCCATGTTCGCCGTTGGCCGTGATGCCGCCTGCCGTGATTTCAAGTTGAGCCACGATGGCGATGCCGTGACGATTGACACGGGCAGGATCAGGCTGCGCTATCGAGCCGACGACAAGCCCTTCGACCCTGACAACCTGCAGGCCCAGTTTCTCCGAGGTAAGGAATGGGTGGAGTGGTGGCCCGGACAAGCGAACCGTCAGAATCTCGGCGGAACGGTCCGTACGTTGGATCAGGTGAAGGGCCCCGTGGATCTCGGGGAGGGCTTATTGTCACGGGATGGTTGGTATCTGCTGGACGATTCGCACACTCATTTACTGACGGACGACTGGGTTGAGGAGCGGCCGGATCACGGAAACACTGATTGGTATCTGTTTGGTTACGGAAGTGACTACAGAGCGGCGCTAAAGGCGATGACGCGAATCGGCGGGATGGTGCCGCTGCCGCGAAAATATGTGTTGGGTGCCTGGTACTCGCGGTATTGGCCCTACAGCTCCAAGGAATACCATGAGATCGTCAATGAATACTGTGAGCACGATTTTCCGCTCGATGTCATCGTGATGGACATGGACTGGCACAAGGACGGGTGGACCGGCTGGTCGTGGAACCGCAAGTTGCTGCCCGATGCAGAGGAATTGCTTCAATGGTTTCACCAGCAGGGTCTGCGCGTCACTCTCAATGTCCATCCCGCTGACGGCGTCGGTCCCCAGGAGGACATGTACGATGAGTTCATGCGCGACATGGGTGAAGACCCGTCGATGAAGCAGGTCCTGATGTACGACGCGGGTAACAAGAAATACCTGGACACACTCTTCAAGGACACCCACGAACCTTTGGAGCGAGAAGGCGTGGATTTCTGGTGGTTGGACTGGCAGCAGTATCCGTTTACGCTCAGCCTGCCTCACCTGACCAACCTCGCTTGGCTGAATCAGTATTATTATCAGTACACGGGCCGAAATGGGTTGCGGGGTCAATCCTTCAGCCGTTGGGCTGGCTGGGGCGACCATCGACACCCGATCCACTTCTCCGGTGACGCCGACACGGGTTGGAAGATGCTGACGTTCGAGGTCCCCTTCACTTCCACGGCCGGCAATGTCGGTTGCTTCTTCTGGTCCCACGACATCGGCGGTCACATGGGTGGTCGCAACGAGGAAAGTTACACCCGCTGGGTGCAATTCGGGGCGCTGACGGCCGCCCTGCGCTCGCATTCCACCCGCAACTCCGAGATGGATCGACGCCCTTGGAAGTACAGCCAGCAGGCGGAGGACTCGATGCGGATCGCCTTTCACCTACGCTCGGAACTGTTCCCGTACATCTACTCCAGCGTCTGGGAGAGTTGCACCGAATCCGTCCCGCTGAATCGCCCGATGTACATCGAGTATCCAACCAGGGAAGAAGCCTACCGCAATCCGCAGCAGTACTTCTTCGGTGACAATCTGCTGGTCGCGCCGATCACCTCGCCAGGGGAAGGAACCAACAAAGTGGCGCAACAGACGGTCTGGTGGCCACCAGGCGAATGGTACGATTGGTTCACCGGCGAGCGCTTCACCGGGGAAAGTAACGAGGTCGTTTCAGCGGACATCAATCGTTTCCCGCTGTACGCCAGAGGCGGTGCGCCGATCCCCCTGCAACCTTATTCGTCGCGGATGACCACGGCTCCATTAACCAATTTGGTCATCCGGTGTTATCCTGGCACCGTTGGCGCGAGTACCAAGACGACGCTTTATGAAGATGACGGCGTCACCACGGCTTACCTGAAGGGCGGATCCTCACGGACCGTTTTGACCTACCGACACAACCATGACCAAGTCACCGTCAGTGTGTCGCCGGCGGAAGGAACTTATCAGGGGCAAGTAGAGCAGCGGGCCTATGTCGTCGAGTTGGCGGCAACTGGCAGGCCGCGCATCGTCACCCTCAACGGTAAACGTGCCGACGCAGACTATGAAGAAAAGTCCCGCATGCTCCGCGTCAAAGTGCCGTTTCAATCAATACACAAGGCCGTGACCGTCTCCGCGAGGTACTGATATGGCCGCTGGAGATTCGCGGCCAAGCCTTGGTCGGTGCGAAAACCTGAGAATGGCTGTACCGATGTCCCACGGTACAAGCCGGAGCCTTCACGTGCCTTTGATCCCGACGACAATTCCCGAGAGTGGCTAGAAATCGGAATCGTCGAACGTGAGGGCACGTGATGCGAAAGAGAATGGGGCATCCAGCGGACGAAAAACATAGTCAACGACTGGGGTCCCCAAGGAATTCTTTGGTACGGGGGGTCGCGGCTGGGCATAGCATTTTAGCGGGTTGAATTGGCCCCATGAAATTCTTGGTAGGGTTACACCCCATGGCATCGGTCAGGTTCTCCTCTTAGTGTGCAAACCATGTGAGAGAGAAAGTTCGCCACAGAAAAACAACCAACCAATTAAGGACCGAATATGAAAACGCTCAAAGACCTATTTCTGGCCCAACTCGCAGACATGTACGACGCCGAGCAGCGGATTGTGAAAGCGCTGCCCAAGCTGGCCAAGGCGGCGACGTGCTCCCATTTGCGGGACGCCTTTTTGTCTCACCTCAGGGAAACCGAAGGTCATGTGAAGAAGCTCGAACAGGTCTTCCAATCCTTCGACGAAAAACCTCAAGCCGTGAAATGTCCTGCCACCGTCGGTCTTCTGGAAGAGGGTGATCAAATCGCCTCAGAGTTCAAGGGATCCCCGGCGATCAACGCCGCACTGATCGCCGCCGCGCAGAAAGTCGAACATTACGAGATGGCGTCCTACGGCTGCCTCCATGCCTGGGCCGAGCTATTGAAAAATGCTAAGGCCGCGGCTCTATTGGAGGAAATTCTCGCGCAGGAACGAGCCGCGAATGCTGCGCTCAAAGATCTAGCTTTGACCCGGAGCAATAAAGAGGCTCTCGGGGAAGCAGGCTCGCGTCTATCTTCCAAGGACGAGGAACTGACCGAAGAGACCCAGCACGGCAAAGGTCGCAACCCCGCCGAAGTTTCAAGAAAATGATATCCCGGGTTGTCGAGCGCCTATAACAATCAAACCAACCAACAACAGGAGTAAAAATATGTCCCAAGAACAATCATCCGCTCGAAGCGGCTTCACCATCTTCGCCGTTGGTGCCCTTAGCGGCGTGTTGCGAGTCAATTGCTTCATCAGTGCGCGTCTTGGCTGATCCGGCCGATCGCCGCGCGTCTCGGGTGGGAACCAAATTGGCGTGAACACACCCATCTTGATCCGACAGCCTTTGTTGTTGACTCAGCGCAAAATATATGTGATAAATCGATTCATCATGCGGAATCGCTCAATGCGACACCAGAAGAGGGCCACGCAAAGGGGGCATAATGAGGCCCGAAATTCAGCTCTCGCGCTCTTGTTGATAGCCAGCTCACTGGTTGTCATCGGGTCCAGAGCCCTGGCCGCGACTCGCATGTCGGGAATCAATTCATCCAGCAAGTATCTTCAGTACTACGGCAGCGATTTCAGCACGAGCAACCTTCAGTTGATTTCGACCTTTGATGTGGTCGTGCTGGATGCGAACGCGGCCCAGGTCACTCCGGCAACGGTCGCCTATTTGCAATCGAACGGCGTCAAGTACGTCCTCGCTTACATCAGCATTGGCGAACAGACGCCGGGCACGCCGGTGATCACGGGCAATGGCAACGGCCCTGTCTATTGCACAACCAATGGGACGGCGACCGTCATGTACGAGAGCAACAATGTGGCGTCGTTCTACATGGACGAGGCGTGGTCCAATTCCATCAGCGCCTATGTGATCAAGAACAACGGGACGGTGAATCGGAATAGCACATTTGGCGGGCCATACGTGTGGCCAAACTCGGATTGGCGCTGGGTACTCAACACACAGAGAACCGGCGGTGTGCCCGGGACGAGCCTCTCCAATATGTTTGTGGCCGGACTGGCGCAGATAGCCGGGAACCGCGTCAGCAACACGGACACGACCCGCACGAACAACTTCGGTTTTGACGGATTCTTCCTCGACACGCTCGACACAGCGGGACCCTATGCCGGACCCGGCTACTACCCGTGGGCGGCACCGGAGATGCAGAACACAGTGGCGTTCATTTACAACTCGTACACGAACAAGATCGTCTTCGCGAACCGCGGGTTGTTTTTCTATGATCCGTTGCTCATCAATACGATGTTCGGCGTGCAACCATACGCTTATACCATCCGACCGTACATCCACGCGGCGTTGTTCGAGAGCTATATGCTCGATAGTTCCACCTGCGACACGGCCCTGACGCCTTACGCCAACGACAACAAGTACGATTACGCGCGCAAGATCGTTGCCGAGGCGGGACGTCCCGATGGTTTTACCGTGTTTTGTTTGGATTACCAGATCAGTCGACCGACGAACCTGTACGAGCTCGCTATGAACGAGGCCGTCGTGTCCAACGGATGGGTCGAATATCTTTGTCCTAACGCCGGTCTTGATACGGTCGGCACGTACGCCTTGAATCATCCCCGGCCGGCGGACAGCGCCCCGCCTGTCTGGGATAGCACCGCTACGCCCGGGCTTAACGGTGAGAGCACGTCCTGTCCCAACTCGGACACGCTCTCCTCGGATCCAACCCCGGCCCGCGTGGGAATTCAGGCGATTACGACGGGAAGCACGGCCGGGACCGTGTTGATTCATTGGGACGTTGCTTTGGACCAGACCCCGCCTGTGAAATACAACATCTATCGGAGTTCCAGCCCGCAGTTTTCGTCCTATGTCGCGTACAGTAACGTCGCCTTCCAGGTTGGCGACGGCTGGTCCACGGACCCCACGACCTATTTCGCGAACCAGTACACGATCCAGGGTCTTTCTCCGGGTACCTATTATTTTCGCGTGCGCGCGCAGGATAGTAGCGCCGGTGCCTACGAGGAAACCAACACAGTTACCCAGTCCATCACTCTGGCCAACACCCGTTACAATGCGGTTGCTCCCGGAGGCATTGTGATCAATGGAGATTTGTCGGACTGGACCGCGTTGTTTTCCTTCGGCGTCGTCCCCGAGGCTTTCACGCCGACTTCGACCAACCCCGTCGATCTGGCGCAACTTTGGATGGCCCATGATGCAATCAATTTTTATGTGGCCTATCAGAACTATGGCCCGACGACAGGGGGATTGAACGCCGCCTACAATTTGTACTTGGACACCGACACGAATCGCACTACCGGCTATCGTGGCGGGGCCAATAATTTCCCCATTGGAGCGGATTATCTGCTTCAGGGAGGCACCCTCTATCGTTACACGGGCAGCACCGGAACCGACTGGTCTTGGAGCGAAGTGGGCATCGCAACTTCGGCGGTCGCGACAAGCAACGTGGAATTCTCCGTTCCCCGGATGTGGATGGGGAATCCTACGCAGATGAATTTGTTCTTCTATGGAGACAACACGGCTCTGCCTGGAGGAACACTCCAGGATCAGTATCCCACCAATGCGTTGCAGTCAGGTGGCGGAGGCGGGTACGTGTCCTACGAAGTGACGGATGTGGCCAACCCTGTGCCGGACGGGAGTATCGCCGTGGACGGAAACCTCACTGATTGGGCGGCGCTGCCTTCCTTCGGCACCAACCAGCTAAACATCGTGATTTCTTCCAGTAACAAGGTCGACCTAGCCCAAGTCTGGATGGCTCATGATGAGACGAATTTCTACGTGGCTTATCAGAATTACGGTCCCATTGGCAGCAATGATCTGGGTTGGGGGTACACGCTGTATCTGGATACCGACGGAAATCTCGGGACCGGTTACCGGGGCAGTGCCACCAACTTCCCGATCGGCGCGGACTACATGCTGCAAGGAACCACCGTGTACCAGTATGCGGGAACGAATGGCACGGACTGGAATTGGAATTGGGTTGGCAGCGCAACATCGGCAGCCAGCGGCAACGATGCCGAGTTCTCATTCCCTCGTGGATGGATTGGCAATCCATCGCTTCTAAGATTGTTCTTCTGGGGAGACAACACCGCCTATGGGGGAACCGCGGAGGAGTTGTACCCGAACAATGCGCTGAACGCCGGTGGAGGCGACACGTACTTGGCCTACCGCATCACTGATGTGTCCAACCCGATTCCGCTCAAAGCAATTGTTGTGGATGGGAATTTGTCGGATTGGGTCTCATTGACTTCATTCGGCATGGAATCACCGGGCTTTTCAATTTCGACAAGCAACACAGTCGACCTGGCGCAATTGTGGATAGCCCATGATGCAACGAATCTCTACATAGCCTGTCAGAATTACGGTCCGACTACGAATGGCCTGAACGCGGCGTATAACCTTTATTTAGACACGGATGGCAATCGATCCACCGGCTACCGAGGCGGCGCCAACAATTTTCCAATCGGCGCCGACTATTTGCTTCAGGGCAGTTCCTTGTATCAGTACACGGGCACCACCGGCACTGACTGGAACTGGACGTTCGTGGGCACTGCGACAGCGGCGGTGGCAACGAGCAATGCCGAGTTTTCGCTGCCGCGCGCTTGGCTGGGCAACCCCGACCTCATCAAGCTGTTTTTCCTGGATGACAATCCATCGATAGGAGGTACGCTGCAGGACGCCTATCCACGCAATGCTCTTCAGTCCGGAGGTGGCGGAGGATGGTTTGCGTATCGCGTTCTTGCGGTTGCTCAAAACGGGGACAGCGTCGGGGACGGCATTCCGGATTGGTGGCGCAAGATATTTTTCGGAGGCGACGGCACCACGACCAACGCCCCGGGATCCTGTGCCAGTTGCGATGCGGATGGCGACGGATTCAACAATTTGCAGGAATACCTGGCGGGTACGGACCCGACCAACAGCGCGTCGGCCTTTCGTATTACCAGCGTCACCCGCACAGGCGCCAATCTGCTCGTCACGTGGACGATGGGAAGCGGCAAGACCAACGCCTTGCAGGTGACGCCAGGCGATGGCAAGGGGAACTTCTCAACGAACAGCTTTACCGACCGCTTCATCGTGACCAATACGGTCGGTACCGTTGCCAATTACTTGGACATCGGGGCGGCAACGAACATGCCGGCCGGCTACTACCGTGTGCGGCTGGTGCCATGACTCAATCAGACACGACGCCTTGGATGGTCGATTATGAATCGTACGAGATATCCCAAACCACGTGTCGCTGCCCCTCTCGACCCCGAGTTTTGTCCGGCTGTTCTTGAGAATCGCCGCTACCGGCAAAGCCTGCGCGCTCCCACGCGCGTGGTGATCGGCCTCGAGCACGGAGATGGATTGCTTTCGCGGCATGAGACCCTCGTCAACGGAGACAGCGGTACGGACACATTCGAGAATATCGAGCGGATCGTAAAATTCCTGCTTTGGGCCCGGGGCGGTTGGAGGATTCACTTCGGCGGCCCGCGCGCGCTGGGCAACCACATTCGGGGCCACTACTCCAAGACGGGCGCGCGGGCGTTCGATACCGAACTCATGTCCCGAATCTACGAACGACCATTTGAAGTGGTACTTCAGGAACCCGACGAGATCCCCACTTGGCGGGAGGGCGCTTCAGCGGTGGGTGGGCATCTGGATGGCTGTCGCATCGGCTTCGATCTTGGTGCCAGCGATTACAAAGTCGCCGCAGTCAAGGACGGGGTCGCGGTGTACAGCAACGAGGTTCCTTGGGACCCGAAGAACCAGGCCGATCCCGGCTATCATTTCACGAAACTGAATGAAGGGATCGCGCAGGCCGCCCGTTATCTGCCCCGGGTCGACGCGATCGGCGGCAGCACGGCCGGCGTAGTCGTGGACAACCAGATTCGGGTGGCATCGCTGTTCCGTTCGGTGCCTGTCGAACGCTTTGGTGAAGCGAAGAACATCTTCCGGCGCCTGCAGCAGCAGTGGGGCGTCCCCGTGGAGGTGGCCAACGATGGGGATGTGACCGCGCTGTCCGGCGCGCTGTCGCTGGGAGTCAATGGTGTTCTCGGCATCGCAATGGGATCGAGCCAGGCGGCGGGGTATCTTGATCCCCGTGGGCGAATGACCGGTTGGCTCAGCGAACTGGCGTTCGCGCCGGTGGACTGCAATCCCCAAGCGGTCGCCGACGAATGGTCGGGCGACCGAGGGGTCGGGGCGCTGTACTTTTCGCAACAGGCTGTCCACAAGCTCTTGCCGGCTGCCGGTATCGAATTACCCAACGAGATGGGGCTGCCGGAGCGGCTCTTGGAAGTGCAGGCACTGATGACAAAGAGCGATCGGCGCGCCGCCGCGATCTACGAAACCATCGGGGTGTATCTTGGCTACGCCATCGCGCAGTACGCCGAGTTCTATGAGTTTGAGCACGTGCTGGTTCTGGGTCGCGTGATGACCGGCGATGGTGGTACCCTCCTGCTGGCGAAAGCTAGGGAAGTGCTGCGGCAGGAGTTTCCCGAGTTGGCTGAGCGGGTCCGCTTACACGTGCCCGACGAGAATAGTCGTCGCGTGGGCCAGGCGGTGGCCGCCGCCAGCCTGCCAGCCCTTTCGGGTCAAAAACAATGAAACTGTGCAATGCGACGGCAGAGGTCTTCGTGCCTGACGGCAAACCTATCGGGGAAGCGCTCCAACGGATCACGCATCTGGGTATCGGCGCGCACCAGGACGACTTGGAGTTCATGGCCTTCCACGGCATTGTGGAGTGTTATCACCCCGATAACAAATGGTTTGGTGGGATCACGTGTACGAACGGCGGGGGGAGCGCGCGTCTCGGTCTGTATGCCAACTTCACGGATGAACAGATGCAGGCTGTCCGCCGCCAGGAACAGAAGGCTGCCGCTACGGTTGGACACTACGGGGTAATGGTGCAACTCGATTACCCGAGCAGCGCCGTCAAGAGTTCGGCCGGCACTGCGTTGAATGAGGATTTCAAGAAACTGCTCGGCGCGATGCATCCACAGATTGTGTACACCCACAATCCCGCCGACAAGCATGACACACACGTCGGCGTCGTCATCGCAGCGCTTCAGGCGATGCGTGAACTGCCGACGGAGCGACGTCCGCAGAAAGTCTGGGGCTGCGAAGTCTGGCGCGATCTCGATTGGCTGCCCGACGATAATAAAGTGTTGATGGATGTCAGCGGCCACGAGAATCTTGCCGCCGCGCTCAACGGCGTGTTCGATTCGCAGATCGCCGGCGGCAAACGCTACGACTTGGCCACGCTCGGCCGCCGGCGTGCCAATGCCACATTCTTCCAGTCACACACCACGGATAAGACCACGGCGCTGGGATTCGGCATGGACCTGACGCCACTCGTAGCCGATGAGTCGCGCGATTTCGTTGAGTACGTGTGCGGGTTCATCGATAAGTTCAAGGCCGACGTGAAACAGCGGTTGAGCAAACGCATGGGACACTGAGTATGGAAATCATCATCCAGTCGACGCCCGAAGCCGCCAGCGCCGTTGCCGCACGCATCGTGGCGCGCCTGATACGGGAAAAGCCCGGTGTCGTTCTGGGTCTGGCAACGGGCAGCACGCCGCTGCGACTGTATCGTGAATTGGTGCAGATGAAGCTGGACTGGAGCAGGGTTACCACTTTCAATTTGGACGAATACGTCGGGCTGTCTGCCGATCACCCGGCCAGCTACCACCATTTCATGTGGGAGAACCTCTTCCGCCACGTCAATATTCCGAAAGAGAACATCCACATTCCAGATGGCTTGGTGAAAGACATCCCTGCATTCTGTGTGCGATACGAGGAGGCCATTCGAAGTGCCGGCGGCATTGATTTGCAAGTGTTGGGGATCGGCGTGGACGGGCATATCGGTTTCAACGAGCCGAGTTCCTCGTTGGCCTCGCGCACACGCGTCAAGACGCTGACCTCGCGTACGCGCACCGACAACGCGCAGTTTTTCGGCGACACATCACTGGTTCCGCATCACGTCATAACCATGGGCATCGGCACAATCATGGGAGCATGCCACATCGTGCTCCTAGCGTTCGGGAAAAACAAGGCCCAGGCAATTGCCGAAGCGGTCGAGGGCCCGGTCACCGCGATGAATCCCGCTTCGATACTGCAGATGCACCCGGCGACCAAAATCGTCCTCGACGAATCAGCGGCGACCGACCTGCACAAAGCCGATTATTACCGGTGGGTGTACGACAATAAACCGGATTGGCAGAAGGCTTAAGGGGACAACACGTGCAGCCAACACACCTTCGGCACCTCGTGATGCGCGGCGAATATCCGGAAAGCCTGCGGTCATGACGGAGCGACACGATATCCGAGCTGTCGCCCGGAATTTCGAGATCTCCGGACATTTTCTTTCGGCTAACCCCTATGGCAGCGGGCACATCAACGACACCTATTGCGCCGTCTTCGATCAAGGCGGAACCCCGATTCGTTACATTCACCAGCGCATCAATCATAACGTTTTCAAGAACCCGGTTGCGCTGATGGACAACATCAGCCGCGTGACTACCCATCTTCACAACAAACTCGCAGACCATGTGGACCGCACTCGCCGCGCGCTGGCGCTGGTTCCTGCGCAGGACGGTCGGTCATTTCACCACGACGAACACGGCAATTACTGGCGCACCTACGTCTTCATCGAAAAGGCGCGCACCTACGACGCGGCGGAGTCCACCACGCAGGCGTTTCAGGCAGCTAGGGCGTTTGGAGAGTTTCAACAACTGCTGGCAGACCTCTCTGCCCCTCGTCTCCATGACACGATCCCTGACTTTCACAATACGCCCAAACGGTTCACGGCCTTGGAGCGTGCGGTCGAAGCGGATGCCATGGACCGAGCGAAGCTGGCGAAGGCAGAGATCGAGTTCGCCCTGAGTCGGAGACCGATTACGAACGTGCTCCTCAGCGCCGGCTTGCCCGAGCGGGTGACGCACAACGATACCAAGTTCAATAATGTCATGTTGGACAACGCGACGCAGGAAGGGATCTGCGTGATCGATTTGGACACCGTGATGCCTGGTCTGGTGTTGTACGATTTCGGCGACATGGTGCGCACAACGACCAGCCCGGCCTTGGAGGATGAACGCGATCTCACTCAAGTGCGGATGCAATTCCCCATGTTTCAGGCGCTCGTGCGGGGGTATTTGTCCAGCGCAGGCGGATTCCTCACCAAGGGGGAACGCGAACATCTCGCGCTTTCTGGGAAACTGATTACCTTTGAGATTGGCCTCCGTTTCCTGACCGACTTCTTGCAGGGGGATACGTATTTCAAGGTGCACCGGGAAGGGCACAACCTTGACCGGTGCCGGACGCAGTTCAAGCTGGTCGAGTCCATCGAACAACAGGAAGAGCAGATGAACCGACTCGTCGCGGGATTGTGATATGAGGATTCTGGTAACAGGCGGTGCGGGGTTCATCGGCAGCCACGTCGTTGAGTATTTCCAAGGGAAGGCGGGGGTACGAGTGCTCGACAACCTGCGTTCCGGTTATCTCCACAACTTGAACGGCTTTACGTGCGAGTTCATCAAGGGATCGATTCTCAACCGAGATGTTGTGCGTCAGGCCATGGAAGGCGTGGACTATGTGTTTCACCTTGCGGCTATGATCAGCGTACCCGAATCGATGCAAAAGCCAATTGAATGCGTCGAGATTAACACCGCCGGCACCCTCATGGTCCTCAAGGAAGCGGCCCGTGCGCAAGTGAAGAAACTTGTGTTCAGCAGCTCCGCCGCCATCTATGGCGACAATCCGACAGTGCCCAAAGTGGAGACGATGTTACCCGAGCCCAAAAGTCCCTACGCGATTACCAAGCTCGATGGGGAATACTACTGCGCCATGTTCGCCAATGAAGGGCGTCTTCCCACAGCCTGTCTGCGGTATTTCAATGTTTTTGGCCCGCGACAGGATCCCAAGAGCCAATACGCGGCTGCGGTTCCGATCTTCATGGAGCGAGCTTTGTGCAAGGAACCAATTACCATCTTTGGCGACGGGGAGCAGACGCGGGATTTTATCTATGTCAAGGATGTCGTCGCCGCAAACGCCTATTTTGCGGTCAACCCTGCTTTCATGGGAGTTTATAATATTGGGTACGGACATCGCGTAACGGTCAACGATCTGGCGCGGATGATTCTCAAATCTGCCAATTCCGATGCGCCCATCCAGTATGCCACGGAACGGGCTGGTGACATAAAACATTCACTGGCCGCGATCGACAAGCTACGCGGAGCGGGATTTATCCCTGCAGGCTCCCTCGAGGGTGGGTTGCAAATGACCGTCCGGTCGTGGCCGAACGGAATGAAATAGATGCGAAATAAATCGATTTAGCTGGCCATAAAGGCTCGTTTGTTGTATGGTAAACACCAGCGATTGAAAAAGAAATTGAGATCATGAAGCCGTTGCGAATAGGTTTGATTGGCGCCTCGGGGCGGGCTGTATTGGCCAAACACTGGCATCGACCTGAATCCGGTGAATCACTCGTCGTGGCTGCGGCCGATATAGCGCCAAGAGCATTGACGGAGTTTCAACAGTGGGCGGCAAACGGGGCTCTCGTCACCGCAAACTATCGGGATCTTTTGGGTCGATCTGACATTGATGCCATCGGAGTGTTCTCGCCAGACCATTTGCACGAAGAACATGCCACTGCGGCCCTCAAGGCGGGGAAACACATCTACTTGGAAAAACCCATGGCGATCAGCATTTCGGGGTGCGATCGGATTCTTCAGGCCTGGCGCGAGTCGGGCGTGCGTCTGATGATGGGTTTCAACATGCGCTACATGCCCATCGTTGCCAAAGCCAAGCAGCTCATTGATTCGGGCGTCATTGGAGATCTGAAAGCAATCTGGGTGCGACACTTCGTCGGCGCCGGTGGCGACTTTTATTATCACGATTGGCATGCGAAGCGCGCGAACACGCTGAGCCTCCTGTTGCAAAAAGCATCACACGATTTTGATGTAATTCATTGGCTGGGGGGAGCCTATGCCCGGCGCGTAGCCGCCTTCGGCGGTCTCGATTATTTCGGAGGGGAGAAGGATAACACATTGACGTGTCCTGAGTGTCCGGAGGCATCGACGTGCCCCGAAGTTCAAGTGCCGACCAATCCCCGCCAGCAATGTGTGTTTCGTGAAGAGGTGGGTGTGGAAGACAATCATGTCGTCATTCTTGAATTGGAGAATGGGGTCCGGGCGTCGTATACACAGTGCCACTTCACGCCGGAATACTTGCGCAACTACGTTATGATTGGGACCAAGGGGCGCCTCGAGATGGACGTCGAACAGCTGAAGCTCTGGATGATTTCGCGAGCTGACGGTCGCGCCTGGGAGAGACCGCCCGTACGAACAGATTACGACATCGATGTCAGCGCCGGCTGGCATGGGGGCGCCGATCCACTGATCGCCCAGGCGTTTCTCGATGCCGTGTTGCGGGGAATTGAACCCGTCAGTCACCCGCTCGCGGGCCGCATGAGCGTCGCTGTCGGGTGCGAAGCCTATCACTCGCTGCGCGACCATAGCGTTCACAGCGTTTCCGGTGTGCAAGAACCTCGGACCGTAACTGTGCACGCGCGTGTGCCCCGATCCACGCTACAAGCGGATATTCGAAGATAACTCGATTAATCTTCTACAACTATTTGGCCACATTCACGGACAGCAGGTTGACAATCGTCTCCAATAACACGTTTTTGCTGATGGCTTATTCAGTGGATGGCGGTGGTCGCGAGGACAATGTCGCAAATTGAAGGTGAGATACGTGGTCGTTGACGGCTTTACTTTGGTGAGGAGTCATGGCAAATGATAGACATGCCACTAATCTCGCGAAAGCGCCACGACGTCAGCATTCAGGATGTGGCGGATCTGGCACAGGTGTCGCGGGCTGCGGTTTCATTGGTTCTCAACGACAAACCCATTCGAATTAGCGAAGAAAAACGCCGCGCGATCAAGGAGGCCGCGCGACAACTGGGCTACCAACCACACGTGGGTGCGCGGCGCCTAATTCGACAGAAGATGGACACCATTGGATTGGTGTTTCCTTACGACCCGGCCGTTCTTTCCGAGCTGTTTCACTTTGAATTGACGCGCAACATCGTTGCCGCAGCCCGGGAACGAAACTATGACATCCTGCTCGATTTGTTTCGCTCAAAAAGCCCGGACATCCTATCGGCCCGCCCGGGACGCGTTGACGGGACGATCCTGATCTGGGACCGACATTCACCCGAGCAAGTCGTCGAGACGCTGGAGCAATGCGGACACCCTACAATTGTGCTCGGCGGTGGCTACATGCACCACAAACCGCAGGATTACATTGACGTGGACATTAAGTCCGGTGTGCTGGCTATCACCAATCACCTGATCAATCTGGGACATCGACGGATAGTCTTCCTGGCGGGTATTCCCAGTCCGCAGAAATTTGAAGGGTTTCAAGCGGCCCACCGTCAGGCAAAATTGCGGGTGTCCGAGGATCTGATACTGGATTGTGGAATGGCCGAACCCGAGGTTGCGATTGCCATCGACGCTCTCTTGAAGCGAAAGCCGCGGCCCACGGCGATTGTGGCCACGAATGACACACTGGCCATCCGCACGATCAAGGTCTTGCTGACCCGCGGGATACACGTGCCTCGCGACATTTCGGTGGTTGGTTTCGACGATATCGAAACGGCAAATCTCGTACTCCCCAGCATAACGACCGTGCGAATTCCTCTTGGGGAAATGGCGGAGATTGTTGTGAGTAGCTTAATTCGACGAATCGAGCACGAAGACGCTGACCATGTCCAGAGAATGTTGCCTACGAGACTCGTGGTGCGCGAATCGTCGGCCCCGCCCGCGCAGGAGTGACCCTGTCTGAAAGTGTCGCAGTAACCTAGAAGTATCGATGATAAATCGATTAATTAAGCATTTTCTTGTTGACGGCGCCTCGTTGTTCGGGGTATTGTGTCCAGCGGCGTAGACGAGTTGTTATTTCGCTTTGCAAGGATCGGCAGGGCAAACGTAAGAGGGAGAAGTTCATGAAGACCGCAACGACTAAAGCCATTCTACTCACGCTGTTCACAGGGTTCGGTATTGCGAGGAATGTTTCTGCCGGCACCTATGCCAACATCAGCATCGATGGAAATTTCTCTGACTGGCAGGGGGTGCCAGTCGTGGCGACCGCACCGGCGGGCACGTCGGGGACGAATCTGGATCTGGCGTCACTTTCGATAGCGAATGACGAGTCCAATATCTACTTGTTGGTTACGTACAATGCCCCTGTGAACCCGAACGCCGGCCCCAGCGTGTTTCTGGCGTTTGACACGGACAATCATCCGGCGACGGGGTTTAATGTTTACAGTCTCGGATTGGTGGGTTCGGAAGCAGCCTGGCAAAACGATTTTCCTTTTGCCCAGTCCAATGGGGTCTTCAACGCGGGAGGGATTACCGGCGGCGGAGCGTTAATCGCGCCGTTCTACAGTGTCACCACAACCCAGGAATACGCCATTTCACGGTCGGCGATTTATACCGCCACCGGACAACCCGTATTCCCCGGCAACACATTCACGTTGATGGTTTACGCGGACCCGACGCCGAACACCGACCTGCTCGGTCCGGTGCAGTACACCTGTGCCACGAAGACCCCCGCCGGAACGTACGCAAATATCACCATCGACGGGAGTTTCTCCGATTGGGCCGGTATACCCGTGGTGGCCACTCTGGCTGCGGGTACATCGGGAACAACCCTGGATCTGGCAACGCTCTCGATGGCGAATGACAGCTCCAATCTCTACTTGCTGATCACCTATCAGACGCCGGTGAATCCGAATGCAGGTCCAAGCGTCTTCCTGGCGCTTGACAACGATAACAACACCAACACGGGATTCAACGTCTTCGGTCTCGGGTTGGTGGGGTCGGAGGCTGGCTGGCAGAACGATTTCCCGTTTGCCCAATCCAACGGCGTGTTCAACACCGGAGGAGGGATTACCGGCGGAAATGCTGTGATCGCGCCGTTCAACAGCGTGACGACGACCCAGGAGTATGCCATTTCGCGGTCGGCAACGTTTACCACCAATGGTCTGCCGATATTCCCCACCAACACATTCACGCTGCTCGTTTATGCCGATCCGACGCCGAACGCCGACCTGTTCAGTCCGGTGCAGTACACGTTTGCCACGAACACCCTGCCCGGAACCTATGCCCATATCTCTATTGACGGAGATTTTTCCGACTGGACCAACGTGCCGACGTTGTACACAGGTGTACCGGGCGATGGGGCGCCCGTCGGCGTCAGAACCATCCAGATGGCCAACGACGAGAGCAATCTCTACATTCGGTTGACCTATTACACGACGGTAAACCCGAACGCTGGGGGAGTATTCCTCGCGTTCGATACGGACAACAACCCTGTTACGGGATATAGCGTTTACGGACTCGCTTCGGTGGGGTCGGAAGCGGGCTGGCAGAATGACACACCGTTTGCGCAGTCCAACGGCGTCTTCAACGCGGGCGGCATTACTGGTGGAACAGCATTGATTGCACCCTACAACGTCAACACGAGCGCCCAGGAGTATGCGATCCCGCGCTCCGCCACCTACACGGCGACCGGTGCCCCGGTCTTTTCGGGGAACTCGTTTACGTTACTCGTGTACACCACGAGCGGGACTGTGGATGTGTCCGGACCCGTGCACTATACTTTCGTCGGATCGCCCGGTGCGCGGGCGGACTTCCGCATCCTTTCGGTCGCGCGGGCGACCAACGACATCTCGGTGACATGGATGGCGCCCGGCGGCACCACCAATATCGTGCAAGCCGCGACCAGCGCGAATGGCAGCTACTCCACGAATGGCTTCGTGAATATCAGCGGGACAATTATCAACCCCGGTGTCGCAAGCACGGCTGTTACCAACAAATATGTCGATTCACTCGGGGCGACCAATAAACCCGCGCGCTACTACCGCGTAGAACAAACACCGTAGCGCGTGACGAGAGACACGCGCGCTGGAGAGGGCGCGACCGGTTAAAATAGTGGGCCATAAACAAGCCTGCGTTCACGACTCGGTGAATCAACTACCGGCCGCACTCTCTCCACCGCCTCATCCCGTACACGATCCTCGCCAGGAGCGTCGTGAAAAATCCAACTGGATGGGATTTTCGGTGGAAACAGTCGCATGATAAAACTCTCCGTGATAAATCGATTCATCTTGCAGATTTATATTGATTTTATCGACTGAATCGAGTGTACTGAACATCGGATTGCGAGTGCGAGAATTCTTCGGTGCCAAGGTACCGAGGGGAAACACCAAACGAAAGGGTGAGGTTCATGAAAATCACGAAGATCAATCAGTTGTCCATCATGCTTCTGGCCGTATGCGGTTTCGCGTTGAAGGGTTCGGCGGGGACCTATGCGAACATAACCATCGGCAGCGGTTTCTCTGACTGGGCGGGTGTCCCCGTGGCGTACACGGACGAGGATGGTGTCAATAACCCCACTGGCGTGGACTTCCAGAACATCTATCTGGCTAACGACGCCAATTACCTCTACATACGCTTTACACTCATGCAGCCGGCCGATCCAATTACACTCGGGAACACATACCTGTGGTTCGATAATGATAACAACCCCGCCACGGGTTTTCAGCCGTTTGGAAATCCGAACTTCGGCGCATCGCTCATGATCATCGGCGATCAGGCGTATCAGGAGGCCGGCGGCGGGTTCAATGAGGGAACGCTCACGAACGCCGACGTCGCCTACGGAGCCGACTCCATTCCCGGGACCAACTTTGAATTTAGGATCTCGCGGAACGTGACGGGAGTGTCTGGGGCGTTTGCGGGGACTCCCCTTCTCAATAACAGCACGATCGAGGTTCAACTCGCCTCCGAGACGGGGACCGGCGATTCGTTGCCTTCTTTTAGCAATTACGGGGCGCTTAGTTACACGTTTGCAACCGTGCCTGAGCCCACTTCTCTGCAACTCGCGGGAATTGGCGTTATGGTGGTTCTCGGGCTGGCGCGTCGGAGGAAAAACAGCTAGGTGCGTGGACTTGGTTCGGCGCGAACGAACCGCAAACCGCAGACTCTGAGGCCTGCCGAAACTTAGGCTCGCTGGACAGAACGTATTGAGATGACGAGGGGCAAGGGTCATGCGGAACACACCAAATCTGCCGACCAGCAGTTGGGGTTGTCGGGCAAGTTCCACCGGCCGATCAAGATCTCCGTAATTGGCGCCGGCAGTGGGTTCACGCCCCGGTTGGTGAACGATGTGCTGCTCATTCCCGGTGCCGGCCGCGGTGAGATCGCTTTGGTCGATGTCGACAAGAGCCGGTTGAGAACGATGCACCAGCTCATCTCGCGGCTGGTCGCGAAACTTGGCAGGGCCGGGTGGAAGGTGACAGCTTCGCCGCAACGCCGCGAGGTGTTGCGCGGTACAGACTATCTCGTGAACTGCATCGAGATCAGCGGCCTGCAGTGCGTGCGCCACGACAACGATATCCCGGCGAAGTACGGCATCGATCAGTGTATTGGTGACACGATCGGACCGGGCGGGCTGTTCAAGGGGCTGCGGACAATTCCCGCGTGGTTGGAAATCTTGCGCGACGCGGAGCGACTCTGCCCGGACGCGCTCGTTCTCAATTACACCAACCCCATGAACATGATGTGTCTCGCCGCCGGGCGGACAAGTTCGCTGCAAATTGTTGGCCTGTGCCACTCGGTGCAAGGCACGAGCCACCTGCTCGCCGACCGGGCGGGCGTTCCCTATAAGGAGCTGAAGTGGGAATGCGCCGGCATCAACCATCTGGCTTGGTTCACAAGGCTCGAACACAAGCGAAAGGACCTGTATCCGCTCCTGATGGCCAAAGCGCGCCGGGATCTGGATGACAAACCGGCCAACCCGGACGATGCAGGCGATCTTGTCCGCAAAGACATGATGCTGCACTTCGGCGCGTTCGTGACGGAGTCCAGCGGCCACCTCAGCGAGTATTTACCCTATTACCGCAAACGCAAGGACCTCCTGAAACGATACTGCCGTCCCGGTTACGAAGGCGGTTCGAGTTTCTATGCCGACAACTGGCCAACGTGGCGAAAGGACGCAGACACCGCGCGGCGCGACATGCTCACCGGCAAGTCGCCCATTGGTTGGCCGCGTAGTTGGGAGTACGCGTCGTGGATCATCGAGGCGCGGGAGAAGGATTCGCCGTTCCACATCCACGGCAACACCATGAACCGCGGCCTCATCACCAACCTGCCGGCCGACGGCTGCGTCGAGGTCGCGTGCAAGATCGACAGCCACGGTGTCAACCCGATTGTGTACGGCAAATTGCCGGCGCCGCTGGCGGCGATCTGTGATTCGAACATGCGCATGTTCGATCTCGCTGCCGCTGCCGTCATTAAAAAAAGCAAGGAAGCTGCAATCCACGCCTTGATGCTCGACCCCCTCACGGCCGCATACTGTTCGCCAGCCGAGATCAAGCAGTTGACACTGGAGCTGTTCAAGGCCGAAGCCGAATTCCTCAAGGGCTATAGATGAACGTCCATCACTACATCGCCTGCGACTTGGGCGCGAAGACCAGCCGCTTGATGCTCGGCACGTGATCTTCCAGATGGCGGAGGTGGCGATCCCGCAGGAGCTATTCCGCAGCCATCTTGGAAGGAATTCAGCGGCTGAGGCTGCTCACCCCAGTGTCGGGTTGACGCCCGGCGGGACGGAAATCGCGGGGAGGAGAGGTACTGGAGGCGACGCTCTGTCTGCGTTCGGTCCAAAATCGGTGCTGAATGTCATCGAGGGCATATTCGAGCGCTTGGTGGTGTCACCCCGAGCGCTGCAAATATGTGTTTCAGTTTGGAAACGACTTTTTCAGTAGCCACCCGATTCTCGACTGTTCGAGAAGCCACCGCGCCTCTAGCGCCGCGTCCGATTTGCGGCTGCGCTTTACGGTCATTGACCGGGAACCTTTACCACCCAGGTGCCCGCACGGGGAATGACATCGGCGCTTTCCCACTTGTCGTTGATCGTCTCGAAAAGCAGTTGGATTTGTTTCTTGCCCTGAAGATTCAAGAAGGTGAGCGGAACGACCACTCGCAATTGACCCTTGCGATCCTGGGTAGTGGTAACAGGCGAGATTTTCCGCCAACTCCAGGCGCTTTGGTTTTCGCCGCCGTCCCAAGCGTATAGGAATCCGCCCTCACACAGGAAATCGGCGCCCCCCAAACCTGGGGCTGCGGTGGCAGGGTGAAATCCGGTCGAGGCATTCAAGTCCGCGTCGATATAGAGGTGGTATCGGGACGGGTCTGGCTCGCCTTCGGTTGTCGCCGTCACAACGAGGGCATCGCCTTCGAACTTCTCGGAAGCACTCACCAGGCTGGCGGACATGCTCACAGTTGGTTTGCCTGCTTGCTTGATCATGCCTGCTCCACTGGCGACCTTTTCAATCGATGGTGGCGCTGGAGCCGCAAGTGAATCACCTTTCTGATCTCCCGAGGGATCAACCAGCCAAATACCGCGGCGTGGCAATGTGTCGGCGCTTTCCCATTTGTCCGTCAATGTCTCGACGAGGACGCGTAACTTGCCAAGAGTCTTGAGGCCAAGTCCCCTCAAGGGGACTGAAACCTGGATTTCCTCCTGTGAACCGCGGCTTACCGTGGCGGAGCCCACCGCCTTCCAACTCCATGCGGCATGGTTGTCCCCGCCATTCCATGCATTCAGCGTACTCCCCTCTATTAAGTAATCTGCCCCGAGCTCGACGGGCTGCCGCGATGGAGGTTGGTAACCTGTTGACGATTCGACATCGACATCCAGGTACACATGAAACAGAGACAGGCTGGGCTCGCCTTCGGTCCAGATAGCCAGGTGCAACTCTGTATCTGTTGTGCCGAGACTTACCTTGGTCAAGCGCGTTCCCCTATCGGGTGCGGTGCCGGGGGGCTGGGTAAATGTCGTTTCGTTGTTGACCAAGACATTGACATGGGCCAACACCGGTATTTCCGGCGCCGCCAGAACCAACGCGCCGGCCAGCCACGCAATTCGACAAGGAACTCTCACAACAAGGAATTCATTACGAAATCAGTACATATCGTAGAATGACGGCTGTAGACAATCCGGCGAGATGGGGTGTGCTTCGACGTGTCCGTCGACATACAGAATATTGGCAAACCCGTCGTGTCGGGTCGGGCTCGGTTGTTCCGGTCCCCAATTTGAAACGGAGTAGGCAAATTGGGAACTGGTGGCATCCGCGTCGGTCGAATCGCTCAACATCACGGTCTTACCGGCGTCGGTTACCGTCGACAAGGGAACGCCGGTAGTGACCGTGCCACCCGTCAGCGCCCAGTAATTGTACCCGTACGACTCGGTCTTCGCCGACATGGAGCCGCCGTCCCAGATAAAATATTTGTCATCGGGGCAGTGGTACACTTCTTTTGCATTCACGACATAGGGCAACAGGATAATCACCCAACTGTTGGTGCCGGTGCCATCCCATGGGCCGTTGGTCAGGGGCATGAAGTGTTGATCATTGTCGTCCCACCACATGCTCATGGCGATGTCCAACTGATGGAGGTTGCTGCAACATTGGGCCATGCGAGCCCGCTCGCGAGTGCGTCCCAACGCTGGTAACAGCATTGAGGCCAGAATTCCGATAATCGCGATCACGACGAGCAGTTCGATCAGCGTAAACGCGCGCCGTTCGTGCCGCTTAAAACTCATGGCCGCCTTTCTTGACATGTACCACGATTGGCATACTATCCAAGCCCGTCCAAAATGCAACAACTTTCTTTACGATAAATCGATTTATCTTGCTTTTGTTTACAAAACCCCTTAAGTGACAAATAGCTGCGTTGGGGTGCCACAACCATGTCAATTTGGCTGCGGATACTTGTGATTTGCTGTGCGGCGGTTTGCTTGCGGTCGAGGGACTGCTTCGCGACCGATGCGCTCCACGTGACTACGGCAACCGTCTATCGCGTTGGCGAAGAACGCATCGCCTTCCGTGTGGAATTCGCGGGGAAACCTGATCCATCGAGACTTCGCATTATGCTGGATGTTGATGGATCCGTACACCGAGAGCCCAACACGGCCGCGAATTACATGCTGGAGGGACTGAGTTTTTATCGATACCCCGAAGGCGCGAAGGGATGGAACTGGGAGTCGATGTCACCGCCCCTGATCGTCGCCAAAGACCACACTCTCACGTGTGTCCTGCCCGAGACCGTGAACGTGGCCGCAGCGCGATGGTACGTGGAAACCACCGACACGAACTGGGCGACCGCCGACCGATTTCCCAAGACGGGTTTTGCGGACTTTAAATTTGAGAAGCTGCCCGTACTGCCGGTCAGTGAGTTGGCACGCGATCTCGCTTCGCCCTCGCTTCAAATTACCGACGTGGTTCCGCTTCGGATCTCCGGGGGTGGACTGGCGTTCAAAGTTTCATTCGCGGACAAGCCCGATCCCGCGCGATTCCGCCTGATGCTTATGACGGATCAATCAAATGACCGTGAACCAACTACGGGCGCAGATTACATGTTGGAAGGCATCAATTTCTACGGTTATCCGGCAGGAGCCTCCAACTGGACATGGAACGCCCTGACTCCGCCCGTCGTGATCGCGGACGGAAATAGGTTGACCTACATTTTGCCCGATGCTCCGCCGTCATCGTCGGTCAAATGGCTGGCGGAAACGACCAACCCCGACTGGTCATCAGCGGATCGGTTCCCCCCTGTTGGCAAATCGGAATTCACGACGCAAGAGTTGCCCGAACTGAAGTTGGATGTTCATCAGCGGCCCGAGGATATCAGTGAATTGACGAATGGCGCTGCCACGCTCAGTTGTCGTTTCGATAGGGAGATCAAGGCGCAATCCTGGGAACCAATACCGGCGCGTACCCCGATTTGGGTCGTGGAGCAGATGCATACTTCTTTTCCGATACGCGTTACGCTGACTGATGTCGTCAGCGGGCAAACGGCCATGGCTGATCCCGCGAGTGCATTTCGCGCAGGTGGAATCACACGATGGGAGGGGACGACGCTGGGCGTTGACTGGACGTTGGTCGCCACGCCCGACGAAGGCGGGGACGTGTGGCTCTCGGGTGAATTGCGGAGCGACAGCAACCGCTGCCTGCGTGTGAGTGTCGGTTGCGGTCTGAACCTGATCAATTGGACGTGGCATGACGACATCCGGTCGCGTCGACCTATCACGGCTTCGCCCGATCCCTATAGCAATGTTGCGGGCAGTCCCTGCGGCGTCCGCGGCGAACAATCGCTCTATCCGTTTGGCGTGATCAGTTCGAATCATGGTGCGCTCATTGCCGAGACCGATCCCGATGAGCCGCGCGTGTTCCAGGTTTTTGCCGAAACCGGAAAAGAATTCTTCGGCGTGTACTACGATTTGGCGGTCACACCACAAACGGCGAAGTTTCCAGGGGAAGCGACGTTTCGTTGCGCTCTGCGGTCGTTACCGTCGGGCGATACCGATCCATTTCGACGGGCATTGGCCGCGTTCTACAAACGCAATCCCGCGTTTTTTGAGCGGCACTCGCCGGCCGTGGGATTGTGGATGCCATTCTACGACATCTCCACAATCCCGCACGCGGAAGACTTCGGATTTGCCTTTTTTGAAAAGGAGGGCGCGTCGGGAAAGGACGTCGGTTATTGCTCCACGAACGGCATCCTGACGCTGGCTTACACCGAACCATGGCTGTTCTGGCTGCCGATGCCGGGTAAGAATCGTACCGAAACTGAAGCAATTAGGCGCATGAAATTCTTTGCGGTTGCGGGCAACGATCAGCGCAGCGAATTCGCCGCAGCCGCGTTGTCCGGGGCCGTGCGCAAGACGGACGGCTTCATCCAAATGAGCTTCCTCGATGTTCCCTGGAACTCGGGCGCGCGCATGGAGGTCAGCACGGACCCGGAGTTGCCGACGACGGCGGAAGCGCCGATCAACCGCGCCATGTCGGAATGGCGGCACGTCAAACAGGTGCTCGACGACAAACGCGTGGATGGGGTCTATCTAGATTCGATGTCGGCCATGGATTCCGTCGATTACAATCCAGCTGCCCTTGTGGTGGCTGATTATCCGTGCACGTACGAGGCCAGTGTGTTCCAACCGGGATTATCCACGAAGATCGCGTCCTACGAATACATCGCCGGCTTGGGGCGCGCGTTGCAGCGGCGCGGCAAATATCTCATGGGCAACTTCCCTTGTTGGCGCTTTCCGTACTACATGAAGTACATCGATATTCCCGGGGAAGAAACGACCTGGTTATTAGGAGGCCGATATCAGCGGCTGAGCGACCAACAGCTCGCTTATCGGCGCGCGATCTCGGGGCAGAAGCCGTACGGCTTCCTGCAGGCAGCCAATTTTGACCAATTGAAAGGCCCGCTTGTGGAACAATATTTCCAGGACTGCCTATTCTGGGGATTTCTGCCCAGTTTCTTCAGCGCCGACGGCGCGAATAATCCGTACTGGACGAAGCCCGAATGGTACGAACGAGACCGCCATTTCTTCCGGACGTACCTACCGATCATCCGTCGACTCGCGCTGGCTGGGTGGCAACCATTGGGGCCGGTGCAGAGCGATTCGGAAAGTCTGTGGGCGGAAAACTTTGGTCGCGACGATTCGGGGATTCGACATGTCACATTGCGCAATCCGCAGGATACGGCCATAACGACACGGATATCATTTGGCGCGATCAAGGAACCAACCGTGGTGGTCAATCCGCTGGACGGCAAATGTGACATTATCGAGGGCTCGGAGAAGAATGAACTGACGCTTCCAGCCTCCGCTATCGAGGTGCGCGACATTGTTCCCGTTTCACGCTTGAGTGAGGAAATTGATTTTGCGCGTCACTGGAATTCAGGTGACGGGGAAGCCGAGGCATGCGCGAAGACGCTGGTTTCATTGCAGGCCGAACTGGCCGCGGGCGTTCACTGCACTTTGACCATGCCGTCGACGTTGGTACGCGACGAAGACAATCGTGTCTCCCTGGAAATCACCAATTGCAGCGAGACATCAGCTTCCATTTCCGGTTTGCAGGCGACGAGAGGCGGCCGGTTAACGGTCATCGTTGCGCGGCCGTGGATAATTTCACCCGGTAAATCCGCGATCATTCCGGGGTTGTTACGAGCCGAAAGTAATACCTGGGTCGAGATTCAGTGGCAACTTCATCACAGCGACGCCAATTTCGTATGTGTTCGTGACTTCAAGCCGCGGCTGATCGCACCTTTGACGGTGTCATGTCCCGTGGACAAGGTGGTGTCCGTTGACGAGGAGACGTCCTTGGAATTCACTTTGGAGAATGTGGCAACGCGAGCCCGTGATGTTCGGATTCGATGGCAGGGCGATTTTGGTAGCGGCGAACGCGAGGAGGCGGTGGCGCCGCAAGCGCTACAGGTGTCGCACCTGCCAATAAAGGCGGGCGCAATCAAACGGGGTAGGGTATCGGTCACCGTCGAATCCGAGAATGCGACTATTTTTCAGCGGAGATTCGACGTGACGTTCCTGGCTGCGGGTGAAAGCCTGGCGCGAGACAGTCGGGTGCGCATTGAGGTTGATAGCACCTATTCGGGGTATGCAACCAAGGCGTTGACCGACGGGGTGCGCGACACGACAGGTGTTGCCTGGAATGAAGCTGCCTGGGCATCGGATGAAACCGGCGGACCGCATTGGGTCAAGATTACGTTTCCAGAGCCCACGACGGTGCTGGCACTGGCTGTTTACTGGAATGCCGAGGGCGGGGTGACTTATACATCACGAAATGGGACGATCATCGGTTACACAGAGGCGGGCGAGAAAGTGGCACTGGGTGAGTTTAACAACCAGAAGCCCGTTCCCATGACGAACATCGAATTCGCTCCGCGGAAATTGAAGGCGATCGAATTATTCCAACCGGCGCGTAGCGGTTCGGAGACGCGGCCCAATTTGATGTGGCTCAGTGAAATCGAAGTGCATTAAGATTGCGATCGATGAGACTCGCTCAATCACCATGGAAGTTAGTGATTTTGGCGCTACTCGTTTGCGGCGCGGCTTTCGGGGAGCCGCCGAAAGAGATCGAGGTGGCGATTTTCGCGGGTGGGTACGGGCTCAATTTTTTTGAGGAGACAGCGCGCCAGTTCGAGCACGAGCATCCGGGGGTAAAGGTCAATCTCTACGGTGATCCACGCATCAGTGACAAGGTGCGCATCCGCATCCTCGAAGGCACGTATCCCAACGCAACCGATGCCTACGGACTTCCCTGGCTCAATTTGATCAAGGCGGGACGGGTCTTGGACCTGGCGCCGGCAATGGATGGCCCGAATTGGGAAGGGGACGCGAAATGGAAAGACTCGTTTCTGCCGGGTGCATTGGACGATTGGCGCGACGGGGACCATGTCTGGGCCGTTCCGTTTGCCTACGCAACCTACGCAATCTTCTACAACAAACGGATGTTTCGCGAGCATGGCTGGGAAATACCGCACACGTGGGATGAACTGTTTGCGCTTTGCGAGCGGATGAAGCACGAAGGGGTCACACCCTTTGCGTTCCCGGGCGTTTATCTCTACTACGCCGATTTCATCCTGAACGCCGCGCATTACAACCTCGTCGGCGCGAAAGACTATGCGCAGTTCCAGTTGCTGGAACCCGGCAGTCGCTCCGATCCGCGCTACAAACGCGCAGCGGCGACCGTGCAGAAGCTGACCCTGAATTATTTCCAGAACGGCTGGCAGGGAATGAGCCACACGGCGGCCCAGTTACAGTTTTTTCAAAGTAATACCGCCATGATGGCCAACGGATCATGGCTGGTGAGCGAGATGCAGGACAAGATTCCCGCCGACTTTGAACTCGGCGCGTTCGGTTTTCCGGTGTTTGCCGATGGGGTGGGTGACCCGACGGCGCTGCAAGTCGGCAGCGGCTATTACTTCCTTTTGGCACCGGCCAAACACCGTGAGTTGGCGGTGGACTTCTTTCGCTTCATGACGTCGCGGGAACGAGCGACCGCGTTCGCGACACAGCAAGACACGCCGACAGCGGTGCTAGGTGTTTCTGCGGACGTGTATTCACCGCGAATGCGAGACGTCGCGCGGCTGATTGAGCAATCGAAGACAGCCTACGGACTGCCGCCGGGTGTGGCCGCGAATTTCCCGGGCATGGGGCAGGCCTATAATGATGCGCGGTTCAATTTGCTGACTGGAAAGTTCACACCGGAGCAGTACGGTGACTTTCTTGAGGAGGCTGCGACCAAAGAGCGATCGCGGGCACAGGTTCCCAACGGCGTGGCCTACCGTCATGTCTTCGCTGGAAGCGTGTTGCTGGTACTCATGGTGGCGGCTGTGGCCTACACATTCTACTCGCAGTTCCATCGGTCTCCTGGGGGGATGACCAAGCCACGCAGTGAGCCAGCCACTCGGATGGCGTGGCCGGCAGCGTTGCTGTTCGTCGGGCCCGCGCTCGGCTTGTATTTGCTATTTAGCATCAAACCCTGCCTCCAGTCGTTCGGTTGGGCGTTGACGCAATGGGACGGGATCACTGACCGCAAGTATGTGGGCTTGCTTCATTTCAAGCGGCTTTTGTTCGAGAGTGACGTGTTCTGGACTGCATTGAAGAACAACCTCTTCGTCATGTTCGTGCCCGCGCTGTTTGTGATTCCGTTGTCGCTCTTGTTTGCGTACGCGATCAGTCGCGGCGTCTGGGGTAGCAAGGTGTTTCGTGTCTGCTTCTTCTTCCCGAACATACTCGGAGGCATCGCGGTGACGTTGTTATGGATGAACGCCTACGATCCGCAGGGTGGATTGGTGAATGGCGCGCTCGTCGGGATTGGTCACATGGCTAACTCCGTCGGCCTACATGCCTTGGGAGATTGGTTTCTGGGATTCAGGAATTTTGCGTGGCTTTCACAGGATCATTTGTATTGGGCACTCGTGCCCATGACCGTTTGGGGAGCATGCGGCTTCAACATGATCCTCTACCTGGCGGCAATGGAAAGCGTCGATACCAGCCTGTACGAAGCGGCCGCGATCGACGGCGCGAGTGCGGGGCAACAGTTTTTTCTGATCACGATACCGATGATCTGGGAGGTATTGACCATCTCAGCCGTGTTTATGGTCATCGGCGGGATGAAGGTTTTTGACCAAATCTGGCTCATGACCAGCCAGGAGCCGACGACCGCGACGCATGTGATCGGCACGCTGATGGTCTCGACGATGTTCGGCGAATTCAAGGTCGGCGAGGCCACGGCGATTGCCGTGATCTTGTTCGTGCTGGTGTTCTTCGGAACGATTGCCGTCATGCGCTTGATGAAACGGGAACCGCTGGAACTCTGACGCATGGCCGAGCCAACTCCATTAAAACAGGCGTGGTCGATCCTCTGGAAGACCCTGTTATTTCTGGTGCTGTTCGGCTATCTCCTTGTCGTCGTCTTCCCGCTTTTGTGGTTGTTCTACACTTCGTTGAAGGATGATCGGGCGATTTTCATGTCACCGTTCTCGCTTCCCGATTTCCACCATCTGCAATGGGCGAATTTTCAGCGGGCTTGGGTCGGAGCCCATTTCTCCCGGTACTTTTTCAATAGCGCGCTCGTCACCACGAGCGCACTTCTCGTCAGCCTCCTTCTGGCGGCGATGGCAGCTTATGCCTTGAGCCGGTTTCGGCTGCCCGGCGGCAAACCAGTGTTCTATCTCTTCCTTGCCGGACTCATGGTCCCCGGACAACTGGCCATCATCCCGCTGTTTTTTCAAATGCGCAGCCTCGGCCTCCTCGATTCACGATTCGGGCTGACGCTTTGCTACATCGCCGGCAGCTTCCCGTTCGCCGTGTTCATCTTGGCCGGTTTTTTCAAGACGCTACCGGCCTCGTTGCATGAAGCCGCCCAGATCGACGGGTGCAGTGAGTGGCGGGCTTTCTGGAGTATCATGCTTCCCTTGTCGCGGCCCGGCCTCATCACTGTGGCGATTTTTCAGTTCCTGGGTTTCTGGAATGAGTTTTTTACCGCATTCCTCTTTATGTCAGGCGCGGGTAGCGAACAGATTCGCACCTTGCCGCTGGGACTTGCGAACATCGCGATCACATCGCAGTACCGTAGCGATTGGGGCACGGCCTTTGCCGGTCTGGTACTCGTAACGATTCCTACGTTGATCTTCTATATGCTACTCCAACGCCACTTGGTGAAGGGGATTACCATGGGCGCTTTAAAGGGGTAAGACAATCGCGCGGAAACTGGTGACGGGATCAAAAAGTCCGAGATTATTGTAATAGAGCCCGTGCCGAATCGTTTGGTTCAGACCCTATTTGCGAGAGAGGGAGCTGGCCAGCCCTGGTCGGAAGTTGGGGGCTGCGGGATTCCAAAGACCCTGCCAAGAGGAATGCCATTTTGTTTCACGTCTTGCCTCCTGAAAGGCGACGAGCTTCCTCGACAAAAAAGGGAGGCATCGAACCTAGAAACGCTTCCGCGACTGATTGTCTTTGGTAGATTTGGTGCGGGGGTGTCAGGGAAAAGTAGGGGAAAGGTACGTCTGAGTACTGGTCAGTAGTGGCGGATTAGCCTTGATTCTCAATAAAGATTACCTACAAAATGGCTGATAATTGAGGATTCGGAGGTTCGAGTCCTACCTGCGGAACCGCTTCGGACGGTTTTTCGAATCTCACGCAGTCCCATTGCCCGACGAGACTACACCGCGCGTCGGCCCTGAATGATGTTGACCAGGACCATGATGATGGCCGCTCGAAAGCGTTGGACATTGTCAACCCGCCTTCAAACTTCTGGGTCACTCTCCTCTTTTGAGAAAGAG
>Ga0182030_10003469_pt1 | contig 33672 bp, 23 predicted proteins | sample 812S3MmetaG_FD_121299 | JGI IMG/M metagenome (GOLD analysis project Ga0182030, IMG submission 121299) | Permafrost microbial communities from Stordalen Mire, Sweden - 812S3M metaG (Illumina Assembly) | ecosystem: Environmental > Terrestrial > Soil > Wetlands > Permafrost | place: Sweden...
ATGGCGCTGATTACAAAAACCTCTCCGGGGCAGGTGGTTGCGTTCACCGTGGACCGCAAGAGCGGCGAACCGGTCTCCGGCGCAAAGATTTCCGTGTGGAGCAAGAAGAACAAGCTTGTTGAGTTCACCACTGGCAGTGACGGCATGGGTGAATCCGCGGTCTCGGTTGCGCGAAAGGAGACTGCTTCGGGCGAGGATGAGAGCGCGTATGGTTCCAACTGGGTACTGGCGCAGCGTGGCGAGGATGTTGCCATTGTCGCGCCGTACTCAATGAGCCTCAGCAGCAATCCCCGTGAGGACTGGGCCGGCTATCTCTATACTGACCGGCCAGTGTACCGGCCGGGACACACGGTGCAGTTCAAGGCGATTCTGCGGAAACGCTCTGGAGAGAAGTTGCTTCTTCCTTCCGAGCGCCAGGCCGAGGTGACCGTTCAGGATTCGGCAAACAACACCGTACTGAAAAAAACTTACACCCTCTCGCCCTTCGGGAGTTTGAACGGAAGCCTGGAACTTCCGCAGACGGCGGCGCTTGGTTATTACTACTTCTCGGTGGTGGCCGGAGGCAGCAAGGCCGAAATTGGCGGAAACTTTGAAGTGCAGGAGTATAAGAAGCCCGAATACTTTGTGAAGGTAACGCCCGAACGCATCCGCGTGCTGCAAGGCGAGAGCGCGAAGGTGACCATCGAAGCGCGTTACTACTTTGGCGAGCCGGTGGCGAACGCGAAGGTGAAGTACGTGGTTCACACGCAGCGGGCATGGGGCGAAGACGACGATTCCGATGCCGATCAACCGGAGGGCGGCGATCAGGATCAATACTTCTTTGGCGAGCAAGTGCTGGAGGAGGAGGGCCGACTCGACGCGAATGGCCGCCTCGTGGTGAACATACCCACCAAGGTTCAGGATAAAGAAAAAGTCGACGTCAACTATCGTGTCGAGGCGCGAATCACCGACGCAGCCAACCGCGAAGTGGCCGGGCACAATGCGCTTCTCGCTACGTACGGAAGCTTCCGCCTCACGGCTTCGACCTCGAGTTATATCTATCGAGTTGGCGACAGCATTCCGGTGGTTGTCCATGCGCTTGATTACGATCAGCATCCCGTGCAGACCGAGTTGAAGGTGGAGTTGCTTCGCCACAAGCGCGGGCAGCCGGATACCGTGAGCTATACCGGCGCAGCAAAGACCGGAGCAGACGGCTACGCGCGCATCAATGTTCCAGCCTCCGAGAACGGCGACGGAAGCGTTCTTCGCGTCACGGCCATCACGCCGGAGCGGCGCGAGGTTGAATCGCGGGTGTGGCTCTGGATTGTCGGCAAGAATGAAACGACCTGGGGTGAAGAGGGGAACGAGCAGCAGCTCCAGGTGGTTGCCGACAAGAGTTCGTACAAGGTGGGCGACGTGGCGCATCTTGTGGTGATGGGAGGCGCGGAACACGCGACCCTGTTCGTCACTACCGAGGGGCGAAGCGTGATGACCCGCCGCATGGTTCACACGGAGGGCGCGAGCGCATCGGTTGACGTTCCGATCACCGGAGAGGATCAGCCGAACTTCTTTGTCAACGCATTCATGGTCAGCGATGACAAGTTCTACAGCGGCAGCAAGAACGTGAAGGTTCCGCCCGTGGAGCGCACGCTGAATATTGAGATCACTCCATCGAAGCAGCAGTTCCAGCCGGGCGAAGCCGCTGCCTACAACGTGCTGGTGAAAGATGCAGCGGGCGCTCCGGTGAAGGCGGAACTGAGTCTCGGCGTGGTTGATGATGCAATCTACGCGGTGCGTCCTGAATCGTCGGGAAACATTGTCAACGCGTTTTACGAGAACCGCTACGGCGGCGTGCAGACTGAGCAGTCGTTCTCCTTCGAGTTCCACGGCGAAGCCGGTACGCGCTCGTTCCCCATCGCGGGTATCAGGGGCGCTCCGCGGGCAGGTGCGCATCGCGCACTTGCACAGGTGAAGGCCAATGAGTTTGTGCAGCCGAAGATTCGCAAGGCATTTCCGGACACAACCTTCTGGTCGCCGGAGATTCACACCGATGACTCCGGACACGCAACGGTGCACCTCAGCTTCCCGGATTCGTTGACGACGTGGCGTACAACAGTGCGCGCCGTCACCATGGATACCAAGGCAGGCGCGGCGGTCAACAAAATTCTCGTCCGCAAGAATCTGATGGTTCGCCTCGCGGTGCCCCGCTTCTTCCGCCAGGGGGACGAGGTAGTCGTTTCCACCATTGTCCACAACTATCTTGCGTCGGAGAAAGCAGTGCGCATGTCGCTGGATGTCACCGGAATGGATATCGTCTCGGGAGCAACGCAGCAGGTCAGCGTACCGCAGCGCGGCGAAGCCAAATTGGATTGGCGGCTGCGCACACGGCCCGGCCAGACCATGGCAACATTGCTGGCGAAGGCGCTCACCAATGAAGAGTCGGATGCGATGGAACTCTCGCTGCCGGTCCTTCCGTTCGGCGTGAAGCAGGCGCTTGCCAGTGGCGGCACAATCAACGATGCTACCGGACGCGCGTCCTCCGCGATCAACTTCCCAGCGGGTGTCGATGCCAGTTCGCGCGGAATCGACGTGGAGCTATCGCCGTCCATTGCGGGCGCAATTTTCGACGGCCTTGAATACCTCACATCGTTCCCCTACGGCTGCACGGAGCAGACCATGTCGAGCTTCCTGCCCAACGTAGTGGTTGCCAACACTCTGCGCGAGTTGAAGGCACCGTCGCATGTCGATCCCGCGCTACTCAAAAGGCAGGTCGAGGCCGGATTTGCGCGCCTCTATGACTATCAGCACGAGGACGGTGGCTGGGGCTGGTGGAAGGATGACGACAGCATGGTCTTCATGACCGCCTATGTTATCTCAGGCATGGCGCAGGCACAGGCCGCGGGATACGAAGTGAAAGCGCCAGCCTTCGTGAATGGCAAGGAGTATCTGAAGAAGATGCTGGTGCAGCATCCGAAGATGATTCCGGACCTGCGCGCCTACGTGGTTTACGCGCTTGCGCAGGCCGGAGAGCGCGACCGCAACTCGCTCAACAAGGTATGGGACTCGCACTCCAGTCTAAGCTCTGAAGGCCTTGCCCTTGCCGGACTTGCGCTGCACCTGAATGGCGACGCGCGCGCGGGTGAAGCCGCGCAACTCCTGCGCTACACCGCGAAACAGGAAGGCGACGGCACCTACTGGCCCTCCAGCAAAGACGACCTGCTGGAGATTGATGTGGACAACAGCGCCGAGGCAACCGCCTACGCCGTCAAGTTGATATCGCAACTCTCGCCCGGTGACCCCGTGCTGCCGAAAGCGGTGCTCTGGATGATGCGGCATCGCAATGAGGGTTACTGGGAGTCAACCAAACAGACCGCGATGGTGCTCTTCGGAATCACCGAGTACCTGAAGGTGAGCAGGGAACTGGACGCGTCGTTCAACGCAGAGGTTTACGTGAACGGCAAGCAGGTACTGAGCCGCCGATTCACCGCGCAGGATGCACTGTCGGGCGCTTCCGCAACTGCTCACCTGCCCTATGGGGCGGTTGCCGACGGCAACAATATCGAGGTGCGCAAGAGTGGAGCCGGAAGGCTCTACTGGCTGGCGCGCGGCTCCTATTACTCCTCCGATCGCGCGCTCTATAACAGGAATGGATTCAAGCTCAGCATCGCGCGCGAGTACTTCACCATGACCAGTGGAAAGTCCGGGGAAAAGATTGTCTACGATCTGGCGCCGCTCTCCGCAGCGGTGAAGACTGGCGATCTGCTGGCGATCAAGGTCACGGTCACCGGGGATAAGTGGAAGTACCTGATGATCGAAGATCCGATTCCGGCGGGCACCGAGTTCGTCGAGCGCGATGAACTCTACGAGCTGCGCCAGAAGCCTTCCTGGTGGAGAAACTGGTACAGCCGCCGCGAATTCCACGATGATCGCGCCGTGATGTTCCAGACCTGGTTTACGGATAACGTGCGCGAGTACTTCTATCTCGTGAAGGTGACGAACGCGGGAAACTTCCGCATCAGTCCGGCATCGGTTCAGCCCATGTATCAGCCCAACGTTCTCTCAACCACGGCCCCGGCCACCATGGAGGTGAAGTAATGCGCGAAGTGATTCGATCTGCGGTTGCTGCGCTCTCCGACTGGAGGATCGTTGTTCTCCAACTTGCAGGCAATGCGCTCCTGCTCACCGCAGCAACCTTGTGGCTGCTGATTCCGGAGGCCCATGCGTGGCAGTTGCTCTTCGCCGCCATCACGGGTTTCGTAATCCTCGTTGCCTTTGCGTGGCTGCATTGCGGCACCTTCGCGCACGGGTTTACCCCGGCGCGTGAAACTCTTTACCAGGACTTCCGAGCCAGCCTGCGTCACGTTCCTGCGTTCGCGCTCTTTGCCCTTGTGCTCATCGTATTGATGAACTGGGTGGGTAATTACTCGGATGATCATGGATGGCAGATCAGCGGATACTTCTTCACCCGCCTGCCTCAGTTTATGCAACGCATCGGCGAGGACCGCTTCCATGAATGGGTGATGATCAAGTTCGCGGTCTCCATCTGGTTCCTTTTGCCGGCTCTCTTCCTGCCATTTCTCTCCGCTGCCGCGTCTTGCGGCCTCCGCCCTCGCGGCCTTGCGGCGGCGCTGCGAATGTATGCGCGTTGGCGCTACTGGCTGACGATTGCCGTTGCCGCGCTCATCGGAGTCTGGCTTCCTTACTTGCTTGCAAACTGGACTCCCGCGCACGGGCTCAGGAAAGAGACGATCAGCATGTTGCTCCGCCTGCTCACGGCTTACGTGCTGGCCGTACTTGTCTGGGTAATGACTTCAGCGGTGGTGGGAGGCTTCCTGCGCGCGGGGCTCCCGGCCGAGAACCGTGGAGGGAATGCCGCTGCTTAGCCAGCGGAGCAGCTCGCTGCGGCCATGTTGCTGCTCCAACCGGGCCACGGTGTCGAGCGAGGAAGCATAGGCGGCCTGCATCGCCTTGGAGCCGCCGCGCTTGCTCAAAATCTCTTCCATCTTCTGCGGCGTCATTCCTGGCGCATCGCTTGGCGGGTCGCCGCCGATCAGCATTGCCAGCCCCTCGCGGAACCATAGCGGCGTCTGCGGAGCGGCGTTCGTCTCCAGCAGCAGGTGAATAAACTCGTGACGCAAAACCTTTTCGACCCGCGCGCCTAAGACCTTCGCTGGCTGCATCCGGATCTTGTTACCCAACGTGCTGGCCGCGACCCATCCCGGTTCGCCCGTCGCATTGCGGAAGATCTCCACGCTGGGATAGACGTAGACGGCGGGGCGCATCGCGGTGTGCATGTACGTCTGCGACTCCGCCCACGCCAGCGCCTGTGCCGCCTCCACAGTCACCCCGGCTGATTCATTCTCCACGGTGAAGACGTCCAACTGCGCAGAGGATGATTTCTTCCATACGATTCCGCTGGCCGCAACGCTTACGCTTGCGCCGGGATAATAGAACGCGAGGATGTCGCGATAGCTTTTTCCTTCGCGGGCCATCTCCGCCGCGCCGAGTTGGCAAAGCCCCACGCCATGTCCGGTGCCGCGACCGGTGAAGACAAAGTGATCGCCCATCGAAGTAACATCGTACAGGTCGCTCTTCAGCAGACCCCATCCCATTGCGCGGCCCACGGCAAAGCGCAGGCTTGATGCGGCAACCGGAACACCGTTCGTGACATTTCCGTCGCCCAGCAGAAGCGTCTGTGCGCGTCCTGAGGGCGTGCGCCGCACGATTCGAATCTGCTCCCACTGCCGCGGCCCGCGCAGGCCGGAGCTTTTCAGCGCGGCATTGAGATCGCTCTGCGAAATCTCGGCACGCCACGGTTTTGCCACCCTCACGCAGTACGGATCGCTCAGTGAATTGCCCGCCGACTGCTCCGCTTCCGGCCAGACGATGTTGGCTGCCTCGGTCTTTCCGCCACAGTCCTGATGATAGTAGGCTGCAATGGGCTTGCCATGATTCCACAACAACTCATCGCGCGTCTGCTCCACTGCGGCCGCAACCAAGGGTGTGACGTTTGCGTTCGTGAACTGGCAGTGTGTGGAGTCGCAGAAGTCGAAGTGCTCTGCTTTGTGCCGCTCGCGGAAATGCGTAGCATACGTTCGCGCGGCCACAGCCATCGCCCGCAGCGCCTCCGGCGGCATCTCTCCGGAGGTCTCGCCCTGCACCACTTCGGCGGTGTACTCCTCCACGCTCAAGCGGGTAAGCACGACCAGCGCTCCAGCCTTCGCGTGAATCTCCACCGGCGTGCGCAGCGTTCGCGGAGCCGCGCCCTCAAACTCAATGCGTACTCCGCCCTCCAGCCACAGCCCCGCAGAAGACTTTTCGTCGGCATCATTCTTTACCAGCGAACCTGCGGAGGAGATGTGCAGCGCCTGCGTCCATGGCGAAGAATCGCACTGCGCGCACCATCGCAGGGTTGCACCATCCAGCGGGTAGATGGCCGCCTTCTGAATCTTATAGAGCGACAGCACCTGCAGGCGGATGTCGGGCTGCTGCGCGTGGCACAGCGGCGTAATCAACAGTCCCAATAGAATCCCCAACGCGAGCAGTAAGCGCCTCACCGCGCTTCGCTCTCCCAGTTCTCAAAGATCCTGTGCGCAATGGCGGCGGCTTCCGCGCTGCCGCGCCCGCGCTCCACGTAAACCACAACCACAATCTGCGGATGATCTGCCGGAGCGAATCCGGCGAACCAGCCATGTGTGCTCGCGCTTCCCGGATTCGCCGCTGTACCGGTTTTGCCAGCGACCTTCATGGATTTTGTCTGCGCAAGTTGTGCCAGCCCGTAGCCGGTTGCTTCTGCAAGCCCGTCGAGCACAACCCGCTGCGCCGCCGTGGGAGAGCTTTGCCAGCGCGCAATCTGTGTGTAGGCCAGGGCCAACTCCAGCGGAGTAACCTCGATCCCCGCCGCGCCAATCGCCAGCAGTTGCCGGCCCTCCATCGATTGCGCCGGGGCGATCCGTCCCTCTGCCTCGCCGGCCATCAGTCCGGTCGGGCGGTCAAAACCCAGCCCGCGAAAGTATCGCTCCAACTCGCCCGGAGGCAGGCGCTTGGCCGCTTCCGTGAAGTACGAATTGCAGGAGAATGCCAGCGCCTCCTCCGCATTGAACGCTCCCAACCCCTCGGCGTGCGAACAATTCAGCCGCATCCCGCCAACGGTTAGGGTTCGCCGACATGCGATCCGGTCCGACTTCTTGAGGAGATTCCGCTGAAGCAGAAATTGCAGCGTGAATGGCTTGATGCTGGAGCCAGGCGTCGCAAGCCTGCGGGTGAGAAGCGGAGCGTTGTAGGCCGCCAGCACCTGCGCATCCTGCACGCGGAGCACAACCGCTGCGCCGTGTTCACCGCCAAACGCCGTGCGCAACGCGTCTTCCAGCGCCCGGGCGTGTGCGCTGCCGCGTCCCTGGGGAGGCGCTGCTGCCACGAAGACCAATAGAGCCACAGCTTGCAGCACCGCCTTCATTCGGAAGGGCATGGCTGCAAGAATGCCAAACAATGACCGCAAACGCCAGCGCTACTTACCGCGCACGCCGCATCAGCAGAGCCGTTTTGCCATCGCTCCGGAATGCGATATCCTAGGATCGTTGTAGTCACGTTGCGCCTCTCCGTGTGGGACCAGCACCCAGATGAATTGAGCAACCAAGTCCACGCGTTAGCCGCGCTGATGTAACACTGCGTTCATCGGCGCACGATATCCTGAATAGATTCGATCATGACAAGACAGAGGCGCAGTTACACAATCGGAGCATCGGAGCACGGGCGCATGACGCTCGCAGCATTGTGCTTCCTTGCCGTTTTGCTCGGGGCTTCCTTTGCAGGCGCGCAGGATCTTCCTGCGAAGCCCGCGGCTGCTTCCGCCCAGCCACCCGCCACGCAATCTGCAAAAGATTCCGATGCTGCGGATGCGGAGAAGAGTCCATCTGCTGACGCCGATACGCCGCAGTCGATGTTTCCCCACTTCAGCAACACGCGCTTCTGGCTCACGGGGCAGGCGAATTTCATCTTCCAGACCAATCCCGCGTTCCACGCCGATTACAGCGGAACCAACAGCTTCGGCCCCAACTATCAGAAAGCCACGTCCCGGGTCATGACCCTTTACACTGGCGTGCGGCTCAACAACAGCACGGAACTGCTGGCCGACCTCGAAGAAACCGGCGGGGCTGCGTTGAGCACCGGGCTGGGCATCGCCAGTTTTACGAACCTGGACATCGTGCGCAACCCGTCGCTGACCAAGGAGCCCTATTTCTCCCATTGGCTCATCCACAAGGTATTTGCCCTGAGCAAAGACAACGTGGAGAACCAGCGCAATCCACTTTCTCTCTTCAGCGAACTGCCCCGCCGGCGGCTTGAGATTCGCTTCGGCAAGTTCAGCATGGTGGACTTCTTCGATCAGAATTCGGCTGGCTCTGACACGCACTTACAGTTCAGCAACTGGGCGGTGGACAATAACGGCGCCTATGACTATGCGGCTGACACGCGCGGCTACACGGTAGGCGCAACCGCCGAGTATCAGGAGCGCAACTGGGCCTTCCGCTTTGCCGAGGCGTTGATGCCGAAGGTCGCCAATGGAATTGACCTGGTTTGGAAACCCTGGCAGGCCCATGCGGAAAATTTCGAGTACGAATTGCGCCGCGGCCTTATTCCGGGAAAGCCGGGAGTCGTGCGCATCCTCGCCTTCACCAACTACGCCAACATGGGAATCTATCGCGATGCGGTCGCGCAGTTCGAGCAGCATCTTGTCGCCACGCCGGAGATCACGAACCATCCCTGGCACATCACGCGCAAGTATGGATTCGGACTGAACCTAGAACAGAATGTCGCGCGCAATCTCACGGCCTTCGCCCGCTTCGGCTGGAACAACGGAAAGACAGAATCGTTTGCCTACACGGAGATCGACCAAACGGTCGCGCTTGGAATGGCCGCCAATGGCGCTCTGTGGCACCGCAAGTACGACCGCGCGGGCGTGGCGTTTGTCACCAGCGGAATTTCCAGGGATCACCAGAACTATCTGGCGGACGGAGGCAGAGGATTCCTCCTTGGCGACGGCCATCTCAATTACGGCCGTGAGAATGTGCTGGAGACCTATTACACCGTTCACCTCTGGCGCGGCATCTACGCGGCTCCCGGAGTGCAACACATTGCCAACCCCGGCTACAACCGCGATCGCGGCCCGGTGATCGTACCCTCATTCCGCATGCATACGGAGTTCTAGAACATAGGCCCCGGAGAGAACCTGTCTTCAGGACACAAAAAATCCAGCCGAAGCCGGGATCATCTACGAGGCAGCCACTTTCTTCGGGCGTCCGCCGAGCTTGCCATTGGCGCGCACAGCCGCCACCTTGGCAACGGAGCGTGCTTGCCCCCCTGCCTTGCCCAACTGCGCTGCCATCCACCGCCGCGACCCCAGGAATCCTTCCAGGAGCGAAGGCAAGTAAAGGTCGGCATCGAGCTTCGGGAAATGCAACCCAAGCCCCGATGGCGAAATCTCGATTTTGGCAAGCTGTTCGGGCTTCGCCTCGTCAAGCCCTTGGGCATCCTGCGGCTTGAAAGAAACCGTAAGGCGGCTGCTGAGATCGATGACCACGCGGTCCGTCCGTCGGTCATAGTGAGCCGCAACAGCGGTTGGAGTCGTGGCCAACACATCCGCTGCCCGTTGGTTAGCTGCCTCGAATTCATCCTTATGGTTCACCATGAATATTGCTCCACGCCGCGCACAGATGCGCTGTCCTAGCTGTTAAGGCCACCTTGATTTTCGCCAGATCGCTGGGCGAAAATCCGTAATTCTCTCGCAGCTCTGGCGGTCCATCCGGCAGTTCAGCTTGAAAACAGCCTCACAGCCATTGCCGATGACATGCACATGGGCGGGTCTATGGTCGTTCGGGTAAACAACAACCCGCAGTCCGTCTATCGCGTCAACTTTTGGCATAGTAGCATAAACCTAAGCGGTTTGGTTATATTCTTGAGAGACAAACCACATCAGAAATGCATCCGCTTGATTGTGCAAGGACATTACGCGATGACGGCGCGGAGGTGAGCAGATCCTTAGAAAATCAAAACCATCGGATTGAGGTGGATGGGGCGGTTGTCTCTGTTCTTGCAATTGTCTTCCCTAACTCGTAGGCCACGCGCAGCAAAGCCCGCAGCCCATGAAGGCCGCAGACTCGATGAGTGAATAATTGTTAGGGAGAAAATTTTGGTGGAGGCGAGGGGAGTTGCAGCCTGAAGCCCTGCTGCAAACAAGCAAGTTATTGAAAACCAAAGACGCATGAAGCTCAGAAATAGCAGGTTTTGAGGTTTTGACACACGTGTGACACACACGGTTCTGCGGACCTAGGCGTTGAGTGAGGATATGCCGAGTTTGCTTGCAAGACCTCGGACATAATCCGGGTGCCTTGGGTTCCGCTGACTGCCTCGGATTTGTGCCTCCAAGAGCAACTTCGCATCTTCAAGTCTTCCCCGCACCGCAAGAATGATGGCAGAAACGATTCGTGGAGGGTCACTCGCTGAATGTTGCATTCCATTCGATAACTCTTTCAGGAGCGCGTCGCGCGTATTGAAGCGTTCAAGGAAGGGAAGCGCGTCGCGCAAAAGTCGCTGCTGAATCTCGTGATCCAATTGCGGGTTCTCTTGAAGCTCCCACCATATATCCTGCTGCTCTGGGCCCACTTCACCTAATCTGGCTCGAACGCAACAGTGGTAATCCTGAACGAATTTTCCCGCCACGTTACCCAGATGGTATTGCGGAACCTCCGGAACATACACCCCAAGGCTTACCGTGAATTTTCCATATAGATTCTGAGTCAGTCCCGGGACATAGACAGTTCCCGGTGGATCGGACCTGCCCATTTGGAACGCGACCACATGAGTGAGGCCATCGGGTGTCTTTCGATTGAACGTCCGTCCTTGCACCCTGAATCCGTGCTCTCTTAAGAGCGGACGCAGACTTAGCTGTAGCGCGTCCATCACTCTAACTGGCTTCGATTTCTCCATGGGCTCGTTCTAACATTGGCATCGCGATGGCGTCGCGGTCAAAAAATCCAGACATCCGCCAGTCACATTCTTAGCGCTTTTCGCACTTGCCGTAATTGCTCGCTAATCAAAGCGTTGCGTGATCTAGACGCACACCAGCCACACACGGCGATGCGTGATGGCTTGTATGTGCAAGAAAACAGAGTAGTAATTGCTGGTGGAGGCGAGGGGAGTTGAACCCCTGTCCGAAAGCGCTGAAAGCGAGGAGACTACATGCTTATTCGATTCCTGCCGTGGTCATTAACCACAACGTTCGCCAACCATGCTAAGAATCGGCAAGAAACCTGGTTGACTAGCCTGTTGATCTCGCTCCAACCCCCAGACGTAGAGTTATGAGCCAGCCATACTGTGCGACGTTCTGACCGCAGCCCGTAGGCGAAGCCGCAGAGAACGGCAACTTAATTAATTAAGCTGCGTAAGCCAGTTCTGTGTTGGCAACTGTGTTTGTTTCACACGATTAAGGGTGCGTGAACCCCTGCATGCCTCCTGGCCGCAACCGTTTCCGTCGAAGCCGTGACGCCCCCAAAAACTGTACCCAGCCGAGACCCCAGTTTTTGAGTCTCGGTCGGGCTCCGCACCACCACGCCAGTTTCGGTCTGTGGTTGGCGGAGAACTTTTGCGTCTTGGCTGCTCCGCGCCGAACTCATTCGGGGAAGCCGCCAGCCTGGCCCACTGCAGTTTCTCTGCGGGCCTGAAAGGTTTTGTGCCTTATCAAAGAGCTGCTTCCACTCTACACTACCTCGTTCGGCGGAAGCTACAACGTACAAGCTTACTTAACCTAATAGATGCAATTGGCCCGGCAAAGGATTCAGCCACTTCCGCTATTTCTTCGCCGAGGCCCTCGCAAGCATAATGACCACCGAGCCGACCTTGCCGCTCTGGTTGTCGCGGACCGCAAAGCGCAGTTCCCGGGTCTGCGGAGGCGCTTCCATTTTGTCGCGCACCGAAAGGCCTCCGGTGCTCAACCCTTCCAAGGTCTTGGCCGTCAGCTTCGCGTGAACCTGCTTCGTGCTTGAGGAAATCACAGCGTGTCTGGCATCCAGGGCCGCCGCGCTGAACGTCAGGTCAACCAGGTTCTTCTCGGCAGTGTTCACCACAAAGTCGCCCGGCTCCAGATTGATGCTGAACATCTGGGTCTTCACCGGGGCGCCGTTCTTCTCCTCCGTAGTGTCTCCGGTCAGTAGCACATTCACGCGCATGTCGGAGATCTCCACCGCCGACTCCATCGCATCCCGCAAGGCCGCCTGAGCCTCGGCCTGCGGCTTCTGTGATTCCGTGGAAGCTGGTCCCACAAAGTATCCGCTGCGTGTTGCCAGGTGGAACTTCGGCTCCGTCGTCTTCACCTTCAACTTGTGCCAGCCCGTAGTACGGTTCGTGCCGGTCAGCGTAAATCCAAGGAGGTAGTAGCTTTGTGATTCTTCCACGGCACGCTTGAACAGGGAAGCGAGGTCGTTCGAGTTATAGAAAGCCTGGCCGCCGGTTGCCTCCGCCAGCATTCTCATGCCTGCCTGCATGTCGCTTTTGGCATCCAGTGCGGGGTCAACCCTTACGTTGTTCGGCAGGCTCCTTCCCTCGTAAAAGTGTGGCGAAGCCGTCGAGGCCTGCATTGCCGGGAGATCCAACAGTCCTTCGAGATCGATTGGGAAGATCGCCATATCCGTGCTGGCCAACGCCCGCATGGTCTCTTCGTAAAGCTGTACCGTGGACGAATCCTGGCCCTGGAACGCCTGCGGGTCATTGATGAAGAACGGAACACCTACGGTCGCCCACACCAGCATCTTGCGGCCGGGCATTCCGGCGTAGGACTTCGCGATCTGTTGCAACCCAAGGAGCGTCTGGCGGGCCCGGTCACGGGCGCGGTACGCCAACTCCCCGTCGGCGCTTTCCTGTAGTTTTGCAGCCATCATCGCCAGCGCGGAGTCAAAGCCCGTTCCGGTGCCGAGCGCCGATTCGTTGACCAGGTTGCTGTCCGTATCTTTTATGTCGGTAGCCTGCGCCGGGAGTTGCAGGGCGCGTACCATCCGGGCCAGTTCCTCCGGCGAGCTTCGGAACGAGGTGAGCTGCTTGATACCGCTTGGCGTCAGCAACAAAATCGCCAGCGGCTGCCCCTGTTTCGCCGACTGCTCCAGGAACTTCAGTAGATGCCTGCGCCCATTCTCCCGCAACATCATGGGAGTGTTGATCGTATCCAGCACCACAATGCACGCATGTTGGCGATAGTTGTTCGCGGCACTCATGTTCGTATAGCCGCCCTGGAAAACGAGAGGTTTCGCTTCGCCCTCTTCCTTCTTTACCTCTCTGAAAAGGGTCAGCTTTCTCGGCTGGCCGTTGTCCAGTAAGGCGAAGTCTTCCTCCTTCAGTCCCGCAACATGCGCGCCCTTGTTGTCCGTAACCACTACGGGCACCAGCACCAGTTCGCTCTGGCTTCGGAAGGTCGTCGGTTCGTTTGCTTGTGGTGTCTGCGCGGGCGCCGCTGGCTGGGCCGCCGCCACGCCTGCCAGAAGAAATAGAAGTATCAACGCAGGATTTGCGCGCATGAGGCCGTCCTTTTATTTCGCGTATTATTTCACGGAAACAATAACAGCTATCGGGCCGCGTGCCCTTCCATCTTTACAGGACTTTGCAGAAACTCCAGCTCCGGCGCCGCCTCAATCACCCCGCACTCCGCCGCCAACTTGAAGTACAGAGCCAATCCCTTCCGGCACTCCGCGTCCAGCGTGTAGTGGATGTTCTCCCGGAAGTATCTTGTGATCTCCACCTCGCTCAGCCCCATCTTCGGCGACCACTCCTTCGCGATCGCCGCTACGCTCTCCGGCAGCAGCCCGTGGTCGCGCGAGCGCCGGAATATCCCGCCCAGGTCCAATCCCTCGCGCATCTCCTCCAGTGCCGCCTTGCGCACCGTCCACACGGCGAAGACGAACGGCAGCCCGGTCTTTGCCCGCCACACCTCGGCTAAGTCGTAGGCATAAAGCCCATCGGTCTTCACCACCATCGCCGGATCGCCAATCAGCAACCCCGCGTCGCACTGCTCCAGCATCGGACCCAGCACGGGAGCCATCGGTGTCAGCTCGCGGTGTCCGCCGAAGAACTTCGTCAGCAGCACCTGTGTCAGCCCCACCGAGGTCCGCGAGGATGTGTCCACGGCCACCGTGCGAATCTCCTCCATTGGTTTCTTGCTTACCAACTGGATCGACCGCACCTTATTCAGCGCCGCAATCGCCACATCCGGCAGCACCACCAGCCCCGGAATCGTGGCCGTGGTAATCACCGGAATGATGCCGATGTCCGCTGCGCCTGCGCGTAATTGTTGGGCGCACAGCGAAGGAACCATGTACTCAATCTCAAAGTTCTCTTGGATTTCCTGTGAGGGGTTGTGTTCGAAGTCCCACATCAGCGGAACGGTATTTAGAAATGAAATTCCAGCAATCTTCAATGCGCGCATAATTTCCGTGTATCCAACTCTCTACGATTACAGATCGTACTCTTCCGTGCAAGTCCCGTTCACGTCACTAATGCCGAACGGCTTCGAATTCATCGCGACGTTTTGGCCTACAATGGGCGGTGCGGAGTTGCGCATGTATTCAATCCTTATGCAAGATGTGTATCCATTTGGAGGGTTCCATGCCGATGAATCACCTCAAGATCATCGTTTCCTCATTCCTCGTTCCGGCTGTCCTGCTAGGCGTCCTCTGCCAGGCGCAGGTAAAGAAGTCTCACTATCCCGTCATGGCTCCTCTCGATCAGTATCTACTAGCCGACGAGAGCACTGAAATTGTGCTGGCTCGCAGTGCTGCTCCAGCCTCCATTTCAGGCGGAGCTGAAGTGATGGTGCTAGGGCCGAAGGGATACACCACTGTCGCAAAAGGCAGCAATGGCTTTCTCTGTCTGGTGGAACGCTCGTGGGGTGCTTCCACCGATGACCCGGACTTCTGGAATCCGAAAGTCCGCGCTCCTATTTGCTTCAATCCGCCGGCCACGAAAACCTTTGCACATATCTTCCTGATGAAGACCAAACTAGTGCTGGCTGGAAAATCCAAAGCAGAGATTGTCGAGGCGACCACATCAGCATTCGATAACAAGGAACTGCCGGCTCTGGAGTCAGGAGCAATGTGCTACATGATGTCAAAGCAACAATATTTGAGCGATCAGAACATGAGATGGCATCCACATCTCATGTTCTTCATTCAGGGAGATGTAGCAAAAAGCTGGGGCGGCAATCTGCCGGGCTCGCCCGTGATCGCTGCAAATGACCCGGAAGAGCGGGCGACGATTTTCCTGGTCTGGGTTGGCAGATGGTCAGATGGAACTCCGGCTCCGTCGATGAAGCATTGACCGGCGCTCTCCTCTGTTTTTCAGTGACTCTCGTCCCTCACTCCTTTACACTCGCCTATTCGAGGACATATGCCGGAAGCCGCTATCCCAGCCGTCACCACCCATGACCGCCAGATGCTCGCCCTCGCGCTTACGCCGCAGCTTGGTCCCACCCGTGTCCGCCGCCTCTTTGAACGCATTCCGCGCCTCGAAGACATTTTCCGCGCCACTCTCACCGAACTCGAAGCCACCGGCCTCCCGGCGGCCAGCGCCCAGTCCATCGCTCTCGGAGGCTCGCTCCGCGAGGCCGACGAGGAGTTGAAGAAACTCGCCAAAGCTCCCGGCGTCTCTCTCGTCACCATGGGTTCGGAACTCTACCCTGCGCATCTTGCAGAAATCTACGATCCGCCGCTCGTGCTCTACGTCCGTGGAAACCCGCGCATCCTTCTTGATCCCGGCATTGCCGTCATCGGCACACGCCATCCTACGCCCTACGGACTCGGCATGGCCGAGCGTCTCGCGCAGGATCTCGCCAACTGCGGCCTCGTCATCATCAGCGGCATGGCCCGCGGCATTGATTCTATCGCCCACAAGGGAGCCGTCCAGGCTCGCGGGCGCACCATCGCCGTCTTCGGCACCGGAGTGGACGTCATCTACCCGCGTGAAAACCGTAAACTCTCCGAACAGATTCTCGAACTCGGCGGCGCGCTCGTCAGTGAGTTTCCCTTGGCCACCTCGCCCAACCCGCACAATTTCCCACTGCGCAATCGCATCATCAGCGGCCTCTCGCGCGGCGTCCTCGTCGTTGAGGCCGGAGAATACAGCGGCACTCGCATCACCTCCCGCTGCGCCCTTGAGCAGTGCAGGGAAGTCTTCGCCGTCCCCGGCAACGTCACCAACAAACTTGCCTGGACCCCCAACACCCTCATCAAGCAGGGAGCCAAGCTCGTCGCCACCTGGGAGGATGTCTTCGAGGAACTGCCCAGCGAAACCCGCATCCAGCTTCAGGAGCGCCAGTCCACCCTCCCCGCTCCGCAATCCGCGTCCTTATTTGATCCCCCGCCCGCCGCGGCCGAGCTCCCGCCTGACCAGCAGAAGATCTTCGCCGCCATCAAAGCCGACGAATCCATCCACATCGATGAACTGATCGAAAAGTTCGACTCCGCGCTCTCCAGCTCAGAGATATTCTCCGCCCTCTTCGAACTCGAACTCAGCAACAAAATCCGCCAGCTCCCCGGCAAGAACTACGTCCGCGTCTTCTGACCATTCCCGGGGATAGGAATCACTCCAGCGTGTCCAATCCGAACCGCAGGGTGCCCCCATCCTAACCGCGCTTTTCGGTTAGGGTGGGGTCGTTGTTCTTGCTCCTGCTCCTGTTTTTGCTTCTGTTCCTGTCCCTGCTTTTGATCTTGATTGAAGTGTCATCTTGAGCGCAGCGAAAGACCCCAGCACCGCCCAAATCTCTCCTGCAATTTCAAAGGCACTTCCGACGGAACCCCCTCCCGCCCTCCTGCCCGAATGTGCAAACCCACCACCCCTGAACCGACCCTCCCGCTGTATAAAAGTAACGATTTGCAATAATGGCCTTACGAGTCAATAACTTAGCATCGTTTATCCCACGCTCAAAACGCCTTTCCGCCGCTCCCCGGTTTTGCCATGCGCCATCCTTCGTGCTAGGTTTTGTTCCAGTTTCCATAGATTCGGAAGAGGTATCAGTTGCCCAAAGGTTTAGTAATCGTCGAGTCTCCAGCCAAGGCCAAGACGATCCAAAAGTATCTCGGCGCCGGTTACGACGTAGAAGCTTCACTCGGTCATATTAAGGATCTGCCCAAGAAGGGCCTCGGTGTCGATGTCGAAAATGATTTCGCCACCGAGTATGAGGTCATTCCCGGCAAGGAGAAGGTGGTCTCCCATCTCCGCAAGCTTGCCCGCAGCGCTGACGCCATCTATCTCGCACCCGATCCTGACCGCGAAGGCGAGGCCATTGCCGCGCATCTTGCCGAAGAACTCGGCAGCAACGCCGACGGCGGCCGCAGCCACAAGAAAGAGGTCAAGCCCGTCTATCGCGTTACCTTCAACGAAATCACCAAGAAGGCCGTGCAGGAGGCTTTCGCCCATCCCCGCGAGATCGACTGGAACCTGGTCGATGCCCAGCAGACCCGCCGCATCCTCGACCGTCTTGTCGGCTTCCAGGTCTCGCCCCTGCTGTGGGATAAAGTCCGCCGTGGTCTCTCCGCCGGACGCGTCCAGACCGTAGCTCTCCGCCTCATCGTCGAGCGTGAGCGCGAGATTCAGAAGTTCGAGAAAAAGGAATACTGGACCCTCGATGCCCGCCTCCATGCCGCCAAGGCTCCGGCCTTCGATGCCCGCTTCCTCGGCATCAATGGCGAAAAGCAGGAGATCAATAACGAGGAAGAGTCGAAGCGCATCGTTGAGGCTCTCGACGCCGCCGCGTGGGCCGTCGCCAACGTTAAGCGCGCCGAGCGCCGCCGCAATCCCGTGCCGCCGTTCACCACCTCTAAGTTCCAGCAGGACGCATCGCGCAAGCTCGGCATGACCGTCAAGCGCGCCATGATGGTTGCCCAGCGCCTCTATGAAGGTGTCGAACTCGGCACCGAAGGCACCGTCGGTCTTATCACCTACATGCGTACCGACTCAACCCGCGTCTCCAATGACGCGCTCACCGAAGTCCGCAGCCTCATCGAGCGCGACTACGGCAAGCCCTTCATGCCCGAGCAGCCCAACGTCTACAAGACCAAGCAGCAGAACGCGCAGGAAGCCCACGAAGCCATCCGTCCCAGCTCCGCCCTCCGCACTCCCGAGGACGTGCGCCCGTTCCTTCAGGACGACGAGTTCAAGGTTTACAAGCTCATCTGGCAGCGCATGGTCGCCTCCCAAATGTCAGCCGCTATCTTCGACCAAACCACCGTTGATATCGATGCCACGGCTTCGGAGAAGTTCAAGTCCGCACGCTACAACTTCCGCGTCACCGGATCGGTCCTCAAGTTTGAAGGCTTCCTCAAGGTTTATGAAGAAGCCAAGGACGCCAAGGACGAGGAAGACGAATCGCTCAAGCACAAGCTTCCTCCGCTTGACCCAGGCCAAACGCTCAAGCTCGAAGCTCTCAAGCCCGAGCAGCACTTCACCGAGCCGCCGCCGCGCTTCAATGAAGCCTCGCTGGTCAAGGAACTGGAAGAGCGCGGCATCGGTCGTCCCTCCACCTACGCCGCCATCATGAGCACCATTGTGGATCGTGGATACGTGCAGAAGACCGCAGGCCGCGGCGGAAAATTCTTCCCCACGGAAATCGGCTTCGTCGTCACCGAACTGCTGGTCGCCAATCTCAAGGACATCTTCGACTACGAGTTCACCGCACGCATGGAAGAGGAACTCGACGAGATTGAGGATGGCAAAATCAAGTGGACCGCCGCGCTCCATGACTTCTACGGCAAGTTCGAGCAGGACCTCGAATACGCCGGCGAGCACATGGAAAATATCAAGCGCATGGAGAAGGCCACTGACCAGAAGTGTGAGCGCTGCGGATCTCCGCTGGTCCTCAAATGGGGCAAGCACGGCAGCTTCTTCGCCTGCTCAACCTTTGATAAGAAGGACCCCAACTCCTGCTCCTTCACCAAGGAAAACCCCATCAACCTCACCGACCTCGGGGACGCGGAAATCTCCTCCAATAATGAAGAGGAGTTCTGCGAAAACTGCGGCAAGCCCATGGTCCTCAAGCGCGGACGCTTTGGCACCTTCATGGCCTGCACCGGATATCCCGAGTGCAAAACCACCCGCCGCCTTGACTCCGTGCAGAAGAAGCCTGACACGCCGCTCGAAGAGAAATGCCCCGACTGTGGACGCAACCTTCTTCTTCGCAACGGACGCTTTGGCGAGTTCATCTCCTGCTCCGGCTACCCCGAGTGCAAGTACATTAAGCAGAACTTCATCGGCGTAAAGTGCCCTGTCTGCAAGACCGGAGAGATCGTCGAGAAGAAAGCCCGCCGCGGAAACTTCTTCTACGGCTGCGCCAACTATCCCAAGTGCGACTTCACGGCAGCCACCAAGCCCGTCGCTGAAACCTGTCCCGAATGCGGCAGCCCCTACCTGTTGGAAAAGGTGACGAAGGATGGAACCTTCCTCATCTGCCCCAACAGCAAAGCTCCCGCCAAGTCCAAGGCAAAAGGGAAGACAAAAGACAAGGGTAAGAAGAAACCCGACGCTGCCGAGGTCATATGCGACTTCTCGAAGAAGATCGCTGAACCTCAACCCGAGGCCGAACCCACGGTAGCGTAGAGTCCGCTATTGGTGCCCCATTTCTGCCTTCCTTTGGCAGAAGTGGGGCCTTTGATTTTGCTTTTGATCTTGCCCCTAACCTTTGCAACCCGCAGTCTCAACTCACCGAATCACCTTGATGTCGTGATTCGCCGGGAGGGAAACTCCGATTGCGACGAACAACGCCGTCACAACCAGTAGAATGATCATCGTCATACCCACCTCCAGCTCAACCCTGATTCTGATGCAGGAACTCGGTTAACAGCCGCATTCCTTCCCTTCGCTGCCTTCAACCCGGAAGTTACCAGTCTGGTTCTTATCGGTGCTTCCCTCATCGCCGTACTGCTCCCGGTGCGCGATGCATGCCAACTCCAGCAGGACCAGTCGCGCCGTGGCCACCATCAGGCTCCGCTCATTGTTGTGAACCGTCTCCCAGCACGAGCCTTCCCCGTTGCTCTTCGCCGGAGCGCATGGAAAGTCGGGTGCCAGCGCCTCACGGTAATGAAAGAACAGCCTGGCTAAATGTTCCGGAGCGATACCTTGAAAACCTGTCATTCTTCAACCTCTCGGCCTTGGCCCGCTCTCAAAATTTCTGCGGTGCATGGCCAACTGCACTTCGTTGGATTAACGCTGTTCTAAATTCCGCATAAAACGTGCCTAAAAGGTTCATAAACGCGCAAGGGAGCGAACCGGCAGTGCGGTTTCTGGTGCCCCATGTCTGCCTTCCTTTGGCAGAAGTGAGTCTTTTGACTTTGCTCTCGGTCTTCGATTTTGTTCTTGATCTTTTGATCTTGCTCTTAACCTTGAAACCTCCGAAACCTTGAAACTTTGAAACCTGTTCTACAATCCCCCTTATGCCCCTCAAGCAATCCGAGGCCATCGTCCTTCGCACCTACCCTCTGCGCGAGGCCGATTTGCTTGTCACTCTCTTCACCCGCGCCGAAGGCAAAGTGAAGGGGGTTGCCAAGTCCGCCAAGCGCTCTCAGAAGCGCTTCGGAGGAGCGCTCGAACCCGCCACCTGTGTCCGTGTCTTCTGGCAGGATCGCGAAGGCCAGGAGCTTGCCCGCCTCGATTCCTGTGACGCTCTGCTCTCCCCGCTGGCCTCGCCCGTGGACTATCCCCGCGCGGTCGCCCTCGCCCACGTCGTCGAGATGCTCGACGACCTCATGCCGGACCGCGAGCCCAACGACGGCGTCTTCCGCCTCGCCTGGGCCGTTCTCCAGTCGCTCGAAAGCTCCGCCATCTGGATGCCCATCACCTACTTCGACCTCTGGATGATCCGCCTCCTCGGCTTCCTGCCGCCGCTCGATGAGTGCATCGAGTGTGGCGAACCGCTCGCCGCCCAGCCCGCGTTTTTCCACGCTCTGCGTGACGGCCTCACCTGCCAGCGTGACCGCCGCGTCGCCGGCTCTGAGATGTCCATCGAATCCCGCGCCCTTACCGCCCGCATGTTCCGCAACCCCGTCGATGCCTTCACCGGCGAGCCCGTCCCCACCTCCCGCCTCGCCGACCTCCGCAAGTTCCTCATGCAGATCATCGACCGCCATCTCGACCGCAAGCTCCAAACCTCCGCCCAGCTTGAACGCCTCGACTAAGTTGTTGCTATAATCCGAATCCCCGGAGCCGTAGCTTGTTCGCCCCAGGAGGTCGCATGAGATACAGACTCACCATCGCCCTGCTGTGCATTCTCTCCGCGTCAACCCTCGTCGCACAGACGGCAAAGAGCGGGTTCTTCAAGACCTCCGACGGCATCCGCATCCACTACCTTGAAGCTGGCAGCGGGCGCCCCATCGTCTTCATTCCCGGCTGGACCATGCCCGCCTGGATCTGGCAGAAGCAGATCGATGAGTTCTCCAAGAAGTACCGCGTCATCGCTGTCGATCCGCGCTCCCAGGGCGAGAGCGATAAACCCACTTACGGACACCTTCCCGAGACCCGCGCGCGCGACTACAAGGAACTCGTCGATCACCTAGACTTGAAGCAGCCCGTCCTCGTCGGCTGGTCCATGGCCTGCGCCGAGCTGCTGAAATACGTCGAGCAGTTCGGCACCGACAACCTCGCAGGCCTTGTGCTGGTGGACGGCTTCATCCCTGACAAGCCCAGCCCTGAGATGCTTCTCGGTATGTCCGGCTGGATGAACCAGCTCCAGCAGGATCGCCAGAAACAAGCCGACGGATTCGTCCGCAGCATGTTCAAGAAGCCGCAGACGGAGGACTACCTCAAGCGCGTCATCGATGCCTCCACCCAGGTCCCCGCCGATACCGCCGTCGTGCTCATCTACGACATGATCGCCGCCAAGGACTACTCCAAGGCCTTCGCCCGGCTGGATCGCCCCGTGCTCTTCACCTTCCAGCCTGACACCCAGCAGACCGCCGACCTACTCAAATCAAAGCTCGGCGACAAGCTCCGCCTTGAGCGCTTCGACGGCGACGGCCACGCCCTTTTCGTCGATGACCCCGAGAAGTTCAACCGCACCCTCGCAGACTTCCTCCAAAGCCTGCCCAAATGATCAATCGGGACAACAGAAAAGATTCAGGAGCCCCATCCTAACCGCGTTTTTCGGCTAGGGTGGGGCCGTTGACCTTGCTCTTGCCGTTGCTTTTGCCCCTGAAACCTTGAATCTTCGAAACTTTGAAACCTCGCCCGATACTTCCTCTTTCCCCTTACCCCTCCACCATTTACAATGCTCTCCAGATCGGATTGCATTCATGACAGTAAAGCCACTCACTTTCCAGGAACTCATCCTCAAGCTCCAGGACTTCTGGGCCGCGCAGGGTTGCGTTTTGCAGCAGCCTCTCGATGTTGAAGTCGGTGCCGGAACCATGTCGCCCGAGACCTTTCTCCGTGTCCTCGGACCCAAGCCTTACCGTGTTGCCTACGTGCAGCCCTCGCGCCGTCCCGCCGACGGCCGCTACGGCGAGAATCCCAATCGCCTCTACAAGCACACCCAGTTTCAGGTGATCCTCAAGGCTCCGCCGGAGAACGTGCAGGAGCTCTACCTCGAGTCCCTCAAGGCCATTGGCATCGACCTCGCCCGCCACGACATCAAGTTCGAAGAGGACAACTGGGAAGCTCCCACCCTTGCCGCCTGGGGCGTTGGCTGGCAGGTCATGCTTGACGGTCTGGAGATCACCCAGTTCACCTACTTCCAGCAGTGCGGCGGCATCGATCTTGACCCCATGTGCGCCGAGCTTACCTACGGACTCGAACGCATCGCCGCCTTCCTCCAGGATGTCGATTCCATCTATGACATCGTCTGGGTCCACGGCCCCCACGGAGACGTAACCTACGGCGATATCCGCCTGCCTGACGAGGAACAGTACTCGGTTTACAACTTCGAGAAGGCCGACGTGGAAAAGCTCTGGCAGCACCTCAGCGCCTACGAGGCCGAGTGCCAGGCCCTCATCAGCGAATACGCCGCCGGAACCGCCGAGCCGAAGAAACCTAAGAAGGGTGAAGCGCCCGTCGAGCCTGCCGCAAAGTTCACCGCCGAGGAGCGCCGCCGTTTTCCGCTGCTCCCGGCCTACGATCTCTGCCTCAAGTGCTCGCACCTGTTCAACCTGCTTGACGCTCGCGGAGCCATCAGCGTCACCGAGCGCGTCGGAGTCATTCAGCGCGTCCGCAACCTCGCCGTCGGAGTCGCCCGCGCCTGGGTCGATCAGCAGTCCGCCCGCGAGGTGACATTGGCAGCCGCGCAGGCGTAGTCAGCGCACACCAGAGAATGGAGTGCTGCACGCGATTTTGTGACTCGGCTCACACCGGCAGCAAGCAATTGGAAGCAAAATAGATTGGCCTCAAAGTTAGGAAGTGTTCCGCCTCATGTCTGATTTTCTGTTAGAGATCGGTACCGAAGAAATCCCCGCGCGCATGATCGCCTCCGCCACCGAGGAACTCCAGCGCCGCATCGGCGAACTCGTCACCCGCGAGCGCCTAGCGTCTGCGACCGGCAGCGAGGCATTACCCGCCTCCGTCGAGGCCTTCTCCTCTCCGCGCCGCATCGCCGTCATCGCCCGCGGACTCGCTGCATCGCAGCCCGACGTCGCCGAGCAACTCCTCGGCCCCGGCGCCGCCCACGCCTACAAAGACGGCAAGCCCACCCAGGCCGCCATCGCCTTCGCCAAGAAGGTCGGCGTCGAAGTCAGTGAGCTCACCACGGCCACTACCCCCAAGGGTGAGTACGTCGCCGCCAACGTCGTCCGCAAGGGCAAGCCCGCGCTTGAGCTGCTCACCGAACTCGTCCCCAAGGAAATCGCCGCGCTTTACTGGGCCAAGAACATGTACTGGCGTCCCGGCAAGCCCGAGCGCTTTGTTCGTCCCGTGCGCTGGCTCGTTGCGCTTCTCGATGGCGACATCGTTCCCATCGAGTTCGGCGGCATCACCGCTGGCCGCACCTCGCGCGGACACCGCATTCTTACCCACGCTCCGGTCACGCTCTCATCCGCCGGCGACTATGCCGAGAAGCTCCGCGACTTCAGCGTCCTTCCCGCCTACTCCGAGCGCGAGCACAAAATTCGCAAAGCCCTCGATGCCGCTGTACGTAAAGTCCCCGGCGCGCGCTGGCGCGAAGACAAGGGCCTGCTCGACACGGTCGTCAATCTCACTGAAGCCCCTTCGGTCATCCTCGGAAACTTCGACCGTGAATTCCTCACGCTCCCCGAAGAAGTTCTCGTCACTGTCATGCGCGATCACCAGAAGTATTTCGCCGTCGAGGACGAAAGTGGCAAACTTGCGCCGCACTTCCTCGCCGTGCTCAACACCGTGACCGACGCCGAAGGCGAAGCCATTGTGCGCCACGGCAATGAGCGAGTTCTCCGCGCCCGCTTCAATGACGCGCGCTTCTTCTGGAACACCGATCAGAAGCTCACCCTCAAGGATCGCGTGGCCATGCTCAAGTCGGTCACATTCCAGAAGGAACTCGGCAGCTACTTCGACAAAGCCACTCGCACGCAGCACCTTGGCAGTCTTATCTCTGCCGCCGTTACCGAGTTCTATCCCGCGCATCGCCAGGGAGTGGTGTACAAGGCCGCCCTCATGGCCAAGTGCGATCTCACCACCGAGCTTGTAAAGGAGTTCACCGAACTCCAGGGCATCATCGGCGGACTCTACCTCGTCCACCAGGCCGAGCGCATGGAATTGCCCGAAGGTTCCGCCATCGCCATCGGCGAGGCTATCTACGATCAGTACAAGCCTGCCTCCATGGAAGACGATTGCCCGCGCTCGCTCGAAGGCGCAGTCCTCGCCATCGCCGACAAGGCAGACACCATCGCCGGAATGTTCGCCCTCGGCATGATCCCCAGCGGCTCAAAAGATCCCTTCGCCCTGCGCCGGGCCGCCAACGGAATCGTCCGCACCCTCGTTGAGCACAACATTCCCATCAGCCTCAAGAAGCTCATGGCGGATGCTCTTCGTCAATATCATGGCAGCCAGGCCGAGTCCCATTTCAAGGCCACCGCGCAATATGAGCAGAACGTCGCCGCCTTCTTCCGCGAGCGTCTTGAGTTCTACCTGCGTGACGCCCGTGGCTTTGCCTACGATGTCACCAACGCCGTGCTCGCCTCCGGCGCAGACCATGTTGTGGACGCGCTCGCCCGCGCCGAAGCCGTCGCCAAGGTGCGCGGCAGCGAAGACTTCGCCGCCATCGCAGCCTCTGTCAAGCGCATCAAAAACATCCTCCGCCAGGCCACCGAAGCAGGGAAGTGGAGCGCAGATTCGAAATTCGCCCCGCAACCGGCGGACAACGATGCCGAGCGCGTTCTCGCCGCCCGCACCGCGGAGCTTGCTTCCAGCACCGCCGAGCTTTGTCAGCAGAAGAAATATGACGAGGCTCTCGCCGCGCTGGCCACCATCCGCCGTCCGCTCGATGATTTCTTTGACAAGGTCATGGTGATGGTGGACGATGAGGCGGTCCGAAGTTCTCGTCTCTGTCTGCTCCAGACCGTGGCAACCATGTTCCAGTCCATCGCCGACTTTAGTGAAGTCGTTACCGGAGGAAAGGCTTCCTGAACAGGGAAGCTTTTTTCTTTGTAGTGTGAGTTGTTCTTTCTTATTTGGTAATGGTTAGTAATAGTTTTTCATTCGTAATCGTATGCAGCCTGTTTTCGGCTGCGGGCACTAAAGAGTAAGTTATCTCTTCAACACCCAGAGAGTGAGGCTATGGCTACTCCCACAGTAAGTGCAGTCAAGTACGTATTTTCCTTCGGCGGCGGCAAGGCTGAAGGTAACGGCAAGATGAAGGACACCCTTGGAGGTAAGGGTGCCGGACTCGCCGAGATGACCAACGTTGGGCTTCCCGTTCCCCCGGGATTCACCATCCAGACCGAAGCCTGCCGCGAATACATGCGCGGCAACGTCAGCAACAATGTTGACAAGGAAATGAACGCCGCCCTCGCGCAGCTTGAAGCCCTCCAGGGACAGAAGCTCGGCGCCGGTGACAATCCATTGCTCGTCTCCGTCCGCTCCGGCGCAAAGTTCTCCATGCCCGGCATGATGGACACTATTCTCAACCTCGGCCTCAACGATGAGAGCGTCAAAGCCCTCGCCAATCGTACCCAGAATCCGCGCTTCGCCTACGACTCCTACCGCCGTCTCATCCAGATGTTTGGCAACGTCGTGCTCGACATCGACAAGGAGCACTTCGAAGAGGTCTTCGACGGCAAGAAGAAGCAGAAGAAAGCCAAGCTTGACACCGATCTCGACGCCGCCGCTCTTCAGGAAGTCATCGCCGAGTACAAGAAGGTCGTCAAGAAGCACGCCAAAGTCGAATTCCCGCAGAACGCTCACGACCAGCTCGTCATGGCCCGCGATGCCGTCTTCCGCTCCTGGCAGAATGACCGCGCCAAGCACTATCGCCGTATGAACAACATTGACGACATGCTCGGCACCGCCGTCAACGTGCAGGCCATGGTCTTCGGCAACCTCGGCGACACCTCAGGCACCGGCGTCGGATTCACCCGCAATCCCGCCAACGGCTCCAAGGAGTTCTACGGCGAGTTCCTGCTCAACGCCCAGGGCGAAGATGTCGTCTCCGGCGTTCGCACTCCCCATCACATCAACGAGCTCGAAAAGATCATGCCCTCGGTTTACAACGAGCTGCGTGACATCACCACCCGCATGGAAAAGCACTACCATGACATGCAGGATTTCGAGTTCACCATTCAGGACAACAAGCTCTACATGCTCCAGACCCGCAACGGCAAGCGCACCGGCCTGGCCGCTGTGAAAGTTGCGATTGACATGGTCGAGGAAGGACTCATCACCAAGGAAGAGGCAATCTTCCGCGTCGAGCCCAACCAGCTTTATGACTTCCTCGTTCCCCGTCTTGACGAGAAGGGCGCCAAGGTCGAGGTTCTCACCAAGGGCCTGCCCGCATCTCCCGGAGCCTCCGTCGGCCAGATCGTCTTCTCCGCGGAAGACGCCGTCGCCGCCCACCAGAAGGGCAAAATCAAGTCCATCATCCTCGTCCGTGGAGAAACCACGCCCGAGGACATCGCCGGCATGGAAGTCGCATCCGGCATCCTCACCTCGCGTGGCGGCATGACCTCGCACGCCGCTGTCGTTACCCGCGGCATGGGCAAGTGCTGCGTCGCCGGAGCCGGCGAGCTCGTCGTGGATGAAAAGAAGAAGGAGCTCCGCGTCAAGGGCCAGACCTTCAGAGAAGGCGATTGGCTCTCGCTCGACGGCACCACCGGACGCGTCATCAAAGGCAAGCTCAACACTCTGGAAGCCTCGCCCGATGACAAAGACCTCGTCAAGTTCATGGCCTGGGCTGATCCTTTGCGCCGCCTCAAGGTCCGCGCCAACGCTGACATTCCCCGCGACGCCAAAACCGCCATCGCCTTCGGAGCCGAAGGCATCGGCCTCTGCCGCACCGAGCACATGTTCTTCGCCGAAGACCGTTTGCCGCACATGCGCGCCATGATCATGGCCGGCACGGAGAAGGAACGCCGCGCCGCCCTCAAGAAGCTGCTTCCTATGCAGCGCGCCGACTTCGCCGGACTCTTCAAGGCGATGAAGGGCTTCCCGGTCACCATCCGCACTCTTGACCCGCCGCTCCACGAATTCCTGCCCAAGCGTGAAGAGCTTCTCGTTGAGATCAAGGAGCTTGAACTCACCAAGCCCCGCTCGCCCAAGCTCAAGGGACTGCGCGTCATCCTCTCCCGCGTCGAAGAACTGCATGAGCAGAACCCGATGCTTGGCCTGCGTGGCTGCCGCCTCGGCATCGCCTTCCCGGAGATCACCGAGATGCAGGCGCGCGCCATCATCGAGGCCGCTCTTCAGGCCAAGAAGCAGGGCAATACCGTTGTGCCTGAGATCATGATTCCTCTTACGGCCACCGTGAAGGAGATGAAGAATCAGGCTGACATTGTCCGCCGCGTCGCGGAAGAAGTCTTCGCCGAGAAGAAGGACCGTGTCGAGTACCTCGTCGGAACCATGATCGAGTTGCCCCGCGCCGCCCTGGTCGCCGATAAGATCGCCGAAGAAGCCGAGTTCTTCAGCTTCGGAACCAACGATCTCACCCAGACCACCTACGGCATCTCGCGTGACGACATCAACCAGTTCCTCCCCGAGTACATGAAGCAGGGAATCTTCAAGCAGGATCCCTTTGCCACGCTCGATCAGGATGGTGTTGGTCAGCTCGTCGAGATGGCAACCCTCAAAGGCCGCAAGACCCGTCCGAACCTCAAGGTCGGAATCTGCGGTGAACATGGCGGCGATCCTGAGTCCGTCAAGTTCTGCCACCGTGTCGGCCTCAACTATGTCTCCTGCTCGCCCTTCCGTGTCCTTACGGCGCGCCTCGCAGCCGCCCAGGCCGCTCTGGAAGAGAAGGGTGCAACCGGCGGCGCCACCAAGTAGCACGGCGCTAAAACGAACCCTTCAGGGTGCCCCACCTTCGCCATCTTTTGGCTAAGGTGGGGTTTTTGCTTTTGCCGTCATCTCTGCCGTTGCGGTTGCTCTTGCTCCTGCTTTTGTTTCTAACCTGTGAAACTTTGAAACCTGCGTAACATGCTTAACCTGCGTAACCTGTGCAACCTTGCCTTTCCCACCTGCTACCATATCCAAACGCCCATGTCCTCCGCTCCGCTGCCAATCCGCTCGGCCACCGAACGCTTCTACCATCCCGAACTCGATGTCCTCCGCTTCTTCGCTTTTTTCCTGATCTTCATCCATCACTCCATCCCTCACGACCCAACTTTCTACACGCACATGGGAGTCGCTCCCACGTGCGCCGCCATCCTCTCGGCCATCGGAGCCGCCGGAGCCTTCGGCGTCCCGCTCTTCTTCCTGCTCAGCGCCTACCTCGTCACCGAGCTTCTCATCCGCGAGCGTGCTCTCCGTGGCAGCGTCGATCTCAAAGCCTTCTACATCCGCCGCATCCTGCGTATCTGGCCGCTCTACTTCGGCTTTCTTGCCCTCGCCTGGTCCATGCAGTGGTGGATCCCCGGACAGCACATCGGATGGCGCGCCGGCATGGCGTTTGCGCTCTTTGTCGGAAACTGGTGGGTAGTCTTCGTCGGCTTTCCCTCGTCCGTTATTTTCCCCCTCTGGTTTATCTCCCTCCAGGAACAGTTCTATCTCTTCTGGCCCTCCGTCATGCGCAAACTCAGTCAGCGCGGCATGATCATCGCCGCCGTCATCATGCTCGCCATCGCCACTCTCTCACGCTGGTATCTCGCCCTCCAGCACACATGGGAGTCCAAGCTCTGGGCCAATACCTTCGTCCAGCTTGATGGCATCGCCTTCGGAATCATCCTCGCCGTCCTCCTTGCCGGACGCGCCCCGCGCCTTGCCGCACTCCATCGCGCCGCCCTCTTCGTCGGAGGTGCAACCTGCTTTTTCCTTGCCGGTAGCTACTTCGTCATCAAGGGCGATCCTCTTACCGTCTCCCGCGTCCTCCTCGGCTACCCTGTCGCCGCCCTCGGAGCCGTTGCCCTCTTCCTCGCCACTCTCCGTCCCAGCGCAGATGCCCCACATCTGCCGCAGTCAGCAGATGTGGGAGCTTCGCATAGCTGGCTCTTCAGCGCCTTTGCCTACCTCGGGCAAATCTCATTCGGCCTCTACGTCTTCCACATCATCGGACTCATGACCAGCGACTACACTGTCCAGCACCAGGACTCCAGCCTCGGACGCTACCTCTTCCGCAACGCCACGGCCTTCGCCGTAACGGTCGTCCTCGCCTCCATCAGCTACCGCTGGTTTGAGACGCCCTTCCTCACTCTCAAAAAGCGCTTCAGCCAAGTCCCCTCCCGCTAACGTAGAGAACATGCGGGCGGGTTCGTTGACGCCGCATTTGCTCTGGCGCCCCATATCTGCCTTCCTTTGGCAGATGTGGGGTCGTTGCTCTTGTTCTTGCCCTTGCCCTTGCTCTTGCCCTTGCTCTCGCCCTTGCCCTTGCTCTTGCTTTTGCCCTTGTTCTTGCTTTTGTTCTTGTTCTTGCTCTTGCTCTTGTTCTCGTTCTTGTTCTCGCCATTGCTCTTGCTTTTGCCCCTGCTCTCGCTCCTGCCTTTGAGGTGTCATTCCGAAACGAAGTGAGGAACCCCAGCACCGCTCCAATCTCCCGCGCCGCCTCAGAGGCACTTCCGCCAGCACTCGATTCTTCCTCCGCATTTCGCCCTACACCGCCTCCCCACACCGCCACCAGCGCGCCACTTTTTTGACACTCTCCCCCGCCGCCTCCTACTATGTTCAGCATGATGAAGCCGTTTCTCGTGTTCACCCTCGGAGCCTCCCTCACCGCCTTTACCCAGACGCAGTCCCTCTCCACCTCCGCCGGAGAGGTGAAGATCACTCCGCTCGCCCACGCCAGCGTGCTCGTCCAGGCCGGTGGAAAAACGATTTATCTCGATCCCGCCAAGCCCGCCAAGCTCGCGGGCCTCCCCAAGGCCGACCTCATTCTCATCACCCACATCCACGGAGACCACTTCGACCCCGACTCCATCGCCGCCATCAGCCAGCCCACCACCGAAGTTCTCGCCCCCGCCAACGTCGTTGCAAAGTTCCCCACGGCCAAGCCCATCGCCAATGACCAAACCCGCCAGTGGAATCAGTGGACCATCGAGGCCGTCCCCGCCTACAACCTCGGTCGCGGCCCCGCCCCCGGACAGCTCTACCACCCCAAGGGACGCGACAACGGATACATCCTCACCTACGGCGGCAAGCGCTTCTATTTCTCATCGGATACCGAAGGTGTCCCCGAGATGCGCGGTCTCAAGAACATCGATGTTGCCTTCATCTGCATGAACCTCCCCTACACCATGCCTCCCGAAGAAGCCGCCGACGCCGTCAAAGCCTTCCATCCCAAGGTCGTCATCCCCTACCACTACCGAGGCTCAGACCTGTCGCTCTTCCAGCAGCGCCTCGCCGGAACCGGCATCGAAGTCCGCCTCCTCGACTGGTATCCCAAGTAAGCCGATGGTGCTCCACGGATACAATCACGGTTCTGCATTTGCTTGAAAGTGAGGATAGATACTACATTGACCGCCATGAATACACGCTTACTTCTCGTTCTTGCATTGCTGGTCAACATTTCTGTTTTTGCTGCTCCTGCAAAACATCCTGCTCCAAAATGGCAGCTTGTATGGAGCGACGAATTCAGCGGGCCCGCCGGATCATTGCCGGATGCGGCAAAGTGGACATTGGAGGTTAGCGGACACGGATTCGGCAATGACGAATTGGAGTACTACACCGCCCGCCCGGAAAACATACATGTCGAAAACGGGAACCTTGTCATTACCGCCCGCAAGGAGTCCTTCACTGGCAGCGACGGCGTCACCCGCGAATACACCTCCGGCCGCCTCAACACCGCGAAGAAGTTTGATCAGCAGTACGGTCGTTTCGAAGCGCGCATTAAGATTCCGAAAGGGCAGGGCATTTGGCCGGCATTCTGGCTGCTTGGCAGTGACAAAGATGAAGTGGGCTGGCCTGCCTGCGGCGAAATTGACATCGTCGAGAACGTGGGCTTCGAACCTGCAAAAATCCATGGCAGCCTGCACGGACCAAAGTACTCCGGTGAGAATCCTCTGACGGGCGCTCTCACGCTCCCGCCGCCGCAGCGTTTCGCCGATGACTTCCACCTCTTTGCCGTGGAGTGGGAGCCGGAAGCCATCCGCTTTTATGTCGATGATGTGCTCTACGAAACGCAGACGCCGGACAACATTCCATCCCACAAACACTGGGCCTTCGATCATCCGTTCTTCGTGATCCTGAACTTGGCTGTCGGTGGCAAATGGCCGGGAAATCCCGATGCAACGACAGAGTTCCCAGCCGTCATGCTCGTGGATTATGTGCGTGTCTATCGTCAGGTGTCAGTTCAGAAGTAGTGGGCGGGTGCCCCACTCAACGCTCTTTTCGTTGAGTGGGGCTGTTGACTTTGTTTTTCCAGTCTCCACCGTTGATTCGCTCGCGCTTACTTCCCCGGAGCCCTCACCGGATCATGCACCGGCTCAATCACTGGACTCTCTTCCGGGTACGCAGGGGCATCGTCGGGGAAGCCGAGTGGGTAGTGTCGCTCAATTCTGCCAGGGTCGCCAATGTCAGCCATTCAGTCTCTCCTGCTGTCTTGATATGGAACGTGCCTTTCACCTGCTTGATGCGTGAGAGCTTGCCCCACCACTCCGGAGCGCACCACGCATCCAGAATCCGTGCCTTCTCCGCCCGGTAGCCGTGCTTGTGTACCACCACGTCGCCATACAGCGCCACCCGCCCAAACAGCAGCGAACAGCCGCTCGCGATCCGCTCAATGCTCGCAGACTTGTACGCATAGAAGCCGCGCCTGTTCCCCATCGACAACTCTCCCGTCGAGTTCTCGCCAGCCCACTCCCAGCGGTACGGGAGCCCGATGCTGCAAGGATGCGGATGCGTGGACTTATCATCAAGCAGCCACCACCTCCACCCCGTCACATAGCCAACGTATCCCTCGGGACTGCTCATCGCCTCTCCTGCGTTCTAAATTGCAGCTTCTTTTTGTGGGCCACTCCTATCGGCACTTCCCGCCCGGAACTTTATCTCTACCAATGCCCGGAGAACTCCAGAGCCGAATAGGCATTCGATGCTGCATGGTCGCCTGAAGTTGCGAGTTCCTGAATCGGGCAACCAACCTTATTCACCGGACTCTTCCACCTGATGCCCGCCATGAAAGCGCCTGATGAACCCTCGCTTCCGCAACGATTACCCGAAGTGTCAATCAAAATAAAAGAGCCGGCGCGAGCCGGCTCCAGCGCAAAACCCTGCGAGTCATTGCACCTCTTGCAGCCTCGCAATCAGCTTCTGAGCCAGATTATCTTCGCTCTCACTCCACAGTACCCGCCCCGTCGTATTGCAGTTGCGCTCCACCCGATGCGTGAACTCGATCAAGGCCGCCACGTTCGCCTTCACCCGCAGAGCGTCGTCCGCGTTCAACTCCACGCCTTCGTGCAGAAACGGAAAGTCCAATCCGAAATCGATCAGGATGTGACCGCCCTCGGCAAAGCCGCCCTCGTCGAACTCCAGTCCTTGCGCCGTGAAAATCACCTTCTCCGGACGCAGCACCCACTCGTTGCTCTCCGCGTCGAGCACCCACAAATCCCAGTAAGCCTCCAGGCTCACCGCGAAATCCGCCTGCGCATATTCCGCCAGCGCCGCTGCCGCTTCCTCGCCCGTCGCGCCCGGCGAGAAGCTTTCCTCAAACAGTGTTGGCTCTCCCCAGTCCACCGGTTGCACCGAAGCATATTGCACGCCGCTGCGGCTCTCTGAAAAAGGGAAGTGGCGCAACACCTCCACCAGCCTCGGCAGCATCAGTTCCGCATCAAAGCCCGGAAACCACAGACTGAGATTCAATGTATCTGCCATCGCTACTCCTCCTTGGGACGCCGCTCGCACTGCCTTCATGCTAACGTAACCGGCCTCTTGCCGCGAGTTCGGCGCGCTCCACTCTGCTCGCGCGCATCGCGTATTTCCACAGCAAAAGCCTGCTCAGCTTTGACACGCTCGCTCACGATTGCTAGTATGAATCTGGTCGTAAAACCCTGCCTAGCTGCGTCCCCGTCGTCTAGCCCGGCCTAGGACACCGCCCTTTCACGGCGATAACGCGGGTTCGAATCCCGCCGGGGACGC
>Ga0182030_10003470_pt1 | contig 33667 bp, 33 predicted proteins | sample 812S3MmetaG_FD_121299 | JGI IMG/M metagenome (GOLD analysis project Ga0182030, IMG submission 121299) | Permafrost microbial communities from Stordalen Mire, Sweden - 812S3M metaG (Illumina Assembly) | ecosystem: Environmental > Terrestrial > Soil > Wetlands > Permafrost | place: Sweden...
CTTCACACAAACCGCCACACCCACCTTCACGCAGACAGAGACTTCAACGTTCACCTTTACGACAACATTTACTACGACTGAAACGCCGACGTTTACTCAGACCGCGACTCCGACCTTCACTCAGACTGCTTCACCCACATTCACGCAGACAGCTACCCCGACCTTTACCCAAACCGCCACTCCCACCTTCACTCAAACTGTTACACCCACCTTTACGCCGACTGCTACACCTACCTTCACACAAACCGCCACACCCACCTTCACGCAGACAGAGACTTCAACGTTCACCTTTACGACGACATTTACTACGACTGAAACTCCGACCTTCACTCAGACGACCACTCCGACGTTCACACAAACGGCCACGACTACCTTCACCCAGACGGCCACACCCACCTTCACTCAGACTGCTACGCCTACCTTTACCCAGACTGCGACCCCAACCATCACCCAAACCGCTACACCGACCTTCACGCAGACAGATACTCCGACGTTCACTCAGACAACCACCCCGACATTCACCCAGACGGCTACACCGACCATTACGCAGACAGAGACTTCAACGTTTACCTTTACAACGACATTTACTACGACTGAAACACCGACCTTCACTCAGACCGCTACACCTACCTTTACAGAAACCGAAACTCCAACCATCACGCACACTGCCACACCGACATTTACCCAAACAATTACGCCGACATTTACAGAAACGGCTACCTCGACGTTTACAGAATCCGAAACCCTGACAGTTACGCAGACAACGACGCCAACATTCACTACGACTGAAACCCCCACCTTTACCCAAACCCCGACACCTACGTTTACTCAAAGCCAGACACCCACATTCACCCAGACGCCGACATTCACGCAAACTGTCACACCAACCTTCACTCAAACCGAAACTCCGACGTTTACGCGGACCGCCACTTTCACCCAAACGTCAACCATCACGGATTCACCCACCAATACGGCGACGGCGACTTTGTCATTCACTCCCACCGTTACGTCCACGGAATCGCCGACACAAACGCCCACAGTGAGCTCGACCCAGACAACCACCTTTACCTCCACCCAGACGCCGACTTTCACCCAAACCTCGACCGCGACCTATACGCCGACCCAGCCGCTGGTCGTAATCGCGGCCGGAACCAACAACCCGCCCAATTCAACCCAGTTGGCGGGGAGCGTGAATGTTGCTGTTATGGAATTGAACGTGGTCAACCTCAGCGGCGAGAGCGTCACGTTGAGCCAGGTCATCCTCAACTCTCCCGGGACGCAAACGGGGAACAACAGCGGAGTTTTGTCGGTGAAGATTTGGTTAGACCCCAGCGGAAGCGCCACCGTGGATGGCTCCTCGGTCCTTTTGGCGAACTCGACCTTTACGGGAAACTCGGTCACCTTGGGGGGATCCCCACTCGATACTGTGGGGGCAGGAGGGTCTCAGAATTACCTGGTAACCTATGACTTCTCGACCTCGGCGGTCGGAACTTACTCGGTCGATATCACCGCAAACACGAATGTGCAGGGCGGCGGTGTCACCTCCGATCGCAGCCTGCATCTGGTGGGCGCGCCGGTGGATGGGGCGGTCATCACGGTCGTTCAGCCGACACCGACCGTGACCCTCACGCCGACCTCCACGCTCACCTCCACGCCAACGAATACGCCTACCGTCACCTCGACGATGACCCAAACGGAAACGCCTACTTCCACGTCAACGGTCACGCCGACCGAGACACCTACCATTACTCAAACCGAAACCCCGACCTTCACGCAGACGGCAACGCCAACCTTCACTCAGACGGCCACGCCGACGAATACTCCCAGCGCCACGAACACCCCGGTCGATACAACGACGTCGACCGCTACCCCCACCATTACCCCGACATTCACCCAGACGGAAACCCCCACCTATACCTCGACGGTCACCGAAACCGAGTCGGATACGGCGACACCCACAGCCACCTCCACATTCACTCAGACTGAGACCCCAACTTTCACACAAACCGCCACGCCTACCTTCACGCAGACAATTACCTCGACAGCGACGGATTCGATGACGCCTACGGCGTCCCTCACCGCTACGCCTTCCGCTTCGCCAACGGCAACGCCGACGAACACGCCCACCTCCACGAACACTCCGGTCGATACCGCGACGTTGATTGCTACCCCCACTGCCACTCCGACATTCACCCAAACGGAAACCCCCACCTATTCCTCGACGGTCACCGAAACCGAAACGGATACGGCGATACCCACAGCCACCCCAACCTTTACGCAGACTGAGACTCCGACTTTCACGCAAACCGCCACCACGACCTTCACACAGACGGCAACGCCTTCCTTCACTCAGACGGCCACGTCGACCACCACGAACACCCCGGCCGATACCGCGACGTCGACCGCTACCCCGACATTCACCCTAACGGAAACCTCCACCTATACCTCGACGGTCACCTTAACCGAGACAGATACGGCAACACCCACTTCCACTCCCACATTCACTCAGACTGAGACCCCGACTTTTACACAAACAGCCACGCCTACCTTCACGCAGACAACCACCCTGACCGTGACGGATTCGATGACGCCTACGGCGTCCCTTACCACCACGCCAACGAACTCGGCTACCGCCACGAACACTTCGGTCGATACCTCGACGGCGACTGCTACCCCCACCATCACCCAAACATTCACCCAAACGGAAACCCCCACCTCTAGCTCGACGATCACCGAAACCGAGACAGATACGGCAACACCCACATCCACTCTCACATTCACTCAGACTGAGACCCCGACTTTCACACAAACTGCCACGCTTACCTTCACGCAGACAACCACCCAGACAGTGACAGATTCGATGACGCCTACGGCGTCCCTCACTGCCACGCTTTCGGCTTCTCCAACGACCACGCCGACGAACACGTCCACTGCCACGAACACTCCGGTCGATACCGCGACGTCGATCGCTAGCCCGACATTTACCCAGACGGAAACACCGACCTATACCCCGACGGTAATCGAAACCGCGACGGATACGGCGACCCCCACGGCCACTTCCACCTTCACTCAGACGTCCACGCCGACGGTGACGGATACGGCCACCGGCACCTCTACGCCGACGAATATGCCCACCGCTACGAATACCCTGGCCGATACTTCAACGCCAATAGCCACCCCCAGCGCCACGGCCACATCCACCCCGACCCAAACCATGACGGTAACCGATACCTTTACCGCCACCACCACGACTACCAATACGTCGACGGATTCGACCACGCCGACGGCTTCGATAACACCTACAGTGACCTTGACGGTCACCGCGACTGTGACCGACACGATCACCCTCACTGCCACTGCGTCGGTTACGCCCACCGCTTCATCCACCCAAACGCCAACGGTGACAAATACCCCGGCTAATACTTCAACCGTCACGGATACACCTACGGATTCGACAACGCCGACTCCGTCGGCCACGCTCACCGCTACTCCTTCGGCTTCGTCAACTGACACCTCGACGATCACGGATACGCCAACAAATACATTTACCGCTACCTCCACCCCTACCGCTACGCCGACGGTTACAGGCACGGTCACGGATACTTCCACTGCGACGAACACACCGACAGTCACCGGCACCTCAACAGGCACTTCCACACCAACGGTGACCGCAACGGTCACGACCACGTCCACAGCTTCCCAGACCCCGACACTCACTCCCACGAATTCGAATACGCCTACCCTTTCGCCCACACCAACTGTTTCTTTTACACAAACGCCGACGGTTACCGCCTCCGTAACAAATACGGTGACCCCCACTGCCACACCCACCAACACCCCCGTCTGGACAGCAACCTCCATTCCCACGGCCAGCTGGACCGTCACCCCAACCGTTACCAACACCGCTACGATCAGCCTTACCCGGACGCCCAGCTGGACGCCCACCAACACGGGAACCCCCACCTGGACCCCGACCATCACTCCCACGTCCGTTTGCGGCCAGCAAGTCGTGAACGTGTTCGACGATCGAGGGGAATTAGTCGCGACCCTTTGCGGCAACGCCACCTTCCCCAAGGGAAGCAGCTATTCATCCGCCCTGTCCAGCTTTGTTCCCAACCCCTCGGGCTTGGGTGGCGCCATTACGATTTACCTAAATAATCAGGCGATCGCCGTCTGGAACGCCCTAAATTCCAAAGGCCAGGTCGTGCCGAACGGCTTTTATCACTTCACCATCATTGAGACGACTTTGGATGGAAACACCGTTGTTATGGCCCATGACGCCTATATCGCGACTGAAACCGGCGCCGCTGGGCTTCAATTGACCGCTCGCCCGAATCTGGCCCACCCCGGCGATCTGGTGTTAATTCTTGTTTCTTTATCTGGAAATACACCCGATTCACTTAGTAAAATCAAAATATATGACGTGGCAGGTGAGCTGCTGAAAACCTTGAGCCTTGTGAACGGGGCAACTTCCTGGAATTTGAGGAACCAGACCGGAGACGAAGTGGGAGCAGGGGTCTATCTGGCAGTGTTCGAAGGGACCGATCCTGCATCGGGCAATCCGGTTCGAAAAGCCGTTAAAATTATGTACATCCATTGACCAAGAAAGGCCGGAATTACACTTCCGCTCTATGAAAACCAACTATCGTCTTGTACTTTCACTTCTCCTGTTAACCGGAATCTTTTTTCTTTGGGTGTCCCCCAGCTGGGCGCTCTTTAACCGGGGTGGGGAACTGGGCGTGGGAACCCGGGCCATGGGTTTGGCCGGGGCCTTCGTGGCCGTTGCCGATGACCCGACCGCTTCCTATTGGAATCCGGCCGGCCTGGCGCAGTTGCCCCAACCTGAAATCCTGGGAACTTACGGATCCTATTTCAACGATAAGGATCGCAACGTTTATTTCTCCTTCGAGATGCCCCTAAAAAAAGACATCCATATCGGAATCAGCACCAACAACCTTTTTTATACCGACATCCCCGGTTCCCATGAGGACCAATACACCGCTTCCCTTGCGATGCCGCTGGATTTCCAGTCCGACCACCGCTTTTTCGCCGGGTTAAACGTGCGCTATCTTTTTGCCGACACGGGCTCGGCAGGGCAGGGAACCATCGAGGGCGTCGCGGTCGACCTGGGTGTTCTCTTCAAACAACCCCTTGATAAAGACATGCAATTGAACGCGGGGTTGGTGCTCACCGACCTTACCACAAACATCCGCTTTGACCAGACGGGCGTCGAACAAGGCATCCCCTCCGTCCTGACCCCCGGAGTGGCTTTTTACTTTGATCCCAATACGCTCCTGGCTGTCGATGTTCCCTGGACCCTCGACAATGACGTTTTGTTAAACGAGCAAAATGTCCGAATACGCTCCGGGCTGGAACATTGGTTCCTGGACGGCCGGTTGGGCCTACGGGGCGGGTTTACCAGCTTTCTGACCCTTCCGGGAGATTTCAGCTTAGGCGCCAGCTACCGGAACCAGCAGTGGAGCGTTGAATACGCCTTCATGACCCACTCGGACAACCTGGGAAACAGCCATCGCCTTTCCGTCGCCTGGGATTTCGAGGGCGGTCCGCCCCAGCCAAAACCGTTCATTGTCGAATCCTACGTGGGTGACCAGAAGATCTATTTGAAATGGGATATTCCTCAGGGAAGCCATGCGGACGGTTATTACGTTTACCTGCGCACTGACGCAGACACGGACTACCGCCGGGCCAAACAACAAACCCTCACGGGAAACTATTGCCTTTTGCGGGGTGCCCAGAACGGTGTCCGCTACCACATCTTCATCCGCTCGGTGGTGGGCACCGAGGAAAAATACCGCTGTGACGATTGGGTCACCGAACCCCGTCCCATGTCGGATGACGCCCGGCACTTCTACGATGCGGGCCTGCAATCCTTTAACGCCAACGATCTGCCAGCTGCGCTCTTTTCCGCCCGGAAGGCCGAGGAAGTGGATCCAAACAACTACGAAATTAAGGATCTTCTAAGAAAACTTGAAACCACCCATCACGAAGGCCTAGTCCCGGAAGGGGAAAGCAAATGATACGACGAATCGGCCTTTTGATTCTGGCGCTATCCATATGCATACCAGCCCTCCTTTTCGCCCAGGACTCCCCCACTCCAGCTCCCGCCATTACTTCTTCAACGGACCAGGCGGAGGCGCTCTACCGGCAGGCACTGAGCAGTTATTTGGACGGGGATTACGACAAGGCCATCATCGCCACGGCCCAGTCCCTTGAAAAGGACCCAAATTACCAGAAATCGAAGAACCTCCTGACCCTCCTGTCCGCCGAAAAGGACAACGAAGGCAAGACGGTCATCTGGCTGGCGGGCCAGCACACCGCGCCCCCGCCCGTGAAGGCGCCCATCCCCGCGGCCGAGCCGCCCGTGCCATCCTTGTCCAGCCCGGACCTGGCCCGCCTCCAGGCCGAAATTAACTCGGTCAAGAACCAGCAAAATAACAACCGCCGAATTCAAACCCTGCAGGCCGAGCAATTGGCCGGCCAGTTGGATGTCATCCATGACATGGTCAGCATCAACAATTCTGGCCAGTACCAGGAACTTCGAAGCTCGCAGGTGGACCTCTACCAGCAAGTCCAGAACCTCTCCAAGGGGCGCTTCCAAAACCTGTTCTGGATCATCCTCTTGTGCCTCCTGAGCCTGGGCCTATCGCTCTATTCGGTCTGGCACTCTGGCCAGCGAAAAAGGGCCTCCCATCATCCCTAGCCTTGCCAAGGGGTAAGGCTTCCTCTAAAATGCCCCGGTTTGCCTGGGAATCACTCCGCCGGGGGCGGAGTTTTTTTTTGCCCTATTCCATAAATCTTGAAGGTTTTCATGAAAAAGTCGAACGTGAAATCAAAATATAAAAAAGCCAATATCGTCATTATCGGCGCCCAGTGGGGAGATGAGGGCAAAGCCAAGATGGTCGATGTGCTGACCGAGCGTGTGGATATCGTGGCCCGTTACCAGGGAGGGGCTAATGCCGGTCATACGGTTGTCACCGGCGGCAAGAAATTCGTATTTCACCAGATTCCCTCCGGTATCCTCCACCCCAACAAAATTTGTGTGATTGGCAATGGGGTCGTGCTTGACCCTCTAGCCCTGCTTGAAGAAATCGCAGCTCTGGTCAAAGCTGGCGTTTCGCTCAAAGGCCGGCTTTTCATCAGCGACCGGGCACACTTGATCCTGCCCGTCCACCGTCTTCTCGACGGCGCGGCGGAAAAGCAAAAGGGCCAGACCAAGATCGGCACTACCAACCGGGGCATCGGTCCCGCCTACATGGACAAGATGGCCCGGGTGGGCCTGAGGGTCTGCGACTTTTTCGAGCCGGCGGAGTTCCGCCGCAAAGCCGAGGCGATGGTGGTCGAGAAGAACTTCTGGCTGACCAAGTACTACAGTCAGGCCGGCGTGAACGCCAAGGCCATCGCGGCCGAGTACCTGCAGGCCGCGGAACTTTTGAAACCCATGGTTCACGACACTTCTGCCTATTTGGAAAAACAACTCCGGGCGGGAAAAAACCTATTGGCCGAGGGCGCCCAGGGAACCCTCTTGGATGTGGATTTCGGCACTTATCCTTTCGTCACTTCCTCCAGCGCCAGCGTGGGTGGAGTCTTCACAGGTTTAGGAGTCGGCCCCCACTGGTTCCACGAGATCTATGGGGTGACCAAGGCTTATACGACCCGGGTAGGCGAAGGGCCCTTCCCGACGGAAATGACTCCCGATTTCGCCGAGAAGATCCGCCAAAAGGGCGGGGAATTCGGCGCCACCACCGGCCGGCCACGCCGCTGCGGTTGGCTGGATTTGACCGCCTTGCGTTACGCATGCCGCATCAACGGCTTGACCGGTTTGTTGCTCACCAAGACGGATGTTTTGAGTGATCTGCCATCCGTCAAGCTGGGAATTTCCTACAAAATCGGATCAAAGACAATAGATGATTTCCCGGCGGGAATTCTGACCCTTTCCAAGTGCCGGGCTGTTTACAAAGAAATGAAGGGCTGGGGGGGTGACTTGACTCAGGCCTCTTCGCCGAAGGATCTGCCTTGGGAAGCCAGCCGTTTCCTCACAGAAATCGAGAAGGGCGCCGGAGTGCCCATCACTTGGGTCTCGGTAGGCCAGGACCGTTCGCAAATCTTTCAAAACAAATGAAGATGCTTTTTGCTATATTGCTTCTCCCCTGACGTAGTCATTTCCGGGGCCTCCGTGAGTCGATAGCTCAGCTGGTAGAGCACCACACTTTTAATGTGGGTGTCCCGGGTTCGATCCCCGGTCGACTCACCGAGGCCCCGGCCCGGTTTTTCCTCTCCTCGAAAAATCCTTCTTATTTAACAGTTGTACTCAAATCCCCTTATTTTCTTAAATCAGAACCTGGGATTAGGTTTATCCTAGGGGGCGTTGGCACGCGTGTTGCCAAGAATTAAAGGTAAAATATCCGGGGAAATTTATGCCTAAGTACTATTTCAAAAAAGAAGGCTACCTGTGGGTCGGCCGGGCTAAAACCGCCGACGCCGCTTACCGTCGTTGTGTCCGGGAAATGAACTGGCACCAGGACGACATCATCTTTTTCGCCGGGAAGGACCTCTCGGAAGAAGAGTTTGATGCCTTCAAGTGGCACTACATCTGGAAAAGCCCCGTCAAGCGGCCCCCCAGCAAGGAATACCAGCCAGGGTTCGTGGACAAGGAAGGGAAGTTCTTCACCAAAGAGGACATCGAGAGGAAGTACGGTTTCGACCCCATGAATGACCTGCCGGTCTTTCCGGTACCGAAAAAATTCCCTAAAAGATAAGCCGCGCCCGCTTTCCATCCCTCGAATTTATGACAGGAGCTTCCATGGCATCCCAATGGGTTTTCATCACGCTTACGACGGTCTTTTACGGTCTCTTCAACATTTTCACGCGCGCGGCGGGGCCCAAAATCGGAAACATCCTTGGCCCGCTTTTGCTGGAAGGCTTCGCGGCCCTCATCCTTCTCCTCTTTTTCCTGGGCCGCCGTTGGAACGGATCGATCGAAACGGCCACCTGGTCCGGTGTGGGCTTTTCGCTGGCGGCGGGTTTTTGCGCCGCGGCCGCTTCGCTGGCACTCTTCGTCGTCTTCTCGCGCGGGGGAGAACTCTCCCTGGCCGGGTCCTTCATCATGATCGGCAGCACGCTCCTGACAGTCCTTTGCGGGTTTATCCTATTCAAGGAGCCCCTCACCGCTCACCGGGTGGCCGGGATCGTGTTGGGGCTCATCAGCCTTTTTCTTCTGAAAATGGAATAGGGCCAAGCCCACCCAAACGTTCTTTCACAAATGTGAACCCCATACAATTTTGTTTACTTCTCCATCCAACATTTGGGTTGTTTCATAAAAAAAGTTGGTGAAATCAGCCTATTGGTTCCATTGCCTCCTTGGCACAAGAGATGCTTTATCAATGGCTATCTCTTTAACAAGGCGGGTGTCATGAAAAAGATAGAGGCAGTCATTCAGCCGGATAGGTTAGATGCGGCGAAAGCCGCATTGGAAGAGTCGGGTTATATGGACCTGATGGTGACTGAAATCGAGAACCACACGAAAGGCTCATGTGTCACCCGGATCTGTCGAGGAGGCGAGTACCAGGTTCCCCAGAGCATGTTTAAGCTTGAGGTAGTTGTGGCCGACAAGGAAAAGGCTGTAAACAAGGTGCGCGAGATATTGCAGGCCGCTTCGAAGAGCCGCATGGGCGAGGGAAAGATATTCGTTTACGACATCGCCGAAACTTATGCCATACCGGCCATGGCCAAAGTCGCGGTCTGAAACTTTAAAACAGAGCGGTCCTTACCTGCCCGCTCCCATTAAGTCGCCAGCGGCCTGGGCGCCTTGAACCTGCTGACCGGCTGGGGAAACCGCGATGGGCCCGCCGCTGGGTGTGGCGGTGGCGCTGGAAGGCTTGTCCGACACTCCGGCCTTGGGCCAGAAGTATATGAAGGCGAAGTAGGCCCCCGCCGCCAGAAAAGCCAGCATGATCAGGTTTACCAACATTCCCTCGCCTTTTTCATTCCAAATCGTCTTCATGATTTTCCTTTCGTACCTGCCCTGGGATGTTCGTAGAACGATAGAAGGTCTTTCTCCTATTATACCGCCTCTCTTGAGGAGGGTCTTTCCCTCGTCACCGCGGTTAACCCTTGGAATAGTCTAGAAGGGAAGGGGGGTCTAGGACGGCCAAATCTTTTCAAAAAAACTTGAATCGCTTTATAAAAGGCAAATTTAACACGTTAGATATCCCGCCTCTTTTTTCAGGGATATAATTAAACTTAATGCGGGTTCTCATATGTATAACCCTTTTATATTTTCACATGAGGGGTTCATCTTGGGTCTTATTCAAACCGAAAAAATTCAGTCCCTCGTTTTGGGGCTCCTTTTACTGATTCTTTCGCCTCTTTCCGCTTTTGGCTGGGTCAACACGGGTTTCGAGACCGGCAACACAACCGGTTGGATCACCAACACCTCGGTAACCGGAAGCCCCTTTGTGACGGTTAACACGTCCGGGGCCGCGGTCAATACGAACGGAACGGCGATGGGCAACCCGGCCCTTTGTCCCTCGCCCTCCATCTGCTTGAACCGGGTTCATTCGGGTACTTTCGCGGCCGAGCTCTATTCCGGCGTGGGGGATATCAACCACCTCGATTGGGCGAGTATCCAGCAAACCGACACGGTTCCCGCCAACCAGCCCATCCTGACTATATGGTTCGCGGCGGTGTTGGAGGGGGCCCATTATCTGCTTCAGGATCCCACCCCGAACGGCGATTCAGAGGTTGAACTGGATGTGATTGTGGGCGGACAAACCGTTTTTACTCAGCAATACAGCTGGTATGTGGATGTGCCGCCCCCTTCCGTCACCGCGCCGCTCGTGCCTCCTTTGGGTCCTCCGATCTATCCCGTAACGCTGATTTATGACGGCACGGTCGATGCCTCGGGTGTCACTTGGGCCCACTTGCCTTGGACCCAGTACGCCTATGATTTCAGCGCCTACGCGGGCCAACAGGTCACCATCAAATACACGGCTTTCGATTGCAGCGGGGGCGCTCATTACTGCTACGGTTACCTGGATGACACGACATGGAACAACCCGGGGGTGGTTTCCAACCCCACGCCCATCCCCTGTTTCTCATCGGGGGGGAATACATGTACGCCGACGCCGACATCTTCCCTCCCTCCTCCATTCACCCCCACAGCAACCGAAACGCCTTGCGGCTACCCCGGCGATACCTGCACTCCCACGCCTGTCCCGCCGGAGGGGTGGTACATTTCCAAGAACGTGGTCCAACTCGGAAACCAGGAATCGGTTTCGATCCATGTTTCGGTGGCCGATTATCCAGGCAATGTGGAGCTGAAGGTTTACAATTCGGCAGGAGAGTTCATCACTACACTCTTGTCCAAGAATATTTCATCCTCATGGGATACCTTTTGTTTCTGGGATGGGACAAACTTCCAACACGATAAATGCGCCAGCGGGGTCTATATCCTTGTCCTCGATGAACCTTCCACGCGCCGCCTGGCCCGGATTATTCTTGTTCGTTAGGATGTCAAAGACGGATTTTAGCTTTTAGCCTTACGCAATTTATCGTATTTGCCAAAAGCCAAAATCTAATAGGCGACAACTGTTTGAGAGAGGATGCCATGCCCCAATCCCGCTGCCCTTTTCGCGCTCTGATCCTGGTTCTCCTCTTCGGTCCGGCGAGCCTTTACGTCTCCGCTGAAACCATCGAAACCTGCTCGCCCAGCGAGAAGGTCGCGGTGGGCCCCTATGTGGTACAGACCGATTACTGGAACAAGGACAAGTGTCCGGGTGTCCAGTGCGTGAACATCGACAGCCAGACCGGAGGCTTCACGGTCACGGAAAATACGCCCGTTTGTCCCGACGTGTCCAGCTATCCCTCCATTGTTTGCGGCAAGGCTTGGGGAGTGGAAAGCAACATGAAAGACCTGCCAGCCCAGATCAGCTCGCTCCAGTGCGTGAACAGCAGCTGGGAATTCGCGCCTTCCTATGACGGAGCCTGGGACGCGGCCTACGACATCTGGATCTGCCCCGATGCCGACTGCGGACCCACCGGTTTCAACGGGGGTGCGGAAATCATGATCTGGCTCGATTACTTGAACTGTTCTGGCTGGAAGGATTACGTGGCGCCGGTGACCCTCTCCGGCAAGACTTGGGATGTATGGCAGTGGGACCCGGGCTTCAACGGCCAGCACTGGAAATACGTGGCCTACCTGGCGAAGACCAAGGTGAACAACGCCATCAACATGGACCTGAACGATTTCTTGAAGGATTCGGTGGCCCGGGGGTTCATTAAGGCAAACTGGTACCTTTTCGCGGTGGAGGCGGGCAACGAGATGAGGGAAAAGGGCGTTCCCTTCACGAGCAAGTACTTCAACCTCACGGTCTCCAAAAACTGCGGGTTAATTCCCAAGTACACTCCGGTATCCGTTCCCGCCCCCGTGTCTGCGCTCGGGGCCCAGACCCAGGCTGCCGATTCTGGTATGGAATCGGCACAGCCAAACCACGTGTCTGGGCTTGGGGCCCAGACCCAGGCGCTCAGTTCCACTCCGGAGTCCACACCCGCGCCCCATTGAAAAGCCCGGCCGACAAGGTCCAAATCGTGGTTTTCGACAAAAAGCTTGAGGCGAAGAAATCGTGAACCCTCCACTTATGGCCTGAAAGGTTCCTGATGAAAATCTTTCTGTTTCTTCTCACGACGACTTGCCTATGGGTCTCTTCCTGCGGACAGCCAACGCCAAATGCAAATACCCAGATCCAGGCTGCCGATTCCGGTAAGGAATCGGCACAGCCAAACCTTGGGTCCGGACTTGGGGCCCAGACCCAGGCGCCCGTTTCGATCAATGGCCCGGTCCTTCATCTTTTGTTCCTGGGTAACAGCTATACCCAGGTCAACGATCTGCCCCATCTTTTCGCCAGGCTGGCGGCTTCAGGCCATCACGGGGTGGAAACCGACATGGTCGCGCCGGGAGGCTATACCCTGGGCCAGCACGCCAATTCGACGATCAGTCTGGCCAAGATCAAATCGCGGATATGGGATGAGGTCGTCCTGCAGGACCAAAGCTTCATGCCCGCCCTGGAAGCGGGCCGCGAGCAGGAACTCAACCCGGGCGTCCGCTCCCTGGCCTATCAGATTCGTCAGTCCGGCTCCCAGCCCCTGATGTACCTCACCTGGGGGCGCCAAAAGGGCCTGCCCGAACGGGGTTTTTCCGACTATGTCTCCATGCAAGACCAGCTGACCAAGGGCTACCTGGATATCGCCCAGGACCAGAAGATTCCCGTGGCGCCCGTGGGGGAGGCATTCCGCACCGCCCTGGGCCATGACGCTTCCGCCGCCCTCTGGGGGCCGGATGGAAGCCACCCGAGCGTCCAGGGAACCTACCTAGCGGCCTGCGTGTTTTACGCCGTGCTTTACCAGGTTAGCCCCGAGGGGCTGGACTATACGGCGGGCCTCAACTCCGACCAGGCTAAGGCCATGCAACAAGCCGCGGCAGAGACCGTGTTGACCGATAGGTCGCGCTGGCTGATCACTCCGGCCAATTGAAGAGGCTGGTTTATGAATATTGACCTTGAAATGCGGCTCTAATCCGGTGAAATTAAACGTTCGAGTCTAGGGGTTGAGTGATCACATTCAAAAAGAGGTTGGGCCATGGAAGAACTGGAAAAAATAATCGCGGTGATCTGGAAAATCGAGGGCGATTGGAAAAAGACCGTCCAGGTCTTTTATATCCCCGACGATGAGGAGTCACTGGACAAGCTGGAAGATAAATTCTCCTATCCCGAATACGAGGTCTATACCTGGTACGGGTCCACCCTGGAGGAATGCCCGATCAAGGAAGGGAAGGTCTACCCGAAGGATCACGATCCTTACATGAGATCTTAGGAATGAAAAAATGATGAGAACTTTATGCCGGGTGATGGTCCTGCTGGCCCTTCCCGCCCTCTCGTTGGCCGGACCGGCGGGGAATCCCGTTTCCCAGGCTTTCCAACCCATCGAAACCCACATGGGCTTGGGGCTGTTCGGAATATTGGGCGGATCCATGGAATACCGCCTGAACGGCAAACGAATCACCGAGGATGAGGATTTTAAGAAACTGATCTATCCCTTGAAAGACGAGGAAGCCTCCCAACTCATCCGCGACACCCAATCGAACCATTTCGCGGCCAATGTCTTTTATGTCACCGGAGCCCTTTGCGGATTGGATGTGGCGGTGTTTTATAAACCACCCATATTCATCGGCGTGGATTGGATCGACCGGATCGCCATCGGGGTGGTGGTGGCTCAGATATTCACGGACATCGGGTCTCTTTTTGACGCCAACGCCGACGCTAGAAAATACAACGCGGTCCAGATCTATAACCGAAAGATTCGAAAGCAGGACGAGGCTTTCCTGGGGATCCAACCCCAGGTCTCCCTGGCGTCCTATGGCCCTAGCCTGGGCCTCTTGAAGGCCTTTTAATTGAAGGTCGTAACCGGTTTCATGCCCCCGTTTTCCATATTTCCCAAACCCCGGTAAAGATTCGATAAAGATTCCAAAACCGGGATGACATTCATTTCGCTAGTTATAGAATTGTCCAAGTCGCAGGTTCGAATATATAGAGTCAGTTTTTGGAGGCCGTCATGTCCGTTCCACCGTCCGCTGTCGAAAAACGCGTGAAGATCCGTTTTCCGGTTAAGATTCCGGTTTTGGTCCGGTTGGAAAACGATGGAAGCGTCGTCCGGGGCGTCCGGAATTGGCGCAACGATAAGGTGGACGCGGTGGCCGTGGATTTGAGCCTGAGTGGAATGCAGATCGAGTTGGAAAAACCCCTAGAGGTGGGGTACCTGTCGCAGTTTGAGCTGGTCTTCGCGCCGGGGACGAGCCCCATGAGCGTTTTCGCCAAGGTCATTTGGACCACCCCACACGGCGCCGGACTTCAGTTTATCGTCATGGGTGAAAAACAAAAAATGGCCCTGAACGCCGTCCTGAATAAAATTTCCGCCCAGCCCTCCGGCGTCCAAGTTGATCCAGAGATCGCCGAACGGGCCCTCCAGCAGCGTTAACCGAAACTTTCGATAAACCCTGTGCGGTGCCGGGTTTCCCCTCTCCCCTTCAATCCCGAGCCCTGAAAGCCCTGCCCGTGGTAGGTGGGTGAGGGCTTCGACCAAACTCAGCCGAATATCCTTGTCGAACCGTCAAATCCGCTGGCTATCTCCTTCCCCCCAACCCTCCTATAATGGGTCCATGAAACAAATCAAAATGCTTGAGAAAAAGAGAAATGAAATTCTCGACCTGGCCCGCTCCCATGGCGCGGCCCGGGTGCGGGTGTTTGGGTCATTTGCCCGCGGGGAAGCGGATGGGAAAAGTAATGTGGAATTTCTGGTCCAAATGGAACCCGGCCGAACCCTGCTGGATATGGGCGGCCTTTTAATGGACCTGGAACGCATCCTGGGCCGAACGGTCGATGTGGTCACGGAGGCGGGCCTTCGGGACCGGATCCGGGAAAAGGTCCTTCGGGAAGCGGTGCTCCTTTGAGCGACTCCCAGGTAGGAATTCTCGACATGCTGGACCCGATCGAACGCATCGGAAAATACGCCTCTCGGGGACGTAAAGCGTTCGACGTCGATGAGTTGATCCAGGTTTTCTTCGTGCGCCAACTTCAATTGCTGGGGGAGGCGGCTTTCAAGATTCCGTCCCATTTTAGAAAACGAAACCTCGAGATACCTTGGGCGTCGATCCAGGGGATGCGCCAAATCCTCATGCATGAGGATTTCCAGATCGATCGGGACCTGGTTTGGGGCGTGGTTCAACTAGACCTGCCGGAATTGAAACGGAAACTCCAAAAGATAGAAAATGAAACCTACCCAAAAAAACAACCTGGTTTAAAGCCGGGCAAGCTAAAAAATCGTTAGCTAAAATACCCAAATGAGTTTTGGGCCTTAAGTGTAAAATGCAGGCCTGGCCCCTAATTCGCTTGAGAAAGGGTTTCCCATGCTCACGATCATCACCGATGTGGATGACACCGTCTGCCCCAGCACCCAGCCTGTCGCGCCCGCCATGGCCAGGGAAATCGCCCGCCTCGTGAAGGGGGGCTGCACCTTCGCCTTCATCAGCGGCAGCAGCCTCAAGCAGATCTCCGATCAATTGACGCCCTATTTGGGAGTGACCCACCATCTTCTGCCCACGACCGGATCCCAGTATGTGAGGGTGGATTTCGAGGAGGGGAAGCCACTATTCAAGGAACAGTACCACCTGACATTCAAGCCGGAGGAAAGGGATGAGATCCTTTCGTCCTTGGAAGCCCTCATCGAAAAGTACAACATCCGCCCCATGACCACCAAAGAGGACCAGCTTCAGGACCGGGGCTCCCAGATCACGCTTTCCATTCTCGGGCGCCACGCGCCGGACGACAAGAAAAGGGCCGCGGACCCGGATGGGTCCCTGCGCCACAAGTGGCTCGGCTTTTTGAGGGAACGGATGGGAGACAAGTATTCCATGCGCATCGGGGGCACAACCTCGATTGATATCACCCCGAAGGGCATCGATAAGGCCTATGGCATCCGGAAGTTTCTGGAGGCCAACAACCTGAAAGCGAACCAGGTTCTTTTCTTCGGCGACAAGCTGGGCCCGGAGGGGAACGACTTTCCGGCCACCCAGGTCGTGGATTGCATCGAGGTGAAGAACCCCGACCATATGCTGGAAATCTTCAGCCGTTACAAGACAGGGAATTCGCCCGTCACCACAAACGGGTAAAGGAATGGTATTTAGAAGGCCCTTGGTTAGGAACAACCAAGATGGAGCCATTCACCCCCTGTTTTTCAAGGTTTAAGGCCTCCAGACCCCCTCGAGCCGGTTTCGCCCCCATTTTTTAAATAAATAAGCTCCTTCCGACTTAAAATTCATGGAATAAAGCGTCAGGTCCCGGATCAAGGTTAGTGAGGATTCCTTTAGGAAACCCACTTGCCTTGAACCGGGATCAATACAAAAGGGTGGGGAACTAGTAATGGAAGACCGGGAATTGGTGAGCAGGGTGCTGGAGGGAGACCCCGCCGCCCAGGAATTGCTGGTGGAACTGAACCGAAGCAACCTGCACCGGGTCTGTATCCATATCCTGGGTTACGGGGACCCGGAAGTGGAGGACGTCCTCCAGGAAACCTTCGCCTCGGCTTTCCAGAAACTGGGCGGGTTCGAATTCCGCTCCAGCCTGGCCCATTGGCTCCGCCAAATATGCGTCCATTATTGCTACCGGCGCTGGAGGAAGAGAAAACGCATGGTCATGTTGGAACAGGACCAACTGGAAGTGCTTCTGGCCCCCGAGGCCCTTTCCCGCGAGGGGGACGCGGGGCATGAGGAGGAACGGGCCATCAAAACGAACGCCCTGGAAAAGGGCAAGGAAGGCCTGGGGGAACCCTGCCGGGAATTGATCGGCCTCCGGGATGAAACGGGAAAAAGTTACGCCGAGATCGCGGAATTTCTGAGGGTTCCCATGGGAACGGTCATGTCGCGGCTGGCCCGGTGCCGGGAAATACTACGCCAGTTGGTCCAACGCTATCTTTCGGGGGAGTTGAATGCCTGATTTGGTCGACAAGTTCTTTTCGTCGGATTTAAGCCCGCTTGAGGAAGACGAGCTGGATGGGCTATTGGAATCCTCTACCGATGCCGCGGACCGCTTCGCCCAGAAGGCTGCGGAGGCCTACGCCCGCTACGGCCTTCCCGAGGAGGGCCTTCCTCCCGCCGGAACCGGGTCCTACGGGGGCCGGAACCTTTTGCGTTTCCTTGCCGCCCTGGCGGTCGTCGCGGTCATTGGTTTTGGTGTGAAGTGGGCCGCCAAACTTAGGCCGCTCGTGGCCTCTTCCAACGTCGAGGAAGGGGTTACGATTGTTCCTTTGGTTGTAACTTCCGAAACGCTTCCTGCCCAAAACAAACAAAACCCGGATTCGGCTTCGAACCTGAAATCCGTTCCCGCCCTTTCGGCCCCGGGGGATAGGGGGAACAAGGTTCCGGAAACTCCTGCTTCCGGCGCGGCCGCCGGCAAAACGCAGCTTCAAATGGCGGGGGTCTCTTCCCCAGCGCCCGGGAGGGGCCACTCCCGCCTGAAGATCGACCTGGTGATCGCCCAAAGCGGTCCCGTCACGGTCCTTATCCTTGATTCCTCGGGGACGCAAGTAAAGGCGCTCTATGCGGGAAACCTCCCGGCGGGGATCCATGCCTTTATTTGGGACGGGAAGCTGGATGGCGGAAAAACCGCTCCTCCGGGCCAATACCAAATCGAAAGCCGCAACGGGACCGCATCGCAAACGAAGGCCTTTTGGATCACGCCAAAGAAGAAAACGGCTTCATGATTGGATTAGCCCGGTCTTGTTTTGTTACGTCCATCCTGGCTCTCGCCGTCCCCCTATTCCTGTCGGCTCCAGGAACGGCACGGGCCCAATGCGCCCTGAACCTGGCTTCCGGCGCCACCACCACCCTCTCCAACGGCGCCTATTCCTTTTGTTCCATGAACGTCTCCGCCGGGGCGACCCTTTTCATCGGCGGTTCCGTGACGGTCAACATGACCGGCGATGTGGATATCGAGGGGGTGGTTACCGGCGCGGGCCTGGGTTACGGCTCCCTCTACAATGGGTCCCCCGGCCCGGGGGCGGGCGGGGCGGGAACCACCGTCAATGGCGGGGCGGGCGGCGGTCATGGCGGGGATGGGGGCAGCGGGCTTGTCGCTTGCTCAACCGGGAGTTTGTATTCCCCGCCCGGGTGCTCCACCCTCACGGGGCCGAACCCGGCCGGGTTGGCCTACGATTCCTTTCTCAATCCGACCTGGATGGGGAGCGCGGGGGGCGCCAGCGGAGGGGCGACCTATGTGGCTGGCGGGGCGGGCGGCGCGGCCCTTGTTTTGTCCGCCCCCTCCAATAACGTCACGATCAACGGAACCATCGACATGAGCGGCTCAAGCCCGCTTGTTCCCAACGTCAATCCGGAGGCGGGCGGGGGCGCGGGGGGCACCATCTCCATTGACGCCCAGGGGGTATTTGGTTCGGGAACCCTTGCGGCCAAAGGAGGAGTGGGGGGAACGAGCGGGTTTTCTTTGGGTGCGGGGGCGGGTGGGGGCGGGGGTCGGGTCCGGCTTTGCGTTTCCGGCGCGCCGCCTGCCGGTTTTACGGGAACGGTGGTTGTTACGGGCGGCCCGGGCGGTTACGGGGGAGCCCTCTGCGGTCTGGTCTGCACATCCTGGAACGGGGCATCGGGCCAGGACGGAAGCTATTTCTTTTGCGGTCCGACCTACACCCCGACGCAAACCTTCACGCCCGTCAATACTCCGACTTGCATCCTTTGCTTCTATACCAGCACTTTTACCCCCACGGTCACTCCCACCCTTTCAGATACCCCCACCCCCAGTCCCACGGTCAGCCTCACGGTGACTCCCACGACTACTCCCAGTCCCACCCCTCTGCCTTGCCCCCCCGGTTACACCGGCCCCCAGCCGCCGGGACCGGGCGAATGTTTCACTTATCCGGCTCCGGCCTCCGGAAGCCTGGTCCATTTCGTCTACTCTATGAGTGAAGCGGGCCGGGCCCAAATCCTCGTCCGCAACGAAAGGGGCGATCTGTTGGCCGATCTTTCCCAGGACCAGGACTGCGGCGTCCAGCAGACGGACCTGGCCCTCGGTCGTTTCGCCGCGGGGGTCTATTTCTACCAGGTCAACCTGTTCAACGGCTCGGGCCAAGAGGAAAAGCTGAAACTTCATAAGTTCCTGGTGCAGCGATGAAAGGTATATCCCTCAGGAATTTTTATTCTCCCCTCGAGGGGAGGAATTTCGGCAGAAAACCACCCCACACCCACCCCTCTCCCTCAAGGGGAGAGGGGTTGATTTCAAACTTTGGCAAGCGTTCGGTTCCGAAATGGGTTAATCATCGAATTTCTGCTTGGAACCTTGGGGTCTTGGTGGTGATATTCGTTTTTTTGGTCGGGAGGGTTGAGGCGGCTCAGATGGTGAGCGATACGGCGGGGCTTTCCATGCCGTTGAATAACACCCTGGGGTCAGCCCGGTCCGCCGTCATGGGGCCCGCGTTCCTGGCGGTGGCGGATGACGGCTCGGCGCTTTTCGCGAACCCCGCCGGATTGGGCGGGCTTTCCTCGGCCGAATTATCCCTTCATCACCAGACCTGGCTGGCCGACACGAGCCAGGATACTTTCCTGGCGGCTCTTCCCGTCGAGGGTTTGGGCGGGGTGGGGCTGGCCGCGCATTACCTCGATTACGGCACTTTCCAGGGCCGGGACTCCAGCGGCACCCCCACTTCCGATTTTTCGGCCAACCAGACGGCCTTCCAGTTGGGTTGGGGCCGGGATTGGGGCGGGCATTTATTCCTGGGGATCGGGTTGCTGGCGGCCCAGCAGAACCTGGGCGGCCGATCCTATACGGCGGTTTTCTCCAACGGGGGCCTTTTATTCCAACCCTCCGCCGGGTTCAGCCTGGGGCTGGCTTACTCTGGTATGGGATCAAATGGCCTGCAAGGAAACCTTCCCTTCGCCATGGCGATGGGGGCGGCCTGCCGGCCCGAACTGTCGACGGATTGGTCCCTGCTGATCGCGGGAGCCACCTCGGTGGAAGAAGGGGGGATCAACCGGATTCAATTCGGCGCCGAAGGGGTTTTCCAGGGGCTCTCCAGCGTCCGGGCGGGCTACCAGTTGAACCTGGTGGATAACCAATTGGGTGGGGTGAGCGGCCTGACGCTGGGGGCGGGGTTTAAATGGCGGGGGCTGTCCCTGGACTACGCTTTTTTACCCATGGGGGACCTGGGGGCTTCCCACCAGGTGAGCCTTTCCTATTTTTTCAACACGGTTTCCGCGTCCGGCCCCAAGCCGCTTGCCATTTCGGAAAAACCCGTCTCTTCTTCACCCGAAACCGTCATGGCTCCCGGCCTCCTTTCCGCGCGGACGAATCCAACTACATCCGGTCCCGTTTCCACCGCCTCCGTTCCACCCGGGGATAAAACCACCCTCGCCCTCACCACGAACCTTTCCCAAGCCCCGCCCGCTTCTCCTGAGGGAGACGAATTGGAAATCCAATTCCAGCTTTCCCCCGACACGGTGAACCAGGGGAGGGAACTGGAAATGTCAGGGAAGTATCCGGAAGCCATCTCCCTTTATACCCAGGCCATCCAGACCGACCAGAAAAACCTTTTGGCCTGGTGGGGTTTGGGAAACATTTATTACCGCCTCGGAAAAAAGGATTACGCCATCCAATGTTTCGAACAGGTGCTCAGGATCAAGCCGGGGTCCAAGCCCCTCGCCGAATGGCTTGAGAAGTACCGCTCCACCCCCGCTTCCAGCCAGCCTTCCCAACCCTGACAGGCCGTCCCCAGGGCTGAAATACCCCTTATTTTTTTGATTTTCTCCAAATTCTCCCCTTTGAATGGAATAAAACCTCACGAATTGGATCATTACCAGTGAGGGGAGAGCAGCGCTTTTATCAAAAAGGAGAAAGTCATGAATCGAGCGATCCGTATTTGGATGGGTTTAATCTTAGGGGTGGCCGCGGTTAGCCTGAACCCGGGATGCGGCCGGATCACCAATACCCTGTCTCCGGAAGCTGCCGGTCCCTATACCCCGATCGCCAGTAATTCCACGCTTTATACCCCGGCCGAGGCGACCGACCTTTTAAGCACGGGCCTCTACAATTTTTACCAGGGCCAGGGAGGCAATGTCTTTTTCTCCCCCTTCAGCATCATCACGGCCATGGCCATGGCCCAGGAGGGAGCGGCCGGGGACACCCAGACGCAGATGCAAAATGTCTTGAACCTGAACCCCAACGCCTCGGTGAGGCTTTCCGGTTTCCAGTCCCTCATCAACGAAATCAACGCCCCGGGCAAGCATTACACCCTCAATACGGCGGATAACCTGTGGCTCCAGGCCGGCTTTTCCATCCTTCCTTCCTATCTCAACACGATCCAAACCTACTACGCCGCGGGTGTCACCAACGTGGACTTTGTGGCTAACCCGACGGCAGCCCTGCAGACCATCAACGGGGCTGTTTCCCAGGAAACCGCGGGTTATATCTCGAATCTATTATCTCCAGCCAGTATTAATTCTGGCACTAAACTGGTCCTGACGAACGCCATTTATTTCAAGGGCACCTGGGCTAACCAGTTTCCGGTCAGCCAAACGGTTCAACAAACCTTCAACTTGACCACGTCCACGTCCGAACCGGTCAGCATGATGAAGGTGACCTATCCCGGCGTGGTCGGCAATTACAACGGGGCGGCCAGCGTGCTCGCCATCCCCTACGCGAACAACGAGGCTTCCATGTACGTGTTCCTTCCGCCCCCCGGGGGCATGGCGGCCCTGGAAAGCCAGATGACCGGAAACAACATCAACACCTGGCTGGCGGCCAATGCGTCCAGCCTGACCACCTCGGTCGCTTTCGGCCGGGTGGCCCTGTCCCTGCCGAAATTCACCTTCTCTACTTCTTATGACTTGACCTCCACCCTGTCCTCGATGGGTATGCCCCTGGCCTTTACCCGCCCCGGCCCCACCACCCTAACGGGAGCCAACTTTTGGAATCTGGACGGTACGAACAACTTGTACATCACGGATGTGGTCCACAAGGCCTATGTCGATGTGGATGAGACGGGTTCCACCGCCGCCGGCGCGACCGGGGTGGTCATTGGAATAACCATGACCTCGGTCATGCCCCCTCCTCCTCCCCCCGTTCCCTTTGTCGTGGACCATCCCTTCATCTTCATGATAATCGAGAACACCACGAATACCGTTTTGTTCATGGGCCGGGTGAACGACCCGCTTTCCGCGAGCTAAGGGGATCAGGTTTTGCAATTTCTCCTTCTCCCCTTGAGGGAGAAGGATGGGATGAGGAGGGGTCTGGTAACCAATGACCTTTGGCCCTGGCCTCTTTCTCAAGGGACGAAGAACGTTTTAAAAGTTTCGAAATAGGCAGGGTATCGAAATGAAAATTCAGTGGAGTTGGAAAATGAAAAAATACATGGTTGGGTTGTTCCTGGTTTTAACCCTATACGCGGCGGGATGCCGGGGAATTGGCTCCCTCCCGTTGGCTCCTCCTCCCCCTCCGGTTCCGACCTACGCCCCGATGCCGACGGGCACCCCCACCGTCAACCCCACGCCGATTTGCGGGTTTACCGACCTGGGGGTGGGAATGAGCTGGATCGGGTCCAGCGGGACGACTTCCACCTTCGTGATCCAGACGGCGGCCCAGTGGGCCGCCGACAACTCGACCCAGGCGTCCACCAACCCGCCCCTGTCCATCTCGGTGGATTTCAACCGGCAGATGGTCCTGGAAGTCTCGGAGTTCGATTATTACAACTGCGGTTGTTCTTCGGTGCCGCCCTCTATCACTTCCGTTTGCTTTTATTCGGACCACGTCGAGGTGGATTACAACCACGCGGGGAGTTACTGCCCGCCGCCTCCGCCGGGACGTATCCCGGTAATGTGCAACTCGTTCTTTTCCCTCCCCCTGCAGGACGCGGTGGCGGTGCCCCAATCCAGCCTGCCCGTCACCTGGATCGGCCATTAACCGACTGGAATTTCGAGGAAAAAATGAAAAACGAAAAAACCTTGGATTCGGCCTCCCCCCGCCACGCGGCCCCAACCCCTGAAAACATGGATTGGCTTTGGACGGAGGATTATTTCGACCTTTGGGTTTATGAACTGGCGAAAAGCATGGAACCGTCCCAGGCGGAAACTCCCCCGCCTGATCCGGCCAACGGATAAAGCGGGCGGACCGGTTTGAGGTCCTCTTTCTACTTCGCCTGGCCTTTCCTCGAGTTGAGCCTTACCAGGGCCTTTTTGGCTTCGGGGCTGTTCTCCTCCGTCCTCTGGTTCCACCCCTGTGCTTGGCCTGGTCGACCTTCGCGCCGTACCTCCCTTTTTCGATTTTCTCACCTAGCGCCAATGCGGCTCCGTCCTCGGTCATCCGGGACATCTGGTTCAAATTCGCGGCCTTCGCCTAATCCTTTACCACCCCGTCGTCCTTGAAATAGTAATCGCCCAAGAGGAAACGGGCGTAGTTATCCCTCGAGTCCGAAGCCCGGCGGGCTGAAGGCCCGGGGCAGGGGGTAGGATTTTCACTCCGGGCCGCCCCAGCAACGCCAGGCGCCGGGTCCCAACGAACGAACAAAGCACGGTTCTGGTTTTCGCAGGTTTCCCCTTGGCTGGCCACGAAACAGCCCAAGCTTGCCGAAAAATATATTATTTAGTGGGTTTCGCATACCGGCGGATCAAATTTAAATAGGAAAAGGGAAGGGAAGTATTAAGAAATATACTGATTTGTAAACCGTCCAAGGTCAAAATAGGCGATGTTTGGTCCATTCCTACATTAAGTATGGGAGGTTTCTTTGAATAAGAACCATTCGCTCGGTATCCTGGTGGCTTTGTCGCTATGCATCCCGACAGGCCTGATCGCCCAGGATCTCCCGGTTCCGCCGGTGCCGGTCGGAAACACCTCAACCGGTACGCCGCCTCCCTTAGATAGCCTTCCGATGCTTCCGGAGGATATTTCGCCTGACGTTCCTTCTGTTCCGGCGACAAACCCATCGGTTGTCCCTCCCGCGCCGTCTACCAGCATCGCTCCCGCGCCGCCCGTGCCCACCGATAACACCAACAATGTTCCGGCGCTTCCTTCCGATAGCACCATCCCCGCTCCTCCCATCCCGTCGAGTAACCCAAGCCTTGTCCCGCCCATACCGGCTGAAAACCCAGCACCCGCCCCCGCGGTTCCGGCCGATAACTCCATCCCCGCTCCTCCCATCCCGTCGAATAGCTCCATCCCCGCGCCTCCTGTTCCCACCGATAACACCAGCGTCGTCCCCCCCATGCCGGCCAGTAACCCAACCCCCGTACCCCCAGCCGCGTCCGATAACTCCATTCCCGCTCCAGCGGTTCCGGCGAATTACCCGCCCGTGGCTCCACCCGCGCCGCCTGCTGTCGCCGTCCCTGTTCCCGCCGTCCCTGTTCCCGCCGTCCCGATATCCAACGCGCCCGTCGCTGCCCCCCAGCCGGCCAATGCCGCGCCCCTTCAGGCCCTTCCGGCCAATAACCCCATCGCCGCGCCTCCCGCAACGGCGAACCTATCGACTTTCAGGGACGCCATCTGGACCGGGTACCGTGCCACCCAGACGAAACAGTGGCAGTTTGCCTTGGTCGCCTTCCGCGCGGCCTTGCCCCTGGCCCAAACGCCCAAGGAACTCAATTACACCCAGCATTGGGTGCACTACACCTGCGTCCAGATGGGAATTCCGGCGACCCCCGTTCCGCCCCTTTCATCCGCCGCGCCCCCCGCCAGTGCGCCATCCGTCCTTTCGATGAATGTCCCCGCGTCGCCCACGACTGCCCAACAAGTTTCCGCGCCGCCGGTTGCGATTCCGCTCGTCCCCGCTCCCGCCGCACCGGCCACCCAGGCTTCCGCGCCCAAGCCCACCCCTACCGCCACTCCCATCGAATTGAGCGCCTTCCACGCCTACAAGAGCTTGAAGTGGGGCTCCCCCCTGGCGCAATTCATGAAATTGAAAAAGGCCAAGGGTCCGATCGAAAAGAACGGTGTCTCCCAGGGTTTTGGGACCGATCAAACCCAGCTGTCCCTGCCGATCGACCTGCTTTTATCGAATTTCAAGGGCGCGCCTGAAGCGGACCTGTTGAATATCTATTCGAAGAAAGAGGATGTGTATTACCTCTTTTACCAGAACAAGTTCGCCATGGTCGCCGGAGTGTTGTCGAACGGGAGCTATCCTGAAATCTTGAGACAGTTCAAGGAAAAATTCAAAACGATCAAGAGCTTCGACCATTCGGCGCAGGATGAGTTCGGCCTCAATTACAAGGTGGAGTACGAGCAGTTCGAATCCTCCAACGGCGTATCGGCTTACCTGATCAAGAACACCCGCGATTATTCAGGCCAGACCGTGGTGGATACGCTTTTCGTTTATGTGCCGAAAGATCAATTGGAAGAGATCCAGTCCGTCACCCTGGAGAAGATCAAGAAGGAATCGACGACCCAGAACAAACGCCGGGATCCGGATATCGAAAAAGACATCAAAAAACTTTGAGGGGCGGGGCGGCCACCGACCGAACGGGCTTATAACCAGGATATTGCCAGGGCTTTTAAGCTCTCCCGCATGTTAAAATAAACTCATGATTCGCGACATCACCTACTGGAACCAATGGGAAGAAGACCTCCAACGGCGGACCCCTGTCGATATCGAGCAAAACTTCCGCCTCATGGACGCCATGTACCAGGAGGCCCGTCAATTGGGCATCCACGAGCGCTTGAACCCCCTGGATGGGCTTGAAGCGATCATTCTTTATGCCAAGGCCATCAATGTTCCAAGCCCTACTCGCCCAGCTGTCTAAAGCCCTAGACCGGCACCAAATTCCTTATATGGTCATTGGCGGCCAAGCCGTACTGGTTTACGGCGAGCCCCGGTTTACCCGTGATATCGACATCACTTTAGGCGCGGGAATCGAACGCCTGGAAGAGGTCCTCAAACTCGTGGATTCCTTCCATTGGAAAGTCTTGGCCCCCACTCCCGCCGAATTCGTTCAAAGAACCATGGTTCTTCCGTGCCAGGACCCGAAAAGCGGCGTGCGGTTGGACCTGGTTTTCTCCTTTTCCCCCTATGAACGGCAGGCGATGGACCGGGTCCGCAGGATAAAAATCCTGGATCAAGAAGTGTGTTTTGCGTCGCCGGAGGATTTGATCATCCATAAGATGGTCGCAGGCCGTCCACGAGATTTGGAGGACGTCCGCGTGGTCCAAAATAAAAACCAAACGATGGACAGAGCCTATATCGAAAAGTGGCTCAAGGATTTCGAGGCGACCCTGGACCGGCCTTTAGTGGAAACCTGGAAAAAGATTTAGACTCGAAAAATAGAAGAATGGGACCGGGAATCTGGCCCCTTCGCTCCGGTCTCGAATAATGATTACCGGTTGGATGAAATGATGAACCATTTATTGATGATCCTCTTGATGTTGGCCCTGCTGGCGGTTCCGCCCCTCGGTGCCTCCACCGCGCAGGAGGATTACGACGCGGGCACCAAGTATTTCCAGAAAAGCCAATATGACCAGGCCCTTCCCTTTTTCAAGGCTGCGGCCCAAAAGGACCCCCAAAACTGGCTGGCCTTTCAGATGGAAGGCACTTGTTATGCCCAACAGGACCAGAAAGGCCCGGCCCTCCAGGCCCTGAAGCAGAGCCTGAAATTGCATCCGGATAACCCAGCGCTGGAAGAACTTATGGTTTCCTTGAAGGCCGCCTCTCCCCGTCAGCCCCCGAGCCAGGGAACGTCGAACCAACCGGGGGAAGAGGTCGTCACCGAAAAACCATCCGCCAAGAACCCGCTGGATGACAAGAAGGTCTTCTTGAGGTTGAACGGCTGCTTTGAATCCGCGAATTTGGGGGATTTGGCCAAGGGCGCGAACCCCCGCCCCGTAAACGCCCAGGACAACGGATTGACCTCCGGTTACCTTGAGGCGGGCTACTGCCTGGATAAGTTCGATGGGATCAGTGTCGGGCTTTCCCTGTTCAGCGATGGCACCGATTACCAGGCGGTTTATTCCGGGCCCCTCACCGCCCTTACCAATGTCCTATCCACCCTGTTTTGGGGCAATCCCTTTTATTCTGTCTCTCTCAATTATTACCGTTTTCTTCCGGATGGTTCCGGGTGCTGGTACGCGACGTCGGGTGTTGGCCTCTACACGGCCAGCCTCACCTACGCGTTTTCCGCGGATAATGGCACCCTTGTTCCCGTGATGGATCAGGGAACACTTTCGGGCGATGTCCTGGGGTTTACGGTAGGTTTCGGAAGGGAGTTGTATTTGCTCGATGGGTTCGCACTCGACGCCTCGGTGGTTTACCGATACGCCAATATCGGGAAAATGTTGACGGGCGACGGTCTGGAAGGATTGGCCCTCACGAGTGGGGGGGAATTGACGGTTGAGAACGCTGGCAACATTGGACAAGCCGGAGACCGTTACGCCCGGGTTGACCTTTCGGGCTTTGAACTCCGGCTCTTTTTCGTTTATTACCCCTTTTGATCCGGAACAAAAGAGAGAAGTTCCACGCTTCGCGGATTCTCAATGATCTTATACGGTACGTGTTTTGTTTCACGGTACGAAGCGTGGCGCCAGGCTCCTTTTTCTCTTTCCAACAAAGGCCCGATCCGGATATTCATAGAATCCCCTCTCTGCCTATCTAGGGTAGATTCAAATAAGAGTGATATAATTTTACGGTTAGCAGAACGATGATATAAATCCAGGTTTATAAAGTGTGCGATGAATAAAACAGGTTTAATCCCTTGGGGCCCGCCTTTCCTTCTGCGCGGTTACGCATCCTTCGTGTTCGCGTTCCTCCTTTTTTCAGTCCCGGTTCAAACCTCATGGGCATGGGTAAATTCTGGTTTTGAGACGGGGGATTTGACGGGTTGGACGGTGACGCCAGGTGGAAACATACCCGGAACGGTCTCGGTAGTGGTGCCCGGTGCCGCCGCCAACACGCAGGGGACCATCTGCGTGGCTCCGGCCATATGCCTCAACCAGGTTCATGGTGGAAGTTTCGCCTGTGAGCTCTATTCCAGCTATGGGGACCTCAACCACTCGGACTTTGCCCAGATCTCCCAAACCGATATGGTTCCCGCCGCGACCCCCTGGCTTTCCTATTGGTTCGCGGCCGTCCTGAGCGGAGCCCATTTTTCTAATACACCCCAAGACCCTTATGGTTCCGACTCCTACGTGCTGGCGGAAGTCATCGTCAGCGGGACCACGGTCTCCTCCACCCGGTTCAGTTGGTACGATAACGGGGCTGCCCTGGTGGATGACGGAAGCCCCAGCCTTGGTTACGGACCTTGGAAGCATCTTCCCTGGACCCAGTACTATATCGACCTGTCGGCCTATGTCGGGCAATTAGCCACCATCCGGTATACGGCCTACGACTGTAATTTCGGCGGTCACTACTGCTCGGGTTACCTCGACGATGCCCAATGGCTCTCCGCCTCCCAGGTCCCCACCGCGACCCCCACCGTCACCCCCACGCTGACTCCCACCCTCACCCCATCCCCGACCCCGACCTTTACCATCACCCCGACATCAACCGACACGATCACCCCCACTTCGACCTGGACCCCCACCATCACCTCGACCGCGACTCCCACCTCCACCCCCACCTTTACCCCCACTTCCTCCTCCACCCGCACCCCGACGGTGACGCCCACCTGCACCACCACCGCGACACCCACGACGACCCCCACCCCCTCTTGCGCCATCCATGCCTGGCCCGACCCCTACAACCCGGGACGGGCCTGGCGCAGTTTCTTCCGCGTGGGGTGCCTGCCTCCGGGCGCCAAGGTGGACTTCTACACCGTTTCGGGGGAATGGGTAGGGTCGTCCACCCAGCTGGACAACGACGCCGTCCAATACGAGTCGTGGGTGGCGGAATGGGATGGCCGCAACCGTTACGGGGCACGCGTATCCGACGGGATCTATTATTACGTGGTGCTGTCGGGGAGCCAAACCCTGCAAAAGGGTAAGTTTCTGATTGTGAATAATTAATACTTAAAGTCCGCCGTACAAACCCCTTCAAGCATTGATGATCCCAGGCGAATTTTGAGGGGATAACTCCTGACTGTTTATTGAATATCCGTCCCTTCTCTTTCAATTTTCCCGCCGGGCCCCCTAAGATGAATCCGCGTTCATCATCCATCCAGGGGAGAAAAGATGGCCCACGCCGATCCAGCCGGTACTGAAAATTACTCCGTCCGTTTTCCCGATTTCAAAAAAAAGGGTTTTTACCGTGACTTTATGGGGGTCAAAATCTCTTCCCTGGGGCTGGGTACTTACCTGGGCGAATCAACCGACGCGTGCGACGCCCTTTATACCGGGGCCATCCAGACCGCCCTGGTCTCCGGCATCAACCTCCTGGATTCCGCCGTCAATTACCGTTGCATGCGCAGTGAACGCAACATCGGACAAGCCCTGGGGGAACTGATCAAGGAAGGAAAAATCAGGCGGGAAGAGGTCATGGTCTGCACCAAGGGCGGTTTCATCCCCTTTGAGGGAAATCCCCCGGCCGATCCGGGGAAGTATTTACAGGAAACCTACATCAAACCCGGCCTTTTCGGGCTCCCCGATCTGGCGGCGGGCTGCCACTGCATGACCCCCGCTTATCTTCGCGACCAGGTGGGCCGGTCCCTCCAGAACCTGGGGGTGGAGACGATCGATCTTTATTACGTCCACAATCCCGAGACCCAGCTGGAGGAAGTGCCCAAAGACGAATTTCTTAAACGCCTCGAGGGGGCCTTTGCGGAACTGGAACATTGCGTTACGGAAGGGAAAATCCAGGCCTATGGAACCGCGACCTGGAACGGTTACCGGGTGGACCCGACGAGCCAAGAATGCCTTTCGCTCCAGGATGTCCTCCGCACCGCCGAAAGGGCGGCGGGGAATAGCCGTCACCATTTCCGCGCCATCCAACTGCCATTCAACCTGGGGATGCCGGAGGCCTTCGTCTTGGAAAACCAGGTGATGGGCGCCCAAACCATCCCGATCCTCCAGGCCGCCAAGGCCGCCGAGATCGCCGTTTTTACCAGCGCGTCCATCCTGCAATCCCGGCTGGCGAAGAACCTGCCATCTTCCGTCGCTCAGGCCTTTCCCGCCCTCGCGTCCGACGCGGTGCGGGCCATCCAGTTCGCGCGTTCCGCGCCCGGCGTCACCGCGGCCCTGGTGGGAATGAAGAATAAAGAGCACGTCCTGGAGAACCTGAAGATCGCGGGGGCGCCGCCTGCCGACGAGGCCGCGATCCGGGGTTTGTTTTCTTAACCCCCCCAATACTTGATCCTAAGGGTGGGTTCCCGTTCCGATTCCTCCCCGCCTACAACCCTTGGGTGCCAGTGCGAGGGAAGTGGATTACGCGAATAAACAGGAACACCCATCCCAAACCACCGGTCCGGCCCTATTTACAACGTGTCCGATTGGTATACAATATGGTATGCATTAAGTAACCAAGGGGGACCCCATGAAATTCGTGACCGTCCGGGATCTTCGGGCCAAGTCGGGCGAGGTTTGGAAGAACCTGCTTTCGGAAAAGGACCTGGTGCTGACCAATAACGGAAAACCCATCGCCCTGTTGTCCTCCATCACCGAGGAAAACATCGAAAAGTCGCTGGCCGCGGTCAGGCGGGCGCGGGCGCTGGACGCCCTGGAGCAAATGCAGACCCAGTCCGTGGAGCGGGGCTTGGATCGGATGACGCTTACCGAAATCAACGCCGAGATCGCGGAGGTTCGCAGGGCCCGCAAGAAATGAAAGCGGTCATCGACACGAATGTTTTTGTTTCGGCTTTTCTGTCTCCCTTTGGCCGGCCCGCCGGGGTTTTGCGGCTGGTCCTGTCCGGCAGGGTGCAGGCCCTCTATGACGTCCGGATCCTTTCCGAATACCGCGATGTCCTTTTCCGCCCGAAGTTCCACTTCAAGAAAGAGAACATCGACTTTTTACTGGCCCAAATACAGCTCGAGGGCCAATTCACGGTGGCCGAACCCCTGCCCGAACCCTTGAAAGACCCCTCGGACGAGATGTTCCTGGAAGTCGCGGTTTCCGGCGGCGCGGACTTCCTGGTCACGGGGAACCTGAAGCATTTTCCGCCCCGCAAATACCGGGGCGTTCACCTGCTCGATCCCGCGGCTTTCATGGCGCAACTACAAAAACAGGCTTAAACCCAAGGCGTGGAGCCAGACCTGTTTATTATTTGTCTGCTGGTTTCCCCACGATCGGTGAAACTTGGGTTAAGGTTTGGGCCCCGGGAGGGAATGGGCCTTTTGGGTTCCATTGGAAGACGAGGGGCGCTTGCGGTAGGGCGAGTTGACCACCGTGAAGGTTTGTTCCAGCAGTTTCTGGTCTCCGTACCAAACCTGGAAGGTCCAGGGTCCGGGTACCATTTCCCACGGATGATCGAAGCTGTAGCCGAAATGGCTCTCCGCGCCAATCACCTTGGAAAGCATGGCTTCATCCTGATAGGTGGTTTTTCCCGTCACGGGGTTCGTGATCCCTTTTTTGGGGAAGAGGGTCACCCTTCGCACGGTGACCGATCGACCCTCCGGTTTTCCCACCAGGACGGCCCCGAAACCAAACCGAGTCCCTAATTGGGCGGGGACCTTGTAAGTCTGGTCCGTGAAAACAACGTTCTTTATGAACTTTCGGGTACCCGTGGCGGTGTGAGGATCAACGATCGTTTCCTCGTCAGTGGAGGTGTAGAGGCCGTATTTGGTCACTTCGTACTTATCCAGCTGGGTCGGCATAAAACAGGACCTGAAGGAAGCCAAGAAAACCGACAAGGCAATGACGACCACTTGCATCGAGTGACTCCTTCGAAGAAAACTTGTTTAGAAGATTGATTTGAATAACCCGAACATCATATCAAAGCCTATCGCGGGTCCCCAAATGGGGCGTGAACCCGCCTTCTCATTTCACTTTGCGCCTAGGGTTTGATTGAACCCGTGCCATACAAGGCAAGGGTGGGATAATATTTGGGGCTTATAATGTTGTCCATGTCTCCCCGTTCCCCCAAAAAGAAAAGTCCGCTTCCCAAGGGACGCGTGAAACGCAAAAGGCCCCTGCGCGCCTCCGCCCGGCCCAAGACTCAAACCGCTCGGCCCCGAAGGCCTAAAAGACCAAACCCTGAGCCCCTGATGGGGGTCGAACGGGCCATGCCACCCACGCTTTCGGTACCGGCCCTGGAATCTAAAAAATACAAGTTCTGGAAATGGGCCGCGCTTCTCCTGGCGACCCTGATCTTTTTCGCGCCCATGGGTTTTTCCTATTATTCCGGTTGGATCCATCTCGAGTCCGTGAACCCCCAGATCGACAAGACTTTCCGCGGTTTCCTGGGCCTTTTCCAGAAGGGGGACGCGGACAAGATCAACAGCCTCTTGAGCCCCGAAGCCAAGTCGGACGCGGATGGGAAGCTAGGCCAGCTCATCCAGACCATCCAACAAGAAGGGGAGGTCGTGGATTCCCGTTTGCTTTCCTTGAAAGTGGATGGGGGCAAGACCCAATTGGTTTATTACGTGGATTTTGAGAAGGGTTCAGTTCTCTTTGATTTCATATTCCGGCCCGCGGGGGAAGGGAACCAGGTGGAAAAGTTTTCGATCCAGGTCGAGGACCAAACTTTCCAGCGATTGTGCGCCTTTCCCTTTGACATGTCGGTCATCTGCTATTTGTTCATGTTCGCGGCCTGGGGGTTGATCCTTTTAAATGCCCACACCCTGGTGCGCTGTTGTTTCACGCCCCTGAAATGGAAATGGTTGTGGATTCTCTTTATCCTGTTCGGGATCGGGGATTTCACCATTATTTGCCAGGGCGTCGAGAGTCTGAACATCAGCCGGTTGGAGATCGGCATGCCCGTGGCCCAGATCGTAAAAAATCCCCTGCTCAATCCCTGGAAGATCGTGCTCACGATACCCGTTGGCATGATTGTGTTTCTGCTCAAGCACCGCAAGCCGAGGGAAAAAGCTTAGACCCGCCCGCGTTTTGTTTTTACCGCGGAAATATATATATTTAACGGAACTATGTACTTGGCATCACCGCACAAAGCAACAGCTTGGTTTTATTGATTTCCCCTTCTCCCCTTGAGGGAGAAGGCCGGGATGAGGGGGGAATTATTGTTGTTAAGCACCCCTCACCC
>Ga0182030_10003472_pt1 | contig 33659 bp, 32 predicted proteins | sample 812S3MmetaG_FD_121299 | JGI IMG/M metagenome (GOLD analysis project Ga0182030, IMG submission 121299) | Permafrost microbial communities from Stordalen Mire, Sweden - 812S3M metaG (Illumina Assembly) | ecosystem: Environmental > Terrestrial > Soil > Wetlands > Permafrost | place: Sweden...
CGAGTCATCTCGCGCGCCTTGCGCGCCGCCTCGCGCGCATAAGCGGCCTCGAGAATCTTGTTGACGATGGCGCGCGCTTCCTGTGGATGCTCGAGCAGAAATTCTTCCAGGCGCTGCGCAACTATCGACTCGACCACACCCTTGACCTCGGACGACACCAGCTTATCCTTGGTCTGCGACGAGAACTTCGGATCCGGAAGCTTGACCGAGAGGATCGCTGTCAGTCCTTCGCGCGCATCGTCGCCAGTGGTCGCGATCTTCTCCTTCTTCGAGGCGAGCTCCTTCTCGATGTATTTGTTGAGCGTGCGCGTGAGCGCTGCGCGGTAGCCGGCGAGGTGCGTGCCGCCGTCCTTCTGCGGAATGTTATTGGTATAGCAATACATGCTCTCTTGATACGAATCGTTCCACTGCATCGCGACTTCGACTTGCGTGTTGCCGTCGCGCGTCTGGAACCAGAGCACCGTGGGATGCACCGGAGTCTTGCTGCGGTTCAAATAGCTGACGAAGGCGGAGAGCCCTCCCTCGTGCTGGAATACTTCGGATTGCTCGTCGCGCTCGTCGATGAGCTCGATGCGCACGCCTGAGTTCAGGAACGAGAGCTCACGCAACCGCTTGGAGAGCGTCTCGTAATTAAACGAGATGTTGGTGAAGATCTTCGAGCTCGGCTTGAAACGCAGTGTCGTGCCCCGCTCATGCGTGTCGCCGATCACTGCGAGCGGCGCGACGGGCTCGCCCAGGCGGTATTCCTGGCGATGCAACTTCCCGTCCCGGCGGATGTTCAACTCCAGAAAATCTGAGAGCGCGTTCACCACCGAGACACCGACGCCGTGCAGGCCGCCGGACACTTTGTAGGAGGTATCGTCGAATTTTCCGCCCGAGTGCAGCACCGTCATGATGACCTCGGCCGCGGACACGCCCTCCTCGCTGTGGATATCCACCGGAATGCCCCGACCGTTGTCGGTAACGGTGACCGATTCGTCGGCGTGAATAGTGACCACCACGCGATCACAGTGGCCGGCAAGCGCCTCATCGATGGCGTTGTCGACTACTTCGAATACCATGTGGTGCAGCCCGCTCCCGTCATCGGTATCACCGATGTACATTCCGGGGCGTTTTCGGACGGCGTCTAGACCTCTTAAGACTTTGATTTTACTGGAATCGTAAACGTCGTTATCGGGCATGGCGCGTCCTATAGAGAGATCGGCCATCTTAGCAGAAATTCGCCTTGATATCGAGTCGATATCAGGAAATAACCCGAACAAAATCAACTATTTGCGGAGCCGAAATCAGAGCGCGCCGGAACGGTGACCGACCTCTGTGAATCGTCGCTCCCAAACCCCGCTCGAACCACGAGTTAATCCCCGTCCGGAGCCAGAAATTCAAGGTAGTCTCGATCGGCGAGGCTTGTGGAGGGTGCGGGAGGCCTGCTGCCGACGACGAAGTCTGTGCGTCTTCCGGGCGGCTAACCCGTTGTCGAGTCCACTCGTGGGGCGCGCGCCGATCTTTGGGAGCCAGCCGGATGGTGTTCGCTCTGAGCGCAGGCCCGCATGGTCATTGACGGCTCACACCCTCTGAGCAATGTTTCACGTGGAACAATCGTGCGACCCTAGACCGCCCTAGTCGTCCCCTGCTCCATTCGATAACGCCGCCCGGGCGTCCCGAACTCCTCAAATTCAGCCCACTGTTCATGCAACGTGGTCACGACCAATTGCAGCGGCTGGGCCTGAACGGCCCGTATCAATGCGCCAAGTCGGCGCGCGTCAAGCTCCGCTGCAGGATCGTCGAGCAACAGCGTTGGCCGAACCCCCAACTCCGCCGGCAGGAGTCGAATCTGCGACAGCAGAAGGACAGCCGCGAGCAGCTTTTGCTGTCCGCGCGAGACGCGGTCCTTGGCCGTCATACCATCGACTCGAATGAGGAGCTCGGCGCGCTGGGGCCCCACCTGGGTGGCGAGCGAATCCTGATCCTGACGCCAGCTTCGGCTGAGCGCTTCGCGGAGAGTCAGGTCCCGCGCCCACCCTGTCCGGTAGCTGAGCCCAAGCTCCAGCGCGAGAAGATCGCCCGCTAGCGACCGGGCAATCGGTGTAAGCAACGCGACGTAGCGTGTTCGCGCCTCAGTGATGAGCTCACCATAGCGTATGAGGTCCCCATCCCAGGCGGTGACGGCTGCGGCCGGCTGACCCGATCGAAGCGCCGCATTCCGTTGCCGAAGCACTTGCTGGTATTTCTGCCAGTACCCGACGAACCCTGGTTCCACGTGGAACACACCCCAGTCCAAAAGCCGTCGTCGCCGGGCCGGACCCTCCTCGATCAGTCGGTGGACCTCAGGATCGATGACTTGAACAGGGAGTGCTGAGGCTAGCTCTGCGAGCGAGGCGACACGGTCGCCGCCGAGCTTCGCGCGCAGGCCCTCCGTAGAACCCTCCACTCCCAAGGTCACGCGCCGATCCAACGCTTCTGCCTCGCCGAAGATGATCATGCGCTCGGCGCCTGTGCGAATCAGGTGATCAAGCCTTCGTGTGCGGAATGAGCGCCCGCGACCCAGTACGTAGATTGCTTCGAGAAAGCTCGTCTTACCTGAGGCGTTCGGTCCGCTGATGAGAGTAAATAGCGGATCAAGATCGAGGCTGGCCTGATGCAAGCAGCGGAAGTCCGTCACTTGCACCCGCCGTAGCGTCATCCGTTCAGAGCCTCATGGGCATGACGACGTAGCGTGAGCTCGCGTTGCCCGGCGAACGGATGAGGCAGCTGCTGTTGCTGTCCGTCAGACCCAGCTCGACGTCTTGACCGTCGATCGCGGCCAGCGCATCGAGCAAATAGTTCACGTTGAATCCAACCTCGAGGTCCCCTCCGTCGTAGGTGACCTCAATCTCCTCTTCAGCCTCTTCCTGCTCCGGGTTATGGGCCTGGACCGTCATGGCATTTTTCTTCACGTTGATCCGAATGCCGCGATATTTCTCGTTCGAAAGAATGGCCGTGCGCTGCAACGCCTGCCGCAGAACATCGCGATCAGCGCGGATCGCGGCCGGCGGGGCGCTCGGTATCACGCGGGAATACTCCGGGAAACGGCCATCGATCAGCTTCGAAGTGAACCGAACGTCGCCAATCTGAGCACGAACATGATTTGTTCCGATCGCCACGGACGCCGTCCCTTCCGGGGTGAGCACGCGCTGCAGTTCAAGTACCCCTTTGCGCGGCACGATTACCTGTTGCGAAGACTTTGCCTTGATCTCGAGCGTCGCTTCCGACAATGCCAGCCGATGGCCGTCGGTGGCCACCGCGCGCAGCATCTGGCCGTCGATCTCCAGCAACATTCCGTTCAGGTAGTAACGAACGTCTTGCTGGGCCATCGAGAAATGCGTCTTCTCGAGCAAGCGTGAAAGATCCTTATGTGAGATCTGCACCGTCTGCTGCGAATTGATGTCGTCGATGACGGGGAATTCCGCCGCAGGCAACGTCGAGAGCGTGAAGCGGCTCCGGCCGGCCTTGATCACTGCCTTTTCACCCTCCGCCGTAATGGCCACCGTCACTTTCTCCGGCAGCGCTCGCAGGATGTCTAGGAACTTGCGGCCAGGGACAGTGACGTCCCCGGTCTGCTGCACCGCGACGTCCGTGGTCGCTACCAATTCCACCTCGAGATCCGTTGCGGTAATCGACAAGCGCCCCTGCGTTACCCCGAGCAGCACGTTCGCCAGCACGGGCATCGTCTGGCGGCGCTCTACGACACCGATCACTGCCTGCAAAGGCGCTAACAATTTTTCCCGCTCAGCCGTCAATTTCATGCGATATCCACCCGACTTAATCTTAGATTTAATTCTTAAGAAAGATGATTACTATGATTATGAGCCGCCCGTGTTTCTGTGGATAAGGCGAAAATCACCATAATAATCAATTGTTTAAACACCTCTAAAAGCGTGTGTAGGACTCCTCTGACACGGAGGACTACCTGTCATCGTTCTGTGGATATCTTTCACGCACAATTCATCCACAGCTTCCAAGCCCCTAACCCGCCAGGGTTCTCAACAGGTTCATATAGTCCTCGCCGATCCGCCGCTCCGACTCCCGCAACGCCTTCACGCGGCGGCACGCGTGCAGCACGGTCGTATGGTCGCGGCCGCCGAATGCATCGCCGATCTCCGGCAGGCTGTAATTGGTCAACTCCTTGGCGAGCGCCATCGCCACTTGGCGCGGGCGCGCGATGGACCGACTACGGCGCTTCGACAAGAGATCCGCAATTCGAATTTTGTAATACTCCGCCACGGTCTTCTGAATATTTTCCACCGTCACCAGCTTTTCTTGAAGCGCCAGCAAATCCCGGAGCGCCTCTTTCGCGAACTCGAGCGTGATCGGCCGACCGGTGAAATCGGACGTTGCCACCACGCGCTTCAGCGCGCCCTCCAGCTCGCGGACGTTCGAGCGGATGCGCTTGGCGATGAAAAAAGCCACTTCCTCCGGTAGATCCACGTTCGACATGGCGGCCTTGCTCATCAGGATCGCAACACAGGTTTCGAGCTCGGGCGGCTCGATGGCGACGGTCAAACCCCAGCCGAAACGCGATTTCAACCGCTCCTCGAGGCCGTCGACCTCCTTCGGATAACGATCGCAGGTGAGGATCACTTGCTGCTGGCTCTCGAGCAGCGCGTTGAAGGTGTGGAAAAACTCCTCTTGCGATCGGTCCTTGCCCGCGAAGAACTGAATGTCGTCGATCATGAGCGCGTCCAGAGAACGGTACGCGGTCTTGAACTCGTTGATGGTGTTGTGCTGCAAGGCCTTCACCATCTCGCTCACGAAGCCCTCGCTGTGCACGTAAGCGACGCGCGCGTCCGCATTGCGCTGTCTGAGCTTGTTGCCCACCGCGTTCATGAGGTGAGTCTTGCCCAGCCCGACCCCCCCGTAAATGAACAACGGATTGTAGGCTTTGCCGGGATTCCCTGATACCTGGATCGCAGCCGCCTTGGCGAGCTGATTGCTCTTGCCCTCGACGAAGCTGTCGAAGGTGAAATCCGGGTTGATCCGGTTGCCGAGCACCGCCGGCGCCGGGCGGCGCGGCTTCAGCGCTGCCGAGCCGTGCGCGCTCACCCCATGCCCTGCGGCGCCGGCCGCATCCGCGGCGCCGTTCAGGCCCGCGGGCAAGCTCTGCAAGACGGGACGGGTTCCCACGTCCAGCACCACCTTGAGTGCCGAGCCGTCCGCGAACTCACGGATCAATTCCTTGATTCGCGGTAGCGAATGGTCTCCGACCCACTCGATTACATAACGATTCGGGGCGAGGAGCCGCAGCTCACCGTCGCGCTCGATCGCTTGCAGGGGCCGAACCCACATGTTGAACTGCTGCGTCGGGAGCTCGCTCTCGAGAACGCGCAAACAACGGTTCCATAGCGACTCCGGCAAGAGCGCTTCTCCTAACGATGACGGCAATGGGGCAAACAGACGAAAAGGGCAGCGAGTCTAGCTCCAACCGCGCGGTGCGTCTATTGACACTTCCATGCCTGCTTGAGTACCCTTGCCGCCTTTCGCGAACCCGCCAGATCGTTGATTTGCCCGATACTTTTTTCTTAAGTTTGTTTTATGAAACGTACCTTCAATCCGAGTAATTTGCATCGCGCCCGTACTCACGGTTTTCGCGCGCGGATGGCGACCAAGAGCGGCCGGCAGGTGCTTGCTCGGCGCCGCGCGAAGGGCCGCAAGCGCCTCTGTCCATAGACGCGAATTCCGACGCGTCGGTCCAAATTGACGTTCGAGCCGCGCAAGCGACTGCACCAGCCGGCAGAGTTTCGTGTGGTGCGGCAGCGGGGCAGACGGTTCGCCGATGCGTACTTCGTTTTGTCCGTACTCGCAAATCATCACCATCATGCACGCTTGGGTCTGGCGATCGCGACGCGCAGCTGCGGCGGCGCGGTGGCGCGAAATCTCATCAAGCGCGTGGCGCGCGAGTCGTTCCGATTGAATCAGCATAGCTTGCCCGCGGTCGATATCACGATCGCCGCGCGCGACTCGGCGCGGCTCGCGGCACGCTGCGATTTGCGCGCAAGCCTTGCGGGGCATTGGAAAAAAATAGCGCGGGAATGCTAGAACCATGCGCCAGCTATTGATGGGCTTGATTCGTGTGTACCAGTGGACCTTGAGTCCGCTGCTAGGGCCGCGGTGCCGCTATTACCCGAGCTGCTCGTGCTACGCGCACGCGGCGATCGAACGCTACGGAGTCTTACGCGGCTCCTGGCTCGGTTTGAAGCGCTTGCTTCGCTGTCATCCTTTTGCGCCCGGCGGATACGACCCGTTGCCTGAAGAGAGAACGATCCATGGCTAACACCCGCCTGATGCTGTGGGTCGCGCTCGCTGCGATTCTGTACCTCAACTACGAAGCTTGGATGCGCGATTACCGCGAGCCGGCGCAGTCGGTGTCCGCGGCTTCGGGGGTCCCCTCCGGCGCCGCGCAAACCCCTCTCGCCGACTCCATGCCGAAGGCCCCTTCCGGCGCCGTCAATAAGGGATCGGCGGGCGGCGCGGCGCCGGCCCCGCCGATCGAGAATCAGGGCGCAGCGGCCGCGGCGTCCGAGCAATCCACCGCGATGCTGCACGTGGTCACCGACGTCCTCGATCTCGACATCAACCTGAAGGGCGGTGAGATCGACCGCGCCGATCTCAAGCAGTATCCGCTGCACAAGGACAAACCGAACGTTCCGGTGCGCCTCGAGAACCGCGATTCCGACACGCTGTACCTGCTCCAGACCGGCCTCATCGGCGCCGCCGGCGAGTCCGCTCCCACGCACCTCGCCACGTGGACATCGGTCCTTACAACCTACGCGCTCGGCGAGGGTGAGAAACAGCTCAAGGTGCCCCTCACCTGGACCGATGGGCAGGGTCTGACGGTGACCAAGACTTTCGTCTTCACGCGCGGCGGGTATGCGATCGATCTCAACTACGAGGTGCAGAACGACGGGCCGGCCTCCAGGACCCTCGCCTCCTTCGGCCGAATCGCACGGCATTGGGAGCACGCGTCGCGCTCGTATTTCGACGTCGAGACGTATTCGTTCAAAGGGCCCGCGGTGTTCGACGGGAAATACCGCGACCTCAATGTCGAGAGTGAGGCCGACAGCAAATTCTCAGAGAAGGCGGTTAGCAACGGCTGGTTGGCCGCACTCCAGCATCACTTCGTCTCGGCCATCGTGCCGCCGGCGGGCCAGCCTTACGATTACTTGCTCGAGGTTCAAGGCCACGAGTACCTGCTGAGCGCCACGGGTCCGACCAAACAGATTGCGGCCGGTGCGCGCGATGAGTTCCACGAGACGCTGTACGTGGGGCCCAAATTGCAGGCGCAGCTCGCCGCGGCCGGTCCGAACCTCGATCGTACCGTCGATTACGGTAGGCTCTGGCTAATCGCGCAGCCGCTCTTCAAGGCGCTCAGCTGGATCCACGGCGTGGTCGGCAACTGGGGTTTCGCCATCATCATCGTCACGGCGCTCATCAAACTGATCTTCTATCCGTTGAGCCAGGCGAGCGGACGCTCGATGGCCAAGATGCGCTCGGTCGCGCCGCGCATGAAGCAGATTCAGGAATCTTTCAAGGACGACCGGGAAAAGCTCGGCCGCGCGATGATGGAGCTCTACAAAAAAGAGAAGATCAACCCGCTCGCCGGTTGCCTGCCGATGGTCGTGCAGATCCCGGTATTCATCTCGTTCTACTGGGTGCTGCTCGAAAGCGTCGAGATGCGTCAAGCGCCGTTCCTGCTCTGGATCAACGATCTCTCGTCGCGCGATCCGTACTTCGTGCTGCCATTGCTCATGGGCGGCGCCATGTTCGGTCAATTCAAGCTGAATCCAGCACCGCCCGACTCCATGCAGGCCAAGATCATGCAGTTCATGCCCCTGGTCATGACGGGCATGATGGCGTGGTTCCCGTCGGGCCTCGTGCTCTACTGGCTCACGAATACGGTGCTGTCGATCGCTCAGCAGTGGCGCATCAATCAGGTCGTTCAGGCCGAAGCACCGAAGCGCTCCTGACGGGCGCGTGCCGCTGCGCCCGGCTGTCCGGATAGACTTGGGCCGGTGAGCGCAAACGACACCATCGCAGCGATCGCCACTCCCCCGGGTCGGGGCGCGGTCGGCATCGTGCGGCTGTCCGGCGCCGACGTTCCGCGGATCGCGCGCGCTATCCTCGAGAATCTGCCGCCGCCGCGGCGCGCCTGCCACGCGAGCTTCCTCGATGCCCGAGGCGAGACGATCGATGAGGGCATCGCGCTCTACTTTCCGACGCCGGCCTCGTTCACGGGCGAGCACGTCCTCGAGCTTCAGGGCCACGGCGGTGTGCTAGTGATGGACCTCGTTCTCAAACGCGCGCTCGAGCTCGGCTGCCGCATGGCGCGTCCCGGCGAATTCAGCGAGCGCGCCTATTTGAACGGCAAGATGGACATCGCGCAGGCGGAAGCGGTCGCTGATCTCATCGACGCCGGGACCCAGGCTGCCGCGCGCGCGGCCGTGCGCTCGATGCAAGGGGAGTTCTCGGCGCGCATCGCCGAGCTCGGCGCGCTGCTCACCGAGCTGCGCACTCACGTCGAGGCCGCCATAGATTTTCCGGACGAGGAGATCGATTTCCTCGCGGCCCCGGCGGTCGTGAAGCGGCTCGAGCGAGTGACCGCTACTTTCGATTCCATCGAGACGGCGGCCGCACAAGGCGCGCTGCTGCGCGACGGACTCACCGTCGTGATCGCCGGCAAGCCGAACGCCGGGAAGTCGAGCTTGCTCAACCGCCTGGCGGGAGAGGATGTCGCCATCGTCACTCCCGCGCCCGGCACCACGCGCGACGTGCTGAGACGGCAGGTGAGCCTCGACGGCCTACCTGTCAATCTCGTCGACACCGCGGGTCTGCGCCGCGCGCTGGATGAGGCCGAGGAAGAGGGCATCCGCCGCGCACGCGCCGAAATGCAGCGTGCCGATCGCATCCTTTACATCATCGACGCAAGCGCGGCCGACCCCGCGGGCGTGAGCGAGGGCCACGGCGATTGGGCCACTGCCGAGGGTCTACCGAGCGCAGTACCGCTGACCCTCGTGATGAACAAGATCGACCTCACCGCTCTTCCGGCGCAAGCGTTGGAAGGGGCGCCCCCACGGATTTTGCTGAGTGCACGCACCGGCGCAGGGCTGGATCTCCTGCGCGCGCACCTCAAATCGAGCGCCGGCTACGACGCCGATGCCGGCGCGCTCGCGGCGCGGCGGCGGCATCTCGACGCGCTCGCGCGCGCCCGCGGGCTCGTCGAGGACGCGGCATTGGCGCTCGCGCGGAGGCGGCCATTCGAGCTCTTCGCCGAGGATTTGCGGCTCGCCCAGCGCGCGCTCGGCGAGATCACGGGCGAGGTGACGAGCGAGGACCTGCTCGGGGCGATTTTCGGCAGCTTTTGCATTGGAAAATAACTGCTTCGTCGGTAAGAGACCGAGCCGCGCGGAGGACGCGCGTAGCTCAAAAAGTCGCTGACAGAGAGCGACGGCGTGACGTGTCGCCTTTCGGGGGGCAAATGCGATCTACCCAATTAGATCGATCCACGACGCTACCAAGGAGAACTTCCATGACAATCTCGAAGACACTTTGCCTCTCGTCGGCCAGCGCACTGATCTTGGCGGCGCACGCGGCCCCGAGCTTCGCGGCAATCGAATACGTTTACACGCAGCAGGGCGCTGGCGATGGCGCTGCCTCGGATGCCGGCGACGGAGGAAGCCTTTGGAACTATATCTGCAGCTTGCTTTGGTAAATGGACCTGCCACGCGCGGGCGGCGCTGCCGCTCGCGCGGCCCAGAAAGACGCCGATTGGCAATTGATCAACATAATCAATAACTTAGAGGGGTCCACGGCATAGCCTGGACGGCTCGCAAGCCTATCGAAAAAAGGCATGGCGCCCTGGGAAGCGCCGGATCTTTAAAAGCTCTGCCCGCCGTGATCCAGATCGGCACCGCTATCCTGCTCGATCGAGCGCGCCAGCCGGGCCGATATGCCGAGCGCCGTGAGTACGGCCGCCGTGGCGATCAGGGTCTTCACCGGGTGATGCCAGAGAAGCCATACCATCGTGAACGCGGAGAGCGCCAGGATGCTCAAAATAGCAACCATATTCGCACGTACCTGAGACGAGCGCGTCATGCCAGCCTACCCCTCAAGGATCCATTCCTTATCGAATAGCTTTATACATGTTCAGCAGCGAAACGACCATACGCCAAAACCCTAATACACCCCACAATTCGCGTGAGCGTCGAGGCGCATCAGCCGAGCATGGTCTCGCGGCGCCAGTGCCTTGCCGTCAATGCGAAGAGCAGCGCCGCGAGCAATAGTGCGGAACTCGCGGAGACCGCGACATCGAGCGGCGCGATCGGCTCATCCTTGAGAATGCTGGTCATCAACAGATGCTGGCTCAAGGAGGGAACGAGCATCAGCGAGCTCTTGGTCTTCAGCGAGTAGATGCTCGCAAACGCGATCGGCAAAGTCGGCACCAGCAGCACGCTCGTCAGATAGGTCTGCGCCTCGCGATAACTGCGCGTGAAGGAGGCCACCAGCATCATCAGTGCCGCGCCCAACGGCACGAAGGGCACGCAGATCGCAAAGAACTCGAGCGCCGTGCGGGCTCCGAAGTTGGCGCTCATGCCGAGCCGCTCGAGCGGCACGAATTGCAGCACGCACACGAAGGCGCCGAGATTGACGGCGAGCGACAGACTCATATAGGCCGACGTGGCCAGCATCTTGCCGCCGACCAACGCGCTGCGCGCCACCGGGAGGCTCAACAATGCTTCGAGCGAGCCGCGCTCGCGCTCGCCGGCGGTCGAGTCGATCGCCAGGTACAAGCCCCCCATCAATACGGCGAACAGCACGAAGTACGTCATGAAACCGAGCACCACCACGGCGCGGCCGGCGGGAGTCGTCGCATCGATATCCTGAATCGCCACCGGCACGCCGAGAAGGGGATCGACACCGCGCGCCTCGAGTCTCTGCTGCGCGATGGCGCTGCCGTAGCCCGCGATGAGCGCGCGCAACCGCTCGGCGCTCTTGCGGGTTTGCGAGTCGGAGCTGTCTGCGATGAGAAAGAGCGGCGCGGGGCGCGCGGCCGAAAACCGCTCCGCGTAGTCCGCCGCGACGATCAGCACCACCGCGGCCGCCCCGCGCCGCACGGCGTCCCGGGCGGCGGCTTCGGATTCCTGGACGGACTCGCATTGCACACCGTGCGATTCGAGGTAGAGCATAAGGTTCGGTGCATGCTCCGCGCCCGAGATCTGGATCTTGAGCGGCTCATCGGCCTCCGACACGCTCTGATTCAGCATCCGCGAGACCATCGCGCCGAACAGCAGCGGGCCGAACAGCGGACCGAACAGCAGCGCCGATATCAGCGTGCGCCGATCGCGCAGGTTCTCCAGAAACTCCTTGCGGAACACCCGGATGAGCGCGCGCATCAGTTGAGCCCCTCGGACTCTCCGAGCACCTTGAGAAACGCCTCCTCGAGCGACGCCGTGCCGCTCGCTGCACGAATCGCCTCGGGGGATCCTTCCGAGAGCACGCTCCCATGTCCGATGATCACGATTCGATCGCAGAGCGCCGCGACCTCCTGCATGACGTGCGACGAGAACAAAATGCAGCGGCCCTGCGCCTTGAGATCCCGCAGAATGTCGCGCAAGTTGCGAATCGCCATCACGTCGAGGCCGTTGGTCGGCTCGTCGAGCACGAGGTTCGCCGGTTCGTGGATCAGCGCGCGAGCCAGCGCCACCTTGATGCGCTGACCTTGGGAGAAGCCTTTGGCGCGCCGCTCGAGGAAACTGTGCATGCCGAGCGCACGGGCGAGCTCGGCGATGCGCGCCTCGAGCCGCCCACCTTCGATTCCGTGCAGCGCCCCGAAGTACTCGATGTTCTCGCGCCCCGTGAGGTTGCCGTACAGGCCGGCCGCGTGCGGCAGCACGCCGAGATGGGCGCGGGCGCTCGAAGTCTCGCCGCGGATGTCGAGATCATCAATGCGTGCGCTGCCGCGGTCGGGCGTGAGCACGCCGTATAGCATTCGCAAGGTGGTCGATTTGCCCGCGCCGTTCGGTCCCAGAATTCCCGTGATCTCGCCGTTCGCGGCGCGGAACGAGACCTCGCGCACGGCCTGGATCGTGCCAAATCGCTTGGACAGCCCCGCCGCCTCGATCATGGCGCAGGTCCACTCAAGCGCACGAAAAACGCCGCCGGACGATGCCGCTCTAGGCACGATGCATCGAGCCGTTGCGGTTCCGGCGTCGCCAGGAAATCCGCCATCAATCTGGGCACGCAGCCGGTCGCCGCCTGCCCGTGGCCCTCGCCGGGCAGAATCAGATGGCGATGCCGCTTGAGGCCGCGAGCGAGCCGCTCCGCATCCGCAGGCGGTGTCACCGGATCGGCCTCCCCCGACAACAGCAGGCTCGGTACTTCGCTCACGAGCGGGCTATGCAGATCGGCGTCGACCGGGCCCTTGGGCCAGAGCCGGCAGATCTCCTCGAGCGCCTCCAATTGATCGGTACCGAGGTAAGTCGCGGCCATCTGCCGCCGGTCCTGTGGGCTCACCGCGAAGCGAGGCACGTCCTCACTGCAGATGACGCTGTTCTGCATCCCGTTCGCGAGCTGCTCGCGGATCGCCCGCGCCATCATGACGACCTGGGCGGCGAGCGGCGCGACGCGGCCGATGCGGGCCTCGTGGACCATGGTCGGCAGGAGCGAGGCCTCCGAGGCGCTATACGAGAGGAAGCGCAGCCCGGCCGCGAGCATGCTGCGGTTGAACTCGACCGCAAACGGCTCGCCGGTGGTGGGATCCGGCAGCGTGAGCGCCGATTTCTCCGGACCGTATCTCGCGCGCAGCTCGTCGAGATCGCCGCGCAACCCGGGATAGGCCAGCGCGCAATCCGAGGCCGCGAGGCAGCGCGCCACGATGAGCTTCAGGGCGCGCTCCGCGTCCGCGGGCGTGTCGGGCCCGATCGCCTGCTCTGGATAGGTGACGCCGTCCAGGATCACCGCGTGAGTCGATTGCGGAAACCGCCGCATGTACAGCTCCGCCATGCGTGTGCCGTACGACGAGCCGTACAAGTCGATCGCCTGGTATCCAAGCGCCACGCGCACCCGCTCGAGGTCGAGCACGGCCACGCTCGAGGTGTAGAAGCGCACCCGTTCGCCGTACTTCGAGAGGCAAGCTAGGGTGGCCTGACGTATGACCGCCAGCTCCTCGCCGGTTTGCTCCCAGTCGTCCGGGTAGCTGCAAAAGAGCGGCGCGGATTTGCCCGTGCCGCGCTGGTCCACGAGCACAATATCGTGATTGCGGTTGATGCGCGCGAACGCGCCCGCGAGACTCACGTACAAATCCGTCGCGGACTGGCCGGGTCCTCCTGCCAGCAGGAACAAGGGCGTGGCGGAGGCGCGGCGATTGAGCGCCGGCACGACGGCGACGTTCAGATCGATCGTGGGCCCTAAGGCTCGTGCCGGGTCCTCCGCAACTCGCAAACGGCCGCAGCGCGCGGGCACCGAAGTGAGCTTGAGCGGATGCTCAAGCCGGCAATCCTGCAAGCCGAGCGCCGCCGCCGGCAGCCGGACCGGGGCTCCCATGGCGAAGACCGCAAAAATCGCGCACGCAAGCCGCCCCATGCCATTCTCCCGCAAGCTATCGAGAGTCTAGTGTAGCGATTCGCTATCCGCGGCCGCCCACGGCTTGATAGATTTGCGGCCTGGTTCGTCTTCGGGAGTCCAAAGGTGCCATTGATTCGCGAAGAGGATGTCGTGACGAGCGTCGCCGACGCTCTGCAATACATTTCCTACTACCACACGCCCGACTTCATCCGTGCGATGGGGCAGGCCTACGCGGTGGAGCGAAGTCCCGCGGCGCGTGACGCCATCGCGCAGATCCTCACCAATTCGCGGCTGTGCGCGGAGGGCCATCGGCCGATTTGCCAGGACACCGGGATCGTCGTCGTGTTCGTGAAGGTGGGTATGGGGGTGCGCTGGGATTCGCCGCGCGCTCTCGAAGCGTTGATCAACGAGGGCGTGCGTCGCGCGTATTTGCATCCCGACAATAAATTGCGTGCTTCCATCGTCGCCGACCCCGCGGGCAAGCGCGTCGGCACGCGCGACAACACGCCGGCGGTGATCCACACCGAGCTCGTGCCGGGAGAAACCGTCGAGATCACCGTGGCCGCCAAGGGCGGGGGATCGGAGAACAAATCCATGTTCGCCATGCTGAACCCCTCCGACTCGGTCGCCGACTGGGTGGTGAGCGTGGTTCCCGACATGGGCGCGGGCTGGTGTCCTCCCGGAATGCTCGGAGTCGGAATCGGCGGGAGCGCCGAGAAGGCCATGCTGCTCGCCAAAAAAGCGCTCATGGATCCGATCGACATCGCCGAGCTCGCCGCGCGCGGCCCCGCGACCCGTCTCGAGGAATTGCGGCTCGAGATCTTCCGGCGGGTCAACGAGCTCGGCATCGGAGCGCAAGGACTCGGTGGTCTCACCACGGTCCTCGACGTGAAAGTGCTCGACTATCCGACGCACGCCGCTTCCCTTCCCGTGGCGGTGATCCCCAACTGCGCCGCGACCCGCCACATTCACTTCACGCTCGATGGGAGCGGACCCGCGGTACTCGAGCCGCCGGCTCTGTCGCAGTGGCCGCGAGTGACGTGGACGGCGGATGCGAGTGCGCGCCGCGTGACGCTCGATACGCTGACCCGCGAGGAGATGGCGACGTGGAGTGCCGGCGAGCGGTTGCTCCTGTCGGGCAAGCTGCTCACCGGGCGCGACGCGGCGCACAAGCGCATCTGTGCGTTGCTCGAGGCGGGCGAGCCGCTGCCGGACGGGCTCGATTTCAAGAATCGAGTGATCTACTACGTCGGCCCGGTGGATCCGGTCCGCGCCGAGGTCGTGGGGCCTGCCGGACCCACGACGGCGAATCGCATGGACCGCTTCACCGAGACGATGCTGGGCAAGGCCGGTCTATTGGCCATGGTCGGCAAGGCGGAGCGGGGGCCGGAGACGATCGAGTCCCTCCGCAAGCACGGCTCCGCGTACTTGATCGCCGTCGGGGGCGCCGCCTTCCTAGTCTCTCAGGCCATCCGCTCGAGCCGCGTGGTCGGCTTCGCCGAGCTCGGCATGGAAGCCGTGTACGAATTTGAGGTGCGCGACATGCCCGTCACCGTCGCGGTCAGCTCGCAGGGCGTGTCGGTCCACGACACGGGACCCGCGGCCTGGCGCGGCAAGTTTGCCGGTATTCCCGTGGCGGTCGAGTAGCGGGTGCCGGATCCCAGCGAACTCAGTATTTGACGCTGCAGCCGTAGGGCCGGGTCACCGGATGGGCGACCGGCTTGCCGTCGACCACCGCCAGCATCGCCTCTTTGAGATAGGGCTCGGCATTCTTGATATCGTCGATGTCCGCGGTGGCGATGCTGTCGATGCCCCCCATGTACCTGAGATCTCCGGCCGGTCCGATCACGAACATGTGAGGGGTGGTTTTTGCGTGGTAGAGCCGGCCCAGATCACCGGACGGGTCGAGCAGCACCGCCGCGGGATAAGCATGGCGCGACTGGGTGAGCGCATCGGCGCCCGGGCCCGTGACGTAGCCCTGCTTGCCGGGAGCCGAAGAGATCACTGAAAGCCACACGACGCCGTGCTCGCGCGCGAGCTCCTGCAGACCCTGCATGTTGCCGCTGGTGTAGTGCTTACGGGTATAAGGGCAATCCGCGTTGGTCCATTCCAAGACCACGGTCTTGCCACGAAAGTCCTCGAGGCGGCGGCTTTTGCCCTGACTGTCGGCGGCGCTGAACCCCGGCGCCGGCTGACCCACCTGAAGCTCATCCCCGGTTGCCGCAAGGGTGCCGGAGACGCCGGCCAATCCGGCCAGTGCGGCCAGCATCGCGGCAGCGGGGCGTTTCACGAGCGCGTGACTGGATTGATGCGGCATAGCGCGTTAGTCCGTGACGGGCGCGATTGGTTCCCGGTTTCCTGGCGGATTGGCGGCGCTCGGTTTAGAGTACGCGCCCCCTCGTGGAAAAGTGTTGGGATTCATGGCGATGCGATTCGGAACCGAGTTCGAGGTTATGGTAATCGGCGGCGGCCACGCCGGTACCGAGGCTGCGCTCGCCGCCGCGCGCATGGGCTGCCGCACGCTCTTGCTGACGCACAACATCGAGACCCTCGGGCAGATGAGCTGCAATCCCGCTATCGGCGGGATCGGCAAAGGTCACCTGGTCAAGGAGATCGATGCGCTCGGCGGCGCAATGGCGCTCGCCGCCGACGAAGCGGGCATCCAACTGCGCACCCTGAACGCCAGCAAGGGGCCCGCGGTGCGCGCCACTCGGGCGCAGGCCGACCGCCAGCTCTACAAGCGCGCCATCCGCCGCTTGCTCGAGACGCAGCCGAACTTGCAGCTTTTCCAGCAAGAAGTCGCCGACCTCACGCTCGAGGCCGAGCGGGTGGTCGGTTGCGTCACCTTGAGCGGCATCGAGTTCCGGGCGCGCTCCATCGTGCTGACCGTGGGCACGTTCCTGGGCGGCAAGATCCATGTCGGCCTCGAAAGTCACGCCGGAGGCCGCGCCGGCGATCCGGCCTCGAATAAACTCGCCGCGCGGTTGCGCGAGCTGCCGCTTCGCGTCGGCCGTCTGAAGACCGGCACCCCGCCGCGAATCGACGGACGCAGCATCGACTATCGTGATTTGCGCGAACAGCACAGCGACGAGCCTCGTCCGGTGTTCTCGTACCTGAATACTCGCACCGCGCACCCTGCACAGATCCCATGCCACATCACGGCCACCAACGAGCGCACACACGCCATCATCCGCGGCGCGGCCGCGCAATCGCCGATGTTCACCGGGCTCATCGAAGGCACGGGTCCGCGCTACTGTCCGTCGGTCGAGGACAAGGTCGTGCGCTTCGCGGATCGGACCTCTCATCAGATATTCATCGAGCCCGAAGGCTTGTCCACGCACGAGGTTTATCCGAACGGGATCTCGACCAGCCTGCCCTTCGACGTGCAGCTCGACTTCGTGCGTACCATCAAGGGATTCGAGCGCGCCCACATCACCCGGCCGGGATACGCCATCGAGTACGACTTCTTCGACCCGCGCGGCCTCAAGGCGAGCCTCGAGAGCAAGTTCATCGGCGGTCTGTATTTTGCCGGCCAGATCAACGGTACCACGGGCTATGAGGAGGCGGCCGCGCAGGGCCTGCTGGCGGGACTCAATGCGGCGCTCGCCGCGCGGGGACGCGAAGCGTGGGCGCCGAAGCGCAGCGAGGCCTATCTCGGCGTGCTGGTGGATGATCTCATCACCCGCGGCGCGCCCGAGCCTTATCGCATGTTCACGAGCCGCGCCGAGTATCGATTGTCCCTGCGCGAGGACAACGCGGATCTGCGCCTGACGCCTCGCGGCCGCGAGCTCAAAGTGGTCGATGACGCGCGTTGGGAGTTCTTCGCGCGCAAGCGCGACGTCATCGAGCGCGAAGTGGCGCGAATGTCGGAGGCGCTGGTACGGCCGGAGCGGCTCGACGATGCTCTGCTTGCGAAGCTCGGTCAGCCGCTTCAGCGCGAAGTGCATGCCTTCGAGCTGCTCAAGCGCCCCGAGATCGCCTACGATGATTTGAGCGCGGTCGCGCCGCTGGATCCGGAGCTCGGTTCCTGGCGGGACGACGAGCGGCTCGCCGGCCAAATCAAGCTGCAAGTCGAGGTGCAGGCGAAGTATTCCGGGTATCTCAAGCGTCAAACCGAGGAGATCGACCGTCAGCAACGTCACGAGGACATGCCCCTTCCGGCGGACATCGACTACGCGGCGGTGAGCGGACTTTCGAACGAGGCGCGCCAGGCGCTCCGCGGCGTGCGGCCGCAAACTCTTGGACAAGCGGCCCGCATACCGGGATTGACGCCGGCCGCCCTCTCGCTCCTCTTGGTGCACCTAAAGAAGCGCGGCCGCGCCGCTTGATAAGGCGCGAGTGGCATTTTCTCCGTCCACTCTTTAACATGAGCGCCCTCGACTGAACCCCGCGACCTGGAGAATTGCATGTTTTCTCGACTGACTGGTCTCTCGTTGCTGGCAGGAGCGACGCTGTTGATTGGCTCGCAGGCCGCGCTGGCCCAAGCCGACGCCGCGGCGGATTCGGGAAAACCGAGTCCGGAGCGCGGCCAGAAATTGTTCTACACCTGCTACGGATGCCACGGGGTCGAGAACTACAAGAACGCCTATCCCGACTACAGCGTTCCAAAGCTGCGCCATCAGACTGCGGCGTACATCGTTGCCGCGCTCGACGAATACAAGTCGGGCGCTCGGCCGCACCCCACCATGCACGCTCAGGCGGCCTCGCTGTCCGATCAGGATATCAAGGACATTGCCGCGTACCTTCAGGGCAGCGAACCGGTGAAGCCGTCCACGGAGGACAAGGGAACGCTGCCCAAGCAAGCGGCGGCCTGCGCGGCCTGCCATGGGGGCAACGGTACGGGCGTGCCGGCCCCGCTCGATCCGAAGCCTCCGGTGCTCGCCGGCCAGCACGTCGATTATCTCGAGCAGGCGCTCACCTCGTACCATAACGGGCGGCGCAAGAACATCGTGATGAACGGCATGGCGCAGCTTTTGGCGAGCGACGAGGACATCAAGGTAGTCGCGGAGTATTTCGCGAGTCAGCCCTCCCCGCTGGAGACCGCGACGACCGAGAGCCAATAGCCGCTACGGGGTCAGGCTCGAAAGGAACTGCGCGAACGTGCGGTAGTACGCGTCGCGGCTGTGCCGATCGGCGAACGTTTCGCCTTGGTCCGTGGCCTTGAGGTACCAGACCGTGCCGCCGCGGCTGCGCAGCCGATTCACCAGCTCATCCGCCTGTGCGATCGGAATCGACGGAGCGTTTTTCCCGTGCACGATGAGCACCGGACGGGTGATTCGATCGGCGCTGAACCAGGGCGAGATGCGCCTTAAGTAGGCGCGCGTCTCGGGCTCGCGCTCATCGCCGAAGTCCTCCCGGGCCTGACTCTTGAGATATGGCGCGGTACCGCTCAAGTAGCCGATGAAATCGGTAATCCCGCCGAACTCGACGCCGCCCTTGAGCCGCTCGCCGTAATTCACCAGCGCTTCGAGCGCGAGGTAGCCGCCGTACGCGCTACCGGACACCACGACGCGCTTCGCGTCGAAGCGGGCGTCGAGGCTGAGCCAGACCAGAAGCGCGCCGACGTCTTTGACCGCGTCCTCGCGCTGCAGCCCCCCGTCGAGCGACCGGTAGGTCTTTCCATAGCCGGGGGAGCCTCGCACGTTTGGAACGAGCACCGCGAAGCCGAGCTCGTTCACCACGTACTCGATCCAGGGATCGAAGCGCGGCCGGAACTCGTCATTGCGGCCGTGTAGCATAATGAGCACCCGATGCGGCCCGGGGCTCGCCGGCTCGTACACGTAGAGCGGCAGCTCCCGCGATTTTCCATCGGTCCGGTCGAAGGTCGGAAATTGAGCCAGGCGCGGCACCACGAATTTCGTCCGGTCGAACGGGCCGGGCTCACTCGCGGTCCATGCCTCGAGCCGGTTACCCTCGATGTCGAGCACATAGGCGTCGCGCGGCGCATTCGCCGCGCTCAAGCCCAAAGCGAGGCGTTTACCGTCCCGGTCGAAACTCAACGAGTCGATGACGCCTGCGAAAGGCAGTCGCGGTGGCACCAGATCCTGATGCGTCTTGAGATCGACGAGATCGAGCTTGCCGGTGCCGCCTTGGTTGGTCACGTAGGCGACATAGTGCCCGTCTCGCGAGAGCGCGAATTGCTCGACGTCCCACGCAGCGCGTCCCGAGATGTCGGTTTTCTCGGAGGTGAAGATATTGACGTAGCGCAGCTTCGCGTACTCGCTGTCGCGGTCGGATATGAGGTAGACACCCGTGCCGTCGCGCGCGAATCTGGCGGCGCCGATGCGGACTTTGGACGGCGAGGGATCGACCTCGCGGCGCTGGCCGGTACCTAAGTCGACCACGTACAAGTAATCTTCCGCGGCGGACACGTGCTTCTGAATCAGGAGCTTGCGATCGTCGGGCGACCAATCGAGCGGATACCAGGCCGCGCCGTCCCCGCTCACGGCGAGACGCGGGAGCGCACCGCCTTCCGGCTCGACGATGTCGACATCGTAGGAGACGCCGTCGCGTGACGTGCTGAAGAAGGCGAGCTCTCGACCGTTGTTGGACCAGACCGGCCGGCCGTTCACCGATTTGCCGTCGGTGAGACGGCGCGATCCGGGCTCGCCGAGGCGCTGATAATAGATCTGGGTGCTTCCATCGCCGGCGCTGTCGGTCACGTACCAAAAGGCGTTGCGGCTGGGATCCGGCGCGAAGGCCGCTTGCGTGACGGCCGAGTGCAGAAAGGTGATCTGCCGGCGTTCGCCGCCCGGATGATCGACGAGGTGCAGCTGATCGACGTCGCCGAAGCGCGTGACGATGAGCAGTTGATCCTTCGGCGTGAAGCCGAGCGGCGTCGCCTCGCGCGCACTCAGGTAGGCGTCCAACACTTCAGCCGAGTCGCTGTCGGGAATGCCGTCGTATACCAGATCTCCGCGCACCACTACCGCGGCCCCGGTCCCGACGGGGGTTGCGAGCAGGGCCGCCGCCATCAGCGCGGGCAGAAAGATTCGACTCATTATTTCCTATGTTCCTTGCGCGCGAGGATAATGGCCCGCGAGGATAAAGGATACGATGCAAGGCTTCGAGCACCTAGTGAGTCAGGACGAGGTCGGCGACATGCTGGACGAGATCGCGAGCGCGGATCCGCCGGCGTATCTGCGCCGCTGCTTCGCCGAAGGCTGCTCGAGCGCGCGCTTATCGCGGGCACGAGTGCGGGAGCTCGCGCTGTGCGCCATGGTGCTCGACTCGATCGTCAACGATCGGGACTATGGCCTGGAGCCGGAGCTGATTGCCGATTGGCGGCTGCACTACGCGCCTGCGTGCTCCCACATGAAGGATGTCGCGGTGTCGGCTTTGCGCCGCGCGCAGGAGATCGGCCGGCCGGCCGACCCGGATGCCGCGTCGGAACTGGCCGAGCTCGAACGCCGTCTGGCGCCCGCCAAGGAGCCTGCCTGAATATTCAGGCGGGCTCCTGATGGCAGCGATGCGACAGATCTTCGAACTGGTGGGCACCGGCATATTCGCCGTCGACACCCTGCACGTGAGAGCGCGGGCGGACGCAGGCTATCTCCTCGTCGAGGACGGCCGGGCCGCATTCATCGACACAGGGACCCATCGTTCGGCGCCCAACTTTCTCGAAACGCTGGCCGCATTGGAAATCGAGCCGGGATGCGTCGAGTACATTCTGCTTACCCACATTCATTTGGACCACGCCGGCGGAGCGGGGCGCTTGGCGGCGGCACTGCCCCGCGCGCGCGTCGCCGTGCATCCACGCGGCGCCGCACACCTGGTCGATCCGTCCAGGCTGTTGACGGCGACCAAGGCCGTTTACGGTGATGACGTCTTCGCCGCCGAGTTCGGCGACAGTCTCCCGATCCCAAGCGCGCGGATCCTCGCGCTCGAGGACGGACAACGCATCCGGCTCGGAGCGCGCACGCTCGAGTTCATCTACACCCCGGGCCATGCCTTGCATCATGTGTGCATCGTCGATCGCGACCGCGGCGAAGTATTCTCGGGCGACACGTTCGGCATCAGCTATCGTGAATTCGACACCGTGGCGGGCGAGTTCATCTTTCCGACCACCTCCCCGGCGCAGTTCGATCCGGATCAGCTGCATGCGTCGGTCACGCGCATCGCCGCAATCGACCCGCGCGTGGTTTATCTGACGCACTACGGCCGCGTCGGTCATGTCGACAAGCTCGCGGCCGACCTACACGCCGACATCGACGCGCTGGTCGGTATTGCTCGCGCCGCCGCCGCGGTGCCGGATCGGGTCACGCGCATGCGGGCGGAGATCTATCGCCATTGGTGCGGGCGTCTCTCGGCGCATGGATTCTGCGCAGAGGACGGCGTGCGGCGCGGCCTCTTGGACAATGACGCCGCGCTCAATGCCGCGGGGCTGGATGCATGGCTCAGGCGCATCGCGGAATAGGTGCGGCCGCAGGTGCGGCCGCACGCTGCGGGGTGCGCGCTGCTGCCTGGCTGTGCGCGGTCTGTGTGTTCGGGTGCGCGTCCTCGCCCCACCCTTCTCCGAGCGCGCCGCCGCCGCGACCGCCCGCGCAAGCCCCGCCGAGCGCCACTTACGATTGGCGCCCGCTGATCGTGGTGCCCTTCGGTACGTTGCTGAAGGACATGCCGCTCGCGCTCGACGAGGTGCTCATGTTCCACGACGCAGCCGGCGTCCCAGCAACCGGCTCCGCGGCGGCCGGCTCCGCGAACGACGCCGAGAGCGGCGACTGCTTTTCGCCGAGCCGCGCGCCGCCGCCTCAATTCCTGGGTCTGCGTCCCGACCCGTATTTGCTGTGCTTCGAGCACGATCGACTGCATCGCATCGAGCTATCGGTGCAGATCGCCGCGGGCGACGCCGCGCGGCTTAAGGACGCGGTCTGCGCGGCATGGCTCGGCAGCGTCCCGGAGAACACGCGCACGCCTGACGGTTGTGCAGGAAGCGGCGACGGCGTCCTCTTCAGCGCGCACCTCGCGCCCGGCGCCGCGTCCTCCGCCGCGCTATCGATCATCCTGGTCGACGCCGCTCTCGTGCCCGGTGAATAGCGAATCCGAGCGCGACCTGCTCATCGAGGGCGCGCGGGAGCTTAAGGTGCCGCTCGCCTCCGCTCAGGTCGAGGCGCTGCTCCGGCTCGTCGATGAGGTCGAATCGGCCAATGCGCAATTCAATCTGACCGCGATTCGCGACCGGCCCGGCATGTTGCGCAAGCATGTGCTCGACAGCCTGAGCGTGCAGACGCTCATGCGCGGGTCGCGCGTGGCCGACATCGGCACAGGCGCGGGATTCCCCGGCCTGCCGCTCGCGATCTCGAATCCCAAGCGGCGCTTCACGCTCATCGAGGCCACCGGCAAGAAGGCGCGGTTCGTCGAGCGCACTGCGCGGCTTCTGGCGCTCGACAACGTCGATGTGATACACACCCGGGCCGAGAGCTACCGACCGTTCGAGCCGTTCGACACGGTGCTCGCGCGCGCACTGTCCTCGCTGGCCGACTTCGTCGCCTATGCCGGTCACCTGTGCGCGCCGGACGGACGCATACTGGCCATGAAGGGCAAACGCCCCGACGAGGAGCTCTCCGCGTTGCCGAAGGCTTTCCGGGTGGTGGCCGTCCACCGGGTCAAACTCCCGGGGCTGGACGACGAGCGGCATATTGTGGAACTCTCGCTTGCCGGGCAGAGATCGCGGGAGAGGTCAAAATCGTAGGACGCGCTTCGCGTAAAGCTCGACAAGAGGTTTTTTACCAATGAAGCGGGTCATCGCTGTCGCAAACCAGAAGGGCGGGGTCGGTAAGACCACCACCGCGGTGAATCTTGCAGCCTCGCTCACCGCCACCAAGCGGCGCGTGCTGCTGATCGATCTCGATCCGCAGGGCAATGCCACCATGGGTTGCGGGATCGACAAGAATGCAGTGGCGCGCACGAGCTGCGACGTGCTGCTCGGCGATTGCCTGGCGGCGGAGGCCCTGGTGCCCGTGGAGTACGGCGGCTTCATGCTCATGCCCGCGAATCAGGACCTCACCGCCGCAGAGGTGCGGCTGCTCACGATGATCGCGGGGCGGGAGTTCAAGTTGCGCAACGCGTTGAAGGCCGTGCGCGAGGAGTTCGACGTGATCCTCATCGACTGTCCCCCGGCGCTCAATATGCTGACTCTGAACGCGCTGGTCGCAGCGGACTCCGTCATGGTGCCGATGCAGTGCGAGTACTATGCGCTCGAGGGCCTCTCCGCCCTCGTGCAGACCATCGACCAGATCAAAGGCAGCATCAACGCGGATCTCGAGATCGAGGGGTTGCTTCGCACGATGTTCGATCCGCGCAACAACCTCGCGAACGAGGTCTCCGCGCAGCTGATCGAGCATTTCGGCAGCAAGGTGTTTCGTACCCTGATCCCGCGCAACGTCCGGCTCGCCGAGGCGCCGAGCTTCGGCAAGCCCGCGCTGTTCCACGACAAAGAGTCGCGTGGCGCCCTCGCCTACCTCGCGCTCGCCGGCGAGATGATTCGCCGCGACGAGGTGCCGCTCCCGCCCGTAGAATCAAAGGTCTCGTCTCCTGGAATCCAAGAATGACCGCCAAGAAGCCATCGCTGGGCCGCGGGCTCGCAGAGCTCTCCCCGCTGCTCGCGCGCCGCATCGGCGTGCCGGAGGCCGAGGCGCCGGTTCCTGCAGCGGTCGTGGGCGAGCGGTTCGCGAATCTGCCGCTCGATTTGTTGCAGCGGGGCAAGTACCAGCCACGGATGGACATGCGGGCCGAATCGCTCGAGAGCCTGGCCGAATCGATCAAGTCGCAGGGGCTGGTTCAACCGATCCTGGTACGCCCGCTGCCCGGCCGCAATCCCGGCGAATCGCAGCGCTACGAGATCATCGCCGGCGAGCGCCGCTGGCGTGCGGCGCAGATGGCGGGAATCGGCGAGATATCCGCCGTAATCCGCGACGTGCCGGACGAGGCGGCGCTCGCCATGGCGCTCATAGAGAACATTCAGCGCGAGGATCTGAATCCGCTCGAGGAAGCGCGCTCGCTCGCCCGGCTGATCGAGGAATTCGGGTTGACGCACAGCCAAGCGGCCGAGGCAGTCGGCCGCTCGCGCGCCGCGGTCAGCAATCTGCTCAGGCTCACGGAGCTCGCCGATGAAGTCAAAGAGCTTTTGGAGCAGCGCAGCATCGAGATGGGACATGCCCGCGCGCTCCTGTCCTTGACCTCGCGGCGGCAGCAGATCGAGGTCGCGGGTCTCGTCGCCAAGAAGTCCCTGTCGGTGCGCGACACCGAGGCCCTGGTGCGGCGCTTGCTGAGTCCTGCAAAACCCGCGACGGAAGGCCTCGGGACCGAGGCAGGGTCGCGGGATCCGGACATCCGGCGCCTGGAGCGCGATCTCGCCGACAAGCTGGGCGCCAAGGTTATGTTTCATCACGGCGCCTCGGGCAAGGGCAAGCTCGTCGTCACCTATAACAGCCTGGACGAGCTGGAGGGCATCCTGGCGCACATCACCTAGGTATCTTCTCGCATCGAGCAAGTACTTTCGCACGCCTCAATCACCTTGATGCGCTAGAGCCGCATCTCTATAATGCGCCGGCTCTTTTGATGGGCGACGGCCGATATGGTGCAAATCGAGGGTGGCGCGCCGTCGCCGGTCCGGTTCTCCTCGCGATGAGCGACGTTCCGGTCCGGGGTTACCGGCTGGTCGTCCGTGTCGTGCTGCTGCAGACAGCGTGCACGCTGCTGGTCGCGTCTCTGTTTTTCAGCCTTAGGGGCGCCTCGTCGGGCGTTGCGGCACTGACGGGCGGTTTGATTGTGGCTGTCGGGACCGCAGTGTTCGGCTGGCGCGCATTCGCTCCGGGCGTTGCCGGCGGAGCGGTCTTGAGCCGCGCCATGTATGCGGGAAAGGCGCTGCAATGGGTGTGGTATGCGATCGCGCTGTATGCGGCATTTGCGCGCCTCAAGCTCGATGCGATGCCGCTATTGATAGGGCTCGCCACGGCCCAATTTGGTTACTGGGCGGGTTTGATTCGGTCGAAGTGACGGTTGCGCGGTAGATCGGGGATCGAGACCATATGCGTTTTGGATTGATGGCGGCAGAAGACTCGGGCGGCGGCGTGACCGAGTACATCAAGCATCATCTCACGCACTACACCGTGAACGTGAAGCCTGAAGGCGGCTTTTGGACTGTGCATGTCGACAGCGTGATCTTTACGCTGGTGATTTCTTCCGTCTTCATATTGATACTTTCGATCGCCGCGCGTCGCGCCACTTCCGGGGTGCCCGGTAAATTGCAAGCCGCCGTCGAGATGCTGCTGGAATTCGTCGACGGCATGGTGAAGGACACTTACCACGGCTCGAATAAATTCATCGCGCCGCTCGCCATCACGATTTTTTGCGTTGTGTTCATGGAAAATTTCATGGACATTCTGCCGGTCGATGCGCTGCCCTCGGCGGCCAAGCTGTTCGGGGTGGAGCATCTGCGGACTGTGGCCACGGCCGACCTCAACACCACGGTGGGCATGGCATTGGGCGTATTCCTGTTGATCCAGTGGGTCGGCATTACGCACAAGGGCATCGGTGTTTTCGTGGGCGAGTGGTTCACCGCTCCGTTTCACGCACACGGCACTCTGCTCAAAGTGTTGCTCGCGCCGATCAATTTCGCCTTTCGAGTGATCGAAGAAGTCGTGAGGCCCCTTTCCCTATCGATGCGATTGTTCGGCAACATGTACGCCGGTGAGCTCATCTTCCTGCTGATCGCGTGCTTCACGCTGGGTGCAGCGCTCGACCACGTATCGACTTATTTCCTGGGCGTCGCCCAATTCGGGGCGGGTGTCGTGTGGACCTTGTTTCACTACCTGATCATCACCCTGCAAGCGTTCATCTTCATGGTCCTGACCATCGTGTACGTGGGTATTTCGGCCGAGAAGCACTGATTCGATTCACTCAAGACGTTAAAGATCGGAGACAACAATGGACAATGTGACCCAAATCGCTCAACTCATGAGCTCCACCGTGATTGCCGCGGGCTTGGTGATCGGCCTGGGTGGTGCGGGTGCCGCCATCGGGTTCGGCCTTCTCGGCGGTAAATTCCTCGAGAGCTCCGCCCGCCAGCCGGAACTCACGAACATGCTGCAGACCAAGATGTTCATCGTCGCCGGTTTGCTGGACGCGGTGCCCATCATCGGTGTCGCGGTCGGCTTCTTGCTGTTGTATGCCAATCCCTTCTTGGGCGCCCTGGGCCTCAAGTAAGCGGCGCTGCATCGGCGCCCGAAGCGGCGCCGGGCGAGGAATAGGTAATGAACTTAGCACTTACGCTGGTCATCCAAGGGGTCGTCTTCTTTCTGGTCGCCTGGGCGGTCATGAAGTTTTTCTGGCCCTGGCTCATGGGGGCCATCGCCGAGCGACAGAAAAAAATCGCTGAAGGTCTGGCCGCCGCCGCGAAGAGCGAAAAGGACTTGAGCGAGGCCGAGGCGCGCTCCAAGGAGATCCTTCGCGAAGCGCGCGACCGCGCGGCGCAGATCGTCGAACAGGCAGGCAAGCGTTCGAACGAAATGATCGACGAGGCGAAAGGCGCCGCATCCGCAGAGGCGCAGCGGCTGCTCGCGCAGGCGCACGACGAGGCGGCGCGGGAGAGCACGCGCGCACGCGAAGGCTTGCGCCAGGAAGTGGGCAAGCTCGCGGTGGAAGGCGCCTCGCGCCTGCTCGGCCGCGAAATCGATGCCAAGGCTCACGCCGAGCTTCTGGACGAACTCGCCGCCGAGGTCGCACGTGGCTGAGCGAGCCACCATCGCGAGGCCCTACGCGAAGGCGGCGTTCGAGTACGCGCGCGATGCGCGTGCTTTTGCCGAATGGTCGCGGGGGCTTCAATTGGCCGCCGAGATCGTGGCCGATGCGCGCGTCGCCGCTCTCGTCAAGAATCCGGAGTTGACCGTCGAGGAGATCGCCGATTTCGTCAACGGCGTCGCGGGCGATAAGCTGAACGCGGGCATGCAGAACTTCGTTCGGGTTCTCGCCGCCAACAGGCGCCTGCTTTTGCTGCCGGAGATCGCCGCGCATTACGAAGTGTTCCGTGCCCAGGTGGAGAACACGGTCGACGTCGAGGTCGTTTCGGCGGTCAAACTCGATGCCGCGCAGGCCGAGAAGCTCTCCGCGGCGATCAACGCGCGCTTGAAGCGGCGCGTGAACATGCACAATACCGTGGACGCCACGTTGCTCGGCGGCGCGGTGATCCGCGCCGGCGATCTGGTGATCGACGGTTCATTGAAGGGCCGTCTCGAACGGCTCAGAACGGATCTGACCAGCTAGATTTTAACAGGCGAAGACCCCAAGAAGGCTCGCTAGCCACGAGGTTTGATATGTCCATCAAGGCATCGGAAATCAGCGATCTTATCAAGGCGCGCATCGAGAAATTCCAGTCGGCGGCCGAAGCGCGCAACGTCGGTACGGTGGTGAGCGTCACCGACGGCATCGTGCGCATCCACGGTCTCGCCGACGCGCGCTATGGCGAAATGCTGGAGTTCGTCGGCCATACCTTCGGCTTGGCGCTCAACCTCGAGCAGGACTCGGTCGGCTCGGTGGTGCTCGGAGACTACAAGCACATCTCCGAGGGCTCCGAGGTCAAAACCACGGGCCGGATCCTGGAAGTTCCGGTAGGCCCGGAGCTCCTCGGGCGAGTGGTCGACGCGCTGGGCAACCCGATCGACGGCAAGGGCCCCGTGAACACCCAGCGGAAGGCGCCGCTCGAGCGCGTCGCGCCCGGCGTCATCTTCCGCAAGAGCGTGTCGCAACCGGTGCAAACGGGCCTCAAGGCCATCGACTCGATGGTGCCGATAGGCCGCGGTCAGCGCGAGCTCATCATCGGCGACCGCCAGACCGGCAAGACCGCGGTGGCCATCGACACCATCATCAATCAGAAAAGCACGGGCGTTAAGTGCGTGTACGTTGCCATCGGCCAGAAGCAGAGCTCGATCGCGAATGTGGTGCGCAAGCTCGAAGAGCACGGCGCCATGACGCATACCATCATCGTCGCCGCCTCCGCCTCCACGCCTGCGGCGATGCAGTACCTCGCACCTTACGGCGGCTGCGCCATGGGCGAGTACTTCATGGACAACGGCGAGGACGCGTTGATCGTATACGACGACCTCTCAAAGCAGGCCGTGGCGTATCGGCAAATCTCGTTGCTGCTGCGGCGCCCCCCCGGCCGCGAAGCCTATCCCGGCGACGTGTTTTACCTGCACTCGCGCCTGCTCGAGCGCTCGGCGCGCGTGAACGAGGAATATGTCGAGAAAATCAGCAAGGGGCGCGTCAAGGGAAAGACCGGATCGCTCACCGGTCTGCCGATCATCGAGACGCAGGCGGGCGATGTGACCGCGTTCGTGCCGACCAACGTCATCTCGATCACCGACGGGCAGATCTTCCTCGAGACCGACCTGTTCAACGCGGGCATGCGGCCGGCGATCAATGCGGGCATCTCGGTGTCGCGCGTCGGCGGCGCCGCGCAAACCAACATCATCAAGAAACTGGGCGGCGGCGTGCGCCTGGCGCTCGCGCAATACCGCGAGCTCGCGGCGTTCTCGCAGTTCGCCTCGGATCTCGACGAGGCGACCCGCAAGCAGCTCGAGCGCGGCGTGCGCGTGACCGAGCTCATGAAGCAGAAACAGTACGCGCCGATGTCCGTGGCGGAGATGGCCCTGACGCTCTACGCCGGGAACAACGGCTATTTCGACAAGGTCGATCGGCGCAAGGTCGTGGAAACCGAGGCCGCCATGCAATCATTCGCGCGCTCGAGCTACGGCGATCTGCTCAAGGCCATCAACACCAAGCCCGACCTCAGCAAAGAGGTCGAGGCCTCCCTGAAGAAATGCTGCGATGAATTCTTCGCGACCCTCTAAGGATTCAAATGGCAGGCGCTAAAGAAATCCGCGGCAAGATCGCGAGCATCAAGAACACGCAGAAGATCACCAAGGCGATGGAGATGGTTGCGGCGAGCAAGATGCGCAGGGCGCAGGACCGTATGCGCGCGGCCCGGCCCTACGCGGAAAAGATCCGCAAGATCGTCGGCCATCTGCGTGAGGTGAATCTGGATTACAAGCATCCTTTCACGCTCGAGCGGCCCCTGCAATCCGTCGGCATCATCGTGATCAGCACGGATCGCGGCCTCGCCGGGGCGCTCAATTTGAATTTGTTCAAGGCCGCGCTCGTCGCGATCCGCGAAGCGCAGGCCAAGAACGCCAAGGTCCATGTGTGCGCGATCGGCCTGAAGGCGGTGCAGTTCTTCCGTCGCCTGTCGGGCATCGAGCTGTCCGCCTCGGCCACGCACTTGGGCGACCGGCCGCACATCAAGGATCTGATCGGACCCATGAAGGTCATGCTCGACCTTTATCGCGAGGCGAAGATCGATCAGCTCAAGCTCGTGCACAATGTCTTCGTCAATACCATGACGCAGAAGGGTACGGTCACGCAGCTCCTGCCGCTTCAAACCCTCGACAAAAGCGATCTGCAGGAGCGCTGGGATTACATCTACGAGCCGGATTCGGTGGAGATTCTCGATGGGCTTCTGATGCGCTACCTCGAGTCCCAGGTGTTTCAGGGCGCGGTCGAGAACGTCGCCTGCGAGATGGCGGCGCGCATGGTGGCGATGAAGAGCGCATCCGACAACGCCGGCTCGCTCATCGAAGAGCTGCAACTCATTTACAACAAGGCCCGCCAGGCGGCGATCACGAAAGAGCTTTCGGAGATCGTCGGCGGCGCGGCAGCGGTTTAGGCAAGAGGTTAGCTTATGTCCAGCGGCAAAATCGTACAAATCATCGGTGCGGTCATCGACGTGGAATTTCCGCGCGATCAGATTCCCAAGGTTTACGACGCCTTGAAACTCGATGACGTCGATTTGACTCTCGAGGTGCAGCAGCAGCTCGGCGACGGCATCGTTCGCACCATCGCGATGGGCCCCTCCGAGGGGTTGCGCCGCGGCCTCTCGGTAACTGGAACGGGCGCGGGCATCAGGGTCCCGGTGGGCGAGGCGACGCTCGGCCGCATCATGGACGTGCTGGGAAAGCCTCAGGATGAAAGGGGACCGGTGAACTCCAAGGAGACTCTGCCGATTCACCGCCCGGCGCCCGCCTACGACGAACAGGCGGGCGGCCAGGACCTCTTGGTCACCGGCATCAAGGTCATCGATCTCCTCGTTCCCTTCGCGAAGGGCGGCAAGGTGGGGCTGTTCGGCGGCGCCGGCGTGGGCAAGACCGTCAACATGCTCGAGCTGATCAACAACATCGCCAAGCAGTACAGCGGCCTGTCCGTATTCGCGGGCGTCGGCGAGCGCACCCGCGAGGGCAACGACTTCTATCACGAGATGATCGAGTCGGGCGTCATCGACAAGGACCATCTCGAGAACTCGAAGGTAGCCATGGTGTACGGGCAGATGAACGAGCCGCCGGGCAACCGTCTGCGCGTCGCGCTCACCGGACTCACCATGGCGGAATATTTCCGCGACGAGAAGCAGGCTTCCGGCAAGGGCCGCGACGTGCTGTTCTTCGTCGACAACATCTATCGCTACACCCTCGCCGGCACGGAAGTGTCGGCGCTGCTCGGCCGCATGCCCTCGGCGGTGGGCTATCAGCCGACGCTCGCGGAGGAAATGGGCGTGCTGCAAGAGCGCATCACCTCGACCAAGACGGGCTCCATCACCTCCATCCAAGCGGTCTACGTCCCCGCGGATGACCTGACCGACCCGTCGCCGGCAACCACGTTCGCCCACCTCGATGCGACCGTCGTGCTGTCGCGTCAGATTGCCTCGCTCGGCATCTATCCGGCGGTCGATCCGCTCGATTCCACCAGCCGGCAACTCGATCCGCTGGTCGTGGGCGAGGAGCACTACGACACGGCGCGCGGCGTGCAGGCGGTTCTGCAGCGCTACAAGGAGCTGCAGGACATCATCGCCATTCTCGGCATGGATGAGCTGTCCGAGGAGGACAAGCAGACGGTGTACCGGGCGCGCAAGATCCAGCGCTTCCTGTCGCAGCCCTTCAACGTCGCGAAGGTGTTCACCGGCCAGGACGGCAAGATCGTGCCCTTGAAGGATACGATCCGGGGCTTCAAAGCCATCATCGCCGGAGAATACGACCACCTCCCCGAGCAGGCGTTCTACATGATCGGCGGCATCGAAGAAGCCGTCGAGAAAGCGAAGACGCTGGCGTAGCAGGCGAAACCATCATGGCCCAATCGATCTACGTCGACATCGTCAGCGCCGAAGGACAAATGTTCTCCGGCGAAGCGAGCGCGGTGTTCGTTCCGGGCTCGGAGGGCGAGCTCGGTATCTATCCACGCCATGCCCCGCTCCTCACCACGCTGAAGCCCGGCGAGGTGCGGGTGCAGGTGGAAGGTCAAGACGAGCAGGTCTTCTACGTGGGCGGAGGTGCGCTCGAGGTCCAGCCGCATCTCGTGACCGTGCTGGCCGATACCGCCGCCCGCGCGCGCGATCTCGACGAGGCGCAAGCGCTGGCCGCCAAGCAGCGCGCTGAGGAAGCGGTACGCAACCGCGGCGACAAGCTGGAGATCGCCGAGGCCCAGGCGGAATTGGCGCGGGCCGTGGCGCAACTGCGGGCGATCGAGCGGCTGCGCAGAAAACGCTAGGCTAGGACCTGTCGGAATGCTGAGACAGGCTTCGATGCCTGATAGCATTGGCAGGCCTTAACTCCGGAGGAGCCGTCATGCCGCTTTCCGTCGTCATCCTCGCCGCGGGGCAGGGCAAACGGATGAACTCGGACCTGCCCAAAGTGCTCCAGCCCCTGGCCGGACAGCCGCTGCTGCAACACGTAATCCGCACGGCTCGCGCGCTGCACCCCGCCGAAATCTACGTGGTCCACGGATATGGCGGTGCGCAGGTGCAGGCCGCCTTCCATCACGAGGACGTCGACTGGGTGTTGCAGGCCGAACAATTGGGCACCGGCCATGCGGTGATGCAGGCCATGTCCGCGATTCCGGACGATCACACCGTGCTCGTGCTGTACGGCGATGTGCCGCTGATCGGCACTCTCTCCTTGAAGAAGCTGATCGCGGCCGCCGGGGAGGGCGCCCTCGCGCTGCTCTCGGTCAATCTCGACCAGGCGGCGGGCTATGGGCGCATCGTGCGCGACGCCGACGGGCACGTGAGCGCGATCGTCGAGCACCGGGATGCCACGCCCATGCAGCTCGAGATCCGCGAGGCCAATGCCGGCCTGCTGGCGGCGCCCGCGGGGCGTCTGCGGGAGTGGCTTCTGGGACTCGCCCCGGGCAATTCGCAACGCGAATATTACCTCACCGATATCGTGGCCCTGGCGGTTGAGGCCAAGCAACGCGTGGATGCCGTGCCCGCCGCCAGCGCGGCGGAGGTCATGGGGGTCAACGACAAGATCCAGCTCGCCGAGGTCGAGGCGTATTACCGCAAACAGAGAGCCTGCGAGCTCATGCTCGCCGGCGCCACGATCGCCGATCCCGCACGGCTCGATGTGCGCGGCGATGTCGAGGTCGAGCGGGACGTGTTCATCGACGTGAACACCCTCTTGATCGGCAAGGTCCATCTCGGGGCGCGCGTCCACATCGGACCGAATTGCGTGATTCGCAACGCCCGCATCGGCGCCGATACCGAGGTCTTCGCCAACTCGGTCATCGACACCGCCGTGATCGGCGAGCATTGCCGCATCGGCCCGTTCGCGCGCCTGCGCCCCGACACGGTATTGCACCGGGGCGTGCACATCGGCAATTTCGTGGAGGTCAAGAAAAGCGAGATGGGCTCGGGCAGCAAGGCCAACCATTTGAGCTACGTCGGCGACGCGCGGGTGGGGAGCGGCGTCAACATCGGGGCAGGCACCATCACCTGCAACTACGACGGCGCCAACAAGTGGCCCACGGTGATCGAGGATGACGCATTCATCGGATCCGGCAGCATGCTGGTGGCGCCGGTACGGATCGGTGCGGGCTCGACCATCGGCGCGGGCTCGACCATCACCGAGAATGCGCCCGGCGGCAAGCTGACGCTGACCCGACCCCCGCAGGTGACCTCGACGCGCTGGAGTCGTCCGAGCAAGCTCGAACCGCACGAACAGGCCGCGGCGGTCGAGCGCGCGCTCGAG
>Ga0182030_10003474_pt1 | contig 33656 bp, 26 predicted proteins | sample 812S3MmetaG_FD_121299 | JGI IMG/M metagenome (GOLD analysis project Ga0182030, IMG submission 121299) | Permafrost microbial communities from Stordalen Mire, Sweden - 812S3M metaG (Illumina Assembly) | ecosystem: Environmental > Terrestrial > Soil > Wetlands > Permafrost | place: Sweden...
AGCGCGGCCCACTAGGCCGCGCTTCTTCTTGTTTGAAGGGTCATCCTGAACAAAGTGAAGGACCCACGTCCCGCTCAAATCTCCCGCGCCGCCCAAGTCTTCTCAACCCGCACGCGATTTTCCCGCCGGACGATTGCCTTCCAAGCCAACTCCCGCGCCTTTCAGTGCCTAAGAGGTCAATCCTTCCGCGCTTCGCTCAACTATTGCCGAATCGGTAACAGTCGCCTTTCCAACGATTACCCACAAAGTCAATCATTCCGCGTAGAATCCCTCGCGTGTCTGCACCGTCAAATCGGAGTTTGTCGTGCTCAGGTGAAGCTTGTGATAGCCACTCTCCACCGCGCCCGGCGTGTAGCTCAAGCTGTACTGGTGCTTCAAATCCTCTGTGATCGACGCATAAACATCCGCAGCCGTAGTCTTCTTGGACAACTCGAAGTATCTGCCGCCTGTCTCGCGAGCAATCTGCTGCAGTATCTTCTTGCCGTCGGTCTTGTCTTCGCGCGGCTGCTGCGGCGGCATGCGTCTGCCCCCACCTGGATATCCTCCGCCGCCTCCGGGATAACCTCCGCCCGGAAAACCGCCGCCGCGCCGCCCGCCGCCCGGATTACTGTTCTGCTCCTGCTCGCGCTCGGATGGCACGTAAACGCAGTAAACAAGCGTATCGGCGCGCTGTGCCGATTCAATCGCGTGGCTCAGCGAAGTCTTGCTGCTATGATCCACGCCGTCGGAAAACAGCACTACAGCCTTGCGTCCTTTCAACGGCTTCAGCACTTCGCTGGCAGACAGAAACACCGCGTCGTACAACATGCTTCCGCCAAAAAAGTAATGCGGATGATCGGGGTCCGTCTGATCGCGCTTGCGTCCCGGGCTCTGCTGTTCGCCCACTGAAATCGCGTCAATCCCCTTTGCCAGCTTGTCATGCGAGCCCGTCACGTCCTGCAGCAGCTCCACCTCTTTGTCGTAGTGCAGCACGAACGCCTTGTCCTTGTCTTCACGCAGCTTGTTCACAAAGTCCGTGCCCGCCTTGCGCTCGTCGGCCAGCGCCTTGCGCTGCCCCGGCCCGGTGTCGGCCAGCACGCCAAAGGTGATCGGCAGCGCGGTCTCATGCGTGAACTGCGTAATGGCCTGTGCGTGCCCGTCCTGCTCCAGCACAAAATCCTTCTTATCCAGCGTAGCGACGGGCTGCCCCTTTTTATCGCGCACAATCGCGAGCAGGTTCACTCCCTTCACATTCACCGTGATAGACGTGGCAGGCTCGCGCTGATGCAACACCGGTTTGTCGGATGATTGCTCCGCTGGCTGTTGCGGCGGCTGTTGCGAGGTATCTTGCGCAAAGCTGCAGACTGCCACCACAGCGAGCGCAACCGTAAGAGTCAGGACACGCGCATAACGTTCGGTCTTCATGCGTAACAGGATGGCACAACTAGCAAGTCGCGAAAAGCCAACCAGAGAAATCTCAATGCTAGATAGATGACCCAGGATAGATAAACTTAAGGTTTTTGATTTCCAACGCGAACAGCTACTCTTCTATGCGGCGCTCTCGCTCTTTTGCACTCCCGTAAATGTTGAATACAGTGCTGCCAGCGCCACAATCACATTGGCCACCACCACGGGCATCGCATGGATCAGCAGTCCATAGCTGATCCACAGAATGGCCGCGCCTGCCTGAATCAGGCGCAGCGTTGCCGGCTTCTTGAAAAAGTAGGAGAGCCCAAAACAGGCCGTCGCGATCCATCCAATCCAGCTCAGCATTATTTCGCCTCCTCGGCCACAGCCATCGTTGAGTTGGCGGATGTGGAGCGCAGGGTAACAAAGTCAGTTCTCATCCGCGCCCACTCCTGCATCAGGAAGCCCTGTTCCTCAAAGAAGCGACGAATTTGCGGCTGCGACCATTCCGCCACCTCTTCCAGAATCGGCACCAGCACGCTGAGCGCGTTGTCTCCCAGCACCGTGCGCTTGGCAATCTGCGTCACGCAACGCGAATCAGAGACCGCAATCGTAAGCCCATCGCCTTCGTTGACGTGCAGCATGGCGTTCATGTCAGAGCTGCCATCGCCCGCATACACCACATGGTCGCGCCCAATGGAGAGCTCGGCCTGTAGCTGCATAATGCGTGTCACCTTGCCGTATCCGGCGGTGCAGCGGATCAGCCGCTCGATCGCACCGGTCGCTCCCCACTGGAATTCCGTACCGAAAATGTGGTCGGCAGGAACAATGCCTTCCAGTGCAGATTGCACAATCTCTACGGGCGCAGCCGACAAAACGTAAAAATCGAACTCATAGCCCGGAATCCCATCGCGCAAGGTGCGGTAGAGAAGCTCAATATTTTCTTTCAGCGGAATGCGCTTGCCGGTTTCAATCAGGTGCTCGCGACGGACCCGCGAACTGAATGCCGGATCGTGTAATAGCAGGTAGGCGAGCTCCGCCCCCTGTTGCACCAGGTTGAGCTGCGTCATCCCTGCGGCTTTTTCCTTGAACTCTTCAACCGGGATGCCCAGCAATTCAGTAAGAACCAGGCCTGAGTCATCAAAGCTCAAGGTCTGGTCGAAGTCGCTGGCAAACAAATACTGCTTGATCATAATTTCGCTCATATCACTTCTTATGATAGGCCTGCTGGTGATTGGGATGGTGAAATCACGGTTAAATCGCTATCAATTGATTTAATTACCCTTATGGCGATGCGAACTAGCCATCTATGTCAAGTAATTGCAATAGCTTACAGAGAATCATGTGGGATGTCGCAATTCACTTTTCTGACCCAGGCAGCACTGGCTCCCAGCGAATGGGAGCTGAAAATCCTGCGGTTTTGACGGATTGCAGCGGAAGACGCAGCGTGGGTCCCCAGAAACAACTCTCCCGTCAGCCAGCGGCCCGGGCGGCCGCCCAGCGGACGGGAGCTTTCAATTCCAGAGTCAGTCTTTGCCGCTAGTCCTTGTACCGTTGCGCAATGAACTCCGTGATTTTGCCATAGGCCAACTGCAGCAGGTATTCCGGCGGCAGAAAGACGATCCGCATATGGTGCGTCCCTGGCCGCTGTCCAAAGCCGGAGCCGTGGACGCAGAGCACGTGCTGTTGCTGAACCAGCTCGGTCACAAATTTCTTGTCGTCTTCTGGGATATCGAGTTTAGGGAATGCGTAAAAGGCGCCCTTGGGAACCTGCAGAGAAACCCGCGGCGTGCGAGCGGCCCACTCCACCGTAATATCGCGGCGGCGGCGAAGCTTGGCCCGAACCTCAACGAGGTGATCTTGCGGCCCCTGCAATGCGGGTGCAATCGCATGCATAAACGGATGAGGAGCTGACAGCCGTGCGCGCAGCAGTTTGTACACCGCTTCAAGATAATCGCCCAGCGATTCCGCTGGCCCGGTAGCAACGGCCCAGCCGATGCGCCAGCCTGGAACCAGGTATGCCTTTGACAATCCGTTAAACGTGATCACCGGAACGTCGGGCGCAAGCGCCGCAATCGAGATGTGCTCGCAATCGTCGTCAATGATCAGGTGGTCATAGATCTCGTCGGCCAGAATCAGCAGGCTGTTCTTGCGTGCCAGCTCTGCTATCCCTTCCAGCGTCTCGCGCGAGTAGATTGCGCCCGTGGGATTGTTGGGATTGATCAGCAGAATCGCCTTGGTGCGCGGATTAATGCGCGCGGCAATATCTTCCAGGTCCGGCTGCCAGCCGTTTTCTTCGCTCAAGAAATACGGGTTCGGCTCGGCTCCCAGCTTGCCCAGCACCGCTCCGTAGAGAGGATAGTCCGGGCAAGGCGTAAGCACGTTGTCTCCCGGATTCAGCAGCGCGGTAAGGCAGTGGTCGATTACCTCGCCGGAGCCGAAGCCCACCATCACGCCTCGAATATTTTGAAATCCGTTGGCCTCGGCGCGCGCCCGAATGGCGCTGACTGCCGAGCGCTCGCCCAGCGAGTCGCCATAGCCGTTAAACCCATCGCGCATTGCCTTGGTAGCGGCTTCAATCATGTGCGGAGGTGTTGCGAAGTCGTAGGTGCAGGGGTCTCCGATGTTGAGGTAAACAATCTTGTGGCCCTGGCGCGCAACCTGATCGGCAACAACGGCGAGGTCGCGGATGGCATAGCTTACGTTGGCCATGCGAGTGGCTGGCGCAATTTCATACGTCAAGTGAGTGGTCATGGAATAGAGGCTCTGTTTGTATTCAATCCTATGATGCTGTTTAGCGCAAGCTCTCCAAAGCTCTTGCCTGTCCGGCCATGTAAAAAGGCGCGGGATTCAACCCGCGCCTCCGTGTAAACATTCCAGCAAACCTTATTCCGGACGGTCGATCTGAGCCTTCTGCAAACGGTCGGAATAATCCACGTACACGGCCTTCCACTCGGTGTAAAAGTCGAATGCGCCAACTCCCCCTTCGCGGTGACCGTTGCCTGTCTGCTTCACCCCGCCAAAAGGCAGATGAACCTCGGCGCCAATGGTGGGAGCGTTGATGTAGGTGATCCCCGCATCCAGGTCGCGGATCGCGGCAAAGGCGCGGTTCACGTCCTTGGTGTAGAGCGACGAAGAGAGCCCGTATTTCACATCGTTGGCAATCTCAATTCCGTGTTCCAATGAATCGCAGGCGATGCATGACACGACCGGGCCGAAAATCTCCTCCTGCGCAATGCGCATCTTCGGATCCACATCCGCAAAGACCGTGGGTTCAAGGAAGAAGCCGTGCGCGTACTCGCCGTGCTCAACGCGATTTCCGCCCGTAGCCAGTCGCGCGCCCTCGCTCTTGCCAATCTCGATGTAGCGCTGCACGGTTTCCATCTGTGCCCGGCTCACCACCGGACCAACGTCCACGCTCTCGTCCAGACCATTGCCAAGCTTCAGCAGTTTCGCCCTGCGCACCAGTTCGTCAATGAAGCGCTGGTACACGCCATTTTGCAGAATGATGCGGCTGGTGGCCGTGCAGCGCTGTCCGGCGGTGCCAAAGGCTCCCCACAGTGCGCCTTCCAGCGCCAGTTCAAGATTCGCGTCGTCGAGCACGATCATCGGATTCTTGCCGCCCAGCTCCAGCGAGCACCGCTTGAATGTCCGTGCGCAGCTCTCGCCAATGATGCGTCCCACCTCGCTCGATCCGGTGAAAGAGATGGCCCGCACCAGTGGATGCTCCATCAGCGGCCCACCCACCTCCGAGCCATGTCCGGTGACGATGTTTACCACCCCTGCTGGAACTCCCGCCTCGGTGAGGGCCGAGACAAAGTTGAACACCGAAAGTGGTGTGTCTTCCGCTGGTTTGATGACGCAAGTGTTTCCCGCCACCAGGGCAGGGAATAGCTTCCACGAAGGAATCGCCATGGGGAAATTCCACGGGCAGATCATCCCCACTACGCCCACCGGATTGCGCGTACACATGGCAAATTTGTTGGGCAATTCGCTCGGCGTGGTCAGCCCATACATGCGTCGTCCTTCGCCGGCGAAGAAGTGGCCGCAGTCAATGGCTTCCTGCGTATCGCCGCGTGTCTCCTTGATGACCTTTCCCATTTCGCGGGTCATGTCGTGGCTGAACGCTTCCTTCTGCCGCTCCAGGATGGTTGCCGCCTTCATGATGATCTCGGCGCGGCGCGGAGCGGGCGTGCCGCTCCATTTCTTGAATGCGGCCTGCGCAGCCTCTACCGCGAGGTTCACTTCAGCGGCCCCGGAACGTTGAAAGACCCCCACCAGGTCGCGTGTGTCCGCGGGATTGCGATTTTCGCAGGTATTGCCGGAGCTGGCCGGAACCCATTTCCCATCAATGAAATTGCTGAAGGTTTTTATTTCGGAAGCGGTGATAGCCATTGAAATCGATCTCCAGAAGAATGAGGTGGAAGTTCGCCCTTGCGTCGTCATAGCCACAGAATGCGCGAAACAAACCAGCGACCCGATATCGTAGTCGCGGGCAAGGTGCGGTGGCAAGGGGTACGGGCTACGCAGGTTCGATGGTGTCGGGAAATTCAGCTTTGAGTATGTCAGCGATCTGCATTTGAAGCGGTTGCAGATCCTGCGATGCAGTTTGCCAGATGATGTCGAGATCAATTCCGAAATAGTGATGCGCGAGGAGATTTCGCAGTCTTCGAATGTCCTTCCATGGGACCTGTGAGTACTTCGTCTGCAACGTCTCCTTCGCCTACGGGTAAGGCAACACCTCTTCCATGAGCAACTGTAACCTTTTCCGCCTCCACGCGAACTTTCCGGGCCCGACAGGCCGGGGATTCTCGCACAACTAAGGCTCTTCCGCATACCTGTGGCGGCCTTTGCTTGCGTAAGTTGCTGGTTCCGCTCAGTCATTGCATTGTCAATTTTCAGTCACCGCCCTTCTCAGGCCGTCCGGAGTAGTAAGATAAGGGATGAGTCCCGGCTAGTGCTCTTAACGCATTGGTAACGAACCGCCCTACCCGTATTATTCTGAGAGAAGATCTGATACCGATTTTTCCGGGACGGGAAGGGTAGTCGCCTGCAGCTTGGCGGTTTTGCCAGGGCCTGATTCTTTTCGTACGTAAAAGAGAGACAGCATACAAGATGTCAAATAATGGCTTCCACACTGGTTCGCGTTTCGGGAATTTGCGCTCGTTGTTCAGCATGTTCTCAAGCGACCTTGCAATTGACCTGGGCACGGCGAACACGCTTGTCTATGCAAAAGGCAAAGGCATCGTTGTCAACGAGCCCTCGATTGTCGCAATCAACAAGAACACAAACGAAGTGGAAGCGGTCGGCAAAGAGGCCAAGGAGATGCTTGGCCGTACGCCCGGCAACATCGTCGCCATCAAGCCGATGAAGGATGGCGTGATCGCCGATTTCAAGATCACGGAAAAGATGTTGAACTACTTCATCCAGAAGGCGCACAACCGCAAGATGCTCGTCCATCCGCGCATCGTCATCGGCGTTCCCAGCGAGATTACGCAGGTGGAAAAGCGCGCTGTCATGGACTCGGCCTATCGCGCCAAAGCCAGCGAAGTGCATCTCGTTGAGCAGGCCATGGTAGCGGCCATCGGCGCCGGACTGCCCATCACCGAGCCTAGCGGCAACATGGTTGTCGATATCGGTGGCGGTACCACGGATATCGCCGTGATCTCGCTCAGCGGCATCGTCTACTCACGCTCGGTTCGCATGGCTGGCAATCAAATGGACGAAGCCGTAATGAACTATCTCAAGCGCAAGTACAACCTGCTCATCGGCGAGCGCACGGCCGAGCAGATCAAGATTGAAATAGGCTCCGGCTATCCGTTGGAAAAACCGCTGACCATGGAAATCAAGGGCCGCAATCTCATCGAGGGCGTGCCCAAGACCATCACCATTGATGACAGCGAAATCCGCGAGGCGCTCAGCGAGTGCGTCGGCACCATCATGAACGCGATTCGCGTTGCCTTGGAGCGCACTCCTCCCGAGTTGAGTGCTGACATCAGTGATCGCGGCATCGTGCTCACGGGCGGCGGCGCATTGCTAAAGAACCTTGACAAGCGCATTCGCGAAGAGACCGGCCTGCCGGTTTCAATCGCCGATGACCCGTTGGCCAGCGTGGTGCTGGGCACGGGAAAAATGCTCAGTGACTTCAAACTGCTGCGCAAGATCAGCATCGAGTAATTGCATCCTCGGCCGGAGCGTTGCTCCGGCCTCGCTCTTGCAGGGAGTGCCGTGGCCCTGTTGCGCAGTTCTCATTCTACGAAGCGGCGTATGCGGCCATACCTTTGATCAAACTGAATTTCTGAAGAGATGAATTTTTTCGAGCGGCACAAGAACACGGTGATCCTGGCGGTGGTGCTCTTGGCCCAGCTTCTCGCGCTCGCCGTGCAGGTGAAGCGCCAGACGGCGGAGGGGCCGGTGCGCGTCATCCGGCTTGTGGCCGTGAACACGCTGGCCCCTTTTGAGCGTCTACTTATTTACGCCGGCGAGAGCACGCGCGCAGCCTGGGCCGGCTATCTCGACCTGCGCAATGTTCGCAGTGAAAATCAGCGTCTTAAGGCAGAAGCCGTGCAAATGCGTCTCGAACGTCAGCGCGAACAGGAAGACGCCCGGCAGGCACGCCGCATTCAGCTCCTGCTCGGATTCAAAGAACAGTGGATCGATTCCACCGTCGCCGCGCAGGTGATTGGAACCAGCGGCACGGAAACCTCTCGCCTCCTTTATCTCGATAAGGGCGCAAGAGACGGAATCAAGGTGGATATGCCCGTAATCACCTCGGATGGAGTGGTCGGCAAAATCCTCACCGTTTATGGAGACCATATTTCGCAGGTATTGTTGATCAACGATCCCACCAGCGGTGTTGGCGCAACCCTGGCCACATCGCGCCTGCAGGGAATCGTCAAGGGCACGCCGACCGGTCAGGTCACCCTCAACTACATCATGGGAGACGAAAGCGTGCAGCCCGGAGAAGCCCTCGTCACCAGCGGTGGAGACCGCGTCTTCCCGCGCGGCTTGCCCATCGGAACCGTGGCTCAGGCCAGCATGGGACGCAACCTGTTCCTCAACATCCAGGTCAAAACCGCGGTCGATCTCGACCGCCTGGAAGAAGTGTTGGTGATTACCTCGCAGAAGGCGCGCGAGCCAGACGTTGCCGGCCTCGGCCCAATCCGAGCCTCTGACATTCTTGCCCAGCATCTCCCCGGTGTGCCTCAAATGCCGCCGCAAGCGCCTCCGGCGCAAGCAACGTCGCCCACTGCGCAGCCGCAAACAACGCCGCCGCCAGCAACGCCGTCGACAACGAAGCTGCAGACGCCGTCAACACCGCAAAAGCCGCAGGGTACGCAGGCGTCCACTCACGCTCAGCCCGCTCCGGCAGCCAACGCCGCACAGAAATCATCAGCTCAAAACGCTTCGTCGCAAAACACACCGGCCAAGCCGAAACCGGCCAAGCCCGCAGAAGGGACGCGCCCGCAATGAGAGCCATGGATCTCAGCTACACTTCGCGCGAGCAGGTAGAGGTTTACCGCTTCTCCTGGCCCATCTCCATAGGACTGCCGTTCCTGTTGGTGGGCTTGCAGGCGTTTCTTCCTGTGCGAATGCCCTTCTTCCGCATCTTCGATTTCGGATTATTGCTCACTATCTTTTTCGCCGTATCGCGCCGCAGCCAGGTCAGCGGAATGCTCACGGGCGCAGCCATCGGTCTTCTGCAGGACTGCCTGACGCACACACCTTTCGGCGTCTTCGGAATCGCCAAGACCTTGGTAGGCTACGGCGCGTCGTCCATCGGAATTCGCATCGATGTCGAAAACCCCGGTTCCCGATTCCTGCTTACGTTCTTTTTCTATGCAGTTCACCTGGCTGTCTTCGTGGCAATTGAGCGCGCGCTCATGGGACAGCAGGTTCACTTCAATCTAGGCCATGAGGCCGGAGCAGCGGTTGCCAACTCAGTGATGGCGGTCTTTTTGTTCGCGCTGCTCAATCGTTTTAAGATCAGGGATTAGCAAACCTTCGGTTTGTCATCGTTGCATTCATGTTTGGTCGCGAAGAAAAAGTTCCTCTAATTCGTCTAGCGGTGGCGCAGTACATCATACTGGCCATTTTCCTGTTTCTCATCTACGGACTCTGGCGGCTCCAGGTTCTGCACACCGACTACTACTCCAGTATGGCTGAGCAGAATCGCATCAAGGACGTCCCGATTCTCGCGCCGCGCGGCAAACTGCTTGATCGCGAAGGCCGTCCCATCGTGGACAACTATCCATCGTTCTCAGCGCTGCTGTTGCGCTCGCAGGGGAAAATCAGCGACGCCAATCTTGAAGCCATCGCCGCCGGTCTCCATCTGGATGTCAACGATCTGAAGGCGCGTGTCAAGCGGCTCTCTTCCATGCCCGGCTACCAGCCCATCTTTATCAAGTTTGACATCACGCCTGATGAACTTGCCTTCATCGAATCGCACCGCAATGAGTTTCCGGAGCTGGACACGATCACCGTGCATCGCCGTCTCTATCCCAAGAACGGATTCATGGCGCACCTCATCGGATACGTCGGCGAAGTCAGTGAAGACATGCTTAACAACCCGCGTTTCGAGCTCTACAGCTCCGGCGACGTGGTCGGTCAGAGCGGCGTCGAAGCCGAATACAATGACATGCTCATGGGCAAGAATGGATCGCGGCGTGTGCTTGTCAACAGCAAGGGAAAAGAGGTCGGCGAGCTTAGTGACACTCCGGCGGTTCCCGGCAAGCCATTGCAGTTGACCATCGATCTCGATTTGCAGATCGCCGCCGAAGAAGCGCTCGGAGACAAGCCCGGAGCCATCATTGCCATGGACCCCAAGACCGGCGAAATCCTCGCCATGGTCAGCCGTCCCACCTTCGATCCCAATGCCTTCGCCGTGCGCATCACCTCGAAAGAGTGGAACAATCTGCTCACCGATCCCGGCAAGCCGCTTCTCAACAAAGCCATTCAGGCGCAACTCGCTCCGGGTTCCACGTTCAAAATCATCATGAGCGTTGCCGGTTGGCAGGAAGGCATTGCGCAGACGCTGCACATCAACTGCAACGGCGGAGGAGAGTTCTACGGACGCCGCTTCGGCTGCTGGCTAAAGGGCGGACACGGCGGAGTGGATCTGACCAAGGGCATCTATCAATCCTGCGACGTGTTTTTCTACACACTCGCCGAGCGGCTCGGCATTGAGCGCATCGCAAAGTACGCCACCCTCCTCGGACTCGGGCAGAAGACAGGCATCGATCTTCCGCAGGAGGTCAGTGGAGTGATGCCCAGCGAAGAGTGGAAGCTGAAAAACTTCCGTCAGAAGTGGTTCGCCGGAGAGACCATCTCGGTTGGCATCGGGCAGGGAGCCGTCGCCACAACTCCCATTCAGTTGATGCGCGCCATCAGCGCTATCTCGATGGGCGGTCACATGGTGCGCCCTCACGTTGTCTTTCCTGACAAGGTTCCCGAAACCTATCGCGCTGCGTTGAAGTACGAAGAGACCAAAGACATCACCATCGACCCAGCCGGGTGGGAGACCATCACTGACGCCATGGGCCGTGTGCTGCTGCCCGAGGGTACAGCGCCCAGCGCGCACATCGCGGGCCTCGATATCGCGGGCAAAACCGGATCGGCGCAGACAGTTTCCAACACCTTGAAGGCAAGGATGTCCAGCAAAGACGCCAACGCCCATAAAGATAACGGATGGTTTGTCGGATTCACGCCGCGCCGCGACCCAGACATCATCGTCTGCGTTCTCTTCGAAGGCGGCGAGCACGGCAAGTTGGCCGGACGCCTGGCTACCCAGGTCATCAAGGCTTTTGAAGACAAGAAAAATCATAAGCCCGTGGAGCACATCAAGCCTCCCACGGACAATCCCGCTCCTGGGCAGAATGAGCCCGAAGAAGCTCCGCCGCCCGCACCCGCTCCTGCCGCCAAGCCCACCATCGTCACCGGGCTGTGGACCGATGGCGGCGCGGACTCTGCTCGCCTGCAGGCGGCCCGCTTCAGCGTAAACGCCCCGGAACACAAGTTCCACCGCGCCATCGCCGCGCCGGGAATGGAGTCCTTTGCGCGGAGTGTTGTGCCGAATTCCTTGCCGCAGCCGCTCAAGAAGAAAGAAACAACATGGCGCGATCTTCCCCCCGTGGTTGCCGCACTCCCTGAGCCCCTGTGGCGCGCAGGAGGTATACATTGAGCCGCTATGTGCGCTTCCGAGACTTTGACTGGGTGTTGCTCATCTTTGTCATCATCATCTGCCTGCTCGGCGTCTCGGAAATCTATTCGGCGACACTGCACACCAAGTTCGAAGGGATGCACGTCAAGCAGATTTACTGGATCTTGACCGGTGTGTGCCTGATGTTTCTGGTCAGCCTCATCAACTACCAGGCGCTTCTGGAATTCGTGCCATGGCTATACGGATTCAGTCTCATCTCGCTGGTCTCCGTGCTGCTCTTCGGTAAGAAATATTTGGGCGCAAGGCGCTGGATCGATTTCCGCCTCTTCCACTTCCAGCCGTCGGAGTGGGTCAAGCTCATTCTGATTCTGACCATGGCCAAGTATTTTGCCGAGTACAGGGAAAACGATCTGCCTTTCCGTGAGCTCGTGAAGGCTGGTCTTGTCGTGCTTTTCCCCATGCTGCTGGTGCTCAAGCAGCCTGACCTCGGCACGGCGCTTACGTATGTTCCAATAGCCATCATGGCCCTGGCTCTCGGGGGTATGAGGCCGAAGCACGCGATGATCCTGATCGTGGTTGCCGCCGTGCTCATGCCCGCCATGTGGAAATGGGGCCTCAAGCCTTATCAGAAGGAGCGGCTTTCTACCTTCGTCGCTCCCGAAGCTGATTCCCGCGGCTCGGGATACCAGGTCATTCAGTCCATGGTCGCCGTCGGCTCCGGAGGCGTCTGGGGCAAGGGTGTCGCCAAGGGAACTCAGACCCAGGGACAGTTCCTTCCCGTCCCCCATACGGATTTCATCTTCGCCGCCTGGAGCGAAGAGCACGGTTTCGTCGGCGCTTTAGTGGTAATGCTGCTATACTTTGGGGTGTTGATGCGTCTGATCCATGACGCGCAAACGGCGCCGGACCGCGCCGGAGTCTTCCTGATTATGGGAGTGGTCGCGGTGCTGGCATTCCACGTTCTGATAAACGTGGGAATGGTCGTCGGATTTATGCCCGTGACGGGGATTCCGCTTCCATTGATGAGTTACGGGGGATCGTCCATTCTGTTTACGTTCCTGGCCTTGGGGATTGTGATGAACGTCCGCATGCGCCGGTTCGTGAATTAGGATGACGCGTATGTAGTAAATCGCACGGAGATCCGGAACCACGGTAGTTCTCCACTGCGTCCGTGAAAGCTCTCGATTCCAATCGAAGCTCGCGGAATACAATTTTTGCAAAATCCCAGGAGAGCCGCCGCAAGAAGGTGGAGCAAATGGGTCTTCGGCGGTGATCGCCGGGGCTTTCGGCCAGAGATTTTCTCAGGCCGCTTACACGAGATGAAGCCCTCGATGGGAGGGCAAAGCCGGTCAGGAAGGCGTTCGGGCCGGTCAGGATTGAAGAAGTGCGCAGCGGGCAAGGGCAGGGAACGGCCCCATCCAGCATTCCAGCAATCGCCTTACGGAATGCGGAGAGAAGTGGCCACAAAACCCCAGACGCAGCGTAACCGGACCGGGTGAAAAACATCCGGGGAGTACCGAATCGGTGCATAGGTTCACATCAAACGCAGCCGGAGCCCTGAATGGCGCAATGCGCCACGGCGGAACCTGCAGCATGATCCTCTCGAATTTATTGAGTGGGCGAACTTCGCTCCGCGCCGTGGCCGTCGGTCACCCAGCGCGGCTCGGTGCATTGATCTTCAATACTGACTAACCAGCCTTCGTGCTTCCGGCAAACATCAGCCTGCCCATTGCGAGCAGGCCGGGAGCGAACATGAACAAGGAACTCTACGTTTCAACCACGCCGCATGAAACCAAGGTGGCGCTGGTCGAAGACGATCAGCTTGCCGAAATACAATTCGAGCGTGAGAACGAATACACGCTGGCTGGCTCCATTTACAAAGGGCGCGTCACTCGCGTGCTGCCCGGCATGCAATCCGCGTTCGTTGACATAGGACTTGAGCGCGACGCGTTTCTGTATGTCTCCGATTTTCTGGAACTCCAGGACGAAGATGAAGACGGCGAATTTGCCGATGTGAAAGTGACTGGATCGACCCTGGCCAGCGCCAACGGTCTGATCATCGCCGAGCCGCAGCTCCTGCCGGAAGAAGAAGACCCCGAAGAAGCTGACGAAGAGCCCGTCGCCGAAGGCGATGCCGCACCCTCTGATGGAAAAGATGCTGCCGGTGCCCCTCGCTGGCGTGGCCGTCGCCGTCGTCGCGGACGCCGGGGTGGACGCGAGCGCGTCAATGGCGACCGTCCAGCAGACGCACAGCCCACTACTGCGGAGAACTCCGCGGATGTTGAGGCTCAGCCGCCCACGCAGGGACAAGTCGAGGAGTTAGAGGATGAGCCCCAGCCGCAAGCCGCCGCTCAGCGTGGCTCGTTTTCCCGCGACCCCAATTCCCGTGAGCCTGGCTCCCGCGAACCAAGAAAGCGCGAACTGCGTGGCTTTGAGCCTCGTGGTCTCGTAGTTCACGGCCTCGCCCGCAATGCCGACGCCGATGAGGTCGCGCCCGAGTTTGAACCCGAAGCTGAGGCCGATGCGCCCGCCGCGGAAGGAAAGTCCGCAGCGCCCGCAGCATCCTTTACGCCCATGCTGCTGCCCGGCGAGTCCATCTCAAAGTACAATCGCGGCGAAGGCGAAGCTCCTGCCGCTGCTCCTGCGGCTGAAAGCGGAAGCAGTGAAGATTCCGACCGTGGTTACAGCCGTGGCCGTGATCGCGGAGACCGCGACCGCGGGGGACGGGGACGTCCTGGCAGCCGCGACCGTGATCGTGGCCGTGGTGGCCGTGACCGTGGTGATCGCGATTCCCATGAGCCGCGCGAACCGCGCGAGTATGAAAGCACTCCGCTGCCGCAGAACTACACTCCTATCGTCCTGCCCGGCGAATCCATCTCCAAGTATCGCGGCGTAGAGCCGACCGCTTTGCCGACCGTGCCACACGTCGAAGATGTGGTCTCCAGTGCGGTTGAACCCGCCGATGAGCCGATTTTCGCCACTGAAACCGCCGCGCATCATGAAGAAGCCGCTCTCGATGTTGCCGCTCCCGTCGAACAAGTCCCCGCTGCCACGGAGCCAGTCGCTCCCGCCGCGCCTGAGGCAAGTCCCGACGAACCTCTCGCCAGCGCCAGCTATTCCGGCGTAAGCGCTTTGCCCTCGCTGACCCAGCGTCACGTGGCAGAAGACGTGGGCGAAGACGAGGACGAATTCCAGGAGGACGAATTACCGGCAGAGGTAGTCTCCGAAGACGCTCCCGCCGTCGAACATTCTCACCAGGCGACTGAGCAAGCGCAGCAGGACCACGAGCACGTCGCGCCGGAAGCTGAGCCTGTCTCGCATCACGCCCCAGAGCAGCACCATGTTGATACCCCTGCGGAAGCCGAGCCTGTTCACGCAGCCTTCACCAGCGATCAGACGGCAGTTCCCGATGCCCACGTCGAAGCCGATGCCGCACCCGCCGAATCCGAGCAACAGGCTCACGAGCGAACCGAGACCAAACCGGAAGGTCGTCCTGGCCGACGCTCTTGGCGTGACCGCGTCAACAAGATCTTCCACCCCGCTCCTGAGCCAGTCGCGGAAACGCATTCCGTTGATACCCCATCGCCCATTGAAGCCGAGGTTCCGATTGCCTCTGCAACTCCAGCTCCAGAAAATCAGTACGGCAGCTTCGTCATCGAGGGCGGAAACGTTGAGCACGAAGAACTCGACGAGGAAGAGGCTGAGATGCCTGCCCTTGCCGAGCACTTCGACCGCTACGAAGAAGGCGAAGACGATGACGTCGAGGAAGCGAACGGCTCGCAGATTGGCAGCGCCGTCCGTGAAAGCGGCGAAGAGAGCGAGCTGGAAGACGAAGAGTATGACTTCGGAGCCGAGGAGTTCGAAGAATCCGAGCTGCTCGCCGCCGATGCCGAAGAGGATGAAGGCGAGGAGCCGGTCGAAGGCGAAGAGCCTGAAATCGCCGCCGCCGCCCCCGAAGCCGGACGCGAACGTCCTGCCTCGCGCTTTGACCGCAGCCGTGACCGTCGTCCACGTCGCGGTGTACCGCCGCAGCGTGGTGGTGGACGCATGCGTCCGCGTCAGCAGTCGCGTGCCCTGCCCCTCATCAGCGAATTGCTGAAAGAAGGTCAGGAAATTCTGGTACAGATTGCCAAAGAGCCGATCGGAAAGAAGGGCGCACGCATCACCAGCCACATCGCCCTGCCCGGACGCTTCCTGGTTTACATGCCGACCGTCAACCACATCGGCGTATCGCGCAAGATCAGCAGTGAAGAAGAGCGTCAGCGCCTCAAGCGAATCGTCTCCAGCGAGCGTGAGAACGGACACGGCGGCTTCATCGTGCGCACCGCAGCTTCCAACATTAAAGAAGATGAGCTACGAGCGGACATCCGCTTCCTCAAGCACCTGTGGACCGAAATCCGCACCCGCGCCGAGTCCAGCAAGAGTCCGTCGCTGATCTATCACGATCTCAATCTTGTTGAGCGTATTCTGCGTGACCAGGTCACCAGTGACTTCTCGCAGATCTGGGTCGATAACGAAAGCGAGTATGAACGCGTCGTGCGCTTTGCCTCGCGCTTCCAGCCGAGCCTCGTGCGGCGCATCAAGCTCTACTCCAAAGACACGCCGCTCTATGAGCAGTTCGGCATCAATGAGGAGATCAACAAGAGCCTCAAGTCCAAGGTGTGGCTCAAGAGCGGCGGATACATCGTCATCAACCAGACCGAAGCGCTCGTCGCCATTGACATCAACACCGGCAAGTACGTCGGCAAAACAGCGCGTCTGGAAGACACCATCGTCAAGACCAACTGTGACGCCGTGAAAGAGATCGTCCGCCAGATTCGTCTGCGTGACCTCGGCGGCATTATCGTCGTTGACTTCATTGACATGGACGAGCGCAAGAATCGCCAGAAGGTGATGCAGGCGCTTGAAGAGGCGATGAAGGCCGATCGCGCGCCGTCGAAGATCCTCCAGTTCAATGATTTCGGATTGGTGGCGATCACCCGCAAACGGGTCAAGCAGTCGCTTGAGCGCACCCTCGGCACGCCCTGCCCATATTGCGATTCCACGGGCTTCGTGAAGTCGGTGCAAACCGTCTGCAATGAAATCTATGTCGAAATGCGCAAGGTGCGCCGCCACGTCGAAAGCAAAGAAGTCATCCTGCGTGTCAATCCCGAGGTTGCCAAGGAGTTGAAGAGCAGCAACGGAAAGTGGCTGCAGGAGATGGAAGAACTCATCGGCCATCCCGTACTCATCAAGAGCGATGCGCAACTCCATCAGGAGCAGTTCGACATGAACTACTAACCAGCGTCAGCGACCGGCAGGGCATCCATTGCCCTACCCGACCAGTCACCCCATAGAGCCTGCCAGAGATGGCGGGCTCTATGTTTTCTCACCAACACCAAAAAAGACCGGACAAGGAGTCCGGCCTTATAAGTGCCACACAGGGGAATCAATAAGAACAACATCATTCTATCCCATGCAATCGTCCACGCAAGCGCGCTGCATGCGAAATACACGTTTTTGCACCTGGGCTTAGCCGGCAGTAACGCCCATCGAAATGCCTTGGTTACAGCGCACTACGTCCCTTCGTAATCCCCCTTGTTCAAATTGGCATCCTTTGTATTACTGCCCCAGCCTGTTGTGGTGTATGTTCAGAGTAGCTACTAAGTATCGCGGTTTGGGCCCAGTAAGGTGCCGGAATGGCCCGAGGATGCCCGTTATCTTCCGGTTTTCGCCGGAAGTTTGGGTTGACTTGGCCGCCCTGAACTCTGCTATAACCAGCGCGTAGTATTCCCCCGAGAAAGCAAGGAATTCTCCTCGCAGGCATCAGCGCGCCTGAACGCGGTCTGATGGAACGGCGCAGAGTTGCTGGCGGCCATAGGGCTGCCCGAGTTCACGGTCGAAAGCAGGACCGTTCTGGCATTGAAAGGGCAATGCGATATGTCCGATTCGCCTGAAGTGATGAACATCCGGCAAGCGTCCAGCTATCTCGGCGTGAGCCCAGACACTTTGTACAAGTACGTGTCTGAAGACAAAATCCCCGCTTTCAAACTGGGGAACCGGTGGAAGTTTAAGAAAACCTTGCTGGACCGCTGGATGGAAAGCAAAAGCAGCGGCGGCGAAGATGTCCTGAAGAAGAAGCCGCGTGCCTTGCGTACGGCTGCGGTGAGGTAACAAGGGGTGTCCGCGTATGTTTGGTCTTAGTCTTCCCGGCTCTAAGAAAACGATTGTCGGCCTCGACATTGGCTCCAACAGCATCAAGGCCGTCGAACTGCACCGCAGCCGCGGCGAAGTCATGGTCAGTCACCTTGGCATGGAGCCCCTGGCTTCAGACATCGTGGTCGATTCCATGATCGTCGACAGCGGCAGTGTCGCCAGTGCCATCAGCAAGATATTTGCCGAGCATGCTTTCAAAGCCAAGCAGGTCGCAACCTCCGTCAGCGGCCACTCCGTGATCGTCAAGAAGATTTCCATGCAGACCATGGATGAACCGGAGCTGGGTGAAGCCGTGCGCAACGAAGCCGCCCAATACATCCCGTTTGACATGTCTGACGTGAATATCGATTACCAGGTTCTCAGTGACAATCTTTCCGGTCCAACCATCGATGTGCTTCTGGTCGCCGTCAAGAAAGACAAGGTTCTCAACTACACCAACGCGCTCCAGCTCTCCGGACGCCAGCCCGCCATTGTAGACATTGACGCTTTCGCGCTCCAGAACTGTTACGAGTACAACTACGATCCCGCTCCAAACTCCACGGCCGCGCTGCTCAACATCGGCGCCAGCGTCATGAACATCAACATCGTGCGCGGATCCATTCCTCTGTTCACCCGCGATGTCAGCGTCGGAGGAAACCAGTACACCGATTCGCTCCAGAAAGAGCTCGATCTTAGTTTTGACGATGCCGAGGCTCTCAAGCTGGGCAAAAAGGTTGGAACCGTCAGCGAAGACGCCAAACTGCCCATCCTCCAGCAGGTCACCGAAATCATCGTGCTTGAAATTCAGAAGACTTTCGATTTCTTCCGTGCTACCGCGGGAGGAGAGCACATTGAGCGGATCTACGTTGCCGGCGGATCGTCGCAGGTGCCAGGACTGGTGGAAGCTCTCCGTCAGGAGTTTTCAATTCCCATCGATGTGCTGAATCCATTTCTCAAGGTCGTGCCCCCCATCGGAGAGGGTGCCGATCTCATCGAGAAATGCTCGGCGCAGTTGGTAGTGGCCGTCGGATTGGCCCTCAGGAGCTTTGAAAAACTATGATCCGGATTAATCTGCTCGGAACGGCAAAGCCGAAGAAAGGCAGGAAGAGCCGGCGTCTTTTCGCCATGCCGACCCTCACCACCGAGGGCCCGTCTCCGCTAATCGCCGGACTGGCGCTTCTGGTGGTTGCCGCCGCGGGAATTTACTTTTATCACATGCGGCTTGAGAACACGCATGAAAAGCTGCAGTCCGATCTCACTGCGGCCAATCGCTCCATCGCTTCCATGGTCAAGGTCAAGCAGGCCTATTTGGAACGGCAGAAGGAATACGACGCATTCAAACGCCGCTTTGACATTATCGATCAACTGCGACAGGGCCAGGTTGGCCCCGTGCCTTTGCTCACCAATCTCAGTGAGACCGTGAACAAGACCGAAGGCGTCTGGCTGTTGAGCATGCATGATGATGGCGCAACCGTCTCTCTCGATGGGCTGGCGTTGGGTCCGAATAATGTTGCCAACCTGATGACAAATTTGCGGAATTCCGGCTATTACAAGAACGTCGAACTCCGTGACACCGTGCAGGAAGACAACCAGAAATCTCAGACATTCAGTTTCAGCATGGTTTGCGAAAAGACGAAGGTTTAACGTCATGGTTAGCTTTAAGGAAATGCCCTACGTGGCTCAAATCGGAATCGTGGCGCTGGTCATCCTGCTGCTTGCGGCGGGGGCGTATTTCTTTTCCCTGGAACCATTGCAGAAGGCGAATCAGGCGGATGCGTTGACCCTCAAGAGCAAGCAGGCCGAAATCGCCCAGTTGACTCCATACGCAAGTAAACTCACGGAGCTCACTGCCCAGACTGCGGCCTTGCAACTCAAAATAGAGGCGCAACGCAAAGTAGTGCCCGAGGAAAAAGAAGTCCCAGCCTTCATCACCCTCGTCGCCAATGAGGCCGTAGCCGCTGGAGTCGAGGTCCGCCGCTATACGCCGAAGGACACCACCGCCAAGGAATATTACGTCGAGGTTCCGTTTGAGATCGACGTGGACGGCCCATATTACTCGGTTCTGAACTACTTTGATCGTTTGCAGAAACTCGAGCGGATTGCGAATGTCGGCCACCTCGCCATGGGTTCGCTCAAGGGCGGAAAAGTGCCGACCAAGAAAACTTACAAGTGGGCGCCCACGGAAACCGTAGGGGCAAGCGCCATCCTGACCACGTTTTACAGTAATCCCAAGGCCGGGCCAGCGCCCGTCCCGGTGAAGAAGAAGTAGGTGAGGGCAATGAACAGCAGCAAGGTGATTCTCGCATTGTGGTTGAGCGCATCCGCGCTTGGCGCATCCGCGTGGGGACAAGTGATGCTGCAGAAACAGCCGCCGAATCCTCCGGTCGCGGCCCGGCCCAAAGCTGCGCCTGCGCCTCCCCCTGCATCATCGCCAAAGCATCAAACCGTCGCACCGGGGAAAACCGCAAAACCCGTATCCAGTTATTCCCGTATCCCGCGCACCAGGCACAGAAGCAGCGGGCCAGCCACCGTCGGTGCAAATCGTAAGCCGCGCGGCAAAGTCCAGCGCGATCCCTTCGTCAGCCCGGTGGTGGAACGTTCCCGTTCTTCAATCCCCTGTGCGGGCAGCGGCAAGCAGTGCCTTGAGGTCGGTGATGTAAGTTTGCATGGCGTGGTTCGCGCCCCCAGTGGATTCATCGCTGTGGTCGTCAATGGCGACCATACATATTTCCTTCGTGAAAACGATCCGCTGGCCAATGGCGCGGTAACCCGGATCACCAGGGATTCAATCGTGTTACGGGAACGCTATGTGGACGATGCAGGTAAAACGGTGACTCGTGAAGTCACCCGCAAAATTTCAGGTGTGCATTCGTAATGGCAAGAAGCCAGGAAACTGGACAGCAAGTGACAGAGATGGACGCGCGGAACCCGGCAACGGGCAACGCGGGGAGAGTTACGATGAGGGTCAAGCGACTGCTGACGGTAGCACTCATGGCGCTGTTTTGCGCCGGAACGGCAACGGCGGCTTCACAACTGAACTCCTTGCAGGTCACGTCGAGCCAAAATGCGGCGGCGATTAACCTGCTTACCACGGGTTCGTTTGCCCATAAGGAATATAGGCCAGACGACCACCTCGTGCTCGTCGACCTCACCGGTGTCACGCCGGATGCCAACGTGCCGCGCGCGGCGACCTTGAACTCCTCCGTCTTGAAGAGCTTCAAGCTGTCCAGCTACACCAGCGCCTCCGGCAGCGATGTCACGCGTATCGAGCTCGTAATCGGTGATGGCGTCGGCCTCGTCGTCGCTGACAAAAGCGATGGGCTGCAGATTCTGTTGAGCACCACCGCTTCCAATGCAACAGCGGTGCAGGCTCCAGCGCCACCCTCTGCCGGATCCCCAATCCCTGCCTCCCCGGACAAGAGCACAAACCCGCTTCCCGCCTACGCGCAGCCGGTTGCAAAAAGTCCTTCTACGCCGCCCGCGGCTCCGGCCGTCACTCAGCCAGCGTCCTCCAGGTCAGCGCCATCGGTCGCCAGCCAGCCCGCGCCTTCCAAGCCGGCGGCGTCGGTCGCCAATCAGGCTACGACTTCCATAACACCGAAAGTCGCGCCCGCCACCTCGGCCATCCCTACCGTGATCAGCAGCGTCAGCGCGCACCGTGGCAACGGAGCCGTCGATGTCGTGGTGGAAGGCCCCAACGCAGCCCAGCTGTTCGTGCTCACCCACCCCGATCGTCTCGTGCTCGATTTTAATAATGCCGTCGTGCGCTCCTCCGTCAAGAACTTTGCGGTGCAAAGCAACGATGTGCTTCACGTCCGCGTTGGCCGCTTCCAGGCCGCGCCGCCCATTACTCGCATCGTCGTCGATCTCGCCGGTCCGCGCAGCTATGAAGTGCTTAACTCGGTCGGTAGAGTAACCCTGCGCATCAAGAGCGAAGTCGCCGCGGTTCAGCCGCTTCCTGTCAAGCCACTTCCGGCTCCAATCGTGGCCTCGGTAACGCCTGCTTCCACCCCAGCGTCCGCCACCGGCAGCACCCCAGCGTCCGCTACCGGAAGCGCCAAACCGCCTGCCACATTTGAGACGCCTTACAAGCTTTCCGTCGATGCTTCCGCCAAGCCGCAACCCATCGCCGCCTCTCCAGCGTCGGCTCCTGCTGTGGTTTCCGCTCCGGCGCCCGTTTCCACGCCTTCGACGGTAGCTGCAACTCCGAGCTCAATGACTCCAGTCACGCCCGCAGAGAAGCCTTCTTACAAGCTTTCCGCGAATGCTCCTTTCAAGTCTCAGCCGCCTGTGGAATCTCCAGCTCCATCCACTGCAGCGCCCACCAGTCCTGTGCAGAGCGTTCATGAGTCCGTGAGCAGCACATCTGCTCAGTCTCTACCGCAGGAATCCTCAATCTCTCGCAGTGACGCACATGATCGAGATCTCTCCGATCCCGCAGTCCGGGCCGGTCAGGCTGCCGGAACCATGGCGTCCTCGCCCCAGAAAGATCAGCGAATTCAGATAGCCCAACTGGTGTCTCCAGGCGAACTGCCTGGTGGCTCCCGTGCTCCAAAAGCTCCCAAGTACACTGGGGAGCCGATCTCGGTGAACCTCAAGGATGTCGACCTCAAGGATTTCTTCCGCCTCATCCACGAAATCAGCGGATTGAACATCGTCCTCGATCCCAGCGTCCATGGCAGCGTCACCCTTGTGCTCGATGACGTGCCCTGGGATCAGGCGCTCGACATCGTTCTCAAGAACAACTCTCTCGACCGTGAATTGCAGGGCAACGTCCTGCGCATCGCTGCCACTGACACCTTGCGCAAAGAGGCGGTGGACAGCCGCGCTCAATCGGAGGCCGTCGCCCTGGCCGTTGATCGCCAGACCATTACCCGTTTCCTCAGCTATGCCAAGTCTAGGGACGTCGTTCCCACAGTCAAGAAATTCCTCACCGCCCGGGGAGACGTGATCTCCGACGAACGCACCAACGCGCTCATCATCTCTGATATTCCAAGCGTGATTCCAAACCTGGATCGCTTGATTTCGCAGCTTGACCGCAAGAGTCAGGAAGTCGAAATTGAGGTCCGCGTAGTCTCCGCCAGCCGTTCTTTCAGCCGCGATCTTGGCGTCCAACTCGGATTCAACTGGGGCAATGGCACCACCACCATCGGTGGTTCCAATCCCAACGGCACAACCAGCACGACGACCGGCACCACAACCACCACCACCAATACCGTGCCCCTATTCACGTCCTTTAGCGCGCCAGGTGCAACCAGCGGAATCTCCCTTAGCAGCATCACGTCGTCCTACGGCATTGACGCTGTTCTCACTGCCGCTGAAACCCACAGTCTTGCCAAGGTTCTCTCCCGGCCACGCATTGTCACACAGAGCAACGTCAAAGCTGAGGTCAAGCAGGGACTCAAGATTCCCGTCTACACTTCGGGTACGGGGAACTCCAATTCCAGCGTCTCCTACGTTGACGCCGTGCTCCGCCTCTCGGTCACTCCGCAGATCACCGCCGACAATACAATCTTCCTAACCGTTGACGTCGAAAACACCCAGGTTACCGGCTCTCCTCTTGCCAACGGCAACTTCGAGTTGAGCACCCAGCAGGCCACCACCCAGGTCCTGGTCACGGACGGTGGCACTGTCGTCATCGGTGGCGTCATCCAGACCACCAACAGCGTCAGTACATCGCAGACGCCTGTGTTGGGAAGCATTCCGTGGTTGGGGAACTTATTCAAGCAGCGCTCAGTCTCCACCGAAACCGATGAATTGATCTTCTTCATCACCCCGAAGATCATTCAGACCTAACCCGCTCCACATACAAGAGACCGTCTGGTGCCCCATATCTGCCGCAGTTGGCGAATGTGGGGTTCTTGACCTCGCCCATCCGTTGCAATCCACAACCCCTGCTTCCATTTACAATCATGGATATGGACTACAAGGTTCGGCAGCAGAAACTTCGCCGGAAGCTGGAGCGCCTCAAGGTAGATGCACTCATGGTCACGCATCTTCCCAACGTGCGTTATCTCTGCGGATTCACCGGCAGCTCAGGAATTTTCCTCACCGCTCCGCGCCCCGTCTTCTTCACCGATGGCCGCTATACCAGCCAGGCTGCCGGAGAGGTTCAGGGCACACGAATCGTCATCGCAAAGAATGGGGTGATGGCCGCCGCCGCAGCCGCCTGTCTCAAACTCCGCCTCAAGCGCGTAGCCATCGAATCCGACTACCTCACCGTCGCCCAGTTGCAAGCCCTTCAGCAAGCCCTCGGAAAATCCGTCAAGCTCATTCCGCACTCCGGCATCGTGGAAACTCTCCGCATCATCAAGGATTCTGAAGAGATCCAGTGCATTCGCCGCGCCGTCCAGCTCTCCTCGCGTCTTTTCCCGTCTTTGTTGAAGTCCCTCCGCCCCGGCGTTGCCGAATCCACGGTAGCTGCGCGCCTTGCTTTCTCGGCCCGCAAGGCCGGAGCGCAAGCCATGTCCTTTGAGACCATTGTCGCCTCCGGTTCTCGTTCAGCCCTGCCTCACGGAGTGGCTTCTGCCGCACTGCTGCCTTCCGCGGCTTTCGTAGTGTTAGACTACGGAGTTGTGCTTGATGGATACTGCAGTGACATGACCCGTACCGTGCATCTTGCCAAGGCTCCGGCGGCGGCCCGGAAACTCTACACTGCCGTCCTTGAGGCGCAACTCTCGGCCATCAGTGCGGTGCGTCCCGGAGCTACCACTGGGGAGGTGGACCGGGCGGCGCGTCAGGAGTTGAAGCGCGCCAAACTCGACCGCTTTTTCACCCATTCAACCGGACACGGCGTGGGCCTTGAAATTCACGAGTCTCCGCGCGTGGCAGCAAACAGTCAGGCGGTTTTACAGCCGGGTATGGTCATCACCATTGAGCCCGGAGTATATCTGCCCGGCAAGTGCGGCATCCGCATTGAAGACATGCTCCTGGTCACCGAAACTGGATATGAAGTACTGACCCCAGTAGGTAAAGGCTTGATCGAACTGAACTGAAACGTCACATCGCAGCACAGATGAAAAGGCACCAAATCCGGTGATAAATCCAAAGCTGCGTTGCCCATTGCGCAACGCTCCTGGCGGCCAATGAATCAGAAGGAAATCAAAGAGCTTGTCGAGTTTCTCGTCGAAAAAGATATAGCCGAATTCGAACTGGAACGCGGTGACGTCAAAATTCGCATCAAGCGCGGACAGACCGCTGCGGCCTCTGCTGCGCCAGCCGTTGTCTCTTACGCGCCTCCCGCTGCGCCGCCCTCAACCGCCGCGCCAGCGCCTGCAATTGCAACCGCCGCACCTGCCAGCGAAGAAGGCTTTGACATCATCAAGTCGCCCATTGTCGGCACCTTCTACGAATCGTCGTCGCCCGGCTCACCTGCATTCGTCAAGCAGGGTGATAAGGTCGCCATCGGACAGGTTCTCTGCATCGTTGAGGCCATGAAGCTGATGAATGAGATTGAATCGGAGACCGCCGGCGAGATTGTAAAAGTCCTGGTTTCCAACGGGCAGCCGGTCGAATACGGCCAGCCACTGTTCAAGATTCGTATTACTTAAGCGATGGGTGGCCCATCACGAGGTGGCCCACTCAAGCCTTCTTTTGGCTCGAGTGGGGTAGTCGGCCTTTTATTTCCTGCGGAAGCACTTGTCCGCCAGCAAACACGCACACGCCGGGCGCGTCCATGCCGCACGCTGGCCTTGCCCAGCGGGAGCCAAGTATGTTCAAGAAGATTCTCATTGCCAATCGCGGCGAAATCGCTCTCCGCGTCATCTGTGCCTGCAAAGAGCTCGGCATCAAGGCCGTAGCCGTCTATAGCGAACCAGATCGCAACTCGCTGCACGTCCGTTTTGCCGATGAAGCTCTCTGCATCGGCCCCGCGCGTGCTGGAGAGAGCTACCTCAACATCCCCGCCATCATCAGCGCCGCGGAAATCTCCAACGTTGACGCCATTCATCCCGGCTACGGACTCCTTAGCGAGAACGCCAACTTCGCCCATGTCTGTGAAAGCTCCGGCCTCAAGTTCATCGGACCGCCCTCCGAGGTCATTCGCATGATGGGCGAGAAAGACAAAGCCCGTCAGGCCATGAAGCGTTGCGGCGTCCCCATTCTTCCCGGCTCTGATGGCATCATCGCCGACGAAGCCGAGGCCTTGAAGTGGGCCAGGAAGGTTGGCTTCCCCGTCATCGTCAAAGCCTCTGCCGGAGGCGGCGGACGCGGTATGCGCGTCATTCGCTCAGCCGAAGAACTCCCCCACATGTTCAGCGCCGCCCACTCTGAGGCAGCTTCAGCTTTCGGCAACGGCGATCTCTACATGGAGAAGTTCATCGAGCGTCCCCGTCACATCGAGTTCCAGATTCTCGCCGACGAGCACGGCAACGTGGTCTCGCTCGGTGAGCGCGATTGCTCCATCCAGCGCCGTCACCAGAAGCTCGTAGAAGAATCGCCTTCGCCCGCCGTCTCTCCCGATCTGCGCAAAAAGATGAACCGCATTCTTGAGAAGACGATGAAAGAGATCGGCTACTTCAACGCCGGAACCGTCGAATTTCTCATGGATGAAGATGGCAGCCTGCACTTTATCGAGATGAACACGCGCATTCAGGTCGAGCATCCTGTCACCGAATTCGTCACCGGCGTAGACCTCGTCAAGAGCCAGATTCTCATCGCTGCCGGAGCCAAACTCAAAGACATCATCCACCAGCCCATCACTCCGCGTGGCCACTCCATTGAGTGCCGCATCAATGCCGAGCACCCCGAAAAGTTCACGCCCTCCGCCGGCAAGATCACGGTCTTCAACACTCCCGGCGGCAATGGCGTCCGCGTAGATACCGCGCAATATCAGGATGGCGTCGTCCCACCCTACTATGATTCGCTGATTGCGAAACTGATCGTCTACGGCAATGACCGCCCTGAGGCTCTCGCCCGCATGAACCGCGCCCTCGATATGTTCATCGTCGAAGGAATCCATACCTCCATCGCCTTGCAGAAGCGCATTCTAGCCGATCCTGATTTCATTGCCGGAAACTTCGACACCAAGTTCATGGAGCGCTTCATGCCCATAAAAAAGCAACCATGAGGGTGTTTTTGTTCTGGTGCCCCATATCCGCCGTCGTTAGCAGAGGTGGGTCTTTTGACTTTGCGCTGCTCTTAATACCATGAACCTTCCCCAGCTCTACCCCATCCTCGACGCCGACACCCTCAGCACCTCCGTTACCCTTTACTCTCATGCCGTAGCTCTCGCCGAGGCCGGATGCACCGTCCTCCAATATCGCGCCAAGCACCTCGATGTCCGCCGGCTTCTCGCTCATGCCCGAGAACTTCGTCGCCTTCTGCCCAATGTCACCCTCGTCATGAATGACCGCGCCGATCTCTGCCTCGCCGCTGGCTTTGACGGAGTGCACATCGGTCAGGACGATCTCACGCCGCAATCCGCGCGCCTTGTTGTCGGAGCGCAGCGCATCGTCGGACTCTCCACCCATAACGCGCAGCAATTCGCCAGAGCCCTCGAAGAGCCAGTCGATTACCTCGCCATCGGCCCCATCTTCAACACCAGCAGCAAGCAGAATCCTGATCCCGTCGTCGGCCTCTCTGGCATTACCGAGGCTCGTCGCCTGCTTGATACCTCCGGCAAAACTCTGCCGCTGGTCGCCATCGGAGGCATCACCCGCGCCAACGCCCAGGCCGTTATCAAGGCCGGAGCCAGCGCCGTTGCCGTCATTGGTGACATTTCCGGCTCCCCCCGCGAATCGGCTAGGGAATTTTTCCGCCTGATGATGTAGAGTTCTCTTCAACCCCGTGAATCAAGGATGCGACCGCGACGCGCCGCATTCAAACGGTTCCCGGGAATACTGCATCGAACAAATCACCTCTGTTGCAAGGAGAGCGGTGAGCCAACTCGCACAGCAGTCACCTCCCGGCCAGGACCAGGAATTCGTCAAGGGTCTGGGCCTGACCAGCGCCACAACCTTGGTGATGGGCTCCATGATCGGCTCCGGCGTCTTCATCGTCGCCGCTGACATTGCCCGCATCGTGGATTCGCCCGCCTTGCTCATCGCTGCCTGGCTCGTCACCGGATTCATGACCGTCGTCGCCGCGCTTTCCTACGGTGAACTCGCGGCCATGATGCCCAAGGCTGGCGGCCAGTATGTCTATCTGCGTGAGGCGCTCGGCCCACTCTGGGGATTCCTCTACGGCTGGACGCTCTTCCTCGTCATTCAGTGCGGCACCATCGCCGCCGTCGCCGTCGCCTTCGGCAAGTTCCTCGGAGTCTTCCTGCCTGCGGTCTCTTCTTCCAACTGGATCGTCCATATCTGGAAGGTTCCCGCCATTCATCTCGGGCCCATGGTGCTCGGCAACATGGAGGTCGGACTCAACACCCAGAACCTCGTTGCCATCTCCACCATCCTGCTGCTCTCCATCGTCAACATCTTCGGAGTCAAAACCGGAGCCTTCGTTCAGGTCGTCTTCACCACCGCCAAAATCGCGGGCCTGCTCGGGCTCATCGCGCTCGGCCTCTGGGTGGGCAGCACTCCTGAGGCGCTCAGCGCAAACTTCGGCGCAAACTTCTGGCTCAATGCCGGCCTTGGCGCGCTCCACAAAATTCCCATCGGAGTCAGCGGCGCAACCGCCCTGGTCTCCACCATCACCGTCATCGCCGTCGCCCAGGTCGGCTCGCTTTTCTCCGCCGACGCATGGAACAACGTCACCTTCACCGCCGGAGAGGTTCGCAACCCGCAGCGCAATCTTCCGCTCTCACTCGCGATCGGAACCGGCGCTGTCATCCTTATCTACATCGCCGTCAATTTCGTCTACCTCATGGTGCTGCCCCTCGCGGGAGATCCCAACTCGCTCACCAGCGTCGGACGCGGCATCCAGTACGCCTCTGAAGATCGTGTCGCCACCGCTGTCATGCAGCAGATCATGGGTCAGAGTGGCGCAAAGTTAATGGCCTTGGCCATCCTCGTCTCCACCTTCGGCTGCAACAATGGACTCATCCTCGCCGGTTCGCGCGTCTACTACGCCATGGCCCGTGACGGTCTCTTCTTTCACTCCGTCGGACGCCTGCACCCGCGCTTCAAGACCCCGCATCTCTCGCTCCTCGTCCAGGCCGTCTGGGCCAGCTTCCTCTGCCTCAGCGGAAGCTATGGCCAGCTCCTCGACTACACGATTTTTGCCGTGCTGCTGTTCTACGTGCTCACCCTCGTCGGACTCTTCGTCCTGCGCCGCACCCGCCCCGATGCGCCGCGACCGTACCGCGCGATCGGCTATCCCTGGCTGCCTGCCATATACATTGTGATGGCCTTGTTCATTGATGTAGTCTTGTTGGTCTATAAGCCCCAATACACTTGGCCCGGCCTTGTCATCGTCCTGCTCGGCATCCCGGTCTATTTCTTCTGGTCACGCAAGACAAAAGCCGGAATCGCCGTGGCGTAGTCCAAGCCCCTTTTCAAAGGAGAGCTGAAAGCGAATGTCGAATCTGCTGGCAAAAAAACCAATGGCCGCGCTTCTGAATGAGGCAGCGGAACAGAACGAACACAGCCTCAAGCGCGAGCTTGGCCCCGTGTCGCTCACCGCCCTCGGAGTCGGAGCCATCATCGGCGCGGGAATCTTCGTCTTGTCCGGACTCGGCGCCCACTACGCCGGCCCAGGGCTGATGATGTCCTTCGTGCTCTCCGGCCTTGGCTGTGCCTTCGCAGGACTTTGCTACGCCGAATTCGCCGCCATGATTCCTCTCGCCGGCAGCGCCTACACCTACGCCTACGCAACTCTTGGCGAGCTGTTTGCCTGGATCATCGGATGGGATCTCACGCTCGAATACGCCATGGGCGCCAGCACCGTCTCCTCTGGATGGTCCAATCACTTCATCGAGTTCATGCGGATCTTCAAAGTCGAAATCCCCCTCTGGCTCGCCTATGACCATTGGACCGGACTCCGCGCCGCCCAGGACATTGTTGCCCGTGAGATGACCAGGTTCGCTCATCCCGAACTTGCTCCCGGAACCCAGGGCTTTCTGCAAGCACTAGACGCCCTTAAGCACAGCGACTCCGCCGAACTCAGTCAGCGTGCTCACGTCGTGCTCAATGCACCTCAAATCTTCGGCGTAGAAATCGGATTCAACCTGCCGGCTTTTCTCATCGCCCTGCTCATCACCGCCGTGCTCGTCGTCGGAATCAAAGAGAGCGCGCGCTTCAACGCCGGAATCGTAGCCGTCAAAGTTACCGTCGTGCTTTTCGTCATCGTCCTCGGCATGCGTTATGTAAATCACACCAACTGGGGAACGGACTGGCACTCGTTCGCCCCCTACGGATTCTCCGGAATCGGTGCTGGTGCCGCCTACATCTTCTTCGCCTATATCGGCTTTGACGCCGTCTCCACCACCGCGCAAGAGGCCAAGAATCCGCAGCGCGATCTCCCCATCGCCATCATCACTTCGCTCGTCGTCTGCACCTTGCTTTACATAGCCGTCGCTGCCGTTCTCACCGGAATGGTTCCCTGGCGCGAGATCAACATCGAAGCTCCCATCGCGCGAGCATTCTCTGACCGCAATCTCGGATGGGCTTCCCACATCATCACCGCTGGAGCGCTCGCCGGACTCACCAGCGTCATGCTCGTCATGTTGCTCGGCCAGACCCGCGTGCTCTACGCCATGGCCAATGACGGCTTGCTGCCCAGCAAATTCTTCAGCGCAATCCACCCGAAGTTCCGCACCCCTTACAAAAACACCATCCTCGTCGGATTGCTTGCCGCCATCGTCGGCAGCGTCACTCCCATTGATGACATCGGCAAGATGGTGAACATCGGAACCCTGCTTGCCTTCGTCATCGTCTGCATTGCCATCATGATTCTGCGCAATACAAATCCCGACCAGCATCGCCCATTCCGCACTCCATGGGTTCCATTCGTGCCCATCATGGGCATCTTGTTCAACGGATACATGATGTACAAACTCGGCTGGGTAAACTGGGCGCGACTCATCATCTGGCTCATCATCGGCCTGTTCATCTATTTCTTCTACGGACGCCACCACAGCAAAGTGCAACTGAACATCGCCAAAGCCGAAGCCCCCGCCGACTAGCGCGCCAACCGGAACCTGCAGGGTGCCCCATCCTAACCTTCTGTTGGTTAGGGTGGGGTAGTTGACCTTGCCTTTGATTTCAGTTGTTGGTCCTTCTGCCTTTCCCTATCCGCAACTCCCTCCGCCGCACTACAATGTCCAGTCACCTGCAAGGAGTCCATCATGCCCATCCGCACCATCATCGAGCCATTTCGCATCAAGAGTGTCGAGCCCATCCACTGGACGCAGCGTGCTGACCGCGAGCGTTTCCTCAAGGACGCCCACTACAATCTCTTTCTCGTGCCCGCCGATAACGTCCTCATCGATCTCCTCACCGACTCCGGCACCGGAGCCATGTCCTCCTACCAGTGGGGAGCCATCATGGAAGGCGATGAAAGTTACGCCGGAAGCCGCAGCTACATCCGTTTCCGAGACTCCGTGCAGAGCATCTTCGGCTACAAGCACGTCATCCCCACTCACCAGGGACGCGCCGCCGAGCGCATCCTCTTCTCCACCATCCTCAAGCCCGGAGACGTTGTCCCCAACAACACTCACTTCGATACCACTCGCGCCAACGTCGAAGCCACCGGAGCCGAAGCCCTCGACCTCGTCATCGCTGAAGGCAAGCAGCCCGCACTCATCCATCCATTCAAAGGCAACATGGATGTCGCCGCCCTCGCCGAAACCATCCAGCGCATCGGCCCCAAGCGCATTCCGCTTGTCATGCTCACCATCACCAACAACTCCGGCGGAGGCCAGCCCGTCTCCATGGAAAACGCCCGCCAGGTCAGCGAGCTCTGCCACGCCCACAACATCCCGCTTTACTTTGACGCTTGCCGCTTCGCTGAAAACTCCTACTTCATCAAGCTCCGCGAGCCCGGCTTTGAAGACAAAACGCCCAAACAGATCGCCCAGCAGATGTTCTCTCTCGGCGACGGCTGCACCATGAGCGCCAAGAAAGACGGCATGGCCAACATCGGCGGATTCCTCTGCACCAACAATGACATTCTTGCCCAGCAGGAAAAAGACCTGCTCATCCTCACCGAAGGCTACCCCACCTACGGAGGCCTCGCCGGACGCGATCTCGAAGCCATCGCCGTCGGCCTGCAGGAGGCCTGTGACGAAGACTACCTGCGTTACCGCATCGCCTCCACCGCCTACCTCGGAAACCACCTCGCCCAGCAGGGAATCCCCCTCGTCATGCCGCCCGGAGGCCACGCCATCTACCTTGACGCCCGCGGCTTCGTCCCTCACATCCCTTTGGATCAGTTTCCCGGCGTAGCTCTCGCCGCCGAACTCTATCTCGAAGGCGGCATCCGCTCCGTAGAAATCGGAGCCCTCATGTTCGGCAAGGTCGCCAAAATGGACCTCGTCCGCCTCGCCATCCCTCGCCGCACCTACACCCAGAGCCACATCGACTACGTCATCGAGGTCATCACCTCGGTCTGGCAGAACCGCACCCAAATCCGCGGCCTCCGCCTCACCTACGAACCTCCATTCCTCCGCCACTTCACGGCGAAACTGGAACAGGTGTAGGTACAGATTCAGAAACGGATGTAGGTAGAGGCCGGGTCGCGAGCCTCAAGAGTCAATTTTCTTTTCGTGGGAAACTTTTAGAGTTAAGGTGAGTATGTTGACAAGCTCCACAAAGGAAGTTTCAGAGAATGACCCCAAAGTTGCCACCACTTTCTGCTGCCGAGAACCTCTTGGCCTTCGCACACGGACACAAGTTCGGAACCATCCTAGCGGACCCTCCTTGGCAGTTTCAGAATAGGACCGGTAAGGTCGCACCTGAGCATAAGCGCCTCGCCAGATACGGAACTATGACTCTTGAAGACATTAAGACATTGCCTGTGTCAATGGTCTCTGCTGACACGGCGCACTTGTATCTTTGGTGCCCCAATGCGCTGTTTCCAGAGGGCCTTTCAGTCATGCAGGCGTGGGGTTTTCACTACAAAGGAAATATAGTTTGGCACAAAATCCGAAAAGACGGCGGCTCCGACGGTCGCGGAGTGGGGTTCTACTTCCGGAATGTGACGGAATTAATCCTATTCGGCGTGCGGGGAAAGAACGCCCGCACCCTTGCGCCGGGACGCACCCAAGTGAACTACATCAGCAGCAGGAAGCGCGAGCACTCGCGTAAGCCCGATGAGCAGTACCCCGTCATAGAAGGTTGCAGCAGTGGTCCATACCTTGAACTTTTTGCGCGTGGGCAACGCGAGGGTTGGGCTTCATGGGGCAATCAAGCAGACGTAACTTACTTCCCGACATGGAAGACGTACGCAAACCACTCGCAGAATGGCGATTCACCAAGTAAGAGCCCACGAACTTGGACGCGGCTCGTCGTTCGGGCAGTCGACGACACACATGGGCAAACTGATTCCCAAGCTGAATAACCGAGCGTCCGGTGGGTGTCCTGTTCTCGCCTTCGGCATCAAGAAGGCAGCATACGACCCAGAGCACTGACCCAGGCTTCATCCGCGTCGGCGATTCAATCCATTCTTTGGCTCGAGCGGGGTGGTTGACCATGTAGTTGCCCTTGGGGTTACTCATGGGACAATCATGGAAATCTTCCCTCAACTATTGCCCACCAAGTAACTTTTTGCTCGTAACCTAGTAACCAACTGATAAAAGTAACATCCCCCAAACGGCCCCAAATTTCACCCTCGCGCACCCGGAAACCCGCATTTTTTCTCCAAAAACTGCTCCACCCCACATCTTGTCAAGCGTTTTTTCTTTCACATTCCTCCCAATCACTTGATTCCAAGGCACATATAGATTATTGTCAACTGAGGGTTTCACCCTCCAAATTTGCTATTCTGGAAATAGGAGAGAAGTTCCAATCACAAGCGCCTCGGTCCAAGGTTTCAACTTTGAAACCCTGAAACCTTG